>Ga0210384_10004160_pt1 | contig 16284 bp, 17 predicted proteins | sample IncBWH2MmetaG_FD_160574 | JGI IMG/M metagenome (GOLD analysis project Ga0210384, IMG submission 160574) | Forest soil microbial communities from Barre Woods Harvard Forest LTER site, Petersham, Massachusetts, United States - Inc-BW-H-2-M | ecosystem: Environmental > Terrestrial > Soil >...
CATGGAGGCCCTCGAGGGTGACTGTCTTGCCCCTGGGCGACACGACGATCGGGTCGGTTGGGAAGCGGGAGGCGAGCCTGTCGAAGGCTGCGACGAGCGGATCTTTCATGCCAAGGTTACAGTCCGTTCGACACGCAAGAGTGGTTTCAGTATACTCCGCGAAGCCTTTCCCTGAGACTGGTTTGTGCCTGAACGGAGCTCCCCCCGAGCCTCCGGCGACCGGTGCGAGGAGGAACCCCACTTGAGCGCGCCCTCGAACGGCTGGGACTACGACGTTGCCGTTGTGGGCGGCGGGCCGGGCGGCTCGACCGTGGCGACGGCGCTCGTTCGACGGGGTCGCCGCGTGGTGGTCCTCGAGCGTGAGGTGTTCCCGCGCTTCCACATTGGCGAGTCGCAGCTCCCGTGGAGCAATGAGATCTTCCGTGCCCTGGGCGTCTACGAGACCATTCTACAGGCGGGCTTCGTTGAAAAGTGGGGCGCGAGTTTCGCCGCAACCGATGGCGCGGCAGAACAGTACGCCGACTTCACGGAGGCGGTTGAGACGCCCACGCCACAGAGTTTCCAGGTTTCGCGCGCGCACTTTGACGATCTCCTGCTTGCTCACAGCCGTCGATCGGGAGCGGAGATCCTCCAGGGGCACCGCGCTCTCCATGCGGTTTTTGAAACGGACGGTGCGTTGCTTCAGTTCGCTGACTCCAAAGGCAACGAGCGGGGACTGCGGGTGGGGATAGTCGTGGATGCCTCTGGGCGGGCGGGCTTCCTGGCCAGGACACTCGGCCGCCACGAGATGGATCCATTGCTCCGCAACATAGCGGTCCACGCGCAGTACGAGGGGATCCCCAGGCGTCAGGGGCGGCGCTCCGGCGATATCCGAATGCTGACCCGCGCCGATACGGGCTGGGTGTGGCTCATTCCCATCTCGCCTGGGGTGACTAGCGTCGGCGCGGTCATCCCACAAACTGTCTACAACCGCGAGTCGAAGACCTCCGCCGAGGAGAGCCTCGAGCACTTTATCGCGACGACCCCGGGCGCGGCCCCTTTGTTCCACGCGGCGCATAGGGTCTCGCCCGCCCGCTTCGACGCGGACTACTCCTATCTGGGGACACGTCTGGCGGGGGATCGTTGGCTGGCGGTCGGTGACGCGGCAGGGTTTTTGGACCCGATCTTCTCTACCGGCGTCCTGCTCGCGATGCAGGCAGGCCTGGACGCTGCCGAGACGATTTCGGGTGCTCTTTCGGACGGGGATTGTTCGGCACGCCGCTTTGGGTCCTACGAGCGTCGCGTGCGCCAGCGCTATCACCACTTTCGGAGGTTCGCCGTCGGCTTCTACGACCCAGCGTTCAGAGAGCTGTGGTTCACGCGCTCGAACCGGTTCGGCTTGTACCAGGCGATTCTCTCGGTACTCGCAGGCAACTGGCGCCCTTCGTTGGCAACGCGCGCGAGGATCGAACTCTTCTTCATGCTTGTGGCCCTGCAGCGTGCTATCCCACTCGCGCCACGCTCCGCGCGGACAAAGGTGCTAAGCGAAACGTCATAAGGGCGGGGGTCAGGATGTCGGATCACGACGCCACTCGTTCGACGATCAAGCGCCTGATCGTGGAGAATCTCAACCTCGAGGGCCTCGCGCCCGAGCGCATTGCCGACGACGCGCCGCTCTTCGGCGAGGGATTGGGCCTCGACTCCGTGGATGCCCTGGAGCTTGTGGTCGCCCTCGAGAAGGAGTTCGGAATCAGCGTGGAGAGCCACGAGATCGACCGCAAAGTATTCGGCTCGGTCGCGGACTTGGCGACCTTCGTCGAGAAGTGCCGCGCTGCCCTGGCACCGGGCTCACCGAATGGCTGAAATCCGCGGGGACGCTCCGATTCGCGTGGTCATCACCGGTATGGGGGCAGTGAGCGCGGCGGGCTGGGGCGTCGAGCCACTCTGGCACGCGCTCAGGGCGGGGCGGACGGGGGTCGGCCCATTCTCGCGCTTCGACCATTCGCGCCAACGCACCCACTTGGCGGGGCAGGTGCCGCCGGGCCCGCCCAAGACGTTTCGACGCCACCCGGGCTGGAACCGGCTCGCCTCCACGGACCGGTTCGCGCTCTTCGCGGCCCTCGAGGCTGTCAAGCAGGCGGGACTCGGCCGCCGTCTGGACGAGGTCACCGCCGGCGTCTTTTTCGGCACCAGCACCGGAGGGCTGCCCGAGGCTGAGCAGTTTCTCGAGGAGCTGTGGAGTAGCGGCGGGGAGCGCGGGCGTCTCTCCCACTTGGCGTCGCACCAGCTCAACGCGCCAGGTGACGCCGTCGCCCGTCACCTCGGGGCCACAGGGCCTGTCTTCACGGTCTCCTCGGCCTGCGCCTCCGCGGCGCTCGCGCTTGAAGACGCGCTTAGGTCAGTCCGTTCGGGCGAGGTGGACCTTGCCGTGGCAGGCGCCTCCGACAGCCTCTGCACGACCACGTATTCGGGGTTCAACTCGCTGCGTGCCGTGGATGAGAAACCCTGCCGCCCCTTTCGCGAGGGGCGCAGCGGCATGTCCTTGGGCGAGGGTAGCGCAGTCCTCGTGCTCGAGCGGCTCGAGAGAGCGCTCGCGCGCGGGGCGGAGCCTCTCGCCGAGCTTTTGGGCGCCGGTGCGTCCTGTGACGCCAACCACATGACTGCGCCTCACCCCGAGGGCGTCGGCGCTGCCTTGGCGGTTAGCCGCGGGCTCGAGGACGCCGGCATTGCGGCTGAGCGCATCGACTTCTTCAACGCTCACGGCACGGGCACGCTGCTCAACGATGCGTCGGAGTTCTCGGCACTTTCCAAGGTCTTTGGTGAGCGCGCGTCGCGTATACCGGTGAGCGCGACCAAGAGTATTGTCGGTCACCTGCTGGGCTCTTCGGGTGCGATCGAGGCCGTGGCGACCATACTATGCTTGATGGCAGGCGAGGCGCACCCGGCACCAGGCGGCGGCCGCGTGGACCCAACGACGCCCGTGGATTTGGTTCTGGGCGAACCGAGGCCGCTGGGCACAGGGAGTATCGCTGTCTCGGCCAGCTTTGGGTTCGGCGGCGCTAACGCGGCAGTGGTGCTTGGCCACTGGTCGCGACCGTGATGGAGACGGTCGTCATCACAGGCGTCGGTACCCTGGGGAGCTATGGCGTCGGGCTCTCGCGGCTGGCGGAAGTGCTTGCGGCGGGAACGCCCAAAGTGGCCGAGGTCGCCCGCTCGGCGCAATACCATCGGAAAGACGGGGCACGAACAGCGGCGCTCGTGGCCGGTGAGGATCTAGCCCCGTGGCTGGCACCGGCCTTGGCGCGCCGAATGAGCCCTCCCTCGAAGCTGGCCGTCGCGGCGGCTCGCATGGCGCTAGGGGACGCGGGGCTCGCGGAAGGAGCTGCGAGCGTCTCGATCGCCGTCGTTCTCGCGACCGCCTTCGGACCGACGTCGTTTACCGAGAAGCTCCTCAAGTCGATTCTCGCCGAAGGACCCGAGAGCGCCTCTCCCTTCCTATTCATGGAGTGCGTCTCCAACGCTCCGGCGGCACAGGTCGCGATCGACTGCGGCGCTACGGGGCCCAACGTGACGATCGTGCAGCGTGAGGCCGGCGCTCTCGTCGCGTTTGGACGCGGTGCGACCGCGGTAGCGGAGGGGCGCGTGGCCCGGGCCCTCGTGGGGGCAGTGGACGAAATGACGCCGCTCGCCCACGCCGTTCTCGACCGCTTCGGCGCCTTGGCCCGGCCCTGTGGCGCCGCTCCCGAGGGGAGCCGTCCGTTCGACCGTTGCCGCAACGGCTTCCTGGCCTCCGAAGGTGCCACAGTGCTGGTCCTAGAGACGGAGACGGCCGCGGTCGCCCGCGGCGCGCGGATCCTTTCTCGAGTCCTGGCCTCAGGCGGGGCCTTCGACGCCTCGGCTTCCCGGGTCGGCTGGGGTCATGGCGACGTCGTGCTGGCCCGCGAGCTTCGACGTCTGCTGGCCCGCGCGGGGTGCGGACCCGGGGATGTGGATCGGGTCGTCTCGGGGGCGAGCGGGTCTGTTGCAGGCGACCGGCTCGAGGGGTGTGTCCTCCGCGGCGCCTGGGAGGGCGCGGCGTTGCCTCCGGTGCTGGCGCCCAAAGGGGTCACTGGGGAATACGGAGGAGGGTTCCTGGCCGCGACCGTTCTTGCGACGCAAGCGGTCGTATTTGGGCCGACACCCTGTTGGGGCGGGCCGGACCCGGCCATCGGCGTCATTCCGCACGGTGGCGGTCCGCTGCCCGCGCCCCACTGCGTCCTGGCATCAAGCCTGGCCTCAGGCGGAGCCGCCGCTTGGGTCCTGCTCGAGGCGCCATGAAAGGCTACGCCGCGGCGATCCCCGCCTATGACGCGGCGCTCTCGGTCGGCGACGTCGTCCGGAGGACCTTGCCGATCCTCTCCCACGTCCTCGTCGTGGACGATGGGTCGACCGACGTCACCGCGGAAGAGGCGCGGCGGGCCGGGGCCGAGGTTCACCGCTTTCCCGCGAACCGTGGCAAGGGTGCCGCGCTGCTCGCCGCATTCGAAATGCTGTTCGCCCGCGGCGTGGAGGGCGTGGTCACGCTCGACGCCGACGGCCAGCACCTCCCAGAGGAGATCCCGCGGCTCCTCGACGTCGCGGTCGGGGCTGACCTTGTGCTGGGCACGCGCGAGCACCTGTTTGGTGCCATGGGTGGCCTGCGGCGGGCGAGCAACTGCCTCTCCTCTCGGGCCATCTCGATCGTCGCCGGCTGCCGACTCTCCGACGTCCAGACCGGCTTCCGCTTCTACTCGCACCACCTCTTCGAGACCACAGGCTTTCCAGAAAAGAATTTTGATGCCGAGAGCGCAGTTGTGGTGCGCGCCGCACGCCTTGGCCTTCGCATCATGACGGTTCCAGTGCGCCTCGCCTTCGCCGACGGTCGCACAACGAGCCACTATCGGCCAGTCGTGGACAGCCTGCTCATCGCCCGTGCGGTCGCGCGCGCGCGCTTGACGAAAATGCCATGACTGAAACGGCGAGTACGGGGGCCGTGCTCGTGACCGGAGGCAGCCGTGGCATCGGCCGCGCCATTGTCGAGGCGCTCCTGGCCGAGGGTCGGGCTGTCGCGTTTACGTACTGTAGGGATGAGGCGGGTGCGAAGGGCCTGGAGCAGGCTTTCGAGGGGCGTGTGCGGGCTCTTCGACTCGACCTCGCTGATCACGCTCGGCCCGCGACGCTCGTCGCCGAGGTCGAGCGCGCTTTTGGAGAGCTCGACGGTCTCGTGAACAACGCGGGCTTGCGGCGCGAATCGATCCTGGCTATGACCCCAGACAAGGACTGGGACGCTCTCGTCGAGGTGAATCTGGGAGGCGTGTTCCGCTGTTGCCGCGCGGTGCTGCCCAAGATGATGCACCGCCGCCGCGGGGCGATCGTAAACGTCTCCTCGCTCTCGGCCATCCGAGGCCTTTCTGGGCAGACGGGCTACGCAGCGACGAAGGCGGGCGTCCTGGGACTCACGCGTGCACTCGCCCGAGAAGTGGGCCGACGGGGGGTGCGTGTGAACGCCGTCCTGCCCGGCTTTGTGCCAACGGACCTCACGGCTTCCGTCCCTGCAGAGGTCGTTTCATTCCTGCGTTCGGCCGAGTGCCTGCCAGTTGGAGCGACCCCGGCGGACGTGGCGGCCGCCGTCTGCTTTCTCCTGTCGCCGCGGGCTGCGGCCATCACTGGCCAGGCACTTGTCGTGGACGCGGGGGCCTCAGTGTGAGGCCCCAAAGCCACTCGATCGAGCACCCACACGCCCCCGAGCTGACCTGGACCCGACGCGTCCTCGGTCCGCTCCATGTCACGGGCGTCCTCTGGTTCAAGAGTGCATACTGGGCGATCGGCTGGCTCCCGGGGCATGCGGTGGACCTTGTCATTCTGGGCGCGGTCACCGGCTTCTTCTTTGCCCTACGGCGCGTACGCAAGGCGATCGCTTCGAATCTCGAGGCCGCCCTCGGGCCCTGCGGCTTCTGGGACCGCCAGCGACGGATTTACCGAACCATGCACGCCTTCGCCTGGTGCTACGCCGAACGATACGAGTACCTGCAGCATTCCAAGGACTTCGTGGTTACGGTCGATGGCCGTGAGCACTTCGAGAGTGCGTCGCAAGGCGGCGCGGGTTTGATCTTTGTGACAGCCCATGTGGGCGTCTGGGAGACGGCCTCCCACCTAATCTCCTCGGACCTGGGCCGAGATGCGCACGTGGTACGCGAGGAGGAGATCGACCCTCGCGCCCAAGAGTTCATCCGGCACCTCCTTGATCGCAGCGGCGAACGACGCTACACAACGCACTTCGCTTCGGACGACCCACGCCTCGCCATTCTCCTTGCTCAAGCTCTCCGCGAGGGGAGTATCGTGGCTCTCCAGGCTGACCGCCCCCGCGCCGGTGGGCGTTCGTGGACCGCTCATCTTTTCGGTCAGACCATAGGTCTTCCGATCGGGCCGGCTGTCCTTGCCCGAGTGGCGGGCGTCTGCCTCCTCCCGATCTTCTGTTTCCGTGAGGGACGACGGCGTTATCGTCTCTGTATCCGCGAGCCGATTCGCGTCGCAGCAGACGGACCGCGGGCTGCAGCCATCGGGGCGCCCTTGGAGCGCCTCGCGAGAGAGATCGAGTGGGCGATCCGCCGCGAGCCCTATCAGTGGTTCTGCTTCAAGCGTTTATGGCCCGAGCAGGGACGTAGCGGCGGGTAGACTCACTACCTTCGAAATGCGCTCCTCTCGAGGGCACGTCGTGCCGAGCCATCTTCCAGATCAAATAGCGCATCGGGAACCGCCCGTTCGGAGACCTCACTAATCTCCACAGCGACGTCGGCCTTCGGGCGCAACATGTCAGTCACGAGAAGCCGCCGCGGTCTCGGCTGGCTGCCCTCCTCCCACTCTTTGAACTCTACGCTGCCTGTGGCCTTCCCACTTGGCGACCGGAACTCGATGCGGACAGGACGGCGGCTCGCGCGCGCCACGAAATAGTAAACTCGCGGGTGGCGGGCAGTCGGCTCCCGGGCCTGCAACTGCAGCGCGACGAGCCCGTCGGTGGTGTCGGTCGCCCCGAGTATTCTGTATTCGTGGGAGTAGCGGGTCCCGAGGATGTCGTCGAGCGACGCGCCGCCGCTCAGCCTGTACGACGGGTGGAGCTTCACCGGTGCTTTGGCTCGGGGAGAGAGGAACCACAAAACCCCGTCACGCTTCAGCAGGTACTTGCCCCGCTCCTTCGCGTCCAGGAATTGCACAAGGGTCCGACTCTCGCCAGCCCGGAATACCTCGAGGCTCAACTGCTGCCCTTCGATCTGCGTGAGAGTGACGCGGGCTTGAAAGAACGCGGGCGCGAGTGTGATGTCACTCTGGCGCAACAGCTCCTCGGGCGTCTCACCCGCTCGCGCCAGCCCTACCCCGATCCAGAGGGCGAGCGTGAGACTACACGTGTCCCAGCGCATCGACGATGCGGAGGCGCGTAGTGCGGGCCAAGGCGAGTAGCGACGAAAGCGCAAGCACGACGACCATCACAACCACGACAAGCGCCACGTCCATCGGGGCAAGCGTGAGGTCAAGTGGGATCGGATCCACGGCTCCCGGCGGGGGCGGCATCGCGAATCCGGCCGCATGGATCGCGCCCATGAGGCCTAAGCCCAGCAGAGCCCCGGCAAGAGCGCCCAGCACACCGAGCCAAAGGGCCTCCAGGAGAATGAGCGCCGCAACCTGCCCTCGGCTCGTACCGAGCGCCAGCAGTGTACCGATCTCGCGGAGGCGCTCCATCACCGCCGTGAGCAGCGTGTTCGACGTGGAAAGCCCCACCAAGACGAGGATGATGCCGCCCAGGAAGTAGAAGATACCCGCGTAGAGGGCCTGCACCTGGCCATAGTAGGGCGCGCGGGTGCGCCAGTCCAGGACGCGCAGCCGTGAGGGGCGGCCCGCAAGCTCTCGCGCGATCACACCCTTCATGGCTTCCGTCTGCCGGCCGTCGGCCAGGGTAACGATGATTGACGAAACGCCATCCGCTTCGATCAGCCTCTGGGCACTCGCGAGATGCATCTTGATAAGACGATTGTCGAGTTCCTGCAGGCCCGTCGTGAAGACACCCGCCACCCGCATGTCCACTGCGTTCAGGGACCCTCCGCTGGTCATAGCAAGCACGGTGACGATGTCATCGGGGCGGACGGCGAGCGTACGAGCGAGGCCCGAACCCACCAGCACACGGTCCTCACCCTCCCCTGGCGGCTCGGCAAGCAAATCATGACCGCTTCGAACTTTCACGTCGAAGCCCATCCGGCGCTCGCGGTCGGGTTCCACCGCCAGCGCCAGGAAAACGGCGGACTCCTGCGCGTGGGACATCATACCGGTGAGATGGATGACACCCCCAGCCCCCCGCACGCCCGGAGTTCTCTGGATCTCCTCCCGAAGCGCCTCCCAGTTAGTCAGCTCCGGAGGCCCCGAGCGCTCGGGGGCGGCGATCGCGCTCGCCGCTTCGCTCTCTGGAAGCACTTCGAGGTGACCAACGCCACCGTGGACGATCGCGTTCTCGAGTCCATCGAAGGAAAACCGAACGAAGCCCGCGGTGAGCAACAGGCTGGCTGTGCCGGAGGCGACCATGAGCAAGGACAGCAGGGTGCGCCGCCTATTGCGCGCGAGGTTGCGAAGAGCGATCGCAGGGAGCCTCACCCGACACCCTTAGACGTATCCGCGACGACCTCGCCATCCGTTAGGCGGACGGTGCGGGGCGCCCGTTCGATAATCGCAGGATCGTGAGTCGCGAGCAGGAACGTCGTGCCGCACTCGGAATTCAGTCGCGCCAGCAGCTCCACGATGGAGCCGCCCGTCTTGGAATCGAGGTTTGCAGTGGGCTCGTCAGCGAGCACCACCAGAGGATCGTGAACTAGGGCTCGCGCCACCGACACCCTCTGCCGCTCCCCTCCGGACAGCTGGTCGGGGCGATGATCCAGGCGGTCAGTAAGGGCGACTGCCGCCAGTGCCTTGACCACGCGATCCCGACGCGCAGTGGCCGGGACGCCGTCGATCCAGAGGGGATACTCGACGTTCTCATAGGCAGAGAGCACCGGCACCAAGTTGAAGGTCTGAAAGACGAAGCCGAGAGAACGTCGTCGTAGTAGCGTCTTCTCAGTGACGCTCTGAGCCGTGACATCCTTTCCGTTGAAGAAAACTCGTCCCGCGTCCGGCTCATCGAGGGTTCCGAGCAGGTTGAAAAGTGTCGTCTTCCCGCTCCCGGATGGACCGGCGATTACCAGGAACTCGCCGCGCGCCACAGCCAGGTCGACCCCGCGGAGCGCTGGGATGCGCGTGTCGCCGAGGCGGTAGGTCTTGTGGAGGCCCTTGGCCTCGAGGAGGGGAGGCGCGCCGTCGCTGGCCGTTGGGCGGAGCGTGAGCAGACGCCTCTTACTTCCCGCTCCTCAGCGCACGCCTGAAGTCTGAATCGTTCAGAAGATTGACCGTAGCGCTGACCAGCGAGTCACTAAGTGTCTCGTAGTAGTTCACGGCCTTGTAGGAACGACCCCAGTGGGAGCTTGTACCGAGGGCGACACCGCTCCAGAGGACCCTTCTGTTCTTGTCGGAAAGGTCCACGTTGAGCCGCACAGTGCCGACATATCTATCGCGCTCCATAACTTGGAACTCGACGACGTCAGCGGCGACCGACACGTCCCAGTCGTCCTTCACGACGAACACGCCTAGCTGCTTGAAAAGCTCCGACATATGGGAGCCGCAGAACTCGGCGACGTTGCTCGACGTCGTCACTGGGAGGATCTTGCCTTTGTCCTCGTCCTCACGATTCTCGCCGATGAGATCCGGCTTCTCCCGCTTCTCGACAAAGGTTGTGAAGCCGATCCTGACCTGTCTGAGTTCGGCGGGCTTTACCGCGGCAAGCTCCTTCGGGTCGGTGGGTCGAAAGAGCAATGGGATTCCGACGAGCGGCTTTTTTCCAGCCGTGGCGAGGCCGGAATTGAGGAGCAGACACATACCTGCAGTGACAATCACGGCCCCCAGCCGTGCCGCTCTTAGCATAATCCCTCCCTTTCGGGGGCTAGCGGCGGGCTGCCCCGTAGGTGCTGACGGTGGCAGAGACACATTCTATGCCCGCGAGTTCCACGCGAACTGAGTAGATCGCTAAGGGGGGGGCGCCACCCACGAGGCGAACCGTGACTCGGAGATCAGCGCCCACCCGCAGGCGTGCGACCCGGAACCGCGCATCCTTGATGCCCACGAGGTAGCCGACGGCCACGTCCGGCGCTCCACCCGAGCGCTGCCGCCCAAGTGCCTCGTGGGCCGCGGCTGCCTGGGCCGCGAGCTCGAGACCCACGAAGGAGGGTGCTGACCCATCGCTCACAAACGGACTCTTAGGGGGGATGCGCCCCACACACTCCAAAGAGTCATCGCGCCAGGCTAGCACCCGCTCGACGAGGCGCGCGGATCCCCGGTGGGGCACGAGCAGTTCGATCGGGGGAGGCGTTTCACTCATGGGGATTGAAGAGCCTCGTCACCCTGATGGTACCGCTTGCGGCCTTCGAGTTCCCGGCGCGCACCTCAAAACGCAGCTCGTCGACCACATCCGTGGGCTTGACGAGAACTTCGAACTCGTCCTCCGGCCGGAGCGGCCGTCGGAAACGCACGTCTCGTGCACCGGCGAGAACGAGAGCACCGCCTTGAAGCAAACTTCCGGCATGCAGCACAAGAGCCAGTTGCGCGACGCCCGGCAGAATCGCCTGGCCTGGGAAGTGCCCTGTGAGGTAAGGGCTTCCCGCGGGGAGCCGCAGTCGGAGGCGCGCCTCCTCCACCGAAACCGCCGAGTCCATGAGCCTGAAGCCCGCGAGGATGTCACTCAGGCCCCTACGATAGCGCTTCTTGGAGGCTTTGGCATGAGACGGTATCACGGTTGCTAATCTCCGGCGGCTGAACCGTCTGTTGAGTCAAGATGGAGCGCACGCTCATTGCGCGGCTGCATGCCATCAAGCTCTGCCACGGGGACCTCGGAGGGCCATTCACCGAGGCGGGAAGCGGCAGAAATGAGCGGTGCCGGATGACTTGAAGGTTTACTCCACACTACGCCCTATGATCTAAATTGGCCTATCGACATGGGAGTGTTTTGGAGTGAGGGAGTTGCGGCATGAGGTACAAGTGAGTCCCCAGATGCTTCTCGACTTCATCCGCCTTCATCGGCTAGCTGTGCAAACGTCCGTGTCCCCGGGGGGTATGCCTCAAGCAGCATTGGTGGGGTTCGCGGTCACAGATCGGTTCGAGATCGTGTTCGATACCCTCCAGACAACCCGGAAGGCCCAGAACCTACGGCAGAACCAGCAGATCGCCCTTGTCATCGGGGGCTGGGTCTCGGCTGACGAGCGCACGGTTCAGTACGAGGGTAAGGCCGATGAACCCGTAGGGGCGGAGCTCGAACGCCTCAAGCGAGTCTATTTCACGGCCTACCCAGATGGTCCTAGCCGCGCGAGCTGGCCAGGCTTGATTTATGTTCGAGTCCGGCCGACGTGGGTGCGATACAGCGACTACAACAAGAATCCGCCTGAAATCGTGGAGTTCCGGGCCGAGGACTTGGCTCGATGAGGTGTTAGTGCTCACTCCTTGACGCGGTCGAAGAATTCCTTTTGCAGAGCGGGAGCTGAAGAATCGGCCTTCACCGCCTTTAGGGCGCGGGCGATCGACTCCACGCCGTGCTCGACGAGAAGCCGGCCCAGCTCGGCGGTGGCCTTGCTCCCGTCTCCCGCATAGTGGTTGGGGAAGCCGGCGTACCACCAGATCGCGGTGTAGAGGTCGGGCAGGGCCAGGCGCCTCCGGTTCTCCCCCGACTCGTTGCCGGCACGGCCCATTTCCACGAGGTCGGGCCGCAGGTACAGCAGCGAGGAGGTCTCGGTCTCCCCCGCGTGCATGTCCGCCGCGGGGTCGGACCGGCGGAGCTTCTTCACCTGCTCGGCCAGGGCGGGGTCGGGTGCGGGGTCGTAGAGGTAGACGACGTAGTCGCGCCGCCGCCCGAGCTGCGACTGGACAAAATAGTGCAGGAGGTTCGGATTGCCGCCGTGGCCGTTCACGATCAGGATTTTCTCGAAGCCGTTGCGGCCGATCTCGTCGCAGGTGGCCTCGAGCAGGTCCCACACGACCCGCGGGGGGAGGGCGAAAGTGCCGGGCTGGTGGCGCGCCTCGTAGATCTGGCCGTAGAAGTAGTCGGGGAACACGACCGCGTATTCCTTCTTCACCACCCGGGCCATCCATTCCCGGACCTGAATCAGGTCCGAGCCCATGGGGGCGTGGGGCCCGTGTTTCTCCAGGATCCCGATAGGGAGGACGCAGGTGCGGGAGGACCTCTCCATGGCCGTCGGCCAGTCGCTGGCGGTGAGGTCGTCCCAGCGCGCGGGCAGCTCCTGGGCGGCGGCGGAGGCGGCGAAAGCGGCAGCCAAGAGCACGGACGAGAACCTCATGACGTCCCTCCTGGGGATGGCCAACCGTAGGCGCCCTTATTCTAGACAGCCCGGCCCGGGGGCGCTACGCGCGGCCCTCGCGAAGGGAACAAGGATGCGGGTACAATGCCGCGCCTTGGACGTCCGGGATCGGGTCCTGGCTTTCTTGAACAGGGGGCTGCGTGCCATGAGAAGAGTCTGGTCGGCGATGGCGGTACTGTCGTTATATCTGGGGAGCGTCTTTCCCGCGGGGGCGCAATCGACGCCGGCGCCCGCCCGGACCCCGTCCACCGACATCGAGCGGCGCGTCGAGTCCATCCTCGGCCAGATGACCCTGGAGGAGAAGGTCGACCTGCTGGGAGGGGTCGACGACTTCTTCATCCGCGAGGTGTCCCGGGTCGGCCTACCCCGCTTGAAGATGGCTGACGGCCCGCTCGGCGTCCGCAACTTCGGCCCCGCCACCGCGATGGCGGGCGGGGTTGCCCTCGCCGCCACCTGGAATCCAGCCCTCGCCGAGCGCGTGGGCACGGAGATCGGGCGGGATGCGCGCGCCAAGGGCGTCCACTTCATGCTGGGGCCGGGCGTGAACATCTACCGGGCGCCCATGAACGGCCGCAATTTCGAATACCTCGGCGAGGACCCGTTCCTGGGCGCGCGCATCGCGGTGGGCTACATCAAGGGCATGCAAGGCCAGGGCGTGAGCGCGACCATCAAGCACTTCCTGGGCAACAACTCCGATTTCGACCGTCACAACACCGACTCCGTGATCGACGAGCGAACCCTGCGCGAGATCTACCTCCCGATTTTCGAGGCCGCGGTCAAGGAAGCGCACGTCGGCGCAATCATGGACTCCTACAACTTCACCAACGGCGTGCACATGACCCAGAACGGGTACCTCAACACGGACGTGGCCAAGAAGGAGTGGGGCTTCGACGGGATCATGATGTCCGACTGGACGTCCACCTACGACGCGGTGGCGGCCGCCAACGGGGGCTTGGACCTGGAGATGCCTTCCGGCCGCTTCCTGAACCGGCAGAACCTCCTGCCCGCGATCGAACAGGGCAAGGTCAAAGTGGCGACCATCGACGACAAGGTTCGCCGCATCCTGCGCACCGCGGCGCGGTTTGGCTGGCTGGACCGCGACCAGACCGACCTCTCCATCCCCCGCTACAACCCGCAGGGCCGGCAGGTGGCCCTGGCCGCCGCGCGCGAGGGCATGGTCCTCCTGAAGAACGAGGGCAACCTCCTCCCCTTGGGCAAGGGCAAGATCAAGTCCCTCGCCATCATCGGGCCCGACGCCCATCCCGCCGTGCCCGTGGGGGGGGGCAGCGCCCGGGTGGAGCCCTTCGCCGCGGTCAGCTTCCTGGAGGGGTTGAGCAACGCGCTCGGCACGGGGGCCAAGGTGTATTACCACCGCGGCCTGCCCCCGCTCGAGGAGATGGCACGTACGACCAAGTTCCTGACCGCGGAGGCGAACGGGAAGCCGGGTCTGAAGGCCGAGTACTTCGACAACCCGGATCTCACGGGCACGCCCGTCCTGACCCGCACCGAGCCCCACGTTGCCTTCGGGAGCACGTCCCGAGAGGTTCTTCCCGACAACAGCCGCGGCGAGAGGTGGACGGGATACTACGTCCCCCCGAGTGCCGGAGCCTACGACGCCTTCGTGGCCGCCAGCGGAGAAGATGGCGGCTACTACCGGCTGTATGTTGACGACCGGCTCGTCCTCGACGATTGGAAGTCTTCGCCCGCGCTGCTCGGCATCGCCAGCCTTTCCCTCGAGCCGCGGCCCCACAAGGTCGTGCTCGAGCACCACGGGCGGTCGCGTTGGCTGGGGGGGCGGCTGGCTATGGGGCTGGTCAGCCCGGGCACCCTGGTCGAGGCGGATGCCAAGGCGCTCGCCAAGAGCGCCGACGTGGTGGTGGTGGCGGCCGGCTTTACGCCCGCGTCCGAGAGCGAGGGCGCGGACCGCACTTTCCGGCTTCCCCCCGGCCAGGACGAGCTGGTCCGGGAGATGGTGGCCGCGAACCCGAAGACGGTGGTGGTCTTGACCGCGGGCGGCAGCGTGGACACCAGCGGCTGGCTGGATCGCGTCCCGGCCCTCGTCCAGGCCTGGTATCCAGGGCAGGAAGGCGGGACGGCTCTGGCCGAGGTCCTCCTGGGAGACGTGAATCCGTCGGGCCGCCTGCCCATCACTTTCGAGCGTCGCTGGGAGGACAATCCGGTGCACGACAGCTACTACCCGGAGACGGGAACCAACCGCATCGTGTACCAGGAGGGTGTCTTCGTGGGTTATCGCGGCTACGAACGCAAGGGCACGAAGCCGCTCTTTCCTTTCGGCTATGGGCTGTCCTACACGACCTTCAAGTACGCGAACCTGGCCATCAAGTCCGCGGCCGCCGGGGCGTCGGGAGGGGAGACCGGGGAGCCCCCCTACGAGGTCTCCTTCGACGTGACCAACACCGGGAGCCAGGCCGGCGCCGACGTCGCCCAGGTCTACGTAGGAGAGACGCAGGCCAGGGTGCCGCGTCCTGCCAAGGAGCTCAAGGGCTTTGCCAAAGTGACGCTTCTCCCCGGAGAGACCAAGCGGGTCGCGGTGACCCTCGACCGCCGCGCGCTCTCCTACTACGATGTCAAGGCGAAGGGGTGGCGCGCCGAGCCCGGCAGCTTCGACGTGCTCGTCGGCCACTCGTCCGAGCAGATCGAGTTACGGGGACAGCTCGCGCTGATCGCGACCGCCACGCGCGCGAAATAGGGAGGCGCCGGGCGGGGCGGGGAAGGCCCGCCCTGAGGAGCACCTCCCGGCGCGCTTCGGCAACGAGAGCCTTGACGGCGATTCGTAGTCGCCTTGAGTCCAGGTTCCGGGCAAAAAGGGGGAGGATGCCGAGTGACCCTCCGTCTCTGGTCGAGCGGGGTCTCTCCTAGCGCACGGGTGTTGCCCCGACGCCTTTTTCTCTCGGCCGGAAGGCGGAGTAGGTGGCCAAGCTCTCGATCTCCTCGTCCGTGCCGAGGCCGATATCGTCCCGGAACTCGAGAGGTACGAACAGGCCCGACTTCGGATCGCGCCCCCACGTCACCTCGAAGCTCAGCAGGGCAGTGGGTACGAACATCTCGCTCTTGAGCACGGTGCCATCGTCGAGGGCGATCCAGAAGCTTCCCCGGGAGGGCTGGTCCCGGCCGTCCACCGTGTTGTGGAAGAGGGTCGGGCGCTCGGTCTCCTTGAACTCGACCTGTTGCGCAAGCCGCCCGGCGACTTTCGACGTCTTCTTCAGGTCAAACTGACAACGAGCCTGGTACCGGGGGTGGAGGAAGACGATGGCCAGGGTGGGCGCGGTCGTATTGCGGCGCCGGCTGCCCAGATTGAATTTCGAACTCTCCTCCTGGATGCGCTCCGCCTCCTCTCGGGCTTTGGTGCTCACGCCTCCCGCGAAGATCCGCGCCAAGCGCTCCTCGGGATCGCGGACCGGCTTGTCGTCGACGCTCTGGACGTCCCGGTAGAAGGCCCAGTTGATCGGATCGCCCCCGGGGACCCAGAGCACGTCCGCGTCCCGCGTTTTCGAGAGGTAGCGATGCTTGCGGAAGCCAGCGTCTGCAAACTGAGTCTGGACGCAGTGCTCCTTGGCCCGGAGCAGCATGAGGCTCTCCTCGAGCGCGGCCACGTAGTGGCCGGCTTTCTCGAGCACCTCGGGTAGGGTCACGGCCGGCGAATTGCTGCTTGCGCCGTGGACGACGCGCGTGTACTTGCCAAGTGCTCCGAATGCCGCGAGGAGGGCGGCCGCGGCAACCGAAAGCAGTCCCCGCCTCCGGCAGAGACGCCAGGAGGGGCGAGGATGTACGCATCGGCTCACGTGGTCCTCAGTGGAGAGCCCAAACAAGCCCCCTGCCTGAAAGTGAGCGT
>Ga0210384_10004161_pt1 | contig 16284 bp, 11 predicted proteins | sample IncBWH2MmetaG_FD_160574 | JGI IMG/M metagenome (GOLD analysis project Ga0210384, IMG submission 160574) | Forest soil microbial communities from Barre Woods Harvard Forest LTER site, Petersham, Massachusetts, United States - Inc-BW-H-2-M | ecosystem: Environmental > Terrestrial > Soil >...
CAAAGGCGAACGGGAGCCCCAGCATGGCGGCAAGCTGGGCGCTGAACAGACTGGAACCTAGGAGCCAGATGGGGACGTGCAGGCCAGCACCGGGGACGGCACGAATCTTCTGACCGGGTGTGAGGTCCTCGAAATAGTGTTGCAGCTCCCGCACGTCGTCCGGGAAGCGGTCGGAATTGGTGGCGAGATCGCGGCGGAGAGCTCGCGCGGTCAAGGTGTCGGTGCCGGGCGCGCGACCGAGGCCGAGATCGATGCGGCCGGGAAACAACGAAGCGAGCGTGCCGAATTGTTCGGCGATCACCAGCGGCGAATGATTCGGCAGCATGATGCCGCCGGAGCCGACGCGAATCGTCTTGGTGTGACCGCCGATATGCGCAATGACGATAGAGGTAGCGGCGCTGGCGATGCCGGGCATGTTGTGGTGCTCGGCGAGCCAAAAGCGGTGGTAGCCCCATTTTTCGACGTGCTGCGCGAGGTCCAGGGAGTTGCGGAAGGCATCGGCGGCGGCCGCACCTTGTGGGATGGGGGAAAGGTCGAGAACCGAGAAGGGAATCATCGTGGTTAGCAAACGCTACTTTGATGATTGCGGACGGTCCAGAGTTACGTTATCGAGGCACGGACAATTCGTCGAACGGAAAGCGCAAATGCCGACACGGGCGGGTGGTGACCCTCACGTGTCGGCGATTTGGCTTAGAGAGGCGGTTATGTTTTCTGAACGACGACGTTTAGCGTCGAACTTTGCACGGCGCCGAAGTTTACGCTGGTGGGGTCCATGGTCATACCAATCTGCCAGAGCGTCTTGCCGGTCGAATCGGTCAAGCTGAGAGTGAGGGTAATCTGTCCAGAGAGACCCATAGCGGACGGATTCGAAAACAGCACGCAAGTTGCTTCGCCGTTGGTCAGCGGAGTGTTGCCACCGAGTTTCAGCGCAGAGGTGGCCATAGTGTAGTTCAAGGTTCCCGCGACAGGCGTGCCGTCGGGATAGACGAAGTTCAGTTTGAGCTGCGGAGAAGCGGAGTTCTGAGTAATTTCGATGGCGGTAACTTTGCCGCGATCGTGACCCGCAATGTTGTCGACTTCGATCTGGACCTGGCCATTGGTTACAGCGATGTCCACGCCCTTGATGAGGGCGGCGCCCGCGCCAACAGTCTTGAAGACATCGAGATTTTGTAGAACGACATTCCCTTGGGTCTTTACGTTGAATACGCGCCCGCCGACGAAATCGTCGCTGGTATTGAGCTCCGTAAAATAGAGATTGACGTGATAGGCGCCGTTGGCGACCGTAAACGTATAGACGAGCGGATTGGTGTTGTCGGGCATGCGGCCGCCCTGATAGAGCGCCGGATCCGATGTTCCACTGACTGCGCCCGTCGTTTGGCTGACCATTCCGCCACTGAAATCATAGTCTGTCGCCCAAGCTTGTCCCTTGGTGTCGGTGTATGCCGAACCTCCGCACTTTACGCGGATGGACTGCTGCTGGGTTTGCGCCTTTACCGGCAAAGACAACAAGAAAAGAAATAAAGTGAGAGCCAGGGCCTTACGCACAAAAATCCTCCTCGGATCGTATTGGATTGATTAGAAATCGCTTAACGCAAGTCAGGGAGGGGCTGAGCCTGCGATTGCAAGTGAGACAGTAGTTTCCGTAGCCGTAGGGGGCAACTGTCCCAAGGGCCGTATTTAGGACAGCATCGGGTGTAGGTCTCCTTAGACCCAGGGACGGTGGTTTTATGAACCCATTTTGAATGGGGGAAGAACGTCTGGGGACAACGGGGCAATGGTCAAATTCTTGCCGGTTTCATATGGGAAGGTCCGGCAGATTACATGCGAGCTGCGACGCGCGCGGCGATATGGTTGTCCGGTGTGCGCAGAATCAGGACGAGGCTGTCGCCGAGAGGGACGCCGGCGCTGGGAACCGCAAATTCGTAGGACCAGGCAAGTTTTTCGGGCACGGGATTACCGTGGGCAGCGGCGCGCGCGGTGGCCGTCGGCAGCACGGGATCGACAGAAAAATATTTGGGCACGACGTCGGCGATCGGGCGCAACTCCACGCCATGCTTCCAGTACAGAGACAAGTGCATGGTGCTCATCATTGCGCGGGTGAGGTAGCGCGAGGAGTTGGCATTTTCCATTTGCGGCGGGCAGGTCTGATCGTAGTGATCGAAAACCACGAACTGGAGCAACAGTTGATCCGGGAATTGGGTGACGGTGTCCGAGCCGCGGCGAAATACGGCGCCGGAATCGGTGTCGACGCGTTTGAGATTGTCAAAAAATCCAGGTGCTTCGACGTGACCGGATATGCGGAAGCACGGGCCATCAGGGATGGAGCCGTTTGTTTGCAGAAACAACCCACCCTCATAGTTCCAGACCGTTTTATCGCGAGAGGGTCGAGGCGCAGCGGCGCCAGGTAGCGCGGCGAGTAATAGGACCGCTCCAATGCAGGCCGGCACTTGAGGATGAAAACGCAAGTTGGAGTACCCCGTCAGGGAGAGTTTACTCCCGAACGTTGGCGGAAAAAATGGCGGCAAAGGAAACCGCGGCGCCGCTTGTTCAAAGCGCAGAGGGGTCGCGAGATCCAGCGGTTGATGCGGGTGCCATTGCGCTGCCCTTGGCGGTTTTGCTCGAGGGACTCCGCTTGATACTTCGCAGCAATGAGTTGAGCGCACAACAGCGCCGGCCATCGGCCTGTCGCACGTTGTAGCTGACATCGTCCACGGCCACACGCAGGATTTCGTCGCGCGTGTGGCCCGGGAGGGCGCGAACGGCTTCCGCGCAGTCAAGATTTCGCCGCGACGAATCGAGCGAAGATCACGGACTCGGCGCCCGGAGTTCGAGATGCAGGTGTGCAGCACCGGGGCATTATAGCGGCCGGCAACGGCCCTCGGCGCCCTAGGGTGTGGCGCGGAGCAGAAAGGAGAAACCGTCGACTGTGCGGATGGTTTTTCCTTCGCCGGCGGGTTTCACAGTGCCTTGCCCCGCGCGGACGGCTTCGATGGCACTTGCGAGCTTGGGAAGCACGGAAGGCTGAGCGACCGGAACATTGTGCGCGCCGAGGACGAGCTTGAGATCGGGCGCGAGCGCGGCGATCTTCTTGACCGAGGCAAGGTAAGCGTCGAGATCGGTTTCCGGGCGGTAGAGCCAGATGGTGCCGGGATAATAGGTGTCGCCGGTGAAGAGCAAGCCGTTGTCGCGGTCGAGAAGGCAAATCGAGTCCGGCGTGTGGCCGGGCGTGGCGATGATTTCGACGGTGCGGCCACCGAGATTGACTTTGAAGCCGTCGTGGACGGGGATGGAGACGTGCCAGGGTTTGGTGGCGTAGGCTTTGGCGTCGAAATTTTTCGGGAGGTCGCCGCAGATTTGACCCGGGGCGATTTCGGCTTGGGCGTCGTCGCGTTCTCCTTTGGTGCTCGCGCGAGTGAAGGGCGTATCCATGCCGAAGACGAAGGGGAATTGCCAGTTGCCGCCGATGTGGTCGTTGTGGGTGTGGGAGTTGAGGATCACGATCGGGCGAGAAGTCAGGCGCGTGACCAGGGCGTGGATGTTAGCGATGCCCATGCCGGTGTCGAAGAGCACGGCCTGCTTGGTGCCCATGATCAGGTAGGCGATGGTTTCTTCGGACTGGTGCGGTTCGTAGATGGCAAGGGTGTTGGGTGCGACCTTGTAGATTTCAAACCAGGGCTCGTTGGGCAGAATGCGGTCGAGCGATTGGTATTCGGGGCGCGGGAGACTGCGGCACCATTCGGGCAAGCTGGCGGCGGTCGGTTGCTGCGCACGTAGTGGCGGCGAAAGGAGAAACAAGAGCAATGCGAAGCGGCATGTTGTCGAGGATTTTCTCATGGCTGAGCCGATAAGAATTTTATCAGTTGAGCGGCTTCGCTAGTCGCAGATGTTCCCCGCAGCAACTTGAGAGATTGGACACCACCGTTCTAAGCGAACAGTCATCGCAGCGATTTGCGGAAGAGGATGGCGCGCTCGACGATTTCGTATCCCAGGCGTTGATGGACGCGTTGCGAGAGTTCGTTGTCGAATTGCGTGTCGGAGGCCATTTCCGTGCAGCCCTGGCTTCGCGCCCAGTCTTCGGCGGCGGCCAGGAGCTGTTTGCCGATGCCGCAATGGCGGTGAGGTTCGGCGACGTACCAGCCTTCGACGTAACCGACTGGATGGGCTGGGTCGCAGTGGTCGGCGTGCGAGCGCAAGCCTACTTCGAGAAAACCCAACAGCGATTGGTCGTCTGCTTCTGCGACGAAGACGACGAGCGGCAGAGTTCCCGGAGGTTTCCTCGAAAGAATCGCTTCGAGCTCCTGAGAGTGTTCTTCCACTGGACCCTTAGGCCACAGCGAGTGGAACAGCCCGGCTAACCAAGGCCGGTCCGAGGGATGTGCGGGTCTGATCCGAATATTCGACATGTGGAACGCACCCGAGTTTGGGTCATTCACAATTCGGTGGCAAAAAACGCCCGCTTCGGAAAGTGGCCGCTACAAATGCCGGACCTCACTTGGGCGAGGCCGCTGAGAAAATACCCTTGGGGATGGACATGTGAACGCCTTTGTTGCCGTCGACTAGTTCGGTGATGTGCAGGTCGGCGGAGACGCTGGAGAGCATGTAGGCGTCGTCGCGCGAGAGGTGCTTTTCGGTCATCAGGAAATCGATCATTTCGCGAACGGCCAAGGTGGTGGAGGCGTTCAAGTCGTCGTTGAAGCCCATGGTCATGTAGTGCGTCGGAGTCTCCGCGCGCGGCCATTTGAGGTGCATGTCTTTGCGCACGATGAACTGGAACGTGCCGATGAGCGAAGTTTCTAGCGCGGTGATATCCACCTCGCCGTCACCCTGGCCAGCGTGGCCGTCGCCGACTTCAAACAGCGCGCCCGGCGCGTGCACCGGCAGATAGAGGGTGGTGCCGGCAACGAGGTCCTTGTTGTCCATGTTGCCGCCCATGATCCAAGGCGGGGCGGAGTTGAAGCGGCCGGCGCCTTCCGGGGGCGCGTTGCCCATACTGCCGAAAAACGGGTGCAGCGGGATGTCGATGCCGGGAGCGAAGTGCGCGACCATGCGCTTTTCATCCAAAGGAATGATTTTCATTTTCGCGTACGGAAAATCGTCGGGGAGGTAGCCGCGGCCGGGGCCGAAAGCGTTGTAGGCGTAAGGAATCGCCAGCTGAATTTTCTGGATGCGGACTTCGAGGACGTCGCCAGGCTGCGCGTCTTCAATGTAGATCGGACCGGTAAGAATGTGCCCGCCGGGACCTTTGTCGGTGACCTGCGTCGTGATGTCGCGCAGCGATTGCTCGACTTGATCGGGCGGCAAGCCAGCATCCTCAAGTCGCTTCGGGGTCGACGTGATCAGCGTCTCGATCTCGACGGCGTCGCCCGACTTGACGCGCAACACAGGCGCAGCCTTCGCATCGTAGTAGCCCCATGCGACAGTCTTCGGCGTCGGCTTCAGCGTGGATGTTCCCTGCGCATTCGTTTGGTTAGGATTTGAGACGCACACGGAAAGCAATAGCCCGAGGCTCAAGAAGGAGTTCTTATAGATCACTTAGGCTCCTCGTGCGAATGATTTTGTGCAGCCAGCCGTAAAACGGCCGCTGCGCAGATTTTGAAAGGAGATTTTTACGATCTGACGTAAGCTTTCGACCGCGTCCAAACCGATGCCTTGGCCGACATCGTCGCGCAATATCCGTTGCGCTATAGCTGATAGCGCTGGTCTATAACGAAGCTTTCCAAGCGCTTGGATCATCGCGGACTCGGCGACAAGGTCGCTTCCCTCACGGAAGTGCGTCAACAAGACGTCCCCCATACCGTCAGGCCGCTTGCATGCCCCTAAGAGAAAACTGGCGTCTTCGCGGGCCTCGGGATAGCTGCAATTTACGAAAGCCAGGTCGGGCTTTCCCTGCGCATCTCCTGGGCTTTTGTCTTCTTCGAGTCGGAACGTATCTTTCGACAGCAAGGCTCGTCGTACCGTCACAAAGTGTCTCGCTAGTTCGCTCATGGATGGGTCATGTCTTCGGGCTTGACCAGGGCGTCGAAGTCTTCGGCGGAGATTAGGCCTAGGTTTAGGGCGGCTTCGCGTAGGGTGATGTGGGCGTGGTGGGCGGCTTTGGCTACTTTGGCGGCGTTGTCGTAGCCGATTTTTGGGGCGAGAGCGGTGACCAGCATCAGGGAGTTGTGGACGTAGTGGCCGATGCGGGCGCGGTCGGCTTCTATACCGACGACGCAGTGGTCGACGAAGCTGTTGCTCGCGTCGGCTAGCAGTTCTACCGAGTGCAAATAATTAAAAATCATTACGGGCTTGAAGACGTTTAGCTCGAAATTGCCTTGGGAGCCGGCGAAACCTATGGCGGCGTCGTTGCCCATGACCTGGACAGCGACCATGGTTACGGCTTCAGACTGCGTGGGATTCACCTTTCCGGGCATGATGCTTGAACCGGGCTCGTTTTCAGGGAGGGTGAGTTCGCCGAGGCCGCAGCGGGGGCCGGAGGCTAGCCAGCGTATGTCGTTGGCGATTTTCATGAGCGAGGCGGCCAGGGTTTTCAGCGCACCGCTGGCAAAGACGATTTCGTCGTGCGCGGAAAGGGCCGCGAATTTGTTGGGGTGCGAGCGGAACGGCAGGCCGGTGAGTTCGGAGATTTTGCGGGCGGCGCGTTCAGCGAATTCGGGGTGCGCGTTGAGGCCGGTGCCGACGGCGGTGCCGCCGATGGCGAGATCGTAGAGGCCATCGAGGGCAACCGCGATGCGCGCGCCGTCGCGATCGAGCAGGCTGACGTAACCGGAAAATTCCTGGCCCAGCGTTAGAGGCGTGGCGTCCTGCAGGTGCGTGCGGCCGATCTTTACGATGTCAGCGAATTCCTTGGCTTTTGCGCCGAGGGCGTCGCGAAGTTTTTTTACGGCGGGTAGCAGGCGTCGCGCGGTTTCCGCGGCGGCCGCAATGTGCATGGCGGTGGGGAAGGTGTCATTCGACGATTGCGACATGTTGACATCATCGTTCGGATGAATGGGTTTCTTGCTGCCCATTTCGCCACCGGCGATTTCGATCGCGCGATTGGAAATGACTTCGTTCACGTTCATGTTGGTCTGCGTGCCACTACCGGTTTGCCAGATGCGCAAGGGGAAATGATCGTCGAGCTTGCCGGAGATGACTTCGTCGGCGGCTCGGGTGATCAGCCTGGTCTTTTCTGGCGAGAGTTTGCCAAGATCCTGATTGACCAGCGCGGCGGCTTTTTTCAGGAAGCCGAAGGCGTGGATCAACCCGGGTGGCATGATGTCTTTACCGATGTCGAAGTGGATCAGGGAGCGGGCAGTTTGCGCACCGTAGTAGCGGTCGGTGGGGACGTCGATCTTGCCCATGCTGTCGGATTCAGTGCGGGTTGGGCCGTGGATGGCGGCTTCGGTGGCATCGGACATGAGAGCTCCTCAGGAAATGTCAGGCGAAGTTTAACAGGATGGACAGCAGGTGAGTAAGCGCCAGTAGTCCCTCGGTCGAAACAACCGACGCTACAACCATGGCTGGCTCGCGGGGGTCGCGCTGAAGCGCGCCCCTGCATTTTTCCACGGCGCTAGAAACGTGTTGCGTTGGAGCTCCTTATTCGTAGCGGAGGGAGATCATGGGGTCGACGGTGGAGGCGCGGCGGGCTGGGACGATGGAGGCCAGGAGAGCTGCGGTGAGGAACAGGAGGGTTGCGCTGGCCAGGGTCAGAGGTGCCCGCAAGCTTTCGGCCAACCACTTTGTGGCTATTTTGTCGAACGCGAAGGTCAGGATCAGGCCGGCGGCGAGCCCGGTGCCTACGCTGGTGGCCGTGGAGGTGAGAACGATGCGGAAGACATCGGCGGCTTTGGCGCCAAGGGCCACGCGGATGCCGAACTCGTTGATGCGGGTGGCCACGGTGTAGGTGACCACGCTGTAGAGGCCGACGGCGGCCAGGGTCAAGGCAAGAATCGAGAACAGGCCGAACAGTCCGGCGATGAGGCGTTGCTGGGAGTATTCACGCTGCCCCATGATCCAGCCCTCGAGATCGCGGACTTGGGTTGTTTGTTGTTCGGGGTCGATTTCGACAATCTGGCGGCGCATGTCGCGAAGAATCGAAAGGGGCGGAACGCGTGTGCGGACGAGAATCTGCGTATACATGGGCATGCGCAACGTAAAGGGTACGAAGACGGCGGGTTTGACGGGATTGCGCAGCCCGTTGTTGCGGGTGTCGCCGACGATGCCGATGATTTGCAGCCAGTCGGCGCTGCCGGTGGCGGCTGGAAAGTAGGGCGGGTCGTTTTTTAGCACGGGAATACGGATTTGCTGGCCGATGGCATTGCCGTCGGGCCAATACTGGCGGGCCATGGTTTGATTGATGATCGCGAGCTGCGCGCCTCGCATGGTTTCGGTGTGATCCCAGAGGCGGCCTTGCAAAAGAGAGATTCTCAGCACCGAAAAATATTCTGGGCTAATGAGGTTGACGCGGACATCGGGTTTCTCCGCTTGCTGGCGGCTGAGGATTTCGATCCGTACGCTGCCGATCGGCAAAGGAGGAGTGGCGTTGGTGGAAACCGCCGCTTCGACGACCTCGGGCATGGCGGCGAGCCTTGCGCGGAGGCGTTCGAAATACTGGGAACGATCCTGCCAGGAGACGTGAGAGTTTTGATGGACAGGAATGGGGAGCGACATGGCGTTGCGCGGATCGTAGCCGAGATCGGTGTTCACGAGACGCAGGAAGCCTTTGCCTGCGGCGCTGGCCGCGGCGAGCAGCAGGATTGTAAGAGCCACCTGCGCGCTGACCATCATGCCGTGGGTGCGGTAAGCATGGGCGCTCCCCGCGACGCGGCGTGAATTGGTTTGCATGAGGCGGGCGATTTCCGGTCGGGAAAGCCGGACGGCAGGCCAGAGTCCGAAAACGATTGTGGCGAAGAACGCGAGTCCGATGCTGAACAACAGCACCGGAACGTTCATGCGAATCGTCGATTCGGAGGGGAAGGACCCAATGGGAACGAAGGCGGTGACGACCGACAGACCTCGCCATGCAAAGAGTGTGCCAATGGCGGCGCCCGTGGTGGCCACCGCGAGAGACTCAGTGAACAGCTGACGCATCATGCGCCAGCGACTGGCTCCTACGGCGGCGCGCACGGCAAGCTCTTGCTGCCGTTGGGCGCCTCGCGCAAGGAGCAGGATGCAAACGTTGGCGCAACCAATTAGCAGCAGAGAAGCGACGGCGCCGAGCAGCAGGTAGAGTGGCGGGCCGAGCGGCCGGGCATAGAGATCGACGATGCTGCGCAGATCGACTCGGAACGTGTCGGGATAATGCGAGGGAGATTCTTTCGCGAACTGTTCGATGAGCGGCTGGAGTTCGGCGTCGGCTTGAGCGGGTGTCACCCCGGGCCGAAGCTTGATCGAGCAGCCATAGTTGAGGCCTGAGTCCTGGGTCGCCTTCAGCGGCAGGTACACTTCGCCGTCACCCCACTTGAAGCGTGGGGGCATGACTCCAATCACCTCGTAAGTTTCGTGAACGAGCCGGAGTTTCTTGCCGATGATATTGGGATCGCCCACGAAATATCGTTGCCAGAATTCATAGCTGACGACCGCCACGCGCTGCGGATCTTCGCCCGGGGGCGCGTCGGAGGGGATGAACCAGCGACCTTTCAGCGCGGTGATGCCGAAGTAATTCGGAGATTCCGTGGAAACGGCGACGCCTTGAACATCCTCGGGCAGGTCGCCATCCGTGGTGGTTAGATTCCACCAGGTGATGCCGACCATGCTCTCGATGGACCGAGCTTGCCGGAGCTGGTTTAGTTGTGCACCGCTCAGGATTACGTAGTGATCGTTGCTGGCTTTATCCTGCAGGTGAAGTTCGACGATGCGGCCGGCGTCCGGGTAGGGGTATGGATTGATGAGCACGGCGTAGATAACGCTGAAAACGGCGCTGGTGGCGCCGATGCCGATGGCGAGAGAGAAGATGGCGGTCAGAGTGAAATAGGGGCGCCTTCGAAATTCGCGAGCGAAAAAGCGCAGGTCAGAGGCTAGGGGTCCCGTCGGCATTTTTGCGTCAGTGCATTGTAGGGTGACTGGCGGACTCGCGCTAGCACGAGGTTGAAAGAGATTGCTTCGGATCGCAACCAACATCGGTTGCCAAGCGTCGGGGAAGCGCGACATCCGTGTTCAACGTACGCGTCGTTGAGGTATGGATGGGAGGTCTCGGCAAAACCCCACCCTTCCAACCCTTCGAAGCTCAGGGTAAAACAGGGCGGCTACAGCGTCGATTGCGGAAATTTATTTCTTCGGGACTATTCGTAACGGAGGGCGACCATGGGGTCGACCGAGGCGGCGCGGCGCGCGGGGATGAAGGAGGCTGATGCTGCGGCGGCGATCAGTACGAGGGTGACGCCAGCTAGGAGGAGCGGGTCGCGGGAGCTTTCGCTGACCCACTGGGTGGAGAATTTGTTGAAGGCGATGCTCAGGATCAAGCCTGCGGCTAGGCCAGCGCCCAGACTCATCGCGGTTGAGGAGAGCACCAGGCGGAAGACGTCGGCGGCTTTTGCTCCGAGAGCCATGCGAATCCCGAATTCGCTGGTGCGCGTGGCTACGCCGTAGGAGACGACGCTGTAGAGGCCGACGGCGGCTAAAACGAGCGCCAAGACGGCGAAGATGCCGAATAGCGTGGCGATGAAACGCTGTTGAGCGTATTCGTCTTCGTTGGCAATCCAGGTTTCGAGATCCCGGACCTGCATAACCTGTTGTTCACGGTCGATCTGGACGAGCTGTGCGCGGATGTCGTGCAAGATTGAGAGCGGGGGGACGTGCGTGCGCACGAGAATCTGCGTGAACATTCGGAGCCGGAGCGTGTAGGGAACGTAGATGGAAGGCTTGATGGGATTGCGAAGACCGTCGTTGCGTACGTCGGCAACGACGCCGACGATCTGGAGCCACGAGTCGCTTCCGGGAGCGGCAAGATTATAGGGTGGCTCGTTCTTAAGATTCGGGACGCGGACCTGCTGACCGACGATGTTGCCGTTCGGCCAGTATTGCCGCGCCATCGTTTGATTGATGACGGCAAGCGGTGCGGCGCGTGTGATCTCGGCGCGATCCCACAGGCGGCCTTGGATCAGGGGAATGCGAAGAACCGGGAAATAGTTCGCGTCGACGAAATTCAATCGCGCTTCAGGTTTTTCAGCGGCCGCGCTGCCGAAAATTTCGAATCGCTGATCGTTGCCGTTGGAAGGAGGCGTGGCGTTGGTGGAGATGCCGGCTTCGACGACTTCGGGCATGGCGGCAATGCGGGCACGAATCTGTTCGAAATATTCGGTGCGGTCTTTCCAGGTGCCGTGCGTATTTTCGTGGATGGGAATGGGCACGGACATGGCGTCGTGGGGGTCGTAGCCGAGATTCGTTTTGAGAATGTGGAGAAAACCCTTGCCGGCGGCGCTGGCGGCGGTCAACAGCAAAATGGTGAGCGCCACTTGAGCAGCGACCAAGGTATTGTGGGCGCGGTTGGCGCGGGTGCTGCCGGCGACGCGGCGACCGCTGCCCTGCATGAGCCGGGCAATGTCGGGACGTGATAGCTGGAGGGCTGGGGACAAACCAAAAATCAAGGTAGTAGCAACCGCCAACGCGACGCAGAACAGCAAGACCGGCACGTTGACCTTGATCACCGACTCGGCGGGGAAGGCGTGGGGCATCCACGCGACAATAAGAGGCAGGCTCTTCCACGCGAGCAGCACGCCTAACCCTGCCCCCGCAATGGCGATGCCGAGAGACTCGGTCAGAAACTGCCGGATTATGCGCACGCGGTTGGCGCCAACGGCGGCGCGGACGGCAAGTTCGTGCTGGCGTTCGGCTCCTCGCGCGAGCAGCAGGATCGAGACGTTGCCGCAGCCAATGAGAAGCAGCGAGGCGACCGCGCCCAGGAGCAAGTACAGCGTGGGACCGAGGGGTCTGGCGTAGACGTCGACAATGCTGCGCAGGTTGACGCGAAAGCTGTCGGGATAACGGGCGGGCGATTGCTTGGCGAATTCCTCGAAAATGGGCTGAAGTTCGGCGTTGGCTTGAGCCACGGTTACGCCAGGTCGCAACTTGAGCGAGACGCCCTCATAGATGTTGGGATCTTGAGTCAGCTTGAGGGGCAGGTATATCGCCGCTTCGCCCCATTTGAAACGCGGTGGCATCACACCGATGACTTCGTAGGGCTTGTGGACCAGCTGGATTTTTCTGCCGACTACCATGGGGTCGCCCAGGTAATACCTTTGCCAGAATTCGTAGGTGATGACGACTACAGGCTGAGGCTCTTGTCCCGGGGGTGCGTCCGATGGCACGAGCCAACGGCCCAAGAGCGCGGTAACTCCCCAGTGATTCGGGGCATTTGGGGAAAGGTAACTGGCGTTTACATCTTCGGGGAGGTCGCCGTCGGTGGTGGTCAGGTTCCACCCGTCCATGGCAACGACACTTTCCACCGATTTGGCCTGGCGAATCTGATCGATCTGCGGGCCATTGAAGCCGCTGTAGCGTTCGTTGCCGGATTTATCCTTCAAGCGGGGTTCCATCATGCGATTGGCGCCAGGGTAGGGAAAGGGGTCGATCAGGACGGCGTAGATGACGCTGAACACAGCGCTGGTGGCGCCTATGCCTAGGGCTAGCGAGAGGACGGCAGTCAAAACGAAGCTGGGGCGCTTGCGGAGTTCGCGGGCGGAATATTGGAGGTCGGAGATTAGGGATTGCATCGGCACCTCAGGCTGCCCCTCGTTGGGTTCGTTGATGATTGGACGAGAGCAGGCACTTGCGGTTAGTAGACGCCGGACACGGCCGATCCGTCTTACGCCCATTTGCCTGTACGAAGCGCTCGCCCAGAATGTTCACTGCTGACGGGTACGGCGCCGTTCGTAGTCAGAGATATGCTTCGAATGGATTTGGGCGGTGGCTTAGGGCGTTGGCTTAGGTCGATTCGGTTTCTGCCTGAGTGTTGTCCAAACCCTGCCCTCTGGAGCGTGCCTACAGGTGCAGCGCTATCACCGTGTAGCCGCGGTCTTTGCGACCACCGAGTTTACATTCGAGTCACGCCGAAGCTCCGTGGATCGGCGACACTCCTGCGTTTCGTCTTGACGACTAAGAAACGACCTTTCGAGATGGCACATTCGATAAAGGCGTGACGCGGTCGGGGATGGGCGCTCATGTATAATTGTGACCAGGGGAATCTGCAGCTTTCATGGAAACAGGCACTTCCAAGGCGAAGGTGTCAGCGTCCACATCGGTGCGCTTGCGGCGTCGCTTGCGGTTTGTGAGGTCGCGCGCGCGGGAGCTGATGAAGATCGGCAAGGCGCTGGTATCTACCAAGCATCCCTTCCTGGTGCACATTATCCCGATGCGCCGTTGCAATCTGGATTGCGGGTACTGCAACGAGTATGACGACGTGTCGAAGCCGGTGCCTTTGGAGGAGATGAAGCGCCGGTTGGACTTGCTGGCCGACATGGGCACGTCGATGATTACGATCAGCGGCGGCGAGCCGTTGATGCACCCGGAGCTGGAAGAAGTGATCCAGCACATGCGTACGCGTGGGATCTATGCCGGGATGATCACCAACGGATTTTTGTTGAGCAAGGAACGCATCGGGAAACTGAACGATGCGGGGCTGGAGTTTCTTCAGATCAGTATTGATAACGTGACGCCGGACGAGGTGTCGAAAAAGAGTTTGAAGACGCTGGACACCCGGCTGGAATGGCTGGCGCAGTACGCGGTGTTTCAGGTGAACATCAATTCGGTGCTGGGCAGTGGGGTGAAAAATCCGGAAGATGCGCTGCAAATCGCACACCGCGCGGTGGAACTCGGATTTACGAGCACGGTGGGAATTATTCACGACGGCAACGGGCAGCTGAAGGGTTTGAATCCTCGGCAGATCGAAATTTTTGAAGAGATCATGTCGCTCGGAAAAAGCTCGTTTTCGCGTTTCAACGATTTTCAACACAATGTGGCGCGAGGAAAAGAGCACAACTGGCGCTGCCGCTCGGGTTCAAGGTACCTGTATGTGTGCGAGGATGGACTAGTGCATTGGTGTTCGCAGCAGCGCGGGTATCCGGGGATTCCGTTGGCGGAGTACACGCCGGAGATGCGGCACCGAGAATATTTTACGGCGAAATATTGCGCTCCGAAGTGCACCGTTTCCTGCGTGCAGCAGGTGGCGATATTGGATAATTGGCGCGGCAAACAGACACTGAAGCCGCTGGCCATGGGGCCGGTTCCAGAGCCCCCGCAGTTGGTGCAGATAGGCTCGGCCCGCGGCGATTCTTGATGAATCTGCCGCGGTGGCTGCAGGCGCGGTCGGCCCATCGTGGGGTAAACCCGTTTCTCTCCACGCACATCGCTGCCGATCGACAATTGACGCTAAGCCTCTAGTTTTCAACAATGAAGCCATGACGGATGCGGCGATTCAAATTGAAAATCTGACCAAGGACTATCCATTCGGTTTCCTGCACCTGAAAACCAAAAGGTCGCTGGAAGGGCTGACCATGCGCGTCGAGGACGGAGAAGTGTTTGGATTCCTGGGCCCGAACGGCGCGGGGAAATCGACGACCATCAAATTGCTGGTGGGCTTGATTTTTCCTACGGCGGGCACGGCCCACATTCTGGGTAAGCCGATCAGCGATATCGCGATGCATCAGGATATTGGATACCTGCCGGAGCAGCCGTATTTCTACGATTACCTGACGGCGACCGAGCTGCTGGATTATTTTGCGCGATTCCACAATTTGAAGGCGTCGGACCGGCGCGATCGCGTCGCGCGAATGCTGAAGAAGGTCGGCTTGGAGACAGCGCGGAAAATCCAGTTGCGCAAGTATTCGAAGGGCATGTTACAGCGGGTCGGTTTGGCGCAAGCGATCTTACACGATCCGCGGGTAGTGATTCTGGATGAGCCGATGTCAGGTCTCGATCCGCTGGGCCGGCGGGAAGTTCGCGACATCATTTTGGAATTGAAGCAGGAAGGCAGGACCGTACTTTTTTCGACGCACATTTTGTCTGATGCGGAAATGTTATGCGACCGGGTTGGCGTAATTGTGGGAGGAAAACTCCGTGGCGTGGGTGCGCCGGACGAGATCGTGGGGATTAAAGCGCATGGGATGGAGATCTTGTTCGAGCATGGCGCGGAGACGGCCAGTACATCGGAGCTCTTAAGTAAAGCGACGCGTACGGGGAATCGATACCGGATGCGCGTGGAAGAAGCGGACCTTTACCCGACGATTGAGAAGCTGCGTGAGGCAGGCGCGCGGATCTTGCTGGTGGCGCAAATCAAAGCGTCACTAGAGGAATATTTCATGCACTTGATCGAAGCCGACCGCGCGCAAGCGGCCGCGGTGGATGTGAGCGGGAAATGAGCCGCGTCGGTGTAGTTGCGTGGAACACGTTTCGCGAGGCGGTGCGGGACCGCGTGCTGTACAACCTTGTTTTCTTCGCGCTGCTGATGATGGGCGCGGCGATCCTGGTTGGACAGATTTCGATCGGGATTGAGGAGATGGTGATCATCAGCCTGGGGCTGAGCGCCATTTCGGTGATCGGCTTGTTGATGGCGGTGTTTATCGGTGTCGGGCTGGTTTCCAAGGAGATGGACAAGCGCACACTCTACGCCCTGCTGGCCAAGCCCGTGCGACGGTGGGAGTTCCTGCTGGGGAAATTCGCCGGACTTCTGCTGACGCTTTCGGTGAATACCGCGGCCATGGCCGCGGGGCTATTCGCGGCGCTGTATTACGTTAAGCATCCCCTGGAACGCGCGGATGGAGTCGCGTTGGTCGCGATTTATTTCATCTTGTTGAAGCTGGCCGTCGTGGTCGCGCTAGCGCTGTTGTTTTCATGCTATACGACGCCACTGCTGGCGATTCTGTTTACGGCTGGATTGTACATATCCGGTTTGTTTGTGAAGGAGATGCGCGATCTTCACAATGACACCCTGGCGCCGACGGTGCAGACATTTTTGCGATGGCTGTCGTACCTGCTTCCTAATTTTGAAAATTTCGACGTGATGGCGTCAGCGGCGCATGGCCGGGCGATCCCTGCGACCTTGATTTTGCACAATACGGCATACGCGGCGTTGTACTGCGCCATTGTTCTGGCGGCGGCTTCAGCTATTTTTTCACGGCGGAATTTGAAATGAACGCGCGAGAATCGGGGTCGCTTATTTTGTCTATCGTGCTGCTGGCGGGATTCGCTGGTATCTGGCGGCTGCAACAGGCGATCGACGTACAGCGCGACGCACTGCACGAAGAGAAAGACGACCTGGTGTTGCGTTCGGGCCCGATGGTGAAAGCGATGAGCCTGGAATATGCGCCGCTT
>Ga0210384_10004162_pt1 | contig 16283 bp, 6 predicted proteins | sample IncBWH2MmetaG_FD_160574 | JGI IMG/M metagenome (GOLD analysis project Ga0210384, IMG submission 160574) | Forest soil microbial communities from Barre Woods Harvard Forest LTER site, Petersham, Massachusetts, United States - Inc-BW-H-2-M | ecosystem: Environmental > Terrestrial > Soil >...
GCGTGGGTCAGCTTTGATAGTGACCGATTGCGCGTAGGTCTGGCCGTCTACTGTTAGCTGGACTGTATATTCGCCCGGCTGAATGCCGGGGGCTCCTCGACCGCGCCGTTGTGGCCCCGCCTCCGGCTGGAGTGCCGGCGTCCCCTCGGGATGGCAGGCGTCAACAGGAGGTGGAGGCGCGGGACCGTGCCGACCACCCCCCCCGAAGCCTCGCGGTGTGGCCACGTTGAGAGCGATACGGTGCATACCAGCCGACGCCGGTGGGGGTGGCGTGGGCTGCTCCCAGATGGCTTGGACGTTGATGGTTTCGGTGTCGACGGGCTTGGCCGGTGTGTCGCTGGCTTCGCATGCGACGACTTTGCCGGCGGAGTCGACAAGTTCAACCTTCAGCGGGCCGCTGGGAGTTGATTTGAGCCAGTAATAGGCAAGGACGCCTGCGGGCGGGTTGACCTCCTGCGGTTCTTCGTGCGGCAGTGGCGTTCCATTCTGGCTGCCATTGTGGATGGCCCAGGCTTCGCCGGGCGTGAAGAGGTAAGCCTTTGCGGATTCAATCTCTTTCCCATTTGCGGCGATCTGGCGAAGAGCGGTCATCTGATCCAGAACCCAGAAGCCGCGCCCATAGGTCGCCACTGCGAGGTCGTCGCCGTGAACGACGATGTCACGGACGGAGGTGACGGGCATGTTGAGTTCGAGCGGCTGCCACTGCTTGCCGTCGTCAAAGGAGACATAGACTCGCAGTTCGGTCGCCGCGTAGAGCAGCCCTTTCTGCTTCGGATCCTCTTTGACAGAATTGACGAAAGCGCCATCGGGAATTCCCTTCACGATGTTCACCCAGCTCTTGCCACCGTCATTCGTGCGGTAAATGTAAGGATGGTCGTCGGCGATGCGGTGGCGGTCGACAGAGGCGTAGGCGGTTTCAGCGTCGAAGTGGCCGGCCTCGATCTGCGAGACTTTGCTCCAGGCAGTCATCGCGGGCGGGGTAACGTCCTTCCAGCTGGCTCCATCGTCGCGAGTGACGTGAATGAGACCGTCGTCGGTGCCTACCCAGACGGTCTTCGCGTCAAGGGGCGAAGCGCCAATGGAATAGACGACGCCAAAGCGGTCAGTCATGGGCTGGTCGATGTCCTTCGCAGTAACAGGGTCGAGCGTCTTCGGAACTTCGGGATGAAGGCGCGCGAGATCGGGGCTGATCTTTTGCCAGGTACGGCCGCGGTCGCGTGTTCTGAAGACGAATTGGTTCGAGTAGTAGAGCGCTTCATCAGCAAGCGAGAAGACCTGCGGCAGGGTCCACGTTTTGCGGTTGGGGTCGTTCGAGTCTGGCGGAGGAAGCACGCCGCCGGTGGGCGACGGCAGGTTCAGAGCCTGATCACAACGCTGGTCGCCAGAGCCGTAAAGAAGATTGCCGTCTTTGGGATCGGGAACGACAGTGTTGCTCTCGCCTGCGAGGCAGGTGGGCTCCCAGTTGCGGAAGCTGAGTGTGCCCATCCGCGACCAAGTGCTGACGCCGACTCCACCGGAGTCCTGCTGCGCTCCATAGAGCCAGTAAGGGAAACGGTTGTCGGCCGCGACGTGGTAGATCTGCGCGGTGGGCTGGTTGTACCAGCTGCTCCAAGTCTTCGCGCCGTCGACCGAGACGACGGTCCCCTGATCGCTGGAGAGGACCATGCGGTTGCCATCTTTCGGATTGATCCAAAGCTGGTGGTAGTCATCGCCACCTGGCGCGCCTTTGACGGGAACCCAGGTCTTGCCAGCGTCAAGTGTCATGTAGGTGGCGGTGTTGATATCGTAGGCGCGGTCGGGGTTCGTGGGGTCGACCGTAATCTGGCCGAAGTACCAGCCGCGGCCCCACAGGCGCTGCTCGTTGTTGACCAAATGCCAGCTGACGCCGGCGTCGTCGGAAAGATAAATGCCGCCGAACGCTTTTGGTGTGTCAGTTGCAGGGGCTCCACCCCGGATAGGACGAGCCACACCGGTGCCGAGGTCGTCGACCACGGCATAAAGGCGGTTCGAATTGCTGGGGGCTACGGCGATGCCGATCTTGCCCACAAACTCATCTGTGGGAAGTCCGCCGCCAAGCTGGTGCCAGGTATCGCCGCCATCGGAGGATTTATAAAGGCCGCCGCCAGGCATGTTCGTCGGAGCATAGACCGACCAGGGCGGGCGGCGGGTGGCCCAGAGCGATGCGTAGATTGTTTGCGGGTGCTGCGGGTCGAGCGCGAGGTCGACTGCGCCTACGTTTTCCGGATCCTTTGCGTGGGCAAGGACTCTTCTCCAGGTCTTGCCTCCGTCGAGCGAGCGGTACACACCGCGGTCCGAGTTGGCTTTGTAGACGTGGCCGAGAGCGGCGACGTAGACGCGGTTTGGGTCGGAGGAGTCGATGACGATCTTGCCGATCTGACGCGAGCCGTTGAGTCCGATGTGGTGCCATGTCTTGCCCGCATCGGTCGACTTGAAGAGGCCAACTCCGTAAGAGTGCTGGCTGCGGATGTCGGGTTCGCCGGTCCCGACATAGACGATATTTGGGTCAGATGGCGCAACAGCTATCGCTCCGATAGAGCCGATGGAGATGCCGGTCACTGGATCATCTGCAATAGGGAACCAGGTGCGGCCCGCATTTTCGGTCTTCCACACACCGCCTCCAACCGAACCCATGTAAAACGTGTCGGGCTGGGAGGCGTTGCCGGCAACGCCATAGGTGCGGCCTGCTCGCATCGGACCAACGTCGCGCCAGTGCAGGCCTGAGAGCATCTCGGCGGGGTATTGTTGGGCTGCCAGGGAAAGGACAAAGACAAGCGAAAGCGACGCGGCGAGGATACGGCGTACGGCTGCCATGCGAGGGCTCCAGTTCATTTTCAGAAATCTGTCTAAGGTTTTTAAGGTCGCGGTGATTCGTAGATGAGAGGGATTGTAGCGGAAATACGATCTCGACGCACAAAAAACATGACTCTTGGCGGACCCGAGAAGCTGAGTCGTATTCGTAAATTTACTCATGACTAGAAGCCAACCAGTCGCACCGTGAACTGGATCGTGCGCGGACCGCCCATGCGTGTTACGCCAGGAGCAAAGAGCGGCATTCCCGCGGAATAAACCGGCTGCGTCGTGTTGCCGAAGTAGCTTTGGCCGTTTGAATCGAAGCGGAGGTTCTTCGCTCCGGCGAGGTTAAAGATGTCCAGGAAGAGATCAAGATGATGCCCTTCGCCCTTGAGGGTCAGGTCCTTCACCACACGTAAATCAAGCGAGGAGAACGCGGGTTGGCGCATCGAGTTGCGGCCAGCCACTACGCCATTCGCCTGGGCACGGTCGTTCAGATCATTTGCGTCGTTCTGCATGTCGAAGCCAACAATCGGGGCATAAGGCAGACCCGAGCGCACCACGAAGAGTGGATTGGCCTTGAAACCCGCGGGCAGGTTAAAGATTCCATTCATGTTGAACATTTGACGCGCATCCGACAGGGAATTGGCTTGCTCCTGGCGCAGCGAGAAGGGATTCACGGCTGTAACTGGGCTGTAGGGGTTGATGCTGGAGTCGTCGTCCTCTGTGCGCGAGAGCGTGTAGTTTGCCATGAGTGTGGAGCGCGCTGTGATGGGCGCCTTCACGCTGACGAAGCCGCCATCGTAGGTCGAGTGCGCGGTGGACTGTTCGACTAACACGCGGCCGACGCCGGAAATGGGTCGCACGGATGGGAAAAACGGATTGCCGTTGACTGCGCCTGTCGGTGGGTTGAGATTCTCATCGAGTTGCCGCTCGAGACCCCACGTGCTGTCGTGCAGGTATCCCAAGGTGAGGTCGAGTTTTGCGTTGACCTGCTGTTCCATGTTGGCTGCGGCCTGGAAAGAAGTGGGGTTACGGAAGTTCGAGTCGATGGCGACGACCTGCGCGTGGTAGTTGTTGAGCCCGATGGGTGCGGAGGCAAGCGCGTGCGGCGAAGCGGTGTTGCCCCCGCTGAGTGCGATCAGCGTGGGATCGAAGTAGCTATCGAGCGTGTAGGTCTGGTCGCCGCCGTCGGTAAAGACGCGATGGAAGAACGTTGCTGGTGTGAGTGCGGTATAGACGCCGGCGGAGAGACGCAGGTTGGTTTTATTGCTGGCGCTCCAAGCCAGACCGACGCGAGGCTGCCACTGTTTCAGATCGTTCGGTATGCTTTGAATGGAGATGGCTCCTCCGAATGAAGGCAAAATGATCGGAGCGATGCTAGTAACGGAGGCCGGCCGCTGCGGGTTCCACTGTCCTTCCCAACGAAGGCCAGCAGTTAGGAAGAGCGAAGGACGCAGAGCAACGCGCACGTTTGCGTAAAGGCCAAGGTCGTTGACTGTTGCCTGATAATGCGGATCGTCGACCGTCGCGATGGTCTGCTGAAACCGGCGCACGTTGTTGTCGAGATAGTCAGTGAGAGATGTGTAATCGAAGCGAGCGTTAAGGTTGGATTCGCGTGCTTCGTAGGCGGGCGAGGCAGCGAAGCGCGCTCCGAAGGTCAGCTCGTTGCGCCCTCGAGCGATCATGACATCGTCAATGAACTGCCATTGTTGCGACGTGTAGCGGTGTGGGCCGGCGCTATCGCCGCCGAAAATGCCGAAGCCGTTGACGAATAGCTCGGGTGCAGTGGACAGCGGCGTGCGCAGGCGGTGATCGTTTGAGTACGCCACGACAGCCTGGTTGATGGCATGGGCATTCAGCACAGTGTTAAGGCCGAGGCGTGCGGTGACACTCTGACCGCCAAAGTTGGAGGCATTTATGGGTACGGCGAGAGTACGCGTGAGACAATCACCCGCATTAGTGGAGCGAATGCGGTCGAGGACCACTTGGCCTGAGAGCGCGTTGCCCCGATTGATGACCCAGTCGATGCGGCCGAAACCTGAGGTAGGTGATTGCTTCTCGATGATCTCGCCCTGCTGGCTCTGCAGTGCCAACGGAACCGCAATAGGCTGCGGAGCGAAGGTGCTGTAGTAGGGCGCATGAATGAAGTCCTGCTCAAAGCCGGCTGAGTAAAATAGAACATTTTTGCGGATGGCACCGCTCTCGGCGATCCCGAAGGCGTTGAGCCACGAGTCCAGTGACTTGCCAAAAGCATCAGCAGAGGTAAATGGAACCGGCCGCCCTGTGTAAAAGGCGTCCCCGCGACCGCGATTTGCGCCACTCTTGGTGGCGACGTTGATGAGGCCGCCGTTGGTAAGGCCAGTGGTGGCGTCGACACCGCTGCGCACAAGCTGGAACTCGCGGACAACCCCAAGGGGAAGGTATACGCCACCATCTTCGGCCGCGCGCCGGCCACCGAGCAGAGCATCGTTGAAGCTGGTGCCGTCCACCTGGGTGGCGATGGCGTTGGCACGTTGGCCGGCCATGATGACCCCGGTCCCTTCGGCATCTTCCAGCGCGCCTGCGGTTTGGCTGGTGAGCTGCGCGAAGTCGCGATCGCGATTGGGAAGATAAGTGAGTGAGAGACCGGGGATAAAGGTAGCGAGTGCGGCTTCCGCTGTATTGGACGGCGGGGCAACGGTGTTGCCTTCTACCGTACCAGGGCGGGCGCGGACTGTCGTGCTTTCGCGGGATCGTGGAATTTCGAGCTTGAGAACGATCTCTGTGCTACTGCCTAGTGTTAGCGTGATACGGACAGAACGGCGCAGGGCAAGCTTATCCGCCTTGGCGTCGACCGTGTATCCGCCGGAGACGAGGCCGCTGACGCGGAATGCCCCGTCGCGGCCTGTCATTAAGGTGCGTTCGGTGCTGAGGTCGGTATTGCGAATGGTCACGACGGCGTTGGTTACGACTGCACCGGAAGGATCGGTGACGCGGCCCGCGATAGACCCAGTGATAGCCTGTGCCCTTGCCACGCGAGTGAGTTCCGTAGGGAAGACGACGAGCGCTGACAGCGCGAAAGCAAGCAACGCCTTTGAAACTCTCAGTTCGATATCCATGACTAGAAGCTCACCTTTGCAGAGAACTGCATTGAGCGTGCGGGGAGCTGTGCTGTCACACCGGCGAGCGGAGATCCGAAGCCAATGCCAGCGGCGGCTCCGTTGCCGTAAGTTCCGCTGTAGCCAACGAAGTTGGCGTGGTTGAGGACGTTGAAGGACTCAACACGTAGGTCGAGCGTGACCCGATCGTGATAGAGCGGGAAGGCGCGAGAGAGAAAGGGATCGACCGAGTACTGGCCGTTGCCCCGTCCCGCGTTGCGGAAGATAACTACTCCGTTGATGACAGGACGATCCGTAGTAGCACCGGTGTCTCCGCTGTTAGTGGTGCCGGTGACGATGTTGTAGGGCAGGCCGCTGCCAAAGCTGCCGACCCCGCCGAAGTGCACCTTGAAGATGGGGATGACATAGACGCCGCTCAGCACGAAGCGATGACGTTGGTCGTAGATAGCCGGACCGTACTCCTGATGCTGAGTGAAGTTGGTGTCGTTGGGGTTTTGGCTTGTGGTATCGGGATCGACGTTGTTGAGTGTGTGAGACCATGTGTAGCTTCCCAGCAGCTGGAAACCTTGCGAAAAGCTGTACGCGATGTTGAGGTCGAGTGCGTTGTAGTGCAGGTAGCCGTTGTTCACGTCGGTCTGGATGACAGAGTACGGCGGCTGCGGATTGCTCGCGATTGTGCTACTGCAGGTCATCGAGTGCTCCGCATACCAGTAGATCCAATAGGGGCGGGTACAGTTTGCCGCCTGTGCGCTGCGAATCTGGTTCTGCGCCGTACGGATGAACGGCGATGGGCCATCAACATCGAGAGGACGAATGACACGCAGTGTGTGCGCACCCACGTAGTCGAGTGTCATGGTCCAGTTACGCGCGAGTCTCTGCTGGAGACTAGCCGTCCACTGCTGGGAGTACGGATTGAGGAGCGCGCCGGGGTACCCGTTGAGCACGCTTGTAGGGAACCACTGTGCGAGATACGCGGATTGCCCGGGCCGCACATAAAGGCTGCGCACCGGCACAGCGCCAGCCGGGGGGAATTGCGGTAAGGGAGCCGCGGCGATGCTGGTCGGGAAACCCACCTGGCTGGGAGTGGCAGTGTAGGTGAACACGCCGCTGGGTTCGCCGAGGGCATAGCTGGCGAAGGCGTTGTCGACGATCTGCGAGTGGTAGATGCCGTAGCCGGCTCGGAAGATCGTGTTGCCTGTGCCGAAGACGTCGTAGACAAAGCCCATGCGAGGCGCGAAGTTGAGCGTCGCGTTCGTGAAGGTCTGGCGCTCGTAGCGAAGACCCAAATTGACGGTGAGTCGCGGGCCGGCACGGTAGTCGTCCTGCGCGAAGACGCCGAAAAACTGGTCGTCGACGGTGTAGGTCTGGTTGCCGAAGCTCTGCTGATAGTTGGCAACATTGTTGACATTGTTGAGGTACGCGGAGCTTTCACAGATGCTGGCTGCCTGGGCGCAGGTGTTATAGGTGAACTTACCCAGAAAGATGGGCCCACCGAACTCTTTACTGTTGCCGCCATTGTGGGAGTCGATGATACTTCCGCCGACGGAAATCTGATGTCGCCCGCCCGCGATGGACAGCGTCTCAGAGAGCTCATACTGGCGGTTCATCAGCAGAGCATTCTGTGACGTACCCGAAGTGAAGGTGCCACCCGAAGAGATAGGCACAACGAACTGCGTGCTGTAGATGACAGAGTCGAACTCGGTAATGGGAGAGGCGAGTTGGAACTGCAGCCGCAGATTGTTCAATAGATTTGGGCTGAGCGTCGCGGTCTCGCCTAGTTCGCCGGAGTAGGTACGCCGGTGGAAGGTGCGCGCCACGGTAGGTAGGCTCGCGCCCCCGACGATCCCATTGGGATTCGTGTCCGTAAAGTCATCGAAGTTGGCGCGAAGGAATGCATTGTTCTTGTCGTTGACCTGGTGATCGAGCCGCAACAAACCGAGCCAGCCGCGATAATGGCCAACGAAACTGCCCGACGCAAGCGGCGATGTGATGGGAGAAGCCTTGGCCTCGCGGTTCCATTCGCCGGCCAGGAAGAACTGTGTCTTCCGCGACAAAAGTGGGCCGGAGACGGCAAGCGCAGTCTGGCCAAGAGTGTCGCTGGTGATGTCATTGCCACTGGCAGCGTTGGCAGTGGTGAAACTGGAGAGTGACGCTTCGGTCGCCGCAGGACGCCAAAGTTCGAGTAACTGCGCGTGATAGTTACCGCCCCCGCTTCGCGTGACAATATCGACGACCGATCCAGTCCCCCCGCCGTACCCAGGTGCGAACGCATTGGTGAGCACCGACATCTCCTCGACGGCCATCAGCGGTATGTTCGTGAAGATGGTCTGCCGGCCCCACATATCCACGTTATTTGCGCCATCGACCTCGAACCATGCCTGCCTGCGGCCTGCACCGTTCGTGGTGATCAGGACTTCATTCATGAAGATATCGCCCTGATTGATAGCCGGTCGGTTGGAGGAGTTGAGCAGCGGCAAAGCAGTGATACGGCGGGCGAGCAGCGGCGTCTGCTGCATCTGCTCGGCCGCAAGGTTGATCCCGAGTTGCGGCTGATCGATCCGAAGACCGGCGACCGCGCCCTTCACTGTGACGACGGAGGTTTCGCCCGCAACATTCAGTGTGAGTGCCACCATCGCGCTGCTCCCGGGCGCCAGCCGGACATGGGCGGTTTGAGCGGTGGCGAAGCCGTCCTTGGTGATACTGACCGTGTAGGCGCCAGCCCCAGGAAGCCCTGCGACCGTGAAACGGCCAGCGGAATCGCTATAAACTGTGCGAGCGAGACCGGTTGTTTCATTGGTGACGGTGATGTGCGCGCCGATGACGACAGCGTGAGATGCATCGGTAACCGTGCCCACCAACATGGCAGTGTCGGGGGTTTGCGCCGCGAGCGAAATCCAGCAAGATATCGCAATCGCGAACGCTGCTGCGCGAAGCCAGGGCATGTGCCTCCATTCGAAGTTGAATGCACGCTTACACGTAAGAGAAAAATCGTACATAACGAGGATTCAGGAAATGGTCTGGCATAACGAATCGTAGTGCCGGACCATTTTGCTGCAACGTTGTCGGCTCAATTAGTTCTCGTCACCCATCTCGATCTGGTCTTCGACGTCGTGATCAATCTTTCCCGTGTTGAGGTCAAGCAGCGCCTGATGTTCTCGTGCGAGTCGCTCGTTGAGCGTCTTCAGGTCGGTCTGCCTGAGCTGTTGCCACTGATCGAGCAAGCCGGCAAGCGGCTGAGCCGTGATGTGCCATGCCTCCACCTGAGCTTCGGTGGGCGCCTGGTCGGCGTTCTCGATCTGTTTCTCAATCCGGGCCAGGCCCAGGCGCACCGTGTTCAGATTTGCCGGCCCTGCTGGCGTCCCACGGCCACCGCTTCCACCACGGCCTCCGCGTGCGCCTCCACCAGAGATCGCGTCGAGCTTCGATTCGATCGAGTCGCCTACTGCAGCCACAGAAGCCTGACCTGCGCGCGCCCTGAGCTGGTCATGCAGCACCGTGATCTCGTGTATTGCGGCGGTTGCCCGCATGATGTCGTCGTAGATGGACTTTGCTGCGGTGAACTGCTCTTCGAGCTCGGCAGCCGATGTCTTTACGCGCGGATCCATTAGGATCTTCAGTGGCTCGGAGAGCGTCTTGCCTCCAGCAATCAGGCGCACCGTATACGTGCCGGGCATCACCCACGGAGCGGTCGAGACCGACGGTGTGTTGTACGGCACAGCCTGGTCCGCGTCCGGCCCGGTGGACATACCTGGAACCTGTGGATATTGCATGTCCCACAGAAAGCGGTGATGCCCAGGCGCAGCCGATAGCACACGAGACGGACGTGCCCACAGCGTCGGGTCAGGATAGCGCGGATCGAGCGGCGGCACAGGATCGTCGCTGTTGACACGCGCAATCACATGGCCCTTGCTGTCGGCGAACTCAAGCGCCACCACGCCTGAGTTCTTAGGGCCGAGGTAGTAGTCGATGATGGCGCCATCCGGTGGATTCTCGCCCGTAAGCATATCGGGCGGCCACGGCGTCGGCGGATTCATACCACCGCGGATGCGGATCGCCGTCTGCGGCGCGTAGAGATGCACGTTCTCATTCGCGAGCTTTGCAGCGATCTGGCGCAACGGAGTGACGTCGTCGAGGATGAGGAAACCGCGGCCATGAGTTCCGGCGATCAGGTCATCGTCCTTCACCTGCAGATCGCGGACCGAGCTTGCGGGCATGTTGAGGCGAAGCGACTGCCAATGATCTCCATCATCGAACGACACATACACCTGTGTCTCGGTACCGGCGTAGAGCAAACCTTTGTGTTTGGGGTCTTCGCGAATCGTACTGGTAGCTGCCCCGTCGGGAATACCGTTATTGATTTGCGTCCACGTCTTCCCACCGTCGTGTGTGCGAAAAAGATGCGGGCGCATGTCGTCGAGACGGAGGGTGTTCACCGCGGCATAGGCTGTCTGTGCGTCGAAGTGGCCCGCATCCATGTTGAAGACCTTCCAGAACGGCTTCAGCTCAGGCGGCGTGACGTTGTTCCAGTGCGCGCCGGCATCGGACGTGGTCCAGATGAGACCATCGTCTGTACCCGCCCATAGGCGATCGCCATTCACTGGCGACAGGCCAAGCGAATAGATCACGCCGCGGCGAGTCGGCTTGGCGCCCGGCATGTCTTTGTAGTCGGCGACAGCGGGCGGAAGCTCCCACGTCTCGCGGCTGAGGTCAGGACTCACTTCTTTCCAGTGTTTGCCGCCGTCTTCAGTCAGCCACAACGTGTTCGTGGCGAAGTAGAGCTTGTGGGGATCGGCAAGGGAAAACTGCAGCGGCTGCGTCCGCAGAACCCGGTAGCTGCGCAGCGGCTTCGGCTCCACACTCTGAATCTGGCCGGTACGTCGGTCGTAACGCGAGACCTTGCCGCCATAGACGATGTCCGGATCGAGCGGGTCCGGAGCAGCGTAACCATATTCCTCGATTCCGGCCGGATGCCAGTCATGGAAAGTGATACGGCCATCGTTGCTGCGGCTATCAACGCAGGCTGAGCCGGAGTCCTGCTGCCCGCCGCAGACGCGGTACGGAAATGCGTTGTCCGCGGTGACGTGATACACCTGCGCCGTAGCCTGATTGAACCATTGCGTCCACGTCTCGCCGCCATTCTGCGAGATGATCACACCCTGGTCGCTTGCCAGCGCGATGATCTTCGTGTTGTTCGGGTTGACGAAAACGTTCTGGTAATCGTCGCCGCCCGGAGCTCCACGCAGGCCGTACCAGGTCTTGCCAGCGTCTGTCGACTTCCAGGTAACGACGCTGGCTACGTAGACCGTGTCGGGATCTTTGGGATCAACCTTCGGCACTGGAACATCGCCTCCGCCGATCCGGGCTTCAGGGCGCGGGTCATTGACCGGCGCATGGATCCAGTTCACACCTCCATCATCCGACCGGTAGAGACCAACCGTTGCGTGCGTCGTGGCGACTGCGGCATAGATGCGGCGCGAATCGCTGGGGGAGATCGTCAACTGCACCTGCAGAATGTCGTCCGGCAGGCCGCCGCCAGTGATCTTCGTCCAAGTATCGCCGCCGTCGGCGGAGCGGTAGAGACCGCCATCTGCGCCAATGAATGATCCGTTCTCCCACGGAGCTTCCTGTCGCTGCCACATGCCCGCGAAAACAATGTTCGGATGCTGCGGATCGAACTGCACCTCGGATGCACCAGTGCGGTTATTCGTGAACAGTACGCGCTTGAAGGTCTTACCGCCGTCGAGGGTGCGATACAGACCACGCTCTACGTTAGGGCCATATGGGTGACCCGTGACCGCCACGAAAACCCGATTCGGATCTTTCGGGTCGATAGCAATCTGACCAATCTGCTGGCCGTCGCGCAATCCTTCAAGATGTATCCACGTTTTGCCTGCATCGGCAGACTTATAGACGCCGTCGCCAGTCGAGAGATCAGGCCGCTGCAATCCCTCCCCGCTGGCCACATAGACGATCTTCGGGTCGCTCTCCGACACGGCAATTGAGCCGATGGAGCCGGATGGCTGAGTGTCCCACACGCTATGCCAGGTCGCGCCCGCGTCCGTCGTTTTCCACACGCCACCGTTCACGGCACCGAGGTAAAAGGTAGCTGGCTCGCTGGGGACTCCGGCCAGAGCGCGCGTGCGGCCAGCTCGCATCGGGCCGATCTCACGCCATTTCATGTCCGAATACAGCTTTGGATCGACCTGAGCACGCGCCGCTAGTGCGACTGAGAGGACAGATGCAATCAAAAGGAAGACGCGGCGTACGATCATGACTCTCCTAAGAACCCTTGTATGGCAGGACTCGGACTTCGTAGATGGTTTCGGATACAACGGTGACGAATGAGACCGGGCAAAGGTCTCAGCGAAGGATGTCCCGCCGCAAACAGTAAATGCGCTGGTTAAGTTCTAGGTTATAAGGAATACCGTGCTCACGGCAAAGGGAAACTTACACTGTGCCGACGCCGTATAGTATCCATACCGGCATGGCGACCCTACTTGGATGACTTTGCTTGATCTTTGCTCTTATCTTGGACTCGGCGCCGTGGGCGCGGTGACAGTGAACTTGCTCTTGGGCATGCTCATGTCGTTGCGCTATAGCCCCGTGCGGCAATGGCCCTACCGCCACATCAACCTGTTCACGCTGCACCAATGGACGGCTTACATCGCTGTTTTCCTCACTCTCTCGCACCCAACCGTGCTGTTATTTCTGCACACTCCCCACTTTGGATGGACGGATGTGCTGTGGCCCATTCACTCGTATCTGCAGCCGAAGCTGAACCTGGCCGGCGCGTGCGCGCTCTACCTCATCGTATTGGTACTGGTTTCTTCTTTGCTTCGAGGACAGATCGGGCGGCCAATATGGCGTAGTCTGCACTACCTCGTCTTTCCGTGTGCCGCGTTGCTGTTTCTCCACAGCATCCTCACCGACCCCAATCTGAAAGATGGAAATCCCGATCTTTTGGACGGAGGCAAAGTCTTTGCAGAAATTTCCTCGCTGATCAGCCTGACGGCGACGACGATCCGCATTCGCCTGCGCGGAAAGGGATTTCGGTGCCAATGAACAGCTGCGTTGAACGTTTACCGTGATTCCGATCGGTTCGCGACTTGCGCAGAAAGCGATTCCAGCAGATGTTTTGTATAAAGACCAGTCGCCACGAACTTCGCTCCATCACGGATCATCATTAAGAGAACCTGTTCGCCTTCTTTGTCGATGGAAGTGATCTCATTGAGATCCACGATGCAACTCTCCCTTAGCGAACGATTCTGCCGATTCGTACGCCAATTTGCGGTCAACTCCTCAACCGAGCACCCGGCCAGCCGGCCCTGAAGAACCCAACGTTGCTCCGATGCGCCTTCGGTCACTGTGATTCGTAGCATCTTGCCTATCCCTTGCCATTTCGATATTTCAATATGTCTCCTACAGCAGCAGCCTCCCGATTCCTGGCGCATTTCGCATTAATGCAATCGTCGTGCCGAAGGACGGAGTTGTGCCGGAGCATTCAACTCCCGCAAGAATGCAAGATTTCGCGGCGGACGAGCCTCACCAGAGTCATTCTCAGGACTGCTCACCGGTTGGCAGTCTGCCAAATAGTTGGCACCGGTCAGTTAGAACGCGAGTCAGATTAAAATTTGTTGGTGGAATCTTGTGTTGAGGACTTCTGGGGGCGAGAGATCCCCAGCTTTTGCATGCGGAACTGAAGAGTTGGGCGCTTTATCCCGAGTCGCGCAGCTGCTCCATTAGGGCCGGCAAAAACCCAGTTGGTCTGCTCCAGAACCGACAGGATGTGCCTCTTTTCAATCTCTTCTAGGGTCGCGGCTCGATCGATATGACCATTTGTGTCGGAAGCCTTTGCCTTCAAATCGGCCAGGGACACCTTCAGCGCGGGGCCTCTCGACAAAATGACTGCCCGCTCGATTACATTCTGCAACTCGCGAACATTGCCCGGCCATGGATAGCTAACAAGAGAGTTCATCGTTTCAGCCGATATGGAGTGGATCTCTTTTGTCATATCGCGCGCAAAATGCTGAGCGAAATGCCTGACGAGGAATGGAATATCTTCTCTCCGCTCTCTGAGAGGCGGAACGTAGATCGGGAATACATTCAATCGATAGAACAGATCGGAACGAAACCTCTGCTCTTCCACCATGGCATCCAAATCTCTATTAGTTGCGGCAATCAGGCGAGCATCGGTACGAAGCGTACGTGAACTGCCCAGCCGTTCAAACTCCCGTTCCTGAAGGACTCGCAATAGTTTTGGCTGCAGATCGATCGGAATTTCACTGATTTCGTCAAGAAAGATGGTCCCTTGAGATGCCAGCTCAAAACGCCCTATGCGCTGCGCGATCGCTCCGGTGAACGCCCCCTTCTCATGCCCGAACAGCTCGCTTTCGAGCAGGCCGGTAGGAATTGCTGCACAATTTAGCTTCACGAATGGGTGATTTCGCCGCTGGCTGAGATTGTGAACCGCACGAGCAATCAACTCCTTTCCGCTGCCCGTTTCCCCTTGAATCAGGACAGTCGAGTTGGTCGGCGCGACCGCTTCTACCTGACGCAAAACTTGGCGGAGGACAGGGCTGTTCCCTATGATTTCCTCGAAGTTCATCTCGCTTCGTATCTCGTCTTCAAGATAGAGCTTTTCCTGGGTGAGTTTGTCCTTAAGCTCTGTAATCTGCTGGTAAGCTAGAGCATTATCGATCGCGATAGACACTTGTCCGGCGATCTGCGACAGGAACTCGAGATCCTGAGGTGTGAAGGCATTTTGGTGAAGCCGCATCAGACAGAGCACGCCAAGGACTCGACCACACCGGGTGAGTGGGAGCATGCACATGGTCTCAACTCCCTCTTCGGCAGCAATCCTGTGGTCAAGGCCTGAGCTTTGTAACTCGCCGATATTTCCAACCCATGGCTTTCCGGATCGGAAGACCTGGCCCGGCAACGAGCCATGGACCGGGCTGGACATGTCCTGACGGACCAATCCTTTGCTAAGCGGGAAATCCAGCGCATGTGTTTGAAGGCATTTTTTTTCTGCATCTGGAAGGATTAGCGCAACGCCGTCCAGACGCATAACGTTTCTTATGCTGGGAGAGATCGACTGCAGAACGTCCCTGAGTTCCAGGTTCGACACCACGCTGTTGTTCAAGTCAAGTATCAGTTTCAGCTTCGTCCGCTCACTCTCGAGTTGAATGCGGACTGCCTCAGAGCGGGCAAAGTTTAGTCGATCGTCAATGGCCAGACTGGCATAGTCAGCAATCAAAGAAAGGAAACAAATGTCGTCTTCTTCAGAGAAAGCATCCCCGTTCTCCCGGCCGAAGCAGATCGCACCCAGACGATGGAGCGTGGTGTTCAGAGGAAGTATGCATAGTGACTGATTCCCGCATCCGCGAAAAAACTTTGTAACTTCCGGAAAACGCGTCTCTTGATCCGACGATGAAATGACCAGTCTTTGTTCATCTCCATAAATCAGGGGGAATATCTTGTTCTGGCATTCCGCCATAGAAGAAGACGGTAGAGTTGCAGAGCCTTCCCGATCAGCCACATACCACGAGATGCTCCCTTCATATTGATAAACGAGCGCAGTTGTTCTGCAGGCGGTGACGCGGCCCAATTCTTTGGGCAGAGCCTGCAATAATCTCTCAACATCTCGATAGCTATCTAGTCTGCGCGCCAGGCGCAGAAGTTCCTCGTCGTGCTCTGCACGCACAGCGCTGCCGGCCGAAGGGAGAGTGTTCTTGGTGCGCTGATTTTGCATGTCTAGGGGAGACCGCCTCCATTCCGGATGTTTCATAGATGAAGAGTTGGAGCGCAAGGTAGCAGAGATTGTGAAATCAATAACTCTCTGGAAAGATGCCTTTCCCGGGCCTGAGAACTTTCTACTTTGGATGCCAATGGGTTGGCAGATGGTCAATCAACTGGCACCTTACCACTCATGCAGACGAGTTCGAAGCCAAGAAGTCTTTAGGTTTCCCCTTTTTTTTCAATCGCTTGTTTCGACGAGAGGACGGCAGATCATTCTGGCAAGCTGATTGCAGCCCGGAGGCGAGAAGTTCAACTGATCCAGCGTTCCAACACGGCAGTCTGGCTATGGTCTTCCAAGATCATCCGCCCACGGATTCATCTTACATTTTTTCGGGAGGTCTGAATGCACCTGGAACAGCACACTGAACCATCCCAGAGCTTCCGGCTTGACGTTCCGCTGCACGATCTACTCACCAAACCGAGAATGCCTGGACCCGGGCTGCAGCCGGTGGGCGACCCTCAGAAATTTCCTGATCCTGTCTTCCCGGAACACCCGGAGCTGTTGGGGCCTATTGATGAGGATGCCGACTGGGTTCCGCCAGAAAAACGCCGGTGGATGCCTGGCCAAATCTA
>Ga0210384_10004163_pt1 | contig 16280 bp, 9 predicted proteins | sample IncBWH2MmetaG_FD_160574 | JGI IMG/M metagenome (GOLD analysis project Ga0210384, IMG submission 160574) | Forest soil microbial communities from Barre Woods Harvard Forest LTER site, Petersham, Massachusetts, United States - Inc-BW-H-2-M | ecosystem: Environmental > Terrestrial > Soil >...
CATGAGTCCGACCGAAGGATTGTGGCGAGATTGACCATGACGCCGCAGGATGTGCGATTTTTGAAATCGCTGCGTATAGCGACGGACGACCTGGAATGAAAAAGATTTTGCAAATTGCAGCTGCCGGCGGACTGGCGGTGTTCATTGCCGCAGGTGTGAGTGCGCCAAAGGCTGCCGCGCAAGATCCCATAACGCTGGCACCGATCATTGCCGATACAGCGGTTCCCATAGTCGTGAACGCGGTGAAGCCCAAGCCGAAGAACACGGGACTGGCGAAGTTTGAGGGCGTCGTGATGCACGCGAATACCGCGCAGGTCACGGTGAAGTCCAAGGGCAACGACATGGCCATTCAGACTTTCACGTTGAGTGAGCAGGCCTCAGCGAAGATGCAGGCGATTGTCGACAAGGGTGGTTATCAATACGGGGATAAGATTACGATTTATTACGATCCGCAATCTTTGAAGGCCATGAGATTTAAGGGCAAGCCGTCGCCAGCGTTGTAGATTCCTCTAGAGAAAGAAGTTCCCGCCTGAAGTAGATCCGAATTCAATCGTTTGAATGAAATGCGAATGCATTTGATCTTGCGGAGGCGCAGGACTCCTGCGGCCCTACAAAAATAACCCAAGTCAAACCCTAGCGGTGCGCGCCGCCGGCTGGCGCCGAATGTGCTGGCGCCGAAGGAGCGGACGAACGAGCTCCGCCCATCGAAGAAGATGACGAACGAGCTCCGCCTCCCCAGGTTGCGCTTCCCGAAGCTGAACCCGCCGTGCGTGCTGGTGGGGGAGCCATCGGAGGACGGGCGGCAGCAGCACCGCTAGGCATTGCCGGCGTCGCGGCGTTTCCTCTTGCGGCAGGCAACGATCTGACGGCACTGGAGTTGGTGGTTTTGGCGCTTCCATTCGCAGCGACCGGGGCTGCAGCGGTTCTGGTGAGCGCTGTTCCGCCCGTAGAGGATGAGTTAGAGTTTACGAAGCGATGCGATGAAGAATCATAGACGATAGAGGAGCTGGACTGCGCGCGAACCGCAGAAGATGTCGGCAGCGTTCGAACTACGTGCGACGGAGGCGCCGCGGCTGACAGTGCATTGCCGGAAACAGCGGTAGCTGGAGCGCGCTTATCGACGGACCACTTCTGGCCGGCGGCAGGTGTGAGCATGGTGCCGCGAGTTTGCGTGGAGTAAATGCCCTGGCCGATGTTAAGTGGTGTTTTGCCGTGGACGTCAGCCGGATGTGCGGGAACATAACCGAAAGTCGAGCCGGAGTGAACGAAAACCGCAGTGACCGGGCGATACGGTGCCGGACGTCCAGTGCCGAAACCAGACGGCGTCCAGACCCAGCCGTATGCGGGCGAAAAGATCCAGCCACCGTAATGGTAGGGCAACCAGCCCCAGGGCGCAGAGCCAATAAAGGACCAACCGAAGGCAGGGTCGAGATACCAATCCCCGAACCCGAACGCAAATGGCGACCAACCGAACGCGGCACCGAACGGACGCCAGCCGTAGCCATAGCCACCGAGCGAATACCAGGAGCCGTAGGTGTAGAGATCATTGAAGCCGGCAGTGTAGCCCGGAGAATTCACGTATTGGTTCGAATAGTTGCTGGCGGTGACGGCGGTATCGATGTGGGAGGACACAAAAGCGTCGAAATCGTCATTGTCGGAGAGCCGAGCAATCACCGGGTTCTTCGGATCAGTGGCGTTGATGGTGAAGGACTGACCTTTCTCTAGGGTGGTGGGCTTGTTGGCGAGGAGTGCGGAAACGTGGCCCTTTTCCACTTTCACGGTGCTGCCGTCGTCGAAGTTATCGAGGCGAAACTCCGTACGGCCATTGGCTTCCACGGTGAAATCGCCGCCGGTGACGCTGAAATATTCGCCTTCCGAAGGATTGACGTAGAAAGTGCCGGAACCCTGGCGAAGCACCAGGCGGGTGACACGCGCCCCGTCTTCCAGAGAAAGATCGTAGAACTCAACAACGGAGTGTGCGTTCAGGAACGCCATGGCGCCACTTTCGAATTCGATTTCCGCACGGCCTTCGTCCGTGGCCAGGGCATAGCCCTGGCGGATCGGCAGATTTAGAGGGGCGCGTTCCCAGACCGCAGAAGTGTCGGTCATGGGATCTTTGTGGAAAGATTGGGTGAAACGGACGTCACCTTGAACAAGACTCAGGCGAATGATGCGAATATGGGAAGAGTCGGCAAAGGAGCAGGGGGAGAGAGCGAGAACGAGGAGAAGTAAACCGAAAGACATAAGACCAATAAAGCGTTTCATGGGAACCTCGTTGCGCAGGGTGCTACAGATAAGACGATACTCCAAGTCTTTGGGTTGCGTTAGCGAAATAGAAGGAACGGTCAGGCGAAGGGTCAGGAAGCCATTCCATGTGTAACGCCAGCGTTAATTGCCGAGTTGCTCGGCTCCTACATTAGGTTTGCGGATACCATTCATAAGAAATATTGATTGGCAAGTGCTTGACAATAGTAGGGTTAGCGACTAGCGTGGTAGTTGGGGCTGGGCTTGCACATCAGGTCGTTCGTTCGAGCGATTCTCTCTCCGTAGTGGGTAGAGTTAAGAAGAGTTCTCCCACCTGGGCGTCCTAAATAAGCGGATTAGTGTCGCGCAAGCCGTGTGGAATCTTACTGGGGGTGTCTAATGGAGAAGTCGCATTTGGGCAGGGCGTCGATTCTATTTTTCGCAATCTTAACGATTGTTGCGGTACCGGGGGCGTTTGGACAAGGCGGAGCGACGGGCGCGATCAACGGGACAGTTTTGGATACGAATGGTGGTTCGATAGCAGACGCGGAAGTACAGATCATCCGGACCTCCACCGAACAGGTGGTCCGGAAGATGAACACCGGGCCGGAGGGGACGTTTGAGGCGACCTTGCTGCCGCCAGGGACGTATTACGCGGTCGTGAATAAATCTGGATTCAGCGAAGCGAAGGCGCTGGGAATTGAAGTACGCGTAACGGAAACAACGCGCGTGACGATTCCGCTGAAACCCGGTACGGTCAGCGAAAAGATAGAAATCACGGCGCAAGTGGCCAGCGTAGAGACCACCAACGCGACCACCGGACAATCCATCGGCGAGAACACGGTTCGCAACCTGCCGCTGGCAACACAGAACTTCCAGCAGTTGTTGACGCTTTCGGCCGGGGCGCAGAGCGACCTGAACAATTCCACACAATTGGGGCGGGGAGACGTGCGCATCATCGTGAACGGGCAGCGCGAGGACAACAACAACTACCTGATTGAAGGAATCAGCGCGACGGACTACAACGTGGCGGAATTGACCAATACGCCGCTGCCGAACGCGGACGTGATTCAGGAATTCAAGGTGCAGACGTCGCTGTACGACGCGACCCAGGGCAGAAACGGCGGGGGCAACATCAACGCCATTCTGAAGACCGGAACGAAGCAGTTCCACGGGGACGTCTACGAATTTTTCAGGAACGACGCGCTGAATGCCAACGATTTTTTCCTGAATGCGCAAGGATCGAACCGGCCAGTGCTAAAGCAGAATATTTTCGGCGGTAGCGTGGGCGGGCCGATGGGCACGGAAAAGTTGGGATTTTTCTTCGTGAATTATCAGGGATCGCGGCAACGCAGCGGGCTTTCGCCGGGCACCTTTATCAGCACGGCGATTCCGGCGATCCCGCAGCAGCGTGACGCCACGTCGCTGACATCCTTTTTCTTTCCAGGGGGATTGCCGGCGGGCGTGACGTTGGATCCGGTGGCAGTGGCGCTGCTGAATGTGAAGAGCACGCAGTTCGGAGACACTCCAGGTGGATATCTGATTCCATCGGTGCCGGCCAACCTTGGAAATGGCTTCGGAACTTTCGCAGTGAGCCAACCGGGTAAATTCACCGATGATCAGTTCACTTCCAACTGGGACAAGGAATTTCACGGCGGCGAGGATAAAGTTTCGGCGCGATTCTTCTTCTCGAACTCGCAGACGTTCGAGCCGTTTGGTGCAGGAGGGTTGCAAGCCTCACTCGGCGGCAGCATCGCGGCGTCGGATCTGAACTTTCCCTACACACTGCCGGTGAAGAGCCGGTTTTTTGGATTGAGCGAGACCCATCTTTTCAGCCCGACGGTGGTGAACGAAGCACGGTTCGGGATCGTGCATATCAACAACGCCGCGATTAACAATCCACCTGTAACCGTGGACGATCTAGGAATCAACCGTCCTATGAGCAACATTACGAACAACATCTACAAGTTCACGTTTGCGAGTGGTTTCCAGATTGGGCCGACGCCACAAGCGGATACCGCTAACGAGCAGAACAATTACACGGGTGTGGACACGGTATCGTGGGTGCACGGGTCGCACGTGATCCGCTTTGGTGGAGAGTTCACATTCGTGAATCTGGACAAGTCATTCCCCCAGACATTCAACGGACAGTTGTTCTTCACCAATACTCCGGCATCGACCTCGCCCATCGGGCAAGACACGATCGACTTTCAGAATTTCCTGCTGGGTGCGCCACAATTCAGTTTCGGTGGAGGCGGGGTCTACAACCACAAATACAAGCAAAACAATTTTGCGGTGTTTGTGCAGGACGATTGGAAGGCAACAAAAAGGCTAACCGTGAATCTTGGATTGCGGACAGAAGTCCTAGGAGCCTGGGTGGACGGAGCCTGCCACATCGGCAACGTGGAGTCTGACCTGACGAACGCCGGACAGAATCCATTTGTATATCCCGGCTGCGTGAACAATCTCGGGGTGAGTGGTTTGACGGGCGATGCGAAGGCGTCCACCTTCAAGAACAACTATTCGACGGGCCTGGGGCCGCGCCTGGGTTTTGCTTACGACTTGTTTGGCGGCGGTAAGACCACGGTTCGCGGCGGATATGGAATTTACTTCGTGCGCGAAGATGTGGGAGCAGTGGACCAGTTAAGTTTCCAGACACCGTTTTTGCCCATCGTTTTCGCGGGCAGCGCGCCTGGTGGATTCACGAATTTCTTTGCGCCGTGCGCGGCAAGCAACCCGCTGCCTTACAGCCCATATTGCGATCCGACGACCGGTTTAAACCCGCCAGGCGGCGGAAACCCGAACGCATTGCCGGCTGCTGGCGTGCTGAGCCCGGCGTTCTTGCCGTGCTTATCCGTCCTACAGGGTTTTGTTTCGGGAACGGTCCCGACAATGGATCCGAACCAGACGCCTGTGTACGCAAATCAAGCAGGGTGCAACGGGATCGCTTCCGTTCTCGATTTCGCGTTGGAAGTTCCTCGCAATTTCAAAGTGCCGAACACCCAACAGTGGAACTTGACGATACAGCGAGACCTTGGAAAACAGTGGGTTCTGGAAGTCGGGTACGTAGGTACACACGCGGTTCATTTGCGCGCGACACGAGATGGAATCCAATCATTGAACGCCACGCCGACCCATCCGGTAGTGGTGAAAGACGTAAACGGGAACAGCTACTCGATCACGGCCAACACGTTTGCTAATGCCGTGGCGCGGACTCCAACGCCGGGATTGAATGGCTACGCTGGATACCAGCTTTTCGCAAACGATGCGTATTCGCACTATCACGCGCTGCAGACAACGCTTTCGCGGCGCTGGCGAGACGGCTACCTGCAGGCGGCCTATACGTATTCGAAGTCCACAGACGCGACGTCGACGGGTAACACCGCCTTCAACACCGCGTACAACGACCAGAGCAGCGTGAATGCCTCGCGCGGGCTTTCGGACTTCGACCGGCCGCACCGGTTTGTGGTCAGCTATGTTTACGACCTGCCGTTTTTCCGCGACGCGACTGGAGCAAAGAAGGCAGTGCTGGGTGGCTGGAGCGTAAGCGGCGTCACTATTTTCCAATCGGGTACGCCATTTTCCATTATCGATTCCGGCGCGGCCACGGCATTCCTCGGAGCGGGTAGCACGCCGCTGTTGGGCGCGAGCCTGGCCCCTGGGGCCAGCATTTCCGGAGGCTACACCAGCGGATCGGTACAGAGCAGGCTCGGCGGGTACGTCAACATCAACAACTTCACTCCGGCGGCGCAGTTGTATCCGACAGAGTGCCTGACGGATTCGAACTTCTGCGCGACAGGATTCGGCAACCTTGGGCGAAATATTTACCGCGGACCGTTCCAGCAAAACTGGGATTTTTCGTTGATCAAGCATATTCGCTTGACGGAGCGGCAGGATCTGCGGTTTGCGACGGATTTTTTCAACATTTGGAACCACGCGAACTTTGCCAACCCAGTGGCGACGGATGTGGAGAGTCCGGGGAACTTCGGATTGATCACCAGCACCAAGGGCGTGCCGCGGTTGATTCAGTTCTCATTGCGGTATTCGTTCTAGAAACGATACGGATGAATGAGCCAAGGGCGCGGCGAAAGTTGCGCCCTTTTTTCTGTCGTGGAGCAGCCACGGCATTTCTAACGAAGGTGGTATGATTTTCCGGCTATGCCAAAAATTGCAACGCGGGTTTCACAATTGACGGGCGAAGGAGCGCTGGCGGTATTTACGCGCGCAAAGGAACTGGAAAAAGAAGGCAAGTCGATTATTCACCTGGAACTGGGCGAGCCGGATTTTCACGCGGCGCCGCCGGTGGTGAGGGCGCTGCAGGAAGCGGTGGCTACCGGGCGGGACCGCTACGTAGCGACGCGAGGCATTGCGGCGCTGCGAACGGCGATTGCGGATTATTTGAAACGAACGCGGCGGCTGGACGTCGAGATGGAGCAGGTACTAGTGGCGCCGGGATGCAAGATGGCGCTGTCGCTGGCGATGATGGCGGTGATCGAGGCGGGAGATGAGGTGTTGTACCCGGACCCGAGCTTCCCGATCTATCCATCGTTTACGCGGGGGCTGGGAGCCAAGGCGGTGCCCTACGCGCTGCGAGAGAACAACGAGTTTCAGCCGGACATCGAAGAAATTCGCAGCAAGATCACGCCGAAAACGCGAGTGCTGATTTTCAATTCGCCGAATAATCCAACGGGAACGGTTTTTACGGAAGCGAACCTGGCGGCGATTGCGGAACTGGCGAAGAAACATGATTTGTGGGTGATAGCGGACGAAATTTACGCGCGGATTTTGTTTCAAGGCCAGTACAAATCGATCTGGACCCTGCCAGAGATGGCGGAGCGGACGATCATTATCGATGGATTTTCGAAATCCTTTGCGATGACTGGGTGGCGGCTAGGATATGCGGTGGCGCAGAAAAGCGTGATCGACGCGCTGGATATGCTCGTACTGAACACGTTTACGTGCACGGCCGAATTCTCGCAGGTGGCCGCGGTCGAAGCGCTTGCAGATGCGACCAATGCGGTGCCGAAGATGGTGGAGGAATACCGAAAGCGGCGGGATGTTTTTGTGGGGAAGCTGAACCGCATACACGGATTTCGCAGCTTCAGGCCGGACGGGGCGTTCTATGCGTGGGTGAATATTGAAGAGACCGCCATGAGCGCTGAGGCGGTGCAAAAGATTTTGCTGGAAGAAGCGGGCGTCGCGGCGATTGCCGGGGCCGCGTTTGGGGCCGAGGGGAAAAATTACGTGAGATTTTCGCTGGTGAGCGCAACGCAGCAGTTGGAGGAGGCGTTGCGACGGATTGAGAAAGTTTCGGTGAAGTGGTCCAAGGCGGCGGTGGGGAACTAGCGAGCCGGACGGGTGAAGTCAAAACCCGCACCCTAAAACCCGCAGGGTGCGGCACCCAAATGCGAAGAAGAGGAGGCGATTTGATTGGCAAATATTTTCGGCGCATGGGCTTGTTGATGACCGTTTGTGGAGTGGCCGCATATGCCGTGGCGGGGCAGGCGCAGCCTTATCCTTCGGGCGATGTGAAGAAGACCTATGAACGCTTGCTGAGGGAGATCGACAAGATTCCCATTTACGATAACCACGCGCATCCGGGTTATTCGGACGACAGCGATGTGGATGCGATGGCTTCGCCTCCGGATGAGAGCGCGACGCTGCGGTTGCGTGATGACAATCCGGAATTTGTTGCCGGCGCGAAGGCGTTGTTCGGCTATCCGTACGATGATTTCAAGCCGGAGCACGCGAAGTGGCTGACTGAGAAAAAGAAGGCGGCGGAAACGACGGCCGGAACGGCATATTGGGACGGCGTTCTGGATAAATTGAACGTTGAGATTTGCCTGGCGAACCGGGCAATGATGCCGGCTTACCTGGATGCCGAAAGATTTCACTGGGTATTTTTTGGAGATTCGTTTTTCTATCCTTTTGACAACAGCGCTGAACGGGCGCGCACGCCGGATATGGGTGTGTACGTGCCGCTGCAAGAAAAGATGCTGAGCCGCTGGAAAAAACAGCAGGGCGTGGACGGTCTTCCGGCGGACCTGGCTGGTTACGAAGATTTTATTCGGCGCACCATGGCCGACAATCAGAAGCGCGGGGCAGTGGCCATTAAGTTTGAGGCAGCCTATTTCCGGTCGTTGCATTTCGGCGACCCGCCGCGAGAAAAAGCCGAAGCGATCTACAACAAGTACAAAGCAGGCGGCGTGCCGACCGCTGAGGAGTACAAGCTATTTCAGGATTACGCGTTTCGCGTGATGGTGGGCGAAGCAGGCAAGCTGCATTTGGCCATGCATTTCCACACAGCTGTAGGCATTGGCGATTACTTCAGCTTGCGCCAAGGGAACGTGCTGAACCTGGAAAATGTGGTGCGCGATGCCCGCTATAAGAACGTGATCTTTGTGCTGGTGCATGGAGGATGGCCGTACGAACGGGAAGCGGCGCTGCTGACGGCGGTGAAGAATGTGTATCTGGATACTTCGTTTCAATCGGAAATGCTGTACCCGTCGCAATTCAAAATGGTGATGAAACAGTTGCTGACCTTGTACCCCGATAAAATGATGTTCGGATCAGACGCGTTCCCGTTTAACGATGCCTTAGGAGCGGAAGAGAGCCTGTGGCTGGCAGTGCGGACTTCGCGAACCGCTTTAGCTGCGGCCCTTGCGGAACTGCTGGATGAGGGAGCGATCAGCGAAGCGAAGGCACTGGAACTGGCCCGTGGCTATTTGCACGACAATGCGGTCAAGTTGTATGGAGACTTGAAAAAATGAGCAGCAAGACGGAGTTGAAGTATACGGCGTGGAAGGATGTGGAGCGGGAGAAGTTAAACGACAAGATTGACCGCGAGATGGTGGTTGGCGATGGATTGATGCTGGCACGAGTGTTCATCCGTAAGGGTGGGCACGTGCCGTTACACCATCATCACAACGAGCAGGTGACGTACATTCTGGAAGGCGCGCTGAAGTTTGCGATCGATGGGAAAGAGATTGTGGTGAAGGCGGGAGAGGTGTTGTGCATTCCGCCGAACATGCCCCATGAGGCGTGGGCGGTGGAGGATACGCTGGACCTGGATGTGTTTACGCCGCCGCGAGAGGATTGGTTGAATAAGTCGGACGGATATCTGCGGCACGGAAGGTAGGGTGGATAGAGACGAGAGAAAAAAAGACCCACCCGCAAACCGGCGAGTGGGGCACCCACGGAAAGCTCTTAATAAACTCCATGAGTGGACTTGATAGCTTGGACTTTAGCGGCGATTACGGAGAGAGTGTAGTCGTCGGTAGTGTCGCCCTTCCATTTATTTAGATTGAATGAGGAATCGGCTGCCGCTCGATGAACGGAGATATTTTGGAACTCGAGCGGCGTTTGCTTGCGACAGGTTGCCGGTTTCTTCGTTGACTCCAGAAAATACACGGAACCGCCGACAATTTTTGCGGAACCGTCGGGTTCGACCAGGACCGCGGCGTTTTCTTCGACCGCGATAGCACGGACGCGGCTGGCCCAATCATCCTGAAGAATACGAGCCATGAAAACAAGAAGGCGGCCGAGGCGGTCGCGCTTGACGAAATGGGTGTCGGTGATCGTGCCGGCGAGCAAGGGGATGCGCAGGAAGTCACGCGTCAGTGTGACTTTGTTGCCGTAGGGATTGGCGAGCGCTTCGGGTGAATGGATGGTGTCGATCATCGACGAAAATGAAAATTCACCGAGAATGGCCAACCCGGCGCTGGAACCGCCGATTGGTTTACCGGCAGCGATGTGGCGGTTAAGCGCGTCCTGCACGGGAGTGTCCTGCCAGAAACGCACGTAATTCGATTGGTCGCCGCCTGCAAAGAAGATGGCTTCGGCGTGTTCGATGATCTGGACAATTTTTGGATCGTCGGAGTCTTCACGGCTGGAAAATACGATGGTCGCAGCGGAGTTCAAGGGGCAAGTCTTCAGCATTTCCGCGTTCACCTTCTTGACGTAATCGTCTTCGGTATCCGCGCGAAGAATCAGAAAATCGCCACCGTTGGCTCGTTCACACAGAAATAAATACGCGGCATCGAGTTTGGAGCCGCCGCCCATCAGGGCGTAGCCGCCGTGAACCGTGACGCTGCTATCGGCATCGTTGCCGGCCCGAAAATATTTTGCGGAGGCCTGCAGTGAGGTTGGAAAGAAGAGCAAGAAATGAAACGTGAAGAACAAGAACAAATATAGGATACGAGAAACAAATTTCGAATGCATCGGCACAGTATATGACAAGAGACAGGGCACCCTCGCTATCAGTAAGTAGAGAAACGTAGGCAAAAGACGTGAGTAAAACCGTTGACTTGGCGAGCTGCTTCGGCCATACTGCGCGGCAACGAGTGGCATGGGGACCAAAGAATCACGCACCTACTCAAGTTCCGATTGAACTGCCACTGCCTCGAGCAGATCCTCGCTGGAGTATCCACAGGCACACTCGAATCCGGGCTGTAGTCGTCCGGTTCTAGTTTCTTCCAAATCGCAATTCGCGTCAGATCATTTGAAACCAAGTTTTTTGTTGGAGGCCACATGGACTTATCGAAACTAAGACTGTTTATTTGCTCGATTTTGTGCCTGGCGCCGATGCTTGTGTTTGGACAAAGCAATCGCGGAAGGATCAGCGGAACGGTGACCGATCCCACGGGGGCTGCTATTGCTGGGGCAAAAATAACAATCGCAAATCTAGGAACACACGTGCCGCGGGAATTGACAACGAATGGCGAAGGAAACTACGTCGCTACAGACATCGAGCCGGGCCTTTATTCGGTGAGGGCGGAGTCGGCGAATTTCAAGACGATCGTGCGGGACAAGATCCAAGTGGAAGTGGCGAACGATCTGAAGATCGATTTTCAAATGCAGCCGGGCGCGGTGACCGAGACTGTTGAGGTTTTGGAGCAGGCGCCACTGACGGATACGTCCAATGCAGTGCTCGACGGTGTGCTCTCGAATAAAGCAGTGAATGATCTGCCGGTTCAAGGTAGGGACTTTCAGAATCTTCTAAATTTGCACCCAGGCGTCCAGAGATCAGCCGGCGGCGGGTTTCATTCGACGACTTCAAACGGACTGCGGCCAGACGATAACAACTACATTATTGACGGAGCGACCGACAACGACGCGTATTGGGGCGAAACAGTCGTCAATGATGCGGGAATTCAAGGAACGCCAGCAAGCACACTACCTCTGGATGCCATTCAGGAATTCAATACCCAAGAGCAACCACAAGCCGATTTTGGGGCCAAGCCTGGTGTGGTGGTGAATATCGGCATAAAGTCCGGAACCGATCAGATCCATGGCACGGCATATTACTTCAACCGAAATGCAGCCTTTGATGCGCGGAACTATTTTAATCCAAAGCCGCAACCGGTATCCGCGCTCGGTCTGCACCAATTTGGGGCTTCGATTGGCGGTCCGATCATAAAGAACAAATGGTTTTATTTTGCGGATTATGAGGGCGTGCGAAGCAAGGTAGGAAATGCCTACAATGCGTATGCTCCTGTGACCACCTCACTCGCTACGCCCGACAATCCCGCAGGCGATCCTTTTTCTAGCGTCCCGGACGCGTTGCATGATCTGGGCTGCGATACCACCCCGACCAACTGCAGCGATCTGAGTCTCAACCTACTCAAATATTTTCCGACGAATCCCGGATACACCGCGAGTTCAAGCGATCCGACGGTTATCAATTTTAATTTCAACAACTTAAACCGGGCCGACAATGTGGTGTTCAAAAGCGATTACCATCTTAGTGAGCATCACACGCTGACCGGACGATTCATCTACGCAAACGCGAACGAGGTAGAGGAAGATGCGATCCCTTTGCGGCCGGAGTGGTTGTCCCACGCGGCGCCAACTACACAGGTTTTCGGAGTCGACTGGACATGGACGCCGAACTCAACGTGGTCCAACAGTGCACGGTTCAGCTACAACCGGTTTTACGAAAAAATCGCACCCGTGGATTCCAATGTGAACCCGACTACGTACGGATTAAATACAGGGGTCACAGATCCAAGACTGTTTGGTTTTCCGCGAATCAACCCCAGCACATCGTACTTCAATTATCTCGGCGGAAATTCAAGCTGGCCGTCTTACACTTCGCCGAGTCACACCCAAAATATTTCCGACACGGCGTCCTATACCTTCAAAAACCATACATTGCGTTTTGGAGGCGTGTTCAGTGACGGCGGCGTGGACCTGTATCGAGCGAACACCGGGAGAGGCAGAATCGACTTCCACTACCTGGAAGATTTTCTAACCGGGAATGTGCGCAGCTGGCGACTGTTATATGGTGACCCGACGCGCAACATCAGCATGAAGTCGTGGGGACTATTCGCGCAGGACGACTATCGGGTTACGCGAAAGCTGACTTTGAATCTTGGGCTGCGATATGACGTGACCTACCCAATCAATGATTCTCAGAATCGCCTGGCAAACTTTGATCCCAGCCTGGGTGTTGTTCAAGTGGGATACGGAATCAGCGAGCCATACAAGACAAATTACAGCAACGTGTCGCCGCGATTGGGGCTTGCTTGGGACGTTTTGGGAAACGGTAAGACCGTGCTGCGCTCGGGATTCGGAATGATCTACATCCAGCCATCGATCCGAAGCTTCGCATTCAGCAGCGGCGGGTTGAATCTAAATCCCAGCGCCCTGCCAAAGGTACTACCAGATGGCACGGTGATTCCCGGGAACGGCACAGTGAATGCGTATCTCTTGCAGGGCGCAGATACGGGGTTAATCAATTGGAGCACCACAGGACCTATTTTTCCGGTGAACGATACGAGCCTGAATGAGTGCAGCTTCGACAACGCCTGCACGATTTTTGCAGTGGATCGGAAACTGAAAACACCCTACGTGCTGAACTGGAACTTGAACGTTCAACAGCAGATTACCTCGAGCAGCGTGTTGCAAATCGCCTATGTTGCAAATCACGGGGTACGCCTCTACAGCACGATCGACATGAACCAATCTGATCCTTCTTTGGTGGAGAGTTGCTACAACGCGGGCGGCGACTATGCGGCTTGCCAGCAGTCCGCCAAGCCATTCACGGTCAATTGCCCGGTTAGTCAAGGAGGCACCGGTCAGGGCGGTCCGTGTTTCCCGTACCTAAGCTTTGTTAACTACCTCGGAAACAAATCCACATCCTCTTACAACAGCTTGCAGGTGACATTTACTAAGCGGTATTCGAAGGGATTGTATTTGCTGGGCGGGTACACCTATGGCCATGCGATCGACACTGCCGGGAATACCAGCAACTTGGGATTCGCGCCGCAAAACAGCCTCGACTACAACGCGGAAAAGGGCGACGGAGACTACGATATCCGGCACCGGTTCACATTTTCCGCTACCTATGAGCTGCCGTCACGTAAGTCGTGGGGGCAGATGCTGGAAGGGTGGCAGGTAAGCACAATCTTCATGTATGAAACCGGAGTTCCAGTGCTTCTGTACGACAATTCCAACGACCTGACAGGAACTAATGAGGGACCCGGCAATGCCAATAACGATCGCTGGAACATCAAGGGTGACCCTTCCAAGCTGAAATGGTCGGCGAGCACACCCATTCCGTTCCTCGACCCCAGCGATCCGCTATGCCAGTCTGTGGCAACAACCCAGGCCTTGCAGGATGCGTTGTCCTATGCTGGTGGGTGCTACGCGCAAAATGGAACGATCCTCTATCCGAATGCTTTTTACACCTTCGGGAATATGGGCAGGAACATTCTGCGTGGGCCTGGATTTGTAAATTGGGATGCATCGGTGGTGAAAACCTGGAGATTGAACGAAAAACTCAAGTTTCAGTTTCGGGGAGAAGTCTTCAACGTCGCCAACCATCCGAATTTTGCGCCCGGTTCGGTCGGAGGGGATTTGACTTCACCGAGCAGCTTGGGCCTTGCCGGCGCGACTCCAGACGTGCAAACCGCGAACCCTGTTGTGGGATCTGGAGGATCGCGGCACATTCAGTTGGGAGCGAAGTTTATTTGGTGACGCTTAAGTAGGAGAAAGGGGCGAGCCTTTACTGGCTTGCCCTTTTTTTATTTCGGGGAACGGACCGGGGCTTGGGACTTAGTGCAGTGTTGCCGACTCGACCCTAGGCGGTTGAGACTGCGAAAGCAGCGGGGCCAGGCACTGGCCCGGGGGCAAGCGATTCCCGGAACTACTTGGCGACTACGGGTGGGAGATAGTCCTTTTGATATTTCGCGAGGTCTACTTTTTGCCAATCGCCGCGTATGATGCCTTCGCGGATTTGGGCCGGCGTTTTGCCTTTGCGGGTTTGTTCGTAGGAGTACAAGGCTTCGCGCTGGCAGATGTCGCAACCCGAGCCGTGGCGGCTGGCGAAGCAATCGAGCAGACTGCCGTGGCCCTGGCTGCGGTCACAGTGGCAATAGCAAGGCTGCTGGTAGAGAACTTTGTTGACGCGTGCCGCAACAGCATAGGCGTTGAAGATAAGTTTGTCGGTATAGATCGAGGCCGGCAAAGTTGGCGGCAAAGCGTCTTTGGGCGCTTCGGGATGGAAGGCGGGCGTGGGTTCATCGGACGCGACATGATTCATGCCGGCCATTTGTTGCGGGTGGGAGGCGGCGAATTGCGGGAGTAAGAGAAGAATTGCCGCGGCGGCGAATAAGGAGCAAGCGGCCAGAAGAGTGCGAAAGAAATTCATAAGTACCTCTTTACGGATGGATAGCCTACAAGTTTGAGTCCTCTACAACTTTACGAGCAGATGAGAAGAAATTCCAGCCGAGTGTCTGAAACGGCAAGACAGACCGTCGGTTGCGAACAATCGGATACATCGCTGAACCGTAAGGCGGCGGGTAGCCGCCGCACTCCAAGTGTCAGGGGAGGCGCAGGACTCCGATGCGGATGGGCTGCAGTTTTAGGGGATCGAGGATACGCGTGCCGTTGAGATTGTCGAGCTGGCTGTTGACGATGAAATAGAAATCGTCGCCACGCAGAGCGCCCGTGGTGGGAAGGAGTGTGAAAGTGGAGCGATATTCCAGCACGGTGGTTTTGAGAACGTGCAGACCGTCAGTGCTGAGGTTGAATTGCGCGATGCGCGGCGAGCCGATGCCGTTCTGAATGGCGATGAGTGTATTTTTGTGCCAGTACAGACCGTCGGCGCCGCAGACAGTGTTGTGACGGCCGGGGTCGAGCTCAGCAGAATTATGAGCGGCCAGATCGACATGGAGAATGCCGAGTTGATCCGCGACATAGAGAGTTTGCTCGTCGTCGGTGATGGCAATGCCATTGGGTTGAAGAAGCGGGCGCGAAATCGTCTGTTCCTGGAAGTTCTGGGTTTTGGCGTCGAAGCGGTAGAGCTTGTTAGCGAGGGTGTCGGTGAGGAAAACAATGCCAGCGCGGAGAACAACCAGATCGTTAAAGCCGTGCTTCTCTTCGCCAGGTATGGAGAAGCGGCCGAGTAGTTTACCGGCGCGATCGAAGTGCAGCAACTCGGTTCTTCCGGTTTCGACAAAAGAATTGGCCCAGATGGAACCGTCGGCGGGATCGATTCGAATGCCCAGAACCGGAAGTAAATTATCGCGGACCGGCGGAACGAAGTCCGCAGGCAAGCCCTCGTAGGGAATCTTGACGATTTTTCGGCGATACATGCTGCTGAGAAAGAAAACATCACCCTGCGAATCATAGGCCAGGCCTTCCGGAATTAAATCCTTTTCCTGAATCGTGTATGCAAGGCGCGAGCGGGCGATGGCGGGAAAATCCTTGTGGACCTGTTGCACGAGTTTGGTGAAGTCGTCGGCGTTCTTGAATGCGGCGAACGCCGGATCCCCATCGGGGTCGAAACCTTCTTTCAAGGCGATGCATTCCGAGAGGCGGGACATCGCGGCGCGCTGTTCGAGAAGCTGCGCGTGCGATTCGGCGAGGAAATAGAGGATTGCACCACGATCGGGTGTTTTGCCCAGAAGATTTTCGGCGATGGCCATTTGCGCGCGGATTTCGGCCGAGTCTGCGGGCTCGACGGAGGCGCCGCGCACTTCCTCCTGCTCTTGTGCGGAGACGATGCGTGAAGAAAAACAACAGAGCAGAAG
>Ga0210384_10004164_pt1 | contig 16276 bp, 17 predicted proteins | sample IncBWH2MmetaG_FD_160574 | JGI IMG/M metagenome (GOLD analysis project Ga0210384, IMG submission 160574) | Forest soil microbial communities from Barre Woods Harvard Forest LTER site, Petersham, Massachusetts, United States - Inc-BW-H-2-M | ecosystem: Environmental > Terrestrial > Soil >...
CGTGCTGCTGGCCAGCGCCGGCCTGAACTTCATGATGGGCGTGCCCGGCGCCGACGACGTGATGCTCAACTACCAGAGCACGTCCTTCCACGACGCGCTGTTCGCGCGCAAGCTGCTCGGCCGCCGGCGCGCGCCCGAGTTCGAGGCCTGGCTGCACGCGATGGGCATCACCGACGAGCACGGCGCGCTGCGCGGCGTCTCCACGATGCCGGCGCTGGCGCGGGCCATGTCGGCCGGCCTGTTGACGGACGCGTCCCCATGACCCGCACGCTGCCCGACCAGCCCGTGCACTGGGACGCCGGCGACGTGCCGGCACATCCGCCGGCCCCGCCGGCCGATCCGTGGAGCGCGTTGCGCCGCCATACCCCGGCGCGTATCTCGCTGGGCCGCGCCGGCACCAGCCTGCCCACCCACGAGGTGCTGCGCTTCGCGGCCGCGCACGCCGGCGCGCGCGACGCGGTGCACCTGCCGCTGGACGTCGAGGCGTTGCTGGGCGATCTGCGCGCGCAGGGCCTGGCGCCGCTGCGGGCCACGAGCCGCGCGGGTTCCCGGGTGGAGTACCTCACGCGCCCCGATCTCGGCCGCCAGCTCGCCCCGGCCAGCCGCGACGCGCTGGAGCCCGCCGCCGGAGGCGGCCTGTGCATCGTGGTGGGCGACGGCCTGTCCGCGATCGCCGCGCAACGCCACGCCGCGCCGCTGCTGGCCGAGCTGGCGCGGGCCGGCGTCGTGGCCGACCGCGTGGTCGTGGCCACGCAGGCGCGCGTGGCGCTCGGCGACGAGATCGGCGAGCGCGTGGGCGCGGCCATGGCGCTGGTGCTGATCGGCGAACGGCCCGGCCTGAGCTCGCCCGACAGCCTCGGCGCCTACCTCACGTGGGCGCCGCGCGTGGGCCGCGTCGACAGCGAGCGCAACTGCGTCAGCAACATCCGGCCCGAGGGCCTGCCGCTCGCGCAGGCGGCGGCGCGCCTGGCCTGGCTGGTGGGCGAATCGCGGCGCCGGCGCGTGAGCGGCATCGCGCTGAAGGACGACAGCGAGGTGCCGGCACTGGCCGGGCACTCGCCGTCCGCGCTGCCGCCTACTTGAGCGTCTTCAGGTACGCGATCAGGTCGGCCCGCAGCTTGGGATCGTCTTCCCCGGGCCAGGCCATCGTCGTCCCGGGCTGGGCACGCTGCGGGCTCGCCAGGAAGCTGTTCAGCGTGGCTTCGTCCCACACGACGGTGGACTTCTTCATCGCCGGGCTGTAGATGAAATCGGCCTTGGAGCCGGCGCGCCGGCCGTAGATGCCCTTGAGCCCCGGTCCGACGCCGTCGCTCGCCGTGGGACTGTGGCAGTCGGCGCATTGCTGGAACGCCATGCCGCCGGCGGCGGCGTCCTGGGCGAGCGCGCTCGCGCTGGCGAGGCCCAGCAGGGCGATCGAGGCGAGGAGCAGGGAGCGCAGCGGCATGGCAGGGGCCTTCTCGAAAGGGAAGCCGCGATGTTGCATGCGAATGCGGCGCCGCGGCAAGTCCCTTCGCGGCCGTCGGACGATGGACCTGCCGCGACAATGGGCGCGCCATGCAGATGCACACCCTGGTCGCCTTCACCGCCGTCGCCGCCGTGGCCATCCTGAGCCCCGGGCCCGCCACGCTGCTGGCCCTGCGCAACAGCATGGCCTGGGGCCCGCGCCGCGCCGTGTGGTCGACGCTGGGCAACGTGTGCGGGCTCTTCGGCCTGTCGGCGGCCGCGATGCTGGGGCTGGGCGTGGTGCTGCAGTCGTCGGCCGTGCTGTTCGGCGCGGTCAAGCTGCTGGGCGCCGGCTACCTCTTCTACATCGGCGCGCGCCAGCTCGCCGGCCGCGGCGTGACGCTGGTGCCGGCGGCCGGCGACGTGCCGGCCGTGCCGCCCACGCGCGCCCGCCTGTTCGGCGAGGCAGTGCTCACGGCCAGCACCAACCCGAAGCCCATCCTGTTCTTCACCGCGCTCTTTCCCCAGTTCCTCGACGCGCGGGCGCCGCTGCTGCCGCAGTTCCTGGTGCTCACGGGCCTGTTCATGGCGCTCTCGTTCGCGTCGCTGGTCACGTATTCGCTGCTCGCGTCACGCGCGCGGGCACTGCTCGCGCGACCGCGCTTCTCGCTGTGGCTGAACCGCAGCGTCGGCGCGATCTTCGTCGGCTTCGGCGCCGCGCTGCTGACCCTGCGCCGGCAAGCGGCCTGAGGGCCCGAGTGCGATCAGCCGCAACACGATCTACCGCAAGCTGCGCGGCCGAGCGTCGAACCAGGAAATCCCGAAGGCGATATCCTGCGACGACACCGCTCGAGGATCCATCGCCATGTCCGACACCCGCCTGCCCACGTACTTCATCTCGCACGGAGGCGGCCCGTGGCCCTGGATGAAGGAACAGATGGGCGGGGCGTACGACCGCCTCGAGGCCGCGCTCGCGCGCATGCCCGCGGACATCGGCCGCACGCCGCGCGCGGTGCTGATGGTGTCCGCGCACTGGGAGGAGCCGCGCTTCACGGTGCAGACGAGCCCGGCGCCCGGCATGCTCTACGACTACGGCGGCTTCCCCGACTTCACGTACCACATCAAGTACCCGGCTCCGGGCGCGCCCGACGTGGCCGCCCGGGTGCGCGAGCTGCTCGCGGCGGCCGGCATCGCGTCGGACGAGGACGCGCGCCGCGGCTTCGACCACGGCATGTTCGCGCCGATGGCCGTCATCTATCCACAGGCCGACGTGCCGGTGCTGCAGCTCTCGCTGAAGACGGGGCTCGCGCCCGGCGAGCACCTCGCGCTGGGCCGCGCGCTCGCGCCGCTGCGCGACGAGGGCGTGCTGATCGTGGGCAGCGGCCTCAGCTATCACAACCTGCGCGCCTTCGGCCCCTCGGCGCACGCGCCGTCGGCCGCGTTCGACGCCTGGCTGGAGAACACGCTGGCGATCGCCGACGCGGCCACGCGCTCGGCCACGCTCGCCGCGTGGGAGCGCGCGCCCGCCGCGCGTCTCGCGCACCCGCGCGAGGAGCACCTGCTGCCGATGATGGTGGCGCTGGGCGCCGCCGAGGCCGAGGCCGCCACCCGCGTCTATCACGAGCGCGATTTCTTCGGCGGCATCACGGTGTCGAGCTATCGCCTTGGGTAGGGGCGCGCTGCCGCTCGTCGCGCTCGGGGCTTCGCTGGCGTCGCAGAACCTGGGCGCGGCGATCGCCAAGAGCCTGTTCCCCGTGGTGGGCGTCGAGGGCATGACGGCCCTGCGCATCGGCCTGTCGGCGTTGCTGCTGCTGGCCTTCTGGCGGCCGTGGCGCACGCCCGTGGCCGGGCGCGACGTCGTCAACGTGGCGATCTACGGCGCCATGCTGGGCGGCATGAACCTGTGCATCTACCAGGCGTTCGGCCGCATCCCCATCGGCATCGCCACCGCCATCGAGACCACCGGCCCGCTGGTGGTCGTGCTGGCGGCGTCGCGCCGTGCGCTCGACATCGCCTGGGTGGCGCTGGCCCTGGCCGGGCTCGCGCTGCTGCTGCCGCTGGCCTCCTCCGGCCGTGCCCTTGATCCGCTGGGGCTCGCGTTCGCGTTCGGCGCGGCCGCGTCGTGGGCGCTGTACATCGTGTTCGGCAAGCGCGTGTCCACGCTGGCGAGCGGGCAGGCGGTGTCGCTGGGCATGCTCGTGGCGGCGCTGTTCGCGGTTCCCATCGGCGTGGCGCACGCCGGCGCGGCCATGTGGGTGCCCACGACGCTGCTGGCGGGGCTCGGGGTGGCGCTGCTTTCCAGCGCCGTGCCCTACTCGCTGGAGATGGCGGCGCTGCGGCGCATGCCGCGCCACGTGTTCGGCATCCTGGTGAGCGCCACGCCCGCCGTCGGCGCGGCCTGCGGCGCGCTGGTGCTGGGCGAGCGCCTGGGCGGCCTCCAGTGGCTTGCCATCGCCTGCATCATCGGCGCCTCGGCGGGCGGCGCGGCGACGGGGCGCGCCGATCCCTATGCGTAGCGGCGGCGCGCGGCCGCCTCGTGGCCCTCGCCCAGCCGCACGATGGCGGCCTCGCCGAACGGCAGCACGCGGAAATCGGCGCCCGGCGGCATGCCGTCCAGGTGCTGCACGGCGCGCGCCAGCGCGTGGGTGGGCGCGTCGTAGGCGTCGTCGGCCAGGTTGAACGTGGCGAAGTGGATGGCCAGCGAGGTCTGCGATTCCAGGGTCAGGCTGGCCTGCAGCGCCTCGTCGGGATCCATGTGAACGTTCTCCATGAACCAGCGCGGCGCGTAGGCCCCGATGGGCAGCAGCGACAGGGTCATCGGGCCGAAGCGCTCGCGGATCGCCCGGAAGTGCTGGCCCTTGGCGGTGTCGCCGGCGAAGAACACCTTGCCGTGCGGCGTCTCCAGCACGAAGCCGCCCCACAGGGACTTGTCGCGGTCGAAGAGCCCGCGGCCGGAGAAGTGCTCTGCCGGCACGTAGGTGGCCGTCACGCCTTCGCAGATCGAATGGCTGTCCCACCAGTTGAGCTCGACCACGTTCTTCGAGGGCACCTTGGCGCCGACGCGCAGGCCGGTGAGCACCTGCGGGTTGTCGCGCTGCACCAGCTGGCGCAGGGTGGGACGGTCGAGATGGTCGTAGTGGTCGTGGCTCAGCAGCACGACGTCGATGGGCGGGATGAGCTCGAACGGCACGGCCGGCGGACGCACGCGCTTCGGGCCCGTCCAGGGCGTGGGCCCGATGCGTGCCGACATCACCGGGTCGGTGAGGATGTTCAGGCCGTCCACCTGCACCAGCACCGTGGCGTGGCCGATGACGGTGGCGCGGATCGAGCCGTCGTCCACGCGCGCCACCGGCGGCGCCACGGGCACGTCCTCGACGTGCGTGGGCCACGGCCCGCGCGTGCGGGTGAGCAGCCAGCGCAGCGCGCCTGCCAGCCCATGCGTGGCGCGTCCACTGGCGTTGCGGAACGTGCCACGGCGATACGGTGCGGCTTCGAAGGCGTTGGGTGGCAGGGGCTCGGTCACTGGGCGGGCGGAAGGGATCTCCGCGCCCACTGTACGACCCCGGGCCCTTGCGCGTGTGACCGGATGGCGGAAAGTTACGGTCGAGTGAGCAATCGTTCCGCCGATGCGCCCCGGGAAACGACGGCCACCGTCGCGGCCGATCCGCTCAGCAGCACGGCCACGGCCAGCATCGTCCACTCCATGCGGCTTTCGGGATGGGCCAGCACGCGCGGCAGGTGCACCAGCAGCACGAAGCTGGCCATCATCAGGGCCTCCAGCGCGGCGGCCAGCGGGCGCCGCACGCCGATGGCGATGGCGATACCTGCCAGGGCATGCGCCGCGCCGGTGAACCAGGCGAGCGCGACCCGCTGCGGCAGCCACGCGGGAATCATGGACGCGGTGAAGTCGGCATAGGCGAAGTGCGAGACGCCGAACACGATCGCGCACAGGCCGAAGACAACGGCCGCCGCGCGCCGCAGGCCCGCGCGCGATGCGCCGGCGGCCAGCATCAGCGCGGCGCTGGCCATGGCGCCCGTCTCGGCGATGCCCAGCCAGTCGGCCACCGACGCCGGACGCTGCACCACGGACGGCACGTGCAGCGCCGTCCAGCCCAGCAGCACGGCGGCCACGAGCCACGCGCCCGCGGCGCGCAGCCTGGCGGGCAACAGCATCGCCGCGGCGATGATCTCGAGCGCGCCCGCCGCGCGGGCCAGCAGGTCGCGCGCGGGGACGTCCGGCGGCACCGGCTGCCACTGGAACGCGAAGTCGCCGCTGGCCAGCGACAGGGCGCCCAGCGCGCCCAGGCCCAGCGCGGTGACGGCCAGGGCGATGCCGGACCCGATCCCGTTGTTCTTCAAGCTCATCGTGTCTCCCGTTGGTGCGATCCCGGCCGCGGCGGGGTCGGCCGTCCGTGGCCGGCATCGGCGTGATGAGGGCGGTGTCGCGCACGCGGCCGAGGATCCGCCGAACCGAGCCGCCCAGGCTAGCCGCCGCCGCGTTCCTCGGCCGCGCGCAGCGCTGCCGTGTCCTCGGGGCGGCGGATGCCGGCCACGTAGTCGAAGTGGCGAGTGTTGCCGTCGCGCCGGTAGATCGAGAAGCGGGCGATGCCCAGGTTCTCGAGGTTGGGCAGGCCGGTGGTCCAGAACTGCGTGCGGCCGGCGACGACGATGCGCACCATCCCGTTGTCCCGAGCCGGCTGGAATTGTTCGACGGCGCCGTCGCCCGCGGCGTCGACCGCAGCCTTGAACTGGCGCGCGGTGACGGGCCTGGCCGAGTCGGGCACGCGGCCGTCGCACTCGCGCGCCATCGCGGCCTGCACGGTGGCCCAGCGCATCGCGGCGGTCTGCTGGCCCGGGTTGATGTCGTCGCTGCGCTGGCGCGACGTGGCCGCGCTGTGGCGCATGCCTTCGAAGTCGTCGGTGTCGGCGTCGGTGCCGCGATGGGACGCGTGCTCGCCCGTTCGTGAGGGCGCGTTGCCGCTGGCCAGCACCGCGCGCTGGCGTGCCTTGCGCGCGGCCTTGGCGGCCTGCCGGGCGGCGTGTAGTTGCGCGGTCACCTGGCCGTGCAGGTCGTCCAGGCGGCGCAGGAGGCGGGTGGATTCGGAGAAGACGACGGTACGCCCGTAGCCGTTGACCTCGCTGCGCCACGCGGCCACCAGCGCCTGGGCTCGGCCCGCGTGCGGCGGGAGCTGCGACAGCAGGTCCTGCACCTCCATGTAGCGCGTGGTGATCCCGTTCTGCAGCTCGCCGATGGACGAGGCGCGATCGACGATGCTGAACTGCGAGCCCCAGGTCTCCCAGTCGATGTCGTGCCAGCTGCGATCGTGAAAATTGGGCTTGGCCATGCCTTGCTGTCTTCGTGGGTGTCGGCGAACGTCGGCGACACGGACCGGCCAGGCGGGGATGCGGCAGGTGTCACCCAGGCCGCCGTGGCGACGGCCGAGCGGAATGCTACAGGCCAATGCGCGCGGGAAGAAGAGAGGATCGCGCGAAGCTAGGGATTCCCGCTCGCGGCCCGTGCGCGAGGGCGAGCCAGAAACGACACGGGCGCCGCTCGAAGAGGGGCGCCCGGTACGGGTGCGGGAGGGCGCGCGTCGCGCGCCGGCCGGTCAGGCGCTCTTGCGGCGGCGCGAGGCGGCCACGGCCAGGAACAGGGCGCCGAGGCTCATCATCGCCAGGTTGGACGCTTCCGGAACGGCCGACGGCGTCGGCGGGATCGTCGGCGGAGGCGGCGTGGGCGTGCCCGGATCGGTGCTGCCCGACTGGCCCGGCGACGGCGCAGGCGAGGGCGAGGGAGGCGTCGGCGACGGCGTGGGCGACACCGGCGGGGAAGGCGTGACCGGGGGCGAGACCGGCGGCGACGGCGCCGCGGGCGTGCCGCTGGTGGGAGGCAGGCCGGTATCGCCGCCACCCGGATTGGAGCCGGCCGGCGTGCCGAAGGCGCCGCCGCCACCACCGCCGCCGCCGACTCCACCGGTGTCGCCGCCCGGCGCGGGCGCCGCGCCGGTCACGGCGGGGCTCGCCGGGCCCGGGGCGGGGCTGTCGCCGCGGTTGCCGCCGCCGTTGTTGTCGTTCTGCGCCACGATGAAGCTGCCGGGCGGGATGCCGCCACCGGCTGCCGGATCGCCGTACTTGAACAGGTTTTCGTCGGACTTGCCGCCGCCAGTGCCATGCGCGATGCCGGACGTGTGCCTGCGCGTGGACGCGATCGCCACCTGCAGCGGCGCCGCGGCGTGCGGAGGCGGCAGGTCGCTCGTGAGCTGGTGCGTGGCGCCGGCGCCGGCGCCGGACGAGCCGCTCGTCGCGACGACGGGATCACCCTTGCCGCGCAGGAAAGCCAGGAAGCCACCGCCAAAGCGCTTCCAGTCGACGGCCACGAACGTGGTTGCGCCAACGCAGAAGAACGCGATGAGTGCCAGTACGACTGCGCGCTTGCGCTTGGTCTTGAACATGGTGATCCGACTTGATGAGCTAGTTACTACATGTTACCCGGCTCTTCGACTGTTTCCGATCCGATACGTTCGGCGACAACAACGGCGGACCGGAAACGTGACAAATTGCCGCCCGAGCTTCTAAAGCGGCGCCAGATTTTGCCGAGGCGCGAGGGTTCTCCCCGGGGAAAAGGGTGGTAAGACGGCGGAAAGGCGGTCGAGGCGACGATGCGGGCACTCGACAAATCCGGAGCACGCCATGAATCCCACCGCATCGACCTCGCCCGCGTTGCGCGAATCCGCGCGCCGCGACGAGCCCGGTCTCATCGGCCAGGCCGTCCTCAGGCTGATGGCGCTCGAGACCCGCGTCGATGCGGTCCACGCCCTGTCGCCGCGCTTCCGGCTGGTGTCGCTGCGCAGCGAGGCCTTGCGTCGCATCGCCCACGCGCCGGGCGACAAGGTGCAGGTCCGGGTGGCCGGCATGGCGTTCCGCACGTTCACGCCGTTCCGGCTGGGCGAGGGCGACGATTCGCTGGCGCTGCTGGGCTGGCTGCAGGGCAGCGCGCCGGCCGCGCGCTGGCTGGGCGGCGTGGCGCCGGGCGACCGCTGCCACGTGCTGGGGCCGCGGCGGTCGATGGACCTGGCGGCGATCGATCGCTCCACCGTGTTCATCGGCGACGAGACCTCGCTGGGCCTCGCGCTGGCCCTGTGCGGCACGCCGCTGGGTGGCCTCGACACGCATTTCATCTTCGAGGTGGACGACGCGGCCGAGGTGCGCTCGGTGCTGGAGGCCGCGGGCCGTGGCATGCTGCAACATGCGTGGCTGGTGGAGCGCCGGCCGGGCGGGGATCACCTCGACGAGGTCGAGGCGACGCTCGCGCGCTACGCCGGCGCCGATTCATACCGCCAGTACGTGCTCAGCGGCCAGGCCCGGACGATCCAGCGCCTGCAGCGCGGGCTCAAGGCGGCGGGCGCGAAGCCGTCGCAGATGCTCGTGAAGGCCTACTGGGCCCCCGGAAAAGTTGCCCTGGACTAGGAGAAGCCATGTACCCATCCAACATGTCCGAGCGGGCACATGGCTTCTAGATGAACCGCATCGCCCTCGTCGAAGACCACGAACGCCTGTCCCTGCTGGTGCGCAAGGCGCTGGCCGGCGCCGGCATCGAGGTCGACGTGTTCGACCGCATCGCCAGCGCGCGCCACGCGATCGCCGGCACCCCCTACGGCGCGATCGTGGTCGACCGCGGCCTGCCCGACGGCGACGGCCTGTCGCTGGTGCGCCGGCTGCGCGCCGACGGCAACGTCACGCCCTGCCTGATGCTCACCGCGCGCGACGCCGTGCACGACCGCGTCGAAGGCCTGGAGGCCGGCGCCGACGACTACCTGGCCAAGCCGTTCTCGATGGAGGAACTCGCGGCCCGCGTCCGCGCGCTGCTGCGCCGGCCCGCCGCGATGCAGAGCCTCGCGCCGTCGTTCGGCGACGTGCAGCTGGCGCCCGACCAGGGCACGATGAGCTGCGCCGCCGAGACCATCACGCTGCCGTCGGCCGAGCTGCAGATCATGCTGTGCCTGGTCAAGGCCGCGGGCCTGGTGGTGCGCCGCGGCGCGCTGGAGGCCGCCGCCTGGGGCCTCACCGAGGCGGTGACGCCCAACGCGCTGGACGTGGCGCTGCACCGGTTGCGCAAGAAGCTGCAGGCGATCGATTCGACCCTGCAGGTGGTCAACGTGCGCGGGCACGGCTACGCGTTGCGACCCGATGAGAAGTGACCCCTTCGCCTGGCGCCGCAACGAGCGCGCCCGCCGGCCCTGGCGCGACAGCGACTGGCGCCACTGGGATGCGGCCGCGCATCCCGAATGCGCCGAGCCGCGCCGGCGCGGCGACGAGCGGGCGCTGCGGCGCGAGATCCGCTGGCGCCGCCGCCTCGCCTGGCACCTGTTGCACCATCGCCGCCACCACCAGGGCGGCAGCCTCGGCGGGCGGCTGCTCGCCACCTTCATCGTCGCATCCCTGCTCAGCATCGTGCTGGCGGCGGTCGCGCTGGAGACCGTGTTCAACTGGCATCCGTCGCTCGCGCTGTCGCATGGCCTGGGCCAGCAGGCAGCGTGGATCGAGTCGCACCTGGACTTCGACGCGGCCGGCCGGCCGGTGGCGCTGCGCGAGCCGGCGGATACCGCCTGGGTGTATACGGCGGCCACGCGCGACTGGAAGTACCGAGTCGTGGACGGCCACGGCGCCGCGGTGCTGTCGTCCGACGCCGGCGCGCCCCCGTTCGCGGCGACGCCGGGCGGGTTCGACGGCACGCGCGAGCACTTCGACGTCGTCGACGACGGACTGCCGCTGCACGTGCTCACGCGCCCGCTCGAGCACGCCGGCCCTCAGTACTACGTGCAGGTGGCGATCAGCGACCGCGCCGCGGCGCTGTTCAGCGGCGCCGCCGTCGGCCCGATCCTGAAGAACGCGCTGGTGATCGCGGCGATCTCGCTGGTGCTGTTCGCCATGGGCGTGCACGCCACGCTGGGTCACCTGCTGCTGCCGCTGCGGCGCGCGTCCGACGCGGCCTCGCGCATCGCGCCGCGCAACCTCGAGACACGGCTCTCGGAGTCGACGATGCCGCGCGAGCTGCGCCCGCTCACCCGCGCGTTCAACGAGGCGCTGGACCGGCTGCAGCAGGGCTATCGCGTGCAGCAGGAGTTCCTGGCCGCGGCTGCGCACGAGCTGAAGACGCCGCTGGCCCTGATCCGCGGCCAGGTCGAGCTCAGCGAATCGGACGACCGCGACCTGCTGCTGGCCGACCTCGACCGGATGGCGCGCCAGGTGCACCAGCTGCTGCACCTGGCCGAGGTCAGCGAGGCGCACAACTTCAAGATGGCCGAGATCGACCTGGGCCCCGCCGCCACCGAGGCCACGACCTTCCTGCAGCGCCTCGCGCAGCGCGCGGGCGTGCATCTCGACGTGCGCGTGGCCGAGGGGCTCGCGCCGCGGCGCGCCGATCGGGGCGCGGTGTTCGTGCTGCTGAAGAACCTGATCGAGAACGCGATCCAGCATTCGCCGCGCGGCGCGGTGGTGACGGTGGACCTGCGGGCCAACGGGGTGTCCGTGCGCGACGAAGGCGAGGGCATCCCGCCGGAGCACCTGCCCGAGCTGTTCAAGCGCTTCTGGCGCGGCGCGGCGCGGCGCGACACCGGCGCGGGGCTGGGCCTGGCGATCTGCCACGAGATCGCGCTGGCGCACGGCTGGTCGCTGGTGGCGCGCAACGGCACGGTGGGGGCGGAGTTCCTGGTGTCCTTCGAGCACTGAAGAAACGTTCGCCGCGCCGACGCGGCACACTGCCGGGCATGAATCCAACCAACCATCCGCTCGACAACGTCATGTGGACCGCCCTGACCAGCCGACAGCAGGAGTGGTCCCGCGGCGGCGCGCTGGCGCGGCGCTTCAGGCCCGAGTTCGCGCGCTTCGCCGGCATGCCGGCGCTGGACGAACCGGGCCTGGCCGCGCTCGCGTCCGACATGGAGGCCGGCGAGATCGTGGCGCTCTTCGAGTCGCGCGACTTCGATCCGGGCCCGGCGTTCGACGTGATCGATCGCAAGGGCCTGCTGCAGATGGTGGGCGCGCCCGGCGGCGACGCGTGCGCGCCGGAGCGCTTTCGCGTGCTGGCGCCCGCCGACGTGCCGAGGATGACGGCGCTGGTGCAACTGACGGCGCCCGGGCCGTGGTTCGAGCGCACCGCGGAACTCGGCCGCTTCGTCGGCTTCGAGGCGCAGGGTCGGCTGGTGGCCATGGCGGGCGAGCGCCTGCGCGTGCCCGGCCATACCGAGATCAGCGGCGTGTGCTGCCATCCCGACTGGCGTGGCCGGGGCCTGGCGGGCGACCTGATGCGGCTGGTGTCGCAGGCCATCGTCGCGCGCGGAGAGACGCCGTTCCTGCACGTGCTGGCCGAGAACGCGTCGGCCATCGCGCTGTACGAGAAGCTGGGCCTGCGCCGCCGCGTCGCGCGGCGGCTCACGATCCTGCAGCGCAACGCCACGCCGGCCTGACGGCTCGCCTCGTCATCCTGCGACCTCGGGCGGGATGACGAGGTGGTGTTTCAGTGCGGCGGCGTGGCCACCCCGCCCTGGCCCGGCGGCAGCGTGGCCAGCGCGGCCTCGGCGGCCTGCAACAGCGGCATCAGCTGGTCACCGTGCGCGGGCGACCACACGACGCCCACCCGCGCGGCCAGCGCCAGGCGCGCGACGCCCACGTTGATGGGCGCGGCCAGGGCCTTCGCCACCTTGGCGGCCACGCGCTCGGCCTCTTCCGGTTGGCGCAGGTCGACCAGCATCGCCGCGAACTGGCCGCGATCCAGGCGTACCGCCGTGTCGGTCTTGCGCAGCTCGAAGTGCAGGCGGCCGGCCGTGGCGCGCAGCACGTCGTCGCCGACGGTGTGGCCGTACTCCGCGCACAGCGCGTCGAAGCCGTCGATCTCGATGAGCATCATGGCCAGCACGCTCTTCTGCCGCACCGAGCGCAGCAGCGCCATCTCGGCGCGATCCTGCAGCACGGCGCGCGTGGGGAGGCCGGTGAGGCTGTCGTGGTGCGTGAGGCGCAGCGGCGATTCGCCGGAGCGGTGCAGCGGCTCCACCGCGATGAGGCCGGTGACCTGGCCGCGGTGGTCGCGCAGCGCGCCCACGTTCAGGCGGGTGGGGTGCGGCGAGCCGTCCTTGTGGCGCAGGATCCAGTCGTGCTCGCTCGCCACGCCGTCGCGCCGCAGCGCGGTGCCCAGCACGCCGGCGTCGGCCACCACGTGCTCGCCGAGGATGCCCGAGAGCTCCACGGCGCGCGCCTCGAGTTCCTCCAGCGCGATCAGGCTGCCGGCGATGGGCTTGCCGCTCAGCTCGTCGCGCCCGTAGCCCAGGCGCTCGGCGGCCACCGGATTGATCCAGCGTATTCGGCTCTGCGCGTCGACGCCCAGCACGACGCCGGGGTACGCATCCAGCAGCAACTGTTGCACTTCTCCGAGCTCCAGCCAGGTGTGGAGCTGCGGATCCAGGGTCGCGTGTTGACTGTCCATCGACCCAGTCTCTCACCGAGTGCCCGTCCGCGACAAGCCCCTTTCCGGTGAGTACGAACCCCATGGGCGCCCGCCGGAAACTGGCGTAGCGTGCGCGCTGTTCAAATACGCCCATGACGACCGTTCCCACCGATCCCGCGCTGCAGGTCGAAGGCTTCTTCGACGCGGCCACGTCCACCGTCACCTGGCTGGTGCTCGATCCCGCCACGCGGCAATGCGCCGTCATCGACAGCGTGCTGGACTACGACGCGAACTCGGGCCGCACGGGCAGCGCCGGCGCGCAGCGCCTGCTGGATCGCATCGCCGAACTCGGCGCGACGCTGCAGTGGATCCTCGAGACGCATATCCACGCCGACCACCTGTCCGCCGCGCACTGGCTCAAGGAGCGCATGGGCGGCACCGTCGGCATCGGCCGCCGCATCACCGACGTGCAGCGCGTGTTCGGCAAGCTGTTCAATGCAGGCGCCGACTTCGTGCCCGACGGCCGCCAGTTCGACCGCCTGTTCGACGACGGCGACACCTTCGCGATCGGCACGCTGCAGGCCACGGCGATGCACACGCCGGGACATACCCCCGGGTGCATGAGCTTCGTCGTACCGGGCCGGGCACACACGGCGGTCTTCATCGGCGACACGCTGTTCGCGCCCGACTACGGCAGCGCGCGCTGCGACTTCCCCGGCGGCGACGCGAGCGCGCTGTACCGCTCCATCCGCCGCCTGCTGAGCCTGCCCGGCGACACGGTGCTGTACCTGTGCCACGACTACGCGCCGGGTGGCCGCCAGGTGATGCTGGCCACGACCGTGGCCGAGCAGAGGGCGGCCAACATCCATGCGCACGACGGCGTGTCCGAGGCCGAGTTCGTGGCGATGCGCACCGCGCGCGACGCCACGCTCGCCGTGCCGCACCTGCTGCTGCCGTCGGTGCAGGTGAACATGCGCGGCGGCGCGCTGCCGGGGCCCGAGGCCAACGGCGTGCGCTACCTCAAGATCCCGCTCGACGCCGTCTGATGGCGCTCCACGACATCGGCACGCTGGTGGACTTCTGGCTCGCGCTGGCTGGGCTCGCGCTCGGCGCCGTGGTGGGACTGCTGCTGGCCCTCACCGGCGCGGGCGGTGGCATCCTCGCCGTGCCGTTGCTCATGTTCGCCCTGGGCCTCGACGTGGCCCAGGCCGCGCCCATCGGCCTGCTGGCCGTAGGCCTGGCCGCGGCGATGTCGGCCGCGCTGGGCCTGCGCGACGGCATCGTCCGCTATCGCGCCGCGATGCTGATGGGCGGCCTGGCGATGGGGCTCGCGCCGCTGGGCGTGGCGGCCGCGCAGCGCGTGCCCAACGCCCCGCTGACGCTGGCGTTCGCCGCGGTGCTGGCGCTGTCGGCGTGGCGCATGTGGCAGCGTGCGCGCCACGCGCTGCACGCATGCGCCGACGCCGCGCGCGCCGCGCTCCCCTGCGTGCTCGACGCGCGCGACGGCCGGCTCGTGTGGACGCGTCCGTGCGCGCAGGCACTGGCGCTCACCGGCGTGGCCGCCGGCCTGCTCAGCGGCCTGCTGGGCGTGGGCGGCGGCTTCGTCATCGTGCCGGCGTTGACGCGCTTCACGGAGCTGTCCGCGCGCAGCGTCGTGGCCACTTCTCTGGCCGTCATCGCGCTCGCGTCGATCGGCGGCGTGAGCGCGGCGGCGTGGCACGGCGCGATCGCCTGGAACATCGCGCTCCCGTTCGCGGTCGGCTCGGTGGCGGCGTCGCTGCTCGCGCGCCTGATCGCCGCGCGCGTGGTCGGGCCGCGGCTGCAGCAGGGGTTCGCCGTGGTCAGCGCCGCCGTCGCGTTGCTGCTGCTGGCGCGCGGGCTGGGCGTGCTGCCCTAGTCGGCATAGCGCAACGGCAGCGCCGTCGTGAACTTCAGCTGCTCCATCGCGAAGCTGGAGCTGACGTCGAACAGCTGCGTGCCCGCGATCAGGCGCTTGTAGACGCCGTCGTAGGCGGCGATGTCGGGCACGACGATGCGCAGCAGGTAGTCGATGTCGCCGCTCATGCGGTAGAACTCCACCACCTCGGGGATCGCCTCGACGGTCGCGTGGAACTGGTCGAACCAGGCCTGCGTGTGCTGGCTGGTCTTGACGTTGACGAACACGGTCACGCCCACATTGACGCTCTTCGCGTCGACCAGCGCCACGTGGCCGGTGATGACGCCGGCGTCCTTCAGGCGCTGGATGCGGCGCCAGCAGGGCGTGGTCGACAGCTGCACCGCCGCCGCGAGTTCGGCGACGGGCGTGTCGCAGTCGAGCTGCAGCATTTCCAGCAGGCGGCGATCGATGGCATCCAGTTTCATGCGAGACCTTTCTTGAGGCATGAAATTCTATTGCCCTGGCGCGAACGCGTGCGGCGGATTCAACCCCGCGCCGGCGCGGGTGAGGGCGCCCGTGCGACGATGCCGCCCCTATGACGGCGCCCCCTTCCCTCGCTTCCTGCCCTTCCTTTCTTCGATTCTGGGCGGGCCGCGTGGCGGGCACGATGGGCAACCAGATGGTGATGGTGGCCGTCGGCTGGCAGATGTACGACCTGACGCACAGCGCGTGGAACCTGGGCCTGGTGGGCCTGTTCCAGTTCATCCCGGCGCTCGCGCTGGCGCTCGTGTCGGGCCACGTGGCCGACCGCCACGACCGGCGCCACATCGTGTCGATGGCGCTCACCCTGCAGCTGGTGGCGGCGCTGCTGCTGCTGCTGGCCACGCACGAAGGCTGGATCTCGCGCGACCTGATCCTGGGCGTGTCGCTGCTGCTGGGCGTGGCGCGCTCGTTCCAGATGACCGCGCAACAGGCGCTGACGCCGCTGCTCGTGCCCGCGTCCATCCTGTCGCGCGCGATGGCGTTCAGCTCGTCGGGCAACCAGGCCGCCGTCATCGGCGGCCCGGCGCTTGGCGGCTTCCTGTATGCGGCCGGGGCCGGCGTCGTCTACGACGTGTGCGCCGTGCTGTTCGTGATCGGTGCGGGCCTCGTGTGGAGCGCGCGCTACGACCACAAGCCCGCGCCGCGCGCGCCGGTGACCATGGACACGCTGCTGGCCGGCGTGCGCTTCATCCGCGCCAAGCCGGTGGTGCTGGGCGCGATCTCGCTCGACCTGTTCGCGGTGCTGCTGGGCGGCGCCGTGGCGCTGCTGCCGATCTACGCGCGCGACATCCTGCACGTGGGCCCCGAGGGCCTGGGCCTGCTGCGCGGCGCGCCGGCCGTCGGCGCGCTGCTGATGTCGCTGGTGCTGGCGCGGTGGACCATCCGCAGCCGTGCCGGCACGATCCTGTTCTCGTGCGTGGCGGTGTTCGGCCTCACGACGATCGTGTTCGGCCTGTCGCAGTGGTTCTGGCTGT
>Ga0210384_10004165_pt1 | contig 16274 bp, 14 predicted proteins | sample IncBWH2MmetaG_FD_160574 | JGI IMG/M metagenome (GOLD analysis project Ga0210384, IMG submission 160574) | Forest soil microbial communities from Barre Woods Harvard Forest LTER site, Petersham, Massachusetts, United States - Inc-BW-H-2-M | ecosystem: Environmental > Terrestrial > Soil >...
CGCCAGCATCGCCTCCTCGATCAGCTTGTGCGCGTCGTTGCGCGTGCGCGGCACGATGCGCTCGATGCGGCCGTTGTCGTCGCAGATGATCTGCGTCTCGGTGGTCTCGAAGTCGATCGCGCCGCGCCGTTGACGGGCCTTGAGCAAGGCGCGGTAGACGTCGTGCAGGTTCAGCAGGTGCGGCACCAGCTCGGCCCGCTCGGCGGCCTCGGGGCCGCGGGTGTTGCCCAGCACGGCCGCCACCTGCGTGTACGTGAGGCGCGCGTGCGAGTTGATGACCGCCGGATAGAACTGGTAGGCGCCCTGCTCGCCGTCCTCGCCGATCAGCATGTCGCACACCATCGAGAGGCGGTTCTCCTCCGGGTTGAGCGAGCACAGGCCGTTGGACAGCTTCTCGGGCAGCATCGGGATGACGCGGCGCGGGAAGTACACCGACGTGGCGCGCTCGTAGGCGTCGGAATCGAGCGCCTCGCCGGGCTTCACGTAATGGCTCACGTCGGCGATGGCCACGATCAGGCGCCAGCCGCTGACCGCGTTCTTGCCGCGGCCCGACTTGTAGGGCTCGCAGTAGACCGCGTCGTCGAAGTCGCGCGCGTCCTCGCCGTCGATGGTGACCAGCGGCACGTCGGTGAGGTTGATGCGGCCCTTCATGTCGGAGGCGCGCACGTGGTCGGGCAGCTTGGCGGTCTCCGCCAGCGTCTCCGCCGAGAACCGATACGGCACCTCGTATTTGCGGACCGCGATCTCGATCTCCATGCCGGGGTCGTCGATCTCGCCCAGCACCTCGGTGATGCGGCCCACCGGCTGCGAGTACATCGACGGCGGCTCGGTGAGTTCCACCGCCACCACCTGGCCCGCCACCGCGGAGGCCGTGGCGTTCTTCGGGATCAGGATGTCCTGGCCGTAGCGGCGGTCTTCCGGGGCCACGAGCCACGCGCCGCCTTCATTGAGGAGCCGCCCGATGATGGGGGCCTTGCGGCGTTCGACGATCTCGAGGATGCGGCCTTCGGGCCGGCCCTTGCGATCGACGCGCACGAGCCGTACCTTGACGCGGTCGCGATGCAGCACGGAGCGCATCTCCTGCTGCGAGATGTAGACGTCGGGCTCGCCGTCGTCGCGCTTGACGAATCCGTGTCCGTCGCGGTGTCCGAACACGACACCCTCTGCTTCGCCCATGAGGGCCCCGTTCAACGCGGGGGGGCTTGCTACTGTTTTGCTTTTGATGATATGATCTCTTTCTTCGCTGATTGAGACGAACGCGGCAACGCAAACGACCCAATCACTGAAATGTACCTTGCCCAGATGGCGGAATTGGTAGACGCACTAGTTTCAGGTACTAGCGCTTAACGGCGTGGAGGTTCGAGTCCTCTTCTGGGCACCATATTCGAGAAAGCCTCGTCCACTTCGGTTGACGAGGCTTTTTTCATTGGCGCCTCGCACGGCCTGCGGCCATCATAGTTCCGAGGGGTCTGGCTCGTCGTTCATCCGCGCAGCCGTGTTGCCGATGGCAGAGCAGTCCGCCGCGGATGATCGGCGTGCCTGACCCCGATCGTCGTTGGGGATCGGGGTCAGGCACCCGCCTGCAGCAGTGTTCGCGCGTGGCGACGTCATTCGGGCGGGAGCCAGACCCCTTGCTTCAAACCGCCGTTGCGCGAGGCAACGCGGCGTCCCCGCTCACTCCTCGGCGTTGCGCTTGATCAGCGTCTCGATGGAGATGTCGTCGTAGTCCTCGAAGGGCTGGTGGATCCACGGGCTGGTGGGCAGCACCTCGACGAAGTAGTCGGGCGTGTAGGTGGAGATGGCCTTGGTCCACAGCACCGCGGAACGCAGCTCGCTGATGGCCGGCAGGCCGCGCAGGCGCTCGGCCACGGCGGCCAGCGTGACGCCGGAGTCGGCCAGGTCGTCCACCAGCAGCACGCGGCCCGAGAGGTCGCCGCGCGGCAGGGTGATGTACTTGGCCATGTCGAGCCGGCCCTGGATCGTGCCGGCCTCGGCGCGATAGGAGCTGGTGGACATGATCGCCAGCGGCTTGTCGAAGATGCGCGAGAGCATGTCGCCCGGCCGCATGCCGCCGCGCGCCAGGCACAGGATCTGGTCGAACTGCCAGCCCGAGGCGTGCACCTTCAGCGCGAGGCGTTCGATCAGCGAGTGGTACTCGTCCCAGGAAATGTAGAGGTGCTTGCCGTCGTCCGTGAGCATCATGATCCTTGGTGTTCAGCGGTAGGGGTGACGCAGGAGGATGGTGTGATCGCGGTCGGGGCCGGTGGAGACCATGTCGATGGGCGCGCCGATCAGCGCCTTCACGCGTTCCAGGTAACGGCGCGCGTTCAGCGGCAGCTGGTCCCACTCGGTGAGGCCGAAGGTCTTCTCCGACCAGCCCGGGTAGGTTTCGTAGACCGGTTCGCAGCGTTCCACGTCGTCGGCATCGCTGGGCAGGATGTCCACGTCCCGGCCGTCGAGCTTGTAGCCGATGCAGACCTTGATCTCCGACAGGCCGTCCAGCACGTCCAGCTTGGTGATGCACAGGCCGGAGATGCCGTTGATGATGATGGCGCGCTTCAACGCGGCGGCGTCGAGCCAGCCGCAGCGGCGCGCGCGCCCGGTGACGGTGCCGCGCTCCTGCCCGACCACCGACAGGTGATGCCCCACGCTGCCCTCGTCGAGGATGTCGAGTTCGGTGGGGAACGGGCCCGAGCCCACGCGCGTGGTGTACGCCTTGGTGATGCCCAGGATGTAGTGCAGCATGCCCGGCCCCAGGCCGGTGCCCGCGGCGGCGTTGCCGGCCACGCAGTTGCTGGAGGTGACGAACGGGTAGGTGCCGTGGTCGATGTCCAGCAGCGTGCCCTGGGCGCCCTCGAACAGGATCTTGGCGCCGGCCTGGTGGGCCTTGTGCAGCGCGTAGCCCACGTCGGCGATCATCGGCTTGATGAGCTCGGCGGTCTTCATCGCGTCGGCCAGCAGCGGCTCGAACTCGAGCTGCGGCGCGCCCAGGCGGACCAGCGTGGCGTTGTGCACCTCGAGCAGCTCGCGCAGCTTCTTGGCGAAGCGGTCGGGGTGCTTCAGGTCCTGCACGCGCAACGCGCGGCGGGCCACCTTGTCCTCGTAGGCCGGCCCGATGCCCTTGCCCGTGGTGCCGATCTTGCCGTCGCCGCAGGCCTCGCGCTGCGCCTCGCGCGCCTTGTCCACCGCCACGTGGAACGGCATGATCAGCGGGCAGGCCTCGCTCACGAACAGGCGCGAGCGCACGTCGAGTCCGATCTTTTCCAGGCGCTCGATCTCGGACAGCAGGTGGGTGGGGTCGACCACCACGCCGTTGCCGATGTAGCAGTTCACGCCGTCGCGCATCACGCCCGACGGGATCAGCTGCAGCGCGGTCTTGACGCCCTTGATGACCAGCGTGTGGCCGGCGTTGTGGCCGCCCTGGAAACGGACGACGCCTTGCGCGTGGTCGGTGAGCCAGTCGACGACCTTGCCCTTGCCTTCGTCGCCCCATTGGGTGCCGACGACGACGACGTTGCGGCCGCGCGCGGGGATGGTGTGGTTGCCTTGTTCCATGGGGTCGTGTTCTGAAAGAAGAAGTTCTTCGGCCGGTGCGGCCGGTGGCTCAGTTCGCGGTTGCGAGGCTGCGCAGCGTCCAGCGGTTGTCGACGGCGACCAGTTCGCGGTCGCAGGCGAATTCCTGCGTCTCGTGGTCGTGCCCCGGCAAGGCGCACACCACGGTCTCGTTGTCGGCGCGCAGCGCGCGGATGGCGGCGCGCAGGCCGGCGTCCTCGCTCCACGGCGCCCGGATGGCCGCGCGCAGCGGCGCCGCGGGCATCGCGGCCGACAGCTGGCGCAGGTCCAGGCTGAAGCCGACGGCGGGACGATTGCGGCCGAACACCGCGCCGACCTCGTCGTAGCGGCCGCCGCGCAGCAGCGCGTCGGTGGAGCCGGCGGCGTAGACCGAGAAGCGCACGCCGCTGTAGTAGGCGTAGCCGCTCATGTCGGACAGGTCGAAGGCGACCTCCATGGCGGGACGGGCGGCGCGCACGTGGCGGCCCAGCCAGGCCAGGTCGTCGAGCGCGGCGGCGATGGCCGGATGCGCGGGCAGGCGGCGGCGCGCCTCGTCCAGCACCTCGGGGCCGCCGTACAGGTCCAACAGCGTCAGCAGCGCGTCGCGCACGGGCGCGGAGCAGCCGGTGGCCAGCGTCTCGACGGCGCTGCGATCCTTCAGCGTGAGGGCGGCGACGATGTCGGCCACGGCCTCGGGCGAGCGGCCCTCGCCGGACAGGAGGCTGCGCACGATGCGCGCGTCGCCCATGTCCAGGACAAGCGCGCCCACGCCGGCGGCGGCCAGGCCGTCGAGCGCGAGATCCTGCACTTCCAGGTCGGCCTCGAGGCCGGCGTGGCCGTAGATCTCGGCACCGAACTGCAGCGGCTCGCGGGTGGCCAGCGGGCGGTCGGGACGCGCGTGCAGCACCGGGCCGCAGTAGCACAGGCGCGCCACGCCCTGGCGATTGAGCAGGTGCGCGTCGATGCGGGCGACCTGCGGCGTGGTGTCGGCGCGCACGCCCAGCATGCGGCCGCTCAGCTGGTCGACCAGCTTGAAGGTCTTGAGATCGAGCGCGTGCCCCGTTCCGGACAGCAGGGACTCGAGGTGCTCCAGCATCGGCGGGATCACCAGCTCGAAACCGTAGCTGCGGGCCAGGTCGAGCAGCTTTCGCCGCATTTCCTCGATGCACCGCGCTTCGGACGGCAGGACATCGGCGATGTGCTCGGGCAGTAGCCAAGCAGACGTCATGAGAATGCTGAGGGGGTTAAAACCGGGATTGTACCGATGTGTCCGACAGAACAAAGGAAGTTTGTCCTGTCGGACGGACGAATGTTTCGTGCACGCTGGCACGCTGGCGGCTCGCAGCAACGCGGATCTGCGCAAGCCAGCCTTCGCGCAGGCCGGCCCGGCTCGGCTCAAGGGCCGAAAACGAGCAGGACGGCGACCCCGGCGACCAGGCTGGCCAGCCCCACCAACCGGATCTGGGCATCCGTCATCTGCAACGCCCGCTCGAACATCCGGCGCCAGGCGCCGGGGTCCAGGAACGGCAGCAGGCCCTCGAGGATCAGCACCAGCGCGATGGCGCTGGCCACGATCAGGCCCACCGCCCTACTTCTTCTTCGCCGCGGCCGCGCCGGCGTCGGCCGAGCCGGCGCCGCGCATCGCCTTGAAGAAATCGCTGCCGCTGTCGACGACCATCACGTCGGACTTCTTGTTGAAGCTGGCGCGGTAGGCCTCGAGGTTGCGATAGAACTGGGCGAACTTCGGATCGCGGCCGAAGGCTTCGGCGTACGCCTGCGTGGCCCGCGCATCCGCCTCGCCCTTGGTCTTCTGGGCATCGAGCGTGGCTTCGGCGATGGTCACGGACACCTGCTTGTCGGCATCGGCGCGAATCTGCTCCTTGATGGCCTCGCCCTCGGAACGCAGCTTGTTGGCGACCTGGCGACGTTCGGATGTCATGCGCTTGTAGACCGAGTCCGTGACGTCGGCGACGAAGTCGACGCGCTTGATGCGCACGTCGCGGATCTCGATGCCGAACGGCTTCGACTCGGCTTCGAGGCGCGCCTTGACGTTCTGCATGATCTGCGCGCGCTCGTCGGCCAGCACGCCGCGCACCGTGTGCTTGGTGACTTCCTCGTTGAACGCGGCCTGCGCCACGGCGGCCAGGCGGTTCTCGAGGTTGCGCTGCTCGACCCCGTTGTTGCGGATGAACTGGCGGGCGTCGTTGATCTGCCACTTCACCAGCCAGTCGATCAGCAGGCTCTTCTTCTCGGCCGTGAAGATCGCGCTCGGCGAGGGGTTGTCGAGCGTCTGGATGCGCTTGTCCAGCATCGACACCGTCTGGATCAGCGGCCAGTTGAAGTTCAGCCCCGGCTCGGTGATCACCGACTTGATCTCGCCGAAGGTCTTGATGACGGCCACCTGGCGCTGGTCGACGATGAACAGCGACGACGAAGCGACAAGGATGGCGACGATGACGACGCCGATCGTGAGGAATATCTTGTTCATGAAACGGCTCCTCAGCGGCTGTCGCGATCGCGGCTGCGCGAGTTGTCGCGCGAGCGGGGATCGGCTGCGGGGTCGGACGGCGTCACGGTGACGGTCGCTGCGGTGCTCGTGTCGACCGGCGCGGGCGTGGCCGCGGCGGACGGGGCGTTCGCGGCGGCGGCCTGCACGAGCTTGTCGAGCGGCAGCTGGATCAGGTTGTTGCCGCCGTGGGTGTCCACCATCACCTTGGTGACGTGCGAGTAGACGTCCTGCATCGCATCGATGTACATGCGGTCGCGCGTGACGGCCGGGGCCTTCTGGTATTCGGCGTAGATCGCCTTGAATCGATCGGAGTCGCCTTCGGCGGCATTGACGATGCGCGCCTTGTAGCCGAGCGCGTCCTCGCGCAGGCGGGCGGCGTTGCCCTGGGCGGCCGGGATCACCTGGTTGGCGTAGGCCTGGCCCTCGTTCTTCAGCGATTCGCGATCCTGGGTCGCCTTGTTCACGTCGGTGAACGCCGCCTGCACCTGGTCGGGCGCATTGACGCTCTCGATGTTGACGTTGGCGATCAGGATGCCCGCGTTGAGCGTGTCGAGCTGGGCCTGGATGGACCGGATGAGCGCCGCCGTCAGCGCGCCGCGCTGCTCGTAAAGCACCGAGTCGATGCGGCTTCCGCCGACGATCTCGCGCACGGCCGATTCGGCGGCCTGCGTCACCGCGAGGTCGGGCTTGCGGTTCTCGAACAGGTAGGCGCGCGCATCCTTCAGGCTGTACTGCACGCTGAACCGCACATCGACGATGTTCTCGTCCTGGGTCAGCATCGACGAATCGCGCAGGCCGGTGGCCGACGAGACGTTCGGGCCGCCGATCTCCAGGGTCTGGGTCTGCGTGAAATTGATCGTCTCGTTGGCCTGGAACGGATACGGCCAGCGCCAGCCCCAGCCCGCCTCGACCGTATGGCTGTAGCGGCCGAAGGTGGTGACGACGCCGCGCTGGCCTTCCTGCACGATGAAGGATCCGCTGAACAGCCACACCACCACGATGATCAGCACCACCAGCGCCGCACCGACGCCGGCGCTGCGGGCATCCGGCTGGAAGCCGCCGCCGTTGCCCGGATCGCCGCTCTTCTTGCCGCCGCCGAAGAAGGACGAGAGCTTGCGCGTGAAATCGCGCCACATCTCCTCGAGGTCGGGCGGGCCGTCCTGGCCCTGGGCCAGGAGGCGGCCGAAGACCTTGCGCGCGAACGCGTTCCGGCGCGGGAGGCGCGCCGATGACTCGGGGGTGTTCTCGGGCATGTTCATGCTGAAGAAGATGGGGACGACAGCGGATCTTTCGAGTCCGCCTCGTCGTCATTGTCGTCCAGTCCGGCTCGCGTGAACCGGGCGTCGCGTTCGAAGTCTTCCTGCGTGGCGTCCAGGCCGGCGATGAGGGCGTCGGCGATGGCCTGGCGCAGGGCGTCCAGCCCCTCGCCGCCAAGGGCGCTGACGAACACGCGCGGCGTGCGCACGCCGCGCTCGCCTTCGATCTCGTCGACCAGGCTCTCGGGACGCTGGGCGACGTCCAGCCGATCGAGCTTGTTGTAGACCAGCACCTGCGGCACCTCGTCGGCGCCGATCTCGTGCAGCACGCGCTGCACCTCGTCGAACTGCTCCTGCAGCAGCGGGCTGGCGGCGTCGATCACGTGCAGCAGCAGGTCGGCGTCGGCCGCCTCCTGCAAGGTGGCACGGAAGGCCTCCACCAGCTTGTGCGGCAGGTCGCGGATGAAGCCCACGGTGTCCGACAGCGACACCGAGGCGTCCACCTGCTGCAGGTACATCGAGCGGGTGGTGGTGTCGAGCGTGGCGAACAGCTGGTTGGCGACGTAGGTGTCGGCCTTGACCAGCGCGTTGAACAGCGTGGACTTGCCGGCGTTGGTGTAGCCCACCAGCGAGACCTTGAAGGTGCCGCTGCGCTCGCGCGACTTGCGCTGCGTGCGGCGCTGCTTCTTGACCTTCTCCAGGCGTTCCTTCACCGACTTGATGCGGTCGCCGATCATGCGCTTGTCGAGCTCGATCTGCGTCTCGCCCGGGCCGCCGCGCACGCCGGTGCCGCCCTGCTGGCGTTCCAGGTGGCTCCAGCGGCGCACGAGGCGCGTGGACAGGTACTGCAGGCGAGCGAGCTCCACCTGCAGCTTGCCCTCGTGGCTCTTGGCACGGGCGGCGAAGATCTCGAGGATCAGCGCCGTGCGGTCGGCCACGCCGACGCCGAGATGGCGTTCGAGGTTGCGCTGCTGCGCGGGCGACAGCGCCTGGTCGAACAGCACCCCTTGCGCGCGATGCGCCAGCACCAGTTCCTTGATCTCGTCGGCCTTGCCGCTGCCCACGAACAACGCCGGATCGGGCGCCTTGCGCCTGGCCGTGACGCGGGCGACGGGAATGTCGTCCGCGGACTCGGCCAGCAGCGCGAGTTCGTCGAGCGTGGGGTCGAAGGAGGATCCGCGGCCGAAGTCCACGCCGACGAGGATCACGCGCGGCGGCTCGCCGTGCGTGGAACCGCCGAGCTGGGGGCCGCGGGAACTGTCGTCAGTCAATGCGACCCCGGCGCGCGAGCACCGGACTCAGACTGAACCATCATTCGGGTGCGTCACCCGCGTGGAAGTTCACCGCGCGGCCCGGCACCACCGTGGAGATGGCGTGCTTGTAGACCATCTGGGTGACGGTGTTGCGAAGCAGGACCACATACTGGTCAAACGATTCGATGTGGCCTTGCAGCTTGATGCCGTTGACCAGATAGATCGACACCGGAACGTGCTCCTTGCGCAGCAGGTTCAGGAAGGGGTCTTGTAGGAGTTGCCCTTTGTTGCTCACGATATTCTCCGTGTTGAAAGTACGTGTGTTGGGGAAGAGTTCACGTTATCACACGCGGCATCCCAGCCGCCCGCCTACGGGTTAACTTTATTCTTCTTTGTCGGTAAATGGATTACGCCCCGATCGCATCTCGATCTTCAGGGGCGTACCCACCAGCTTGAAGTGGTCGCGGAAACGCCCCTCGAGGAAGCGCTTGTACGCATCCGTGACGTGGTCCAGCGAGGTGCCGTGCACCACGATGATGGGGGGATTCATGCCGCCCTGGTGCGCGTAACGCATCTTGGGGCGGTACATGCCGTCGCGCCGCGGCTGCTGGTGCTCCACGGCCTCCATCAGCAGGCGCGTGAGCACCGGCGTGGGCATCTTTCGGTTGGCCGACGCGTGGGCGTCGGCGATGCTCTTCCACAGCGGCCCGAGCCCCTGGCGCTTCAGCGCGGAGATGTTGACCAGCGGCGCGAACTTCAGGAACGCGAGCCGGGCCTCGATCGAGCGATCCAGCATCTGGCGCTGGTAGCTGTCGACGGCGTCCCACTTGTTGATGGCGATGACCACCGCGCGGCCGGAATCGAGGATGTAGCCGGCGATGTGGGCGTCCTGGTCGGTGACGCCCTGCGTGGCGTCCAGCAGCAGCACCACGACGTTGGCGTCGGCGATCGCCTGCAGCGTCTTGATGACCGAGAACTTCTCGATCGCCTCGAACACCTGCCCCTTGCGGCGCAGGCCGGCGGTGTCGATCAGCTCGAAGCGCTGGCCGTCGCGCTCGAACGGCACCGTGATGGCGTCGCGAGTGGTGCCGGGCATGTCGAACGCCACCAGGCGCTCCTCGCCCAGCCAGGTGTTGATCAGCGTGGACTTGCCCACGTTGGGGCGGCCGGCCACGGCCAGGCGGATCGGACGCTCCGGGCCCGCGCCGTGCTCATCCTCCTCCTCGTCGCGAACGTAGCCCTCGAGCGCCGCGTCGAGCAGGCTGCGGATGCCCTGCCCGTGCGCCGCGGAGATGGGATGCAGCTCGCCCATGCCCAGCTCGTGGAACTCGTTGAGCATCGGCGACTCGGCCATGCCCTCGGCCTTGTTGACCGCGATCAGCACGTTCTTCTGCGCGGTGCGCAGGTAGCGGGCGATGTCGTGGTCCTGCACCGACAGGCCCAGCCGCACGTCCACCACGAAGATGACGACGTCGGCCTCGGCCACGGCCTGGCGCGTCTGGTGCGCCATGGCCTTGACGATGCCGGTGGTGGAATCGGGCTCGAAGCCGCCGGTGTCGACGACGATGAACTCGGTGCCGTTGTGGCGCCCGTCGCCATAGTGGCGGTCGCGCGTGAGGCCGGCGAAGTCGGCGACGATGGCGTCGCGCGACTTCGTCAGCCGGTTGAACAGCGTCGACTTGCCGACATTGGGTCGGCCGACGAGGGCGATGACGGGTTTCACGCGCGAAGGCTCCTGGTGCGTGCGGCGCTCATTCCGGACGGAACGCGTAGACGGAGCCGTCTTTCGTCGTCACGGCCAGCGTGTTGCCCGCGCGCATGGGCGTGCCCACGATCGGCGAACCGTTGGTGGGCAGGCGCAGCAGCGGCGCGCCGGTGGCGCGGTCGAGGAAGTGGACGTAGCCGTCGAGGTCGCCGAACACCACCACCTTGCCGATGGACAGCATGCCACTCAGCTTGCGGTTCTGGAACTTGTCGCTGAGCCACACCGACTCGCCATTGGAACGGCGGCGCGCGCTCAGGCGGTCGCTGGCGTCGCCGGCGAACACGTAGTCGGCGTCGGCGCCCACCGCCTGGCCGCCGCTCATGTTGATCGACCACAGCGCGGTGACGCGCTCGGCGTCGATGCAGCCGATGCCGTTCTGGAACGCGCGGATGCAGTAGACGGAGCCCACGCGCGAGGCCGGGCCGACGAGGTCGGCGAGGCGCTCGACCTCGTTGGTGCCGCGCGGCGCGGCCACCGGCACTTCCCAGCGGATGGTGCCCTTGAGCGGATCGAGGGCGGTCAGGCGCGCGCCGAGGCCGAACAGCAGCGTGTCCTGCCACGACGTGAGCACGCCGGCCTGCGACAGCGTGAGGGCATCGCCCGCCTTCGAGTAGACCCACAGCTTCTTGCCGTCGAGCGCGTCGAAGGCCTGCACCGAGCGGTCGACGCCCAGCACGAACACGCGCTCGCCGGCCACGAACGGCGCGGTGACGACCGCGCTGCCCAAGTGCTGGCGCCACAGGATCTTGCCGCCTTCCAGCGTGACGAGGTCGCCATCGCGGGTGACCACGGCGCTGTAGCGGCCGTCGGTGCCGATGCCGGTGGACAGCCGTCCGCCCGCGTCCGCGCGCCAGTTCTCCTTGCCCGTGTCGCCGTCCACCGAGACGATGGCGCCGTTGAGCGCGGCGATGACGAAGTCCTTGCCGGACACCGCGATGCCCTGCGGGCCGAAGCCGGCGTTGCCGGCCAGCGCGTTGAGCGTGCTGAAGCTGGACAGGCTCAGCTTCCAGACCTCGTGGCCGGCGATCTTGGCCTGCAGCGGCTCCAGCGGCGTGGGCTTGGCGACGTCGTCGGCGCAACCGGCCACGAGCGCCATCGCGGCGAGGGTCGCGGCGGCGGCCAGCGAGCGCTTCAGGGTGGCGATCATTGCGCGGCTCCCGAAACGGCGGCGGAGGCGGCCGAGGCCGCCGGGGCGGCGCCCAGCGCGGTCAGCTTGGCCTCCACGAGCACCCGGTACTGCGCGGCGGCCGGCAGGCCGTCGTAGGCCACCTTCCAGGCCTTGACGGCCGCTTCCTTCTGGCCCTGGGCCAGCTCGATGTCGCCGCGGCGGTCGGACACCAGCGGCACGAACGACGCCGGCTTGACCAGCGCGAGCTGCTTGAGCGCGTCGTCGTACTTCTTCGCATCGGCGAGCAGGCCGGCCAGGCGCATGTGGGCGACGGCGGCGTTCTCCTCGTTGCCGTTGTCGGCCACCCATTGCAGGTTGGACGTGGCGTTGGTCGTGTCGCCCTTGTCGGCCTGGGTCTTGGCCAGCAGCAGCGCGCCCAGCTGCGTGAAGGCGGTCTTGGGGGCCTTGGATTGCATGTCGCCGAAGATCTGCGCGGCACGCTTGGCGTCGCCGGCCTCGGCGGCGCCCTGCAGCTCGCCGTACATCGTGCTGGCGGCGCCGGCCTTGTCGCGCTGCAGCTTCTGGTACCAGTTGAAGCCGGCGAACGCGGCCAGCGCCAGGGTGACCGTCCACATGATCAGGTTGCCGTACTTGGCCCAGAACGCCTTGAGGGCGTCGACCTGTTCTTGTTCCTGGAGATCGAGTTGTTGTGCCATCGGAATCGGTCAGTCGTGGATCGGGAAATGGCCCGCGGCAAGGCGCCACGGGCGAAGGAGACGGGCCCGCAAGCGGCGGGCCAATCCTCGATTATGCGTTGCGCAGCTCCGCCACCCAGGACGCGACGTCGTTCAACGGGCGCTCGACCTGGGCGGACTCGCCGCCACGCAGCGGTTTCAGACCCACCATGCCGCGTGCAAGTTCCTCGCCGGCGAACACGAGCGCGAAACGCGCGCCGCTGGCGTTCGCCTTCTTGAACTGCGCCTTGAGCGAGGGCAGGCCCTCGGGGCCCTGCGCGTGCTGCAGCACCGACAGGCCCGCGGCGCGCAGCGCCTCGGCCGCCACCATCGCGGACACGCGGCCCTCGTCGCCACCCACCACCGCGTACACATCGGGCGCCTGCTCCGGCGGCACGACGCCCACGGCCTCCAGCAGCAGCAGCAGGCGTTCGATGCCCAGGCCCCAGCCGACGGCCGGCGCGGGCTTGCCGCCCAGCTGCTCGATCAGCCCGTCGTAGCGGCCGCCGCCGCAGACCGTGCCCTGCGATCCGAGCTGGTCGGTGATCCACTCGAAAACGGTGAGGTTGTAGTAGTCCAGCCCGCGCACCAGGCGGGTGTTGATGCGGTACTCGAGGCCCACGGCGTCCAGCACCGCGCGCACCGCGTCGAAGTGGGCCAGCGTCTCGGCGCCGAGGAAGTCCATCAGCCTGGGCGCCGCGTCGACCATCGCCTGCATGGACGGGTTCTTGCTGTCCAGGATGCGCAGCGGGTTGGTCTTCAGGCGGCGCTGCGAATCCTCGTCGAGCAGGTCCGCGTTGGCCTCGAAGTACGTCACCAGCGCGGCACGGTGCGCGGCACGCTCGGCCAGCTGGCCCAGGCTGTTGATCTCGAGGCGGACGTGCTCGCCCTCCTTCAGGCCCAGCTCGCGCAGCAGCGTGCGCGTGAGCAGGATCTGCTCGGCGTCGACATCGGGGCCGGTGAAGCCAAGCGCCTCGACGTCCAGCTGGTGGAACTGCCGATAGCGGCCCTTCTGCGGGCGCTCGTGGCGAAACAGCGGGCCCGTGGACCACAGGCGCAACGGGCCGTTGTACAGCGCGTTGTGCTCGATGATGGCGCGCACGATGCCGGCGGTGAACTCGGGGCGCAGCGTGAGCCGGTCGCCGTTCATCGAGTCCTCGAAGGAGTACATCTCCTTTTCGACGATGTCGGTCACCTCGCCGATGCCGCGCACGAACAGCGCCGTGGGCTCGACGATGGGCGTCATCAGGTTCTGGTAGCCGTAGCGCTGCAGCACCGAGCGCGCGGTCTGCTCGAACCACTGCCACAGGTTGGACGTCGGCAGCGTCTCGCTCGCCTTGCGCGGGACGGACGCCGGGAAGATGTCGTTCATGCCTTTGACGGCACGCAGGATTTCAGCCATGGGCAATGGGAAGCTGGCGGCCCGTTGCGCGGCCGCTGGAATGATTGGGAAGGTCGGTTGGAGGGCGAGGCTACCGGAGCTTCAATGCGCTGCGGTTACCGCGCCATACCGGCGTTCGATATATTGCTCGACGATCGCCCGGAACTCGCCAGCGATGTTGTCGCCGCGCAGGGTGAGCACGCGTTCGCCGTCGATGTAGACGGGCGCGGACGGGGCCTCGCCGGTGCCGGGCAGGCTGATGCCGATGTCGGCGTGCTTGCTCTCGCCGGGGCCGTTGACGATGCAGCCCATCACGGCCACCTTCATGCCCTCGACGCCGGGGAAGCGCTCGCGCCATACGGGCATCTGCGAGCGCAGGAAGTCGTCGATCTGCTTGGTGAGATCCTGGAACACCGTGCTGGTGGTGCGGCCGCAGCCCGGGCAGGCCGTGACGCTGGGATTGAACTGGCGCAGGCCCAGCGACTGCAGGATCTCGAGCGCCACCACCACCTCCTGCGTGCGGGCCTCGCCCGGCTGCGGGGTGAGCGAGACGCGGATGGTGTCGCCGATGCCGTCCTGCAGCAGCACGGCCAGCGCGGCGGCCGAGGCGACCGTGCCCTTGGCGCCCATGCCGGCCTCGGTGAGGCCCAGGTGCAGCGCGTAGTCGGAGCGCTTCGCGAGCCCGCGATAGACCGAGACGAGATCCTGCACCGCGCTCATCTTGCAGCTGAGCAGGATCTGGTTCGGATCGAGGCCGATGTCGCGCGCGGCCTGTGCCGATTCGAGCGCCGAACGCACCAGCGCCTCGTACATCACCTGCTTGAGTTCCCAGGGCCTGGCAAGCTTCGCGTTGGCGTCCATCAGCGCCTTCAGGAGCTCCTGGTCCAGGCTGCCCCAGTTCACGCCGATGCGCACCGCCTTGTCGTACCTGCAGGCGGCTTCGACCATCTGCGCGAACTGGCGGTCGCCCTTCTCGCCGCGGCCCACGTTGCCGGGGTTGATGCGGTACTTGGACAGCGCCTCGGCGCAGGCCGGGTGCTCGGTGAGCAGGCGGTGGCCGTTGTAGTGGAAGTCGCCCACCAGCGGCACGTCGACGCCCATGCGGTCGAGCTGGTCGCGGATGTGCGGCACGGCGGCGGCCGCCTCGGGCGTGTTGACCGTGATGCGCACCAGCTCGGAGCCGGCCAGCGCGAGCTCCTTGACCTGGATCGCCGTCTCGATCACCTGCACCGTGTCGGTGTTGGTCATGGACTGCACGCGCACCGGCGCGTCGCCGCCCACGGTCACCACGTTGCCGCCCCACGCGACGCGCGCCTGGCGCGTGCGGCGCGCCGCGGGCGCGACCTCGGCGATGGGCTCGCCGTCGAGCAGGGAGCCCGCGTCGGGATGGGACAGGGAGGATTCGGTCATGGCGTGCTCTTGCGGAGGGACTACTTCAGCTCGAGGCGCGCGACGTTGTCGCGCGTCCAGGGCGTCAGGTCGACATTGTCGCCGCGAAGCTTGAGGCGCGTGCCCTGGGCGTTGCCGATCTTCACCCGCATCGGCAGCGGGCCGTCCAGGCCCACCGATTCGCCGGCGACGACGGTGCGCGACAGCAGCGAATGGCCCTGCGCGTCCACCACCTCCACCCACGTATCGGCCGAGGCGATGACCTGCACCGGGATGGTGGGCGCCGCGGCCACGTGGGCCAGCACCTCGTCGATGCCCTGCGCGGCCGTGGCGGACACGGCCGCCGGGGACAGCGGCGCCACCGACGCCGCGGAAGCCGGCGCCGCGGCGGACGCGGCCGCGCTGGCCGGCTGCGGTTCGACGGGCGCGACGGGGATGCTCGTGGGCGTGGCGCTGGCGGCCGGCGCCTCGGCCGGCGCGCTGGCCGCCAGGCCCGTGAATGGCCGCGCGACGCGCGCGATCCAGCTCTCCGGCATCGCGAACAGCGCGATCGCGGCCACCACCAGCAGCACCACGATCACCACCACCGGCCGCATCAGCCCGGGCAGCTCGAAGGCGCGGCTGGCGTGGCCGTCGCGGAACGGCGTGTTGATGCCCTCGGTGACGCGCTCCAGCGTGTTGCGCTCGTGCTGCGGCAGCAGCGCCAGCACCGGCTTGGGATCGATCTTGAGCACGCGGCACGCGGCCTGCGCGAGGGCGCGCTCGAAGGTGGGGCCCTGCAGCTCGTCGTGGCGGCCGCCCTCCAGCGCCTCGAGGCGGCGCAGCGGAACCTTGAGCATCGCCGCCAGCGAGGCCAGCGCGATGCCCTGCGCCTGGCGGGCGCTGCGGATCATGCCGCCGGCGGTGTTCGCGTCGAATTGCGAAGGCAAATGGGTGTCCAGGCCGACGCGGCCCGCGGCCTGCGCCGGCGCGCCGCCCTCGGCGTCGACACCGCCGGACCGGGCGGCCGAGAAAGCGTCGGACGATTCCGGCGACGACTCGTCATTCATCGAACTTGCCCTTTTCGAACAGCACGGCTTCCTGCGAGTCCGGGAAGCGATTGCGAAGCTGGGCACCCAGGCCGCTGACCTGCTCCTGCTGGCCGAGCCTGTGCTCGATCCGGGCGGCCAGCCACAGCGTCTGCGCGTTTGCCAGCTCCTGCTTGTTGTTGACGCGGCGGATGTAGAAGCGCGCGCGCTCGTACTGGCCGTTGCGGTACAGCACCTCGGCGAGGTTGACCGCGATGGTCGGGTTGGCCGGATCGAGCTCGTAGGCGCGCGCCAGCGTC
>Ga0210384_10004166_pt1 | contig 16274 bp, 8 predicted proteins | sample IncBWH2MmetaG_FD_160574 | JGI IMG/M metagenome (GOLD analysis project Ga0210384, IMG submission 160574) | Forest soil microbial communities from Barre Woods Harvard Forest LTER site, Petersham, Massachusetts, United States - Inc-BW-H-2-M | ecosystem: Environmental > Terrestrial > Soil >...
TCTTGCCTGGAAGGAATTTGAAGGCGCGCCCGGTAAAGCCAAACTGTACTTGGGTCTCATGTTTGTCTTTTACGGTCTCGGGATATTGCTTGTGGCCAGGGCAAACGGCTAGAGAGGGCAGTGTGGTGACGGGCACCTCGCCCGTCTAGGCCGAGCGAGCTCTGCAGGCCTCGCCCATCAAGTCAGCCAGATCGTAGAAATCCGCGAAAGCATAGGCAGTATGAAAAACTGAATTCGCAACCTCGTCGCGGCGCATTCGCTGAGGCAACACGAAAACTCTTGACTTTGCATATCTAATCTATTTATATGACCCATCGCTGAAAATAGGGACGCTCCACGTTCGAGCCGCGACGGAGTCTGATCCCAAATCGCCATTCCTCGTCTACTGAAGAGAGGAGTGGAAGGCAAGGTGAAAGCTAATGCTGAAGAGAAAAGCGCTGCTCGTAGCGGTTCTGTGTTCCGTGATCTGCCTCTGTCCACTGCTTTACAGCCAGGCGAACGGTAGTTTTTCCGGAACGGTTGTCGATAAAACTGGGTCAGTCATCGCCGGAGCGACGGTGAAAATCACTTCGCAGGGTACCGGCCTCACTCGCGAAGTGAAAACCGACGGGTCAGGACACTACCTTGCACCGCTGCTGCCGGTAGCGTTTTACACCATCCGAGTGGAGTCCCAAGGCTTCCAGACCACCGAGCAGAAAGATATTCGGCTGCAAGTCGACGAACAGCGCGAGATCGATTTCACGGTCAACCCCGCGTCCGTCTCCTCCACGGTCGAGGTCAGCGCTACCGAAGTGGCGGTCGAGACCACGAACCCAACCATCGGACAAGTCATTACCGCTGAGCAAGTGGCGGAGCTCCCTTTGAATGGTCGCGACTTTGTCCAGCTGGCCACCTTGACCCCCGGCGTAACCCAGGAAACCAATCCGAACAGCTTTTTCACGCAGGGCGCCAGCAGTGAAGTGGCGGCAAGGGGGACTTACTCGCTTTCGGTGGGCGGCTCACGAGCCCAGGAAACGGATTGGCTATTCGATGGTGTTGATAATAACGAATTGACCGCGGGCGGCATTGCAATTTTGCCGTCGATCGATGCCATCCAGGAGTTCAAAGTTCTCAGCTATAACTACTCTGCGGAGTACGGCACACGCGCGGGTCCAACCGTTCTGATCACAACGAAGTCGGGAACGAACAAGTTGCACGGATCTCTTTTCGAGTTCTTCCGCAATACGAAACTTGACTCGAAGAGCTTTTTCGCATTGACGAAAGAACAATTCAATCTGAATCAGTTTGGCGGCGCGCTGGGGGGCGCCATCCAGAAGGACAAGACGTTCTTCTTCGTCGACTATCAAGGGAAAAGGCAGCGGCACGGCGTACCCTTCAGTGGCTTAGTTCCAACTCCGGCGATGTTGACTGGAGACTACAGCCTCGACCCATTGGGCGTGGCACGTCCCGGTTGGGACCCTATCACCGGCAAACCCCTGCCCAACAATGCCGACGGCTTCGGCGATATCAATAGCCCATATACGTTCGGTGCGTTTCAGTGCGACGGATCAGGAAATCCCCTTCCCGCGGGAGCTGGTGGCGTTCAGCCGCTGGGCGTGAAGTGCAATAAGATTCCCTCAAATATGTTCGATCCGACAGTAAATCCATCGGTCGATCCGTCTGGCTTGGCCATGATGAAGCTTTATCCGCAGTCCAACGTGATCAATAAGAGCACCCTGACCAACTTCTCTAACGTACCCGTGAGAAGACTGAACGAAGGTGAATTTGACGTCAAGCTCGATCACAACTTCTCGAACAAAGATTCTGCCTATGCTCGTTTCAGTTACGATCAGGCGAACTCATACGTTCCGGGCGGCTCGCCGGGATTCGCGGAAGCCAATGCTTTTGGAAGTACTCAAAACATCAGCAACCATGGACGCAACGTGGCTTTAGCGGAAACGCACATCTTCTCTGATCGTAACCTTAACCGGTTTACCTTTGGCTTCAATCGGATTTTCAACCACATACTGTCGTTCGGAAACGGTACCTGTGAATCTGCCAACATCGGCATCCTCGGTGCAGATGTGAACAGCAAGTGCCCGAATGCTCCTGCGGGTGTGGTAACGCAGTCCACCAAAGATTGCGTCAGTTGTGGACTAAGTTCCACTCTGATGAACAATTATTGGGCCCTGGGTGATCGCGGGTTTGCTCCCTTCCAGGGCGGGACCAATGTGTTCTCCATCGCGGACTCGTTCGACATGATTCGCGGCAAGCATGACATCCACGTTGGTTTTGGGTTCCGTGCCCAGCAGATGAACGTTGAGACCAATGCCTTCCAGGATGGTTTCTTCATCAATTTTGGGCTTACGGGGGATGCCACAGCCGATCTCCTCCTCGGTCAACTAGGCGGGGGAATCCATGATCAGACGTTCCTTGGGGCGACGACCGGACGCCGCTGGAAACTCTACCGCCCGTTCGTAGAGGACGATTGGCGGGTGACCAATAATTTGACTTTGAACTTGGGAGTCGCTTGGGCTCTAGTGACACCGATCAGCGAAGCTAAGAATCGCCAAGCCAACTTCGACTTTGCCTCCGGCAAGTTCTTTGTTGCCGGGCCGGTAGACTTCGGCGGCTGTTCAATCTGCGTTCGTTCTGATGGACGCGTTGGCATCCAGATGGACAAGACTGCCTTCGAGCCCCGCATCGGATTGGCTTGGAAACCATTTGGTTCGCAGACGACTTCTGTGCGCGCTGGCTATGCCGTCTTCCACGATTCTTCCTGGAACCAGGGCGCGCAGGGGACGTGGGAGAACCCACCGTACTTTGCCGAGTTGGACAATTTCTTTGGTCCTTGTCCTTTCAACAATTCAGGTTCGGCCACCCCGCTCGACTGCGGCAACCAGCGCCTGTTCCTCCCCGCTATTAAGGCGCCCCCAAATCCCCAGCTGTATCCGGGAGCGCTTCAGGTCCAAAACCAGAATTTCCACCAGGGCCGGGTCCAACAGTTCAACCTGAATATCGAGCATCAGTTACCAGGTAATGTCGTGCTGACGGCAGGGTATGCGGGCTCTCGCAGCTCGCACATTCTGGTGGACGGCCTCAACCTAAACGTGGGGTCTCCCACGGCATGCGATCCCACAAGCAAGGAATTTAATCCCAACTATCATCTGGGCTGCGCGCCGGGCGGAGGAGCTTTCGCGCCGAAGTGGGGTGCTCCAACGTTCGTCGGCGCGCTGGTAATGAATAACATCAACGACGTCGGCCGGGCCCACTACGATTCGTTTCAGATCAAAGCCGAGACGAAGAGCACCCGGCACGGACTGTATGCCCTGCTAGGCTACACGTACTCCCGCACTTTCGACACAGGAATGGCGGATGGCGTCGGCACCTTTCCGGGTGCGACGTATTTTCCATTGCCGGGTACAAGGCAATCGGATTGGGGACTGTCCGCACTTAACCTCAACGACCAGTTCACCGCCAGCGTGACCTATGACTTGCCTTTCGGAAAGGGAAAGCAGTTCGGTAGTGATTGGAACGGTCCCATGAATGCGGTCTTGGGAAATTGGGAAGTGGACGTCATTGAGCGAGTTTTGTCAGGGTTCCCGCTCTTTGTGGTTGATAGTGCCAACGGAAGCGGGGCCGGGCTCCCCGGTGACTCAGGAGTAAACTTCTCGTGGAATGGGAATGGCTTGAACCGGCCCGATCAGGTGGGGGACCCAAATAAAGGGGGACCGGTGGCGGCCAACCCTGGCTGCAATGCGCCCGCTCAGGTGCACACGCTGCAGAATTGGTTCAATCCCTGCGCTTTTGCTCACGCGGCGACTGGAGAACTTGGAGACGCGAATCGTGCTCCGCTCTACGGCCCACGGTTTGTAAACACGGATCTCTCGTTCATCAAGCATTTCCCGCTACCCTACGAAGGCATGAGATTGGATTTTCGCGCTGAGTTCTTCAATGCCTGGAACCATGCCCAATTCTACTTGGGAGGTGGTTCCAGCCAGATGCAGGACGTTAACGCGACCTCAAGTTTCGGCGTGGTTAACGGTACTGTGAATAACCCGCGCGTGATTCAATTCGCCGTCAAGCTGAATTTCTGAGGACGGCTGGGTTGTGTGCTTCAACTTCGGGCAGATTGAGCCATCTGGATCAATCCAGACTTAGCTCACTCTGCCCTTAACTTTTCAATCCAATACTCCGCCGGGGAATTCTGAAATGCCGACTCGCTGTACGCGTAAATTCGCGCTGAGGTCTCTAATCGCTCTCCTGCTGGCCCTCTCCGCCTCCGCCCAAAAAATCAAAGTCATCGTCGATCAAGACGCCCGCGGCCCCGGCACCAGCGACCAGCAAGCGCTGCTCGTCTTCCTGCAATCGGAGAAGTTCGACGTCCTCGGCATTACCACCGTTAGCGGCGATCAGTGGGCAAAAGAAGAGACGCTGCACACGCTCCGCATGCTGGAGATTGCCGGGCGCACCGACGTGCCCGTCGTCCAGGGTGCTGAGTTTCCGCTGCTCAACAGCAAAGAAGAGACCGAGCGCTGGGAAGCGCTCTACGGCAAGCTCGAATATAAGGGATGCTGGACCGAACATTTCGCGGCGACGCGCTCCACCATCTACGACGAGCCTTACCATGCGCCCGATGTTGTACCTCCCATGAAGGAAGGCGAGCCGCACATTCACGCGCAGCCGGGCACCGCCGCCGAGTTCATTGTGCAGATGGTGCACAAGTATCCCGGTGAAGTCGTGCTGTGGGCGGGCGGACCGCTGACGAATTATGCGCTGGCGCTGAAGCTTGATCCATCGGTCGCGACGCTTGCTAAGGAATTCGTCATGATGGGCGGAGGACTCTACGCCGACAAGGGCGCCATCGATCCCGGAGCTATCGACGCCCGCCGCGAATTTAACTGGTGGTTTGATCCGGAAGCGACGCGCATCGTCCTGCGCGCCCCCTGGAAGAAAGTCACCATCACTCCCATTGATATCTCGGTCAAGACGCGCTATACGACCGAGATGAAAGCCACCATCACCAAGGCCCGCACCCCGGTGACCGAGTATCTGGAGAAGTATTCGCTGCCCGGCTACATGTGGGATGAAATCGCCGGCGCCGCACTCATCGATCCGTCCATCATCACCGGTCAGAAACAACTCTACATGGACATCGACGTCGATCACGGTGCCAGCTACGGCAAGACAATTTTCTGGAATGCTACCGCGAAGGTGCCGCCCTATTTGCGCCTCACCAATGTCCAGTTCGACATCGATGCGGAGAAGTTCTACAAAATCTACGTCGACTTGATGACGCGGCCCGTTCGGAAATAGAAGTAACTTGATGGAGTGACGGGCGTCCCCGCCCGTCCACCGCCAGCCCCGCTGGTAAAATCGGCATGCAGCGCGGTCTCAAACGTGGAGATTCCTTCGTGAAATTTAGTGTCGTTCAGCGGCTGAATAGCTTCAAACCCGGCTTGATCCTTTCGCTGTCACTACTTCTGCTGGAGGGCTGCTTTGCCTCCGCCCAGCCGCGCCGCAAGGTCGTCATTAACGAGGATTGCTCCGGCCCCGGCGGCAGCAATCTGCAGACGCTCCTCGTAATGATCCAGTCTCCGCAGGTCGAGGTGCTTGGAATCACGGTGGTCAGTGGAGACCAGTGGCGCGACGAAGAGGTAGCGCACACTCTCCGCCTGCTTGAAATCGTTGGACGCACCGACATCCCGGTAGTGCCCGGCGCTGCGTTTCCGCTGGTTCGCACTCGCGAAGGAGCGCAGCAGTGGCAGGAGCGCTACGGGAAAGTGGCCTACGCCGGGGCATGGGACGATCGCTGGTGGCACGAGCCCTTCGTCGTCCCGACGCTTCCGGAAGGGCAGCCGACCACCACGCCCGCCGACGAAGATGCTGCTCATTTTCTGATTCGCATGGTGCGCAAGTATCCGCACGAGGTAACGATCTACGAAGGCGGACCCATGACCAACCTCGCGCTCGCCATTTCAATCGATCCGCAATTTCCCGAACTGGCCGAGGAGTTGGTCTTCATGGGTGGAAGCATCGCGCCGCAAACCGACAACGCCGAGTTCGCGAATAACCCGCGTCACGAGTTCAACTTCTGGTTTGATCCTGAAGCTGCGCATGTGGTGTTGCGGGCGCCTTGGAAAAAGGTCGTCTGCACACCCACCGACATCTCAGTCAAGACAAGTCTGACGCCGGCGATGGTCCAGCAGATCGAAAAGGCTGGAACTCCTCTGGCGCATTACGTTGCCCGCTTTTACCAGACCTTTCCGGGTGCCGACATCATGTGGGACGAGCTGGCAGCGGCCGCGTGGATCGATCCGTCGATCATCACGCAACGGGAGACGCGCTACATGAGTGTGGATCTCGACCGCGGAGCCGGATACGGCAACACGCTGACCTGGTCGGAGAAGAATAAGCCAGCCGTTACGGTGCAGCCGATAGAGATTCAAGTTGAACTGGACAAAGAAAAGTTTTATCGGATGTTCGTGAGGCTGATGAGCGCCGCTACGCCGGCCCACCGATGAATGAATGATTCAAGGCTGCGGCTGCGAGACGGATTTTTTTTGCTTGTTCTGCAGCGAGATGACAAACTGCAGGCTCGCGCGACGATCCCGCTCGGCATTCTCCTTTGTTTTCTTCGCCAATCGATCATGGAGTTTAAGTTCTTGTTGAGCTTTTGCTTTATCGCCGGTTCGCAGATAAGCCTGAGCCAGTCGATAGTGCGCCACTTCAAGCGTTTCGTCGGATTCCCGACTGACTTGTTCTGGATTGACTTCGACCGCCTTCCGATACGCGGAAATGGCTCGCGAAAAATCCTTGTGCTGCGAATACAGAATCCCGAGTTGTAGATACGCTGCGCCGAGCTTCGGGTCGAGATGCACCGCGCGCTCGAGCAGCGACTCGACACGCGCTGAATGCTCAGTGTCGCGGTCATTTTCGCGCCCTGTGTCGCGTCCAGGGTCCACCGCACTTGCCGATTGCTTCCAAAGACTGACGGCGTAATAGTAGTTCGCGAGCGCATTGTCCGGCTGCAACTGCGCGAATCGGCGCAATCGCTCCACCGATCCCTCTGATGGAGTGCCTTCCACACTTTGCATTTTTCCCAGAAACATATAGGGAGTCGGATTGTCAGGAGCGAGATCGGACGCGTTCACGAGACTTTGCGCAGCTTGCTCGTAGGAGCCGCGAGCGTACCAGGCTACGCCGAGCGCGATCAGCATACGCACAGACTTCGGAAACAGGCGATTGCCTTTTGTAAAAACCTCGGTGGCCGGTTCCAGCGCGCGATGGCTCAGGAGTTCCGTTCCCCAATCGAACAGGTTCGGTTCGCTCGGATCAAGCTCCGCGGCGCGCTGGTACTCCCGAACCGCATCGAGCGGATTGCCCAGCTTCTCCTCGACGTCGCCTAGCAGATGATGAAGTTCGGGATCTCGGGGGTTGCGGCGGGAAGCCCGTTCCAGGTAGGGAACTCCCTCCGCGGCCCTCCCATTATCGACAAGTAACTTTCCGAGCCGCCGATTTGCCTCAAAGTTTTCCGGCTCTCCTGCCACCGCGTCGCGTAGTGAACTCTCTGTCGCGGCGGACGTCGCCGCAGTGGAACTCCCAGCCGATTCCTTGCTCAATGAAACCGTTGCCTTGGCGAGCGCTTCGGTGGTTCGCAGTACCGTATCAGAGCCGTGTCCACCTGAATTCGTGGCTTGTGTCACGCCTGCCACTGTGAATTGAGGTTCGTCAAAGAATTCGGGAGTTTGTCCGTCCGGCTCTCTTGTTGCGACTGGTCCCGGAAGCGCGCTTTGCGGTGCAACTGATTTCGCGGACGCGAGAATGAGATCAATCTTTTTTGTTTCGTTCTGCGCGAGGTTTACAGGACTGACACTTGCGCTCCCGTGCCTATTCATTTCGGCCCGCAGAGTGTAGATGCCCGCGCGGAGCGCCGCAAACCGATACGCTCCTTCAGAATCCGTGTGTGCGATCTGAGTCTGTGCGGCGACCGGGTTCCCGGGTTCAGCTGCGAGTTGTAAAAAGACGGTTGCGTTCGCCGCCGGCCTGCCTGTGGAATCTCGCACATATCCTTGTACCGTACCCTGCAAGCTGGCGTTGGCAGACGGTTCTTGAGACTGCGTTCGACTCGGAACGAGAGCCGTCGTCACCGCAAGAATGCAGACGACGACATAAATTCTGGTTCCTCCGAAGTGGCTGGGGATCACGCGGATCGGCTCCTGAGAAAAAACGGCAGCTCCAAGAACAAAAGGATCAGCCGTGATGGTTGCTCGTCATTCTATCTCATGGATCGTCATCAAAAAATTGGCAGCGCCTGGGGATAGGCTTTACAATGGCACGCTTCCCACCCGGGCTTGTGGGGCTCGAATTGTTTTTGTCAAACGTGGGGCACGTCGATTATTGAGGGAGTCCAAGCCATGAAGGGTAGAGTCATCATTCTGCGCTGGGTTACTTTTCTGTTGCTCATGTTTGCCAATCCCCTGACAGCACAAAGAATCAAGGTCATCGTCGACCAGGATGCACGCGGCCCGGCCACAACCGACATGCAGTCCATCCTGATTTTCCTCCAGTCGGATAAGTTCGATGTCCTCGGCATCACCACCGTCAGTGGCGATCAGTGGGTGAAGGAAGAAACGCAGCGCACGTTGCGGCTGCTTGAAATCGCGGGCCGCGCCGATGTTCCCATCGCGGAAGGCGCGGAGTTCCCGCTGCTGAATTCCAAGGAGGAGTCCGAGCGTTGGGAGGCTCTCTACGGGAAGTTCCGCTACAAGGGTTGTTGGAGCGATTTTTCCAAGAGCCCGGCAGGCACTCCTCCAGCTTTCCGCCAGGGCTATCACGAGCCGGATGTGATCCCACCGCTAGTGGAGGGCGAGCCTCACACCAAGCCGCTCGGCGAAACCGCTGCCCACTTCATCGTCCGCACGGTGCACCAGTATCCTGGGGAAGTGGTGATATGGGCCGGCGGCCCGCTGACCAATATCGCTCTCGCTCTGCGGCTGGATCCGGAAGTGGCAACGCTCGCGAGAGAGTTGGTCCTGATGGGCAGCGGGATGTATGCCAACAACGGCGGCATCACCGGCATTGATGGACGCCGGGAGTTCAACTGGTGGTTTGATCCGGAAGCCGTCCGCATAGCCATGCGCGCGCCCTGGAAAAAGATCACCATCACGCCCATCGACATTTCTGTCAAAACCCTGGTGAACCCAGCCGTCAGAGCGGCCATCGCCAAGGCGGATACGCCGGTCGCTCGCTACCTGACGCAATACTCGGTCGAAAGCTTTATGTGGGATGAACTCTCCGCCGCCGCCATGGTCGATCCTTCGATCATCACCGGGCAGAAGCAGCTCTACGTGGACATCGATATTGACCATGGGCCAAGCTATGGTGAAACCCTCTTCTGGCAGCCGGGCGCGGAGCTTCCGTCGTACGAGAGAATTGCGACCGTCCAGTTCGATGTGGACACGCAAAAGCTGTACGATCTCTACGTCAAGTTAATGACGCAACCGCCGAGGCCCGCGAAATAGCCGGGCAAGGCAGGATTTCAAGCCGGATTTGAGGAGCAGCGCAAGTGGATTCAAAACAAGAAATCTTTCGCATCACCCGACGCCAATTTGTAACTTCGTCCGCAGCCGCGTTCGCTACCAGCGGTTTCGGTCATGCGGCCAACGCCGGCGGTACGCTGGCGGGACAGCCTTCAGGGCAGGGCAAGTCCGACGGAGAATCCAGCCGGGGAACTGGCCGTGGTCCCTTTCGCGTCATCATTGACACCGATCCTGGCGTCGACGACGCCCTGGCGCTGTTGCTCGCCATGCGCTCGCCGGAGCTGAAGATTGAAGCCATCACTCCGGTCGCCGGAAACGTGCCGCTCGACCTGACGTTGCCAAACGCCTTGCGCATGGTTGAAATCGCCGGCCGCACCGATATTCCCGTGGCGGCGGGTGCCCGCGCCCCGCTGATGCGCCGCCTGGTCACGGCAACCTACGCGCACGGTGAGAACGGATTGGGAGGCGCCGTCTTTCCTGAACCGACGACAAAACCCGTCGCCACGCCTGCCGCGGAGATCATTCGCCAGGTCGTTCGCAAGTATCCTGGCGAGGTAACGCTGATCACCATTGGCCCGCTGACCAACATCGCTACCGCTCTCAACGCCGATCCGGAGCTCGCCGGCATGGTTCGCGCGCTGGTCATGATGGGCGGCTCGCTGTCAGGAGGGAACATCACACCCGCCGCCGAGTTCAATGTGTACGTGGACCCGGAGGCTGCGCGTATCGTTTTTCAATCCGGAATTCCTATTACCATGGTTGGCCTTGACGTCACGCGCAGAACCTCGCTTACCGACGACCATGTGCGCACGCTCGAAGCCGCGCAGAACCCGGTCAGCCAAGCTGCGGCCAAGATCGGACGCAACGCGATCAACCACAACCGCGAGCGCGGATATTTAATCGGACCGAACATGCACGACTCGCTGGCGGTTGCCGGATTTCTCGATCCTGCGATTCTGAAATTGCAGGACTACTACGTGGATGTCGAGACGACGGGTGAGCTCACCGCCGGCGAAACCCTGGGCTACAGTCCCATTGCCGGCGATTTGCGACGCCGCCCGGGAATGGAGAAAGATGCGGCGGCCACGAACATGCCGATTCGCGGATCGGCCCCCACTCTAGCCAGCACAAAGACTTCTCCCGTGTTGCGCGATAAATTTGTGCCTAACACCAGGGTCGCGGTGGAAGCAGACACCGCGAGATTTTTCGATCTGCTCATTGGGCGGTTATCGGGAAGCAAGTAATCTTCATAAGGGCGAGAAAATTCAACAAGTCAGAGGTGCATGCAATGAGGTCGGGCCGATTCCGGGGTCTTATCGCGGTCGCAACTGTAGTTCTAGCGACGTGTCTTGTATCTCAAAGTCAGGACAAGCGCAAGATCATTATCGATCAAGACGCGGCCGGACCCGCCGGCACTGACCAGCAAGCCATACTTTTGCTAATCCAGTCTCCGCACACAGAAGTGTTAGGCATCACGGTGGTGACGGGCGATGCGTGGCTCACCGAAGAAGTCGCGCACACTCTGCGCATGCTCGAACTCGTTGGACGCACCGATATTCCCGTCGTACGCGGAGCGGAGTATCCGCTGGTCAGAACAAAAGAAGAGACCGAGCAGTGGGAACAACGCTATGGCTCCATCGCATGGGTGGGGGCCTGGACTCCGCGCGTATATCACCTACCTCGCGAACTAGGGGCGATGCCGGAGGGGAAGCCGACCACCAAGGCCGCCGACGAAGATGCTGCCCATTTTCTGGTGCGCGTGGTTCGTAGGTATCCACATGAAGTTACGATCTACGAAGGCGGCCCCATGACAAACTTGGCGCTTGCGATCTCCATCGACCCCGAATTTCCGAGCCTGGCCAAGGAGTTGGTGTTCATGGGAGCCAGTCTCAATCCGCAGACTGCCGATCCTGAGTTCGCGAACACACCCCGCCACGAATTTAATCTCTGGTTCGATCCGGAAGCGGCTCGCATCGTGCTGCGGGCTCCTTGGAAAAGGATTGTCTGCACCCCGGTCGATATTTCCGTGAAGACGAGTATGACAAATGAGTTGATCGACAAGATCAAGGGCGGTCGTTCGCCAGCGGCGCAATACATAGGCAAGTATGCGCATCTGCGTGGATCCTATAACTATCTCTGGGATGAACTTACCTCGGCGGCGTGGCTTGATCCAAGCCTGATTACAAAGAAGGAAAACCGTTACATGGATGTGAATCTGGATCGCGGCCCCGGCTACGGAGACACCCTCACGTGGACGGATCGGGATAAGCCCAAGCACGACGTCCAGTCGGTGGAAGTGCAGTTTGACCTTGATACGGACAAGTTCTACAAGTTGTTGGTGGAGTTGCTGACCGCGCCGACGCCGCGGCCGGGCAAGCCTTAAGGCCTTGTCGACTGCTTATCGCCCTAACTGCTCCATCATCCTCTGTGCCTGCTCATGCCCCGGGTGCTGCTTGAGCAGTTCGAACAGCACGGCGCGAGCTTTCTCCGGCGTGCCCTCCACGGCGTAGATCCGGGCGAGGTTCAAGTAAGCCTGATCGAAAGCAGGTGCCACGCGGATGCAGTCCTCAAAGCTGGCCACCGCCTGATCCCGACGCTGCGTGCGCAGATAAAGAATCCCCAGATTATTCAGCGCCTCAGGATAAACCGGGCGTATTTTCAGTGCCTTTTGTAGAGAATCGAAAGCCCGTGCATTGTCGTCACTTTGCGCAAACACCATGCCGAGACCGTAGTTTGCTTCCGCATCGTTTGCGTTGACCTCCAGCGCTCGTTCGTAAGTCTTGCGAGCATCGTCCCAGCGTTTCTGCTGGCGATAGGCGCTGCCCAAGTTATCAAGCGCTATCATATGATTGGGACTCAACTTGAGCGCCTCTTGAAAGTAGCCGATTGCTTCGGCTGGGCGCCCGTCTCGCGCCGCCAGCAAGCCGAGGTTGTTCCAGGAATTTGCCAGAGTATCGGGATAGCTCGCACGAAGTTTAATCGCACGTTCAAAGCTCTCACGGGCTTCTGCTGTCTTCTGCTGGTCCAGATACACGCTGCCAATGCCATAGAGAGCCTCGGCGCTTGAAGGATCGTCGCGCAGGGCAATCAGGAATGAAGCTTTGGCCTGATCAAGATAGGCCCGCTGAAAAAACACCGAGCCGTAGGAGAGATAGTTGCGCCCAAACTCGATCGTGTCGGTCACGCCGGGAAAGGGAAGTGCTCTGGCTAATCGTTCCGCGCTGGTTTCGGGGATTTGGCGGAAGTCCTGTTCAACGTGCTCCGGGTCGACTGGTCCCTGGTAAACCTTAACGATTTCCCCTTTGGCGCTGATGAGGAATGAGGTTGGAAGCGCAAGATCACGATGCCGGTCAAACAAGTACCGATAGAAAATGTTGTAGATGGCGGCCACGTCCTCGGACCCGCGGAGAATCGGAAATGAAAAGCGACGATCCCGCAGCAGCGCGCGGACGCTTTCCGCATCGGCTGCGCTATCTAGATTCACCGCAAGCAGATGAAGGCTCTGAGCCGCCCAAGCCGCGTGGCGCTGATTGAAAATGATCCAATCGTCCTTACATCGTTCGGCTCCCGCGGCCCAGAAGTTAAGCAGCACCGGCTTTCCGCGCAGCGCAGAAAGTGTTCGCATCTGCTCACCGAAATCGGGAAGAGAGAAATCGGGCGCCTCGACCGGCGCCAGCAACCACGTCTCAGCCGTGGTGGGCAGTGTTTCGATTTCTTGTGCCGTAGCGTCAGCGAGCGGGACTCGCGGCGTCGGAGTTCGGAAGGCATCCATTCGAGATGGATCCGAGCCTTCTTCAATCCACACGCGGTGGTTGATTGGCAGATCGTGGAGTTGCTGCACCAACCCGCTCGGCCAGCGAATCGACGCGCGCACGGAATCCTTCGCTGCTCCCAGGCCAAAGAACACGTCTTTGCTGTGCTGCGAAAGAAATCCCGATCCAGCTTGCAGTGATCGGCTTTGCGGTCGGGTCGGGCGGCCCGGTTCAGTTTCCACCGTGACGATGGCGCCAATCGCATCACGATTGCTTTTCGTACCGCGTAACCGGAAAGCGATGGAAGGAGGCAGGTTCTCCGTGGCGTTCGTCAATAGCCGCAACTGCGGACCGTTGCGGTTCTTCAGAAACACTTCCTGACGGCCATCATGATCGAAATCCGCGAGTGCGAACGCGCGCCCATCTTCTAGAAAGTCGAGCCCTATCACGCCCGAGATATCGGAAAACGTTCCATCGCGGTTATTCGCATAGAAAATGTTTCGCTCGTACCCACTCCACGTGCCATCGGCGCGGATCAGTTCGTTAATCGCGCTCCATCCCTGTTCGTAATCGTGAGACGGCCTAGCCTCCTCCGGCGAATTGGCAACTACCTGCCGCCAGAAAAAACTGTTCAGGTCTTCGGTTTTGTCTTTGCGCGAGGGGCCGGTAATCATGCCATTTGCGATGTAGAGATCGGGAAAACCATCATGATCGAAATCCCAGGCGTCGCTCGACCACGCCCAGCGCCCGATTCCGACACCGGCAGCGCGCGTCGTATCTTCGAAAGCAGTAGCACCGCCATTTCGAGATACGTTGCGAAAGAGGGAATTGCCCAGGGCGTGCTTGTGATACAGCGCCCGCGTTTCCTGGGGCGCATCTTTCTTGAAGATATCCTGCATCGAAATGCGTTCGCCGGCCGCCGTCCACATGTCGGCCACGTAGAGATCTTCCACGCCGTCATTGTCGTAGTCAAACCAGGAGACGCTCATCCCGGCGCCGACATCTTCAACCCCGGTCTGCGGAGCCATGTCGGTAAAAGTTCCGTTGCCATTGTTGCGGTAGAGATTCTTGCGCCCGAAATCATTTACCACGTAAAGATCGGGCCAGCCATCACGGTTGAAGTCGTTCCAGCCGCAACAGAAACTGTAGCGCGTGTTGTTCTGGTTGAGACCGGTCTCGGCAGTTACGTCGCGAAATGTACCGTCACGGTTGTTGCGCATCATGAAATTGGGCGGCCCATTCTGGGCATCATAATAAGGAGACGGATACTTGTACTGGTCCGTGCCCTGGTAATAGACGTAGAGGCAGAAGTAGATATCCAGCCAGCCATCGCGGTCATAATCTGCCACCGCTGCTCCGGTGAAGGTCCCCTGAGGAGGGTTGGCGAAGTGAAATGCGTCCGCCTTCTGGTGAAACTTTCCGTCGCCGTCGTTAAGGAATAACATCGGGCCGGTTGCGCGCACGACGATCAAATCTTGTCGTCCAGCATTGTCAACGTCGACAAAAAGAGCACATGCGGTATTTTCGATGATGCCGACTCCCGACCATTCCGTGATGTCCTCGAATGTTCCGTCGCCTCGATTACGATAAAGGCGGTTCGGAAGGCCGCCCGGTTGACACACATAGAGGTCGTCAAATCCATCGCCATTGATGTCGCCAACCGAAACGCCGTTGTGCCCGTAGACATCAATGCCGCAAGCGCCGTCGAGCACCGTTCGCCAATAGTCCGTTCCGTGCAGAAGCTGCGCAGAATAGGATCGATTGCCACCAAGAGCCGCAGCCGCGATGTCGATGTAGCCGGGGACCATGGAGCGGCTCTGTGTTTCATCAAGCGCCTGCCAGTTCCGCACGTGGAACTCGCTCGCCGCAGAACGTTCCCAAGTAATCTGCCAGTAACCGACGCGTTGCTCGCGGTAGAAGCCGTGGCCCGTGCCTACCACTTCATATCGGATGCGAGTCTGAAGCTGACCGGAGGACAGCGCCGCCGACGGCATGGAAGTCACGTCAATACTCGTCACCTGAAATTCAGCGGTAAGAATCTTGGAAAAGACAGCCAGTGCGGACCGCAGTTCCTGGAGAAATGCGTCCCGCCCAGGTGCAGTCTCCCGCTTGAATCGATTGTGACGGACCTCGATCGCCGGACCCGGACGCACAATTCGGGATTCAACCGGCCGCAGAGAAGATCCCGAGAAATTCGGCAGAAGCGCTTTCTCGATCGCGGCCACATCCTGTGGAGACCGCAACAGGTCAGAACTCCACTGCGCCAGGATGGTTGCGATCTGGTCCGCGTATTTTTCGGTGACAAAATCGTCGAGACCAGCCTGTGTCTTGAGGAGTAAAACATCGAGAGGCCTGGGCGTTCGATAGTGGGGATGAAGGTGGAATTCAATATTCGATGACGCTGGGTCTGTCGAATCAAAACCGTAGAGTGTGGGCCAGCCGAGACCGCGCAGACCTGCGGGAATCAGGGCCGCCGAGGCTCCCTGGCAGAACCGAATCAGAAAGTCGCGTCGACGAAGGTCCACGGGACTCGGGGCGGCCGAATTCCGCATCTTTTCTGGTCGACTCAGAACGATGTCTCCCGGATACCCACGTGTGGCCTGAAATTAACACTCGCACTCACGACCGTCAAGATTTGACCGTGGGTTGCGCGGCATTCCCTCGCACGGCGCGACAAAGCTCGAGTCATGACGATATGTTAGGCTAACGTCCTTCAACTCATCTAGACTCGTGTGTCGGAGCTATCCCCTTGACCGTTCCTGGTATGACCGTCCCTCGAATCACTGTCGTTGGCAGCTACGCGACTGGCTTGACCATGAAACTAGAGCGCCTCCCTTGTACCGGCGAGACGCTTCTAGGAACGGGCTATCGCGTGGACTACGGCGGCAAGGGTTCCAACCAGGCCGTTGGTAGCGCCCGGCTCGGAGCGAGAGTAAACTTCGTCGCCAGGATCGGGAAGGATGCTTTTGGGGACATGGCGCTAGGCCTCTACCGCGATGAA
>Ga0210384_10004167_pt1 | contig 16271 bp, 14 predicted proteins | sample IncBWH2MmetaG_FD_160574 | JGI IMG/M metagenome (GOLD analysis project Ga0210384, IMG submission 160574) | Forest soil microbial communities from Barre Woods Harvard Forest LTER site, Petersham, Massachusetts, United States - Inc-BW-H-2-M | ecosystem: Environmental > Terrestrial > Soil >...
GCCGCCGCTGGCAATTTCGAGAGCATGCATCTTGGAGCGGAAGCGGCTGTAGAACTTGAGAAAGCGCTCCATCAAGAGCGCGGTCAGCAGGAACGGCATGGCGAGTCCAAGCGAATATACCGCGAGGAGGAGAGCTCCTTTGACCAGCGTGCTTTGCTCCGCGGCGACGGCAAGAATTCCCGACAGAATCGGGCCCAGGCACGGAGTCCAGCCGAAAGCAAAGGCGAACCCAATCACAAATGCCCCGAGAGGAGTGCTGCTGCCTTTCACGTTGTGCAGGCGAGCGTCTGTATAGAGAGCCTTGATCTTGAAAATGCCCGTAAGGTGCAATCCAAAAACGATGATGACGACGCCCGCTATCCTCGCCAACGTGTGTTTGTACATCCCGAGCACCTGGCCAACCCCGGTCGCAGCCAAGCCGAGCGCGATGAAAACGACGCTGAAGCCCAGGATGAAAACGATGGAGTTCACCATTACCCGCCGCATCAGGCGGGCTTCCGCTACCTTCAACTCTTCCAGGCCGGCGCCGGAGATCATAGAAAGGTATCCCGGTACCAAAGGTAAAACGCAGGGTGAGAGAAATGAAGTCAGGCCCGCGAAGAACGCTAGAATCATCGATGGTGGTGTCAGGCTCGACATGCGTCTTTTATTGTACCCGCCAGAGTTCTTGTTCGTACAAATCAGACGATTGAACGGGTGTTTGGTTACAGATTCAGGCTTTGTTTCCAGCACTAGCGTGATGTCGCAGGCTTCTGAGCCGGCGACGCGGCGGCCGGTTCGCTCGACGCGGGCGGAGATCCAGACAACATCTTGTGCAGAAATCCGAAGGGCAAGGAAGCGGTCACTGTGGCGTGCTCGCCATCTTGCTTGACTTGCATGCTCTCGAAAAATGATTTGAGATCGGCGTCATTGTTGCCGGTTCCGAGCGAGTTTTCCCCTGAGCGGGTCAGGGCGATGAAGACATTCATCTTGTCGGCAATCTCCCGGGCCTCGTCGGGTGACCGAGCGAAAGCTTCGGCGCGGAGGTGGACCGCGTTGGCCATGGGATGCAGCGGGCTGAGAGCGCTTCCCGAGAGAACCAGCGTGGCCGGCTTGGTGAAGACCGAGTTCCACCCACCAGCCTCCGGCAAATTGGGATCGATGCGCGCCACCAGCCACACCAGGCTGGCCAATTGCACGTGCTTGTAATACTGGCGCAGAAGCGACGGGCCTCCGAAAGGAGAGGCCAGGCGCCTGGAGCGGTCAACCATTCCGTGAATGACCGCTGGGTCGTCGTGATTGGAGGCGGCCACCGAATCGGCGCTGAGTACGGCAACCCGCAACGATCGGCCTTCGATAGCGACGGTGAAGATTTCGACTGAGTTGTAACTCTCCACCGATTTGGCCATCTGGCGCAGGTAGGCGGTGAAACGCTCACCGTGGAATTTTCCTTCCAGCACTTCGGAATAGCGAACCTCCGGGGACGAGCCGCCGGTGCCGCCTCCGGGCCACTTCGCCGGGTAATGGACGGCAAAAGCGGCTTTGTCGAGGTCGCGCTCGAACTCAAATCCGGTCTCGCGGATGAAGCGCTCGTACTCGGGATCGTGGCTGACCGTGGGCAGATCCTTGCCGGCATTCGCTCTTCGCGCCGCATTGAGGTTGAGATAGAAAAAAGCGTCGGCGCCGGGCAGCAGGCGCGCGGGCTCCGGTGGAGCGTGCTTTCGCAGTTGAACGGCGAGGGTCACCGCCGCGGCAACCACTACGACTGCCAGGACGATGGGGAAGGTGCGCCTAATTCGCATGGAATGCGGTCAGGGAAGAAATGATAACACTGTGGGAGACGGGCGTCAGAAAGCAGGAGTCGTACGGAGATCGGTCTACTCCGCCAAGCCCAATCGCCCCATCAAGGCCTTGAATCGCGGATCGGCACGGATGGGGTCAAAAGAGGGGTAACGGATGCAGAGAACAACTTCAATTTCCTGGTCGGAAAAAGCCTTCTCCAGATAATCGAGGGCCCGGCTGCGGTCGCCAGTGGCAGAAAGAGCCAAAGCCACCCACGTATTCTCTTCCGGCTTATTGAATGCGGCAAGTGCCAGATCACGGTAACCTTTCGCGTCCGGAGTCCACAATCCCGGCAGGGGGGCGAATTTTTTCAACTCGCTCAACGCGTTCGTGAAATCGCCAGTCACGGCGTACAACTGCGCCAGCTTGTGATGGGCTGGTCCGAAAGTAGGATCGCGCTCTATGGTCTTCTGAAACTGGGCAAGCGCCTCCGGGTAGCGGTGCGCATCCATCAATGTAGTCGCCAAATTCGTATTCATGATGGGGGAAAGAGGGTCCAGCGATAGCGCGATATGGAATTCCTCGAACGCCTGATCGAATCGCTTCTCCGGGACGAGCAGGCTAAAGGCGTAGAAATAATGCGCTGCGGCGCTGTTGGGGTCTAATTCGATGGCGCGCCGAAATTCCTGGTCGGCATCGCGCCATTTCCGGGCAAAAGTCAGAAAACCAGCGCGCGCGAGATGGGCTTCCGGCAGGGAGTCATCTAATTCGAGCGCTTTGCGCGTTGCCTCGTCCGCCAGCACTCCGGCCTGCCGCGAGGTCATGCCGGTCCGGTAGCTCGGGATCACGTTGTAGGTCTCGCCCAGCCCGGCATAAGCCAGAGCGTAGTTAGGATCGGCGGTAATTGCCTGTTGAAACAAATCGATGCTCTTCCTGAGACCCTCTGGTGTACGTCCGTACCAGAGTTGCCGGCCTTCCAAATACAGGCGGTAGGCTTCCGAATTGCTAGTGCCGGCGCTGCCCAAACGGCGCTGTTTCTCTCCGCTTAACTGCACCTGCAAGCGCTTGGAGACGTCGCGCGCAATGTCGCTTTGCAATTGGGTGATGTCGGTTGCCTTTCGCTCGTAATGCGATCCCCAAAGTTCGCTCCCGTCCGAAGTGCTCACCAGGTCGGCCTGCACCGCTACTTCATCGCCGTGCTGGGTAATGCGGCCCATCAAAACCGCACTCACCTGCAACTGTTGCCCGATTTTCTGTGGATCATCGTCCTTTCCCTTGAAGCGGAAGACCGTGCTTCGCGCCATCACTTTGAGATCGGGTACCTGCGACAACGTACCGATCAGGCTCTCCGTCAGGCCATCGCTGAGGTATTCATTGTTGGCATCGGCGGTCGCGTTCACGAAGGGCAGCACCGCGAGCGAGTCAACCTTCTTTGCCGCTGAGCCGCCGCGCATCCAATACACTGCTGCGCCTATCACCACCAACATCACAGTCCCAGCCAGTCCAAGTAGCAAAAGCTTGCGCGATAGGGCGGGGTGCGCCGCAGGAATGGGAGCCGAAATCCGGCCGCCTGAATCTGCTGTCCCCAGTGCGGGAACGTTCGATACCCGCCCCGAATCCAGGTCCCGCTTCAGCCGTGTCAGGTCTGAGCGCAAATCGGCGGCGCTCTGGTAGCGGAGATTCCGATCCTTCTCCAGTGCTTTGTTGACGATGCGCTCTAGTTCCGCGGGCGCGTCCGGATTGAGCCGGCCCGCCGGCGTCGGCGTGGCATCAAGAATGGCCTTGAAGATCTCTGCCGAACTGTCGCCTCGAAACGGCAGCGAGCCTGTCGCCATTTCATAGAGGACGGCGCCGAAAGAGAATAAGTCGCTACGCGCATCCAACTCGCGCGCTCTGGCCTGCTCCGGTGACATGTAAGCGATTGTGCCCAGTGCCGAGCCAGGGCTGGTCAATTGTTCGTTGTGCAGGCTGCGCGTCTGGGTGTTATCGGAGCTGCTGGCAGAGCCGGTCGCCTGCACCTTGGCCAGGCCAAAATCCAGAATCTTGGCGTGCCCCCGCTCGGTGACGAAGATGTTTGCCGGCTTGATGTCGCGATGCACAATGCCCTTGGCGTGCGCCGCGTCCAACGCATCGGCAACCTCGATGGCTAGAGAAACCAGTGTTTCATTGTCGAGTGGCCGGGCGGCGATGCGATGCTTCAGGGTTTGGCCCTCGAGAAACTCCATCGCGATGTAGGTCTGCTCGTCGCTCTTGCCGATTTCGTAAATCGTGCAGATGTTGGGATGGTTGAGGGCTGAGGCGGCTCTGGCCTCTCGCCTAAAGCGCTCCAGAGCCTGCGGATCGCGCGCCAGTTCCTCGGGCAGGAACTTTAGCGCGACAAACCTGCCTAACTCGGTGTCCTCTGCTTTGTACACGACGCCCATCCCGCCGCCGCCAAGTTTTTCAACGATGCGGTAATGCGAGATGGTTTGTCCGATCACAGGCAAGAAATCTTACGTAGGCAGGACGGGCAAGTCAACGACAGCGGGTTGGCGGAGTTGCGAGTCGCGAGTCGCGCGTCGGGTCAGCCTCAGTCATTAGGATCACAGGCCTCCGACCTATGCTAGTATGCGTTCGCTCTTGAAAGGAGCCTCCATTGAAGACAAAGCGCATCAATCTGATGATTGGGTTCACGCTGGTCGTGGGAGTAACGCTGGGCGTGCTGGGCAGCCGTATGTCGAGCGCACAGGATAAAGATAATTTGAAGGGCGGCAAGATTCTGCAGCGGATCGAACTGAAGGGCGCGCCGGGATGGGAAGCGATCCTGGTGGATCGTCCCCTGCCAGCAGGTGCAGAAAGCGGCAAGCACACACAAGCGGGCAACGAGATTGTGTATATCGAATCGGGTTCCGTGACCTTTGAGGCTCAGGGCAAACCCGCCGTGACTCTGAAGCCCGGCGAATCTTTCACCACCGTCGACGGTCAGGTGCACAACGTGAAGAATGCCAGCAAGACCGAGCCTGCGAAGGCGTTGGCCTTCTACGTGGCTAAGAAGGGTGCGAAGCTGGAGGATTTGTCGGTTCCGGCGAAATAGGAACTTGTTAACGGTGTGACGACGATCCCCTTACTGGGTGCGTGTCAGTGGTCGGTGCGTCTAACGCGGACTCACCGAGTGTAGTCGCATGAGTTCGACGGTTATTGCACTCCGCGCGGAGCTTCAGGTAAACAGTGGGGCGAGAATGAACTCGCACGAAGCGGCATTTGTCGAGGCGTTCATCGTGAAGGTGCGCCGCGAACGAGCGTTGGAACTCCTTGCTAATGCGAAGAACCGACACAAATTGACCAGCAAGTTCGACCACCACGGCCGGGACTATTTCATTCCTGAATGCATCCGTCCCATTCTCCCGCGGTACCAGCACCCGCCCGAGATAGCAAGTTTGCTCCGAGAGATGGGCGCTCCCGAAAATTGCCATTTCATTGGCGGAAAGCGCGACAGCGAAGAAATGGAGTTGCTCCCAGCATTGAAAGAAGTGGTCGGATATGGGGAAGGGACGGTTCTTTCCTGTATTCCGGGCAAGCTTGCTTATTTCGAGGGTGAGTTCAAGGAGCGGTTCTTGTTGGTCCGGCCTTAGCCTGCCACACTTCGACGTTGCGCAGAATTTCCCCCTTGTGATAACTTATCTAATTGTCCCGGACATCTGGAAGGGATCAAGGGTATACTTGTGTCTGCGGACACTTGTCCCCCGTACGCTGGCGTAGCTCAGTCGGTAGAGCACCTGATTTGTAATCAGGGGGTCGGGGGTTCAAATCCCTTCGCCAGCTCCAGCATATGAAACGCAGGACATAATTCAAAGCAAGTTCCGGCAGGCTGCGGAATTCTTAGGTGGCGCAACAGGTTTTTCCAACGCACTTCATTCGGATCGGTTCCGGCGTGCAGTGATCTTCGCGCAGTAAATTCGTGGCGCGATTCTTGGTTTCCCTGATTTGCGAAAGTCTGTTTGTAAAAGTTGAGCTGCGGGGCCGGAAGCAGAAGTGTGCTGCCGGAGCCTGCGGATTCACGGGGATGTCCTGCTGGTTGGTTTGCTGGTTGAAGATGAAGGGCAACGGCTGCATCGCCCGACAGTATCTGCACAGGTGGGTGAGTGGTTAAAGCCAACAGACTGTAAATCTGTCCCTCCTAGCGAGGTACGAAGGTTCGAATCCTTCCCTGTGCACCATTTTAGTGGAACCGGAATTTAGCAGGGCTCGGGGCCATGCGGCCTGATACGGTTTAAAAGACGTTGGCTACCAAGAAGAAGTTCGTGCTGGCTCTGGTCGCCTATGGCGTGTTGGCAGTTTTAGCCTTAACGACGCTGTCGGATGAGCCGATTCGAGTTTTCGCTCTGAACGTAAAGTTGCGGAGCGGGACGCTGTTGATCCTGGCATTGTTTGTCTTCCGGTCAGCGCTGTATTTTTGGCGGACTAGGATTGAAGACGGGGCCGAAAACAGGCAGGCGGGTTCGGGACCGGCGGATTGATTTTTTAGGAAGCCGATGTAGCTCAGTTGGTAGAGCACTCCCTTGGTAAGGGAGAGGTCACCAGTTCAATCCTGGTCATCGGCTCCAGAGTTGAGGCGTTTTGCGGGGCGCGACCCTGAGCGGGAGTCGAAGGGGCGAGCCCGCAGCCGAAATCCCGAGCGTTTTTTGCGAGGGAACTAATGGCAGTAAGGGCGGGAGTAACTCAGTGGTAGAGTCACAGCCTTCCAAGCTGTTGGTCGCGGGTTCGATTCCCGTCTCCCGCTCCAGAATATGGAAGCACGCCGGACGCGCGGGTTAGCAATCTCGCGAAAAGCGCGAGACTGATCGCGCGGCGCGCTCAGATCCTTCGGCGACGAAACCATGTCGCCTCAGGATGACAGGGCTAAGAAGATGGCTTTCGAGCAGGCGGCGATCAAGATTGAGAAGCAGCAGGAGTATGGAAAGCTCCAAGCCGTGGTCGAGCAGGTGTTTTCGGCGGAGAAGACAGAGCAGTTCCTGAAGCAGTTGGATCGCAAAGGGGTCCGCATCCGGGACTTCGATGGCATGCTGGCGGCCCGCGCGCTGGAAGATGTGGCGGGTGGATCAAAAGTTGGATCGGATCTGAGCGCGTGGCAGCTGTATCAGACGCTGCCGCTTTCGGATCAGGCGCAGATGCGGGAGTTTTACCTGTCGAAGCTGGAAACGGTCGAGACCGCGTTGCGGCACAAGTTTAAGAAGCTGTATCAGTACTACTGAGGATTCTTACGGAACAGCGGCGCTGGTCGAGCGAAGTGGCAGCGCAAGCAAGTTGCATAGGTCCTTCGGCGACGAAAACCCGTCGCCTCAGGATGACAAGGTTTTAAGCTAAAAGCTAGGAGCTAAGAGCTGATTTATGGCGAAAGAAAAGTTTGATCGGAATAAGCCGCACTGCAACGTAGGGACGATTGGTCACATTGACCATGGCAAGACCACGTTGACGGCGGCCATCACCAAGGTTTTGTCGAAGCACAATCCGAAGAACACGTTCCGGTCGTTTGACTCGATCGATAACGCTCCGGAAGAGAAGGCGCGCGGCATCACGATCGCGACGGCGCACGTCGAGTACGAGACGGCGAACCGGCACTACGCGCACGTCGATTGCCCGGGCCACGCCGACTACATCAAGAACATGATCACGGGCGCGGCGCAGATGGATGGCGGCATTCTGGTGGTGGCGGCGACCGATGGTCCCATGCCGCAGACGCGCGAGCACGTGCTGCTCGCCCGGCAGGTGGGCGTGCCGTATCTGGTGGTTGCACTGAATAAGGTTGACGCGGTGGACGATCCCGAGTTGCTGGAGTTGGTGGAACTCGAAGTCCGCGAGTTGCTGAAGAGCTACAAGTTCCCCGGCGACGATGTGCCGGTGGTGCGGGTTTCGGCTCTGGGCGCGCTGAATGGCGAAGAGAAATGGGAAAAGCAGATTGACGCGCTGATGGAGGCGGTGGACAAGAGCGTGCCGCAGCCGGCGCGCGAACTGGATAAGCCGTTCCTGATGCCGATTGAAGATATTTTCTCGATTCAGGGACGCGGCACGGTTGTGACTGGCCGTATCGAGCGCGGCAAGGTGAAAGTTGGCGAGGAAGTGGAAATCGTCGGCTTCCGCGAGACGCGCAAGACGGTGGTGACCGGCGTCGAAATGTTCAAGAAGCAGTTGGATGAAGGCATGGCGGGCGACAACGCTGGACTGCTGCTGCGCGGCATTGCGAAGGAAGATGTCGAGCGCGGCATGGTGCTGGCGAAGACGGGCTCGATCACGCCCCACACGAAGTTCAAGGCGGAAGTCTACATTCTGACCAAAGAAGAAGGTGGACGGCATACGCCGTTTTTCAAGGGATACCGTCCGCAATTTTATCTGCGAACGACGGACGTGACGGGAGTGGCGGAGTTGCCGGCGGGCACCGAAATGGTGATGCCGGGCGACAACGTTTCACTGGTGATCGAACTGATCACGCCGGTGGCCATGGAGAAGGGCTTGCGCTTCGCCATTCGTGAAGGCGGGCATACGGTCGGCGCCGGAACCATTGCGGAGATTGTGCAGTAACGAGTGGAGCCGCGGACGCATTCGTCCGCGGGCATGCAGCATCGAGGGTGTCGGCAAGTTACATAGGTCCTTCGGCGACAAAAAAGGTCGCCTCAGGATGACAAAGGTTTTGAGTTAGAAGCTAAGAGCCAGAAGCTAGGAGCTGTATTTATGCCCCGAGAGATTGTTACGTTACAGTGCGGTGATTGCAAAGAGCGGAATTATTCGACCACCAAGAACCGGAAAACGACGACGGAACGTCTGGAGTTCAAAAAGTTCTGTGGCCGCTGCCGCAAGCACACGCCGCATAAGGAAGTGAAGTAGCTAGTACCCAGTACCTAGTACACAGAACGATATGACTGGGTACTGGCCACTGGGTACTGATTCACAGGGGCGTAAGCTCAACGGTTAAACTGTCGGTCTCCAAAACCGAACTTGGGGGTTCGAATCCCTCCGCCCCTGCCAGAATTGGAAGGACGCCGGAAAGGGCCAGAAGCAGTATGGGAGTGGAAACGAAGAAGATGGCAAACTCAATCGTAAGCGCCAGCGGCAGCTTCCAGGACCGGCTGAAGTCCTGGCCGGAGCGGACCAAGTCGTTTTACAACGACGTGCGCAGCGAAATGCGCAAGGTCACAGCGCCTTCATGGAAGGAAGTGCGCGCCACAACCGCGGTGGTGGTGGTCACGGTATTCATTTTCGGAGTTTATTTTTTCGTAATCGATAACGTAATCCAAAGGGGCGTCACATTTTTGTACAGCTACTTCGGGAAGTAGCCAGAGCGAGTGGGACGGAGTTTAAACTTGATCATGCAGGACGAAGAAAAAAACCAGGCCGCAGGCGGGGAGCAGCCATCCGGCGCGGATGGCGTTGCCGCAACCACCGAAGCGCCGCGCAACCCGAACATGAAGTGGTACATCATCCACTCGTATTCCGGGTTTGAGCGCAAGGTGAAAGAGTCGCTGGAGTCGCGCGTTGCCGCCTTCGGGCTGCAAGAGAAGATTGGCAAAGTGCTGATCCCGACCGAGTCGGTCACCGAAGTGCGCGGCGGCAAGAAATATACCTCCGAACGCATGTTCTATCCCGGCTACGTGCTGGTCGAAATGGACATGGACGATCACGTCTGGCACGTGGTGAAGTCTACGCCGCGCGTGACTGGGTTCGTAGGCACGGGACAGCAGCCGACGCCTCTTTCCGACGAGGAAGTGCAGCACATCGTTTACAAAGTTGCCGACAGCCGCGAGAAGCCCAAACTGAAGGTCAAGTTCGAGAAGAACGAAACCGTGCGCATTTCGGAAGGACCGTTCGCGACCTTCCAGGGCATTGTGGATGAAGTGAACGAGGATCGCGAGACGTTGAAAGTAATGGTGACAATTTTCGGCCGCTCGACCCCGGTGGAGTTGGAGTTCAACCAAGTGGAGAAGGTGGCATAAGAATTTAGTAATTGGGTAATTTGAAATTTAGTAATTGAACCCAAAAGGAATCGATCTTAGATGGCAAAGAAAATTACAGGTTTCGTAAAGTTGCAGATTGCGGCGGGCAAGGCCACTCCGGCGCCTCCAGTCGGTCCAGCACTGGGCCAGGCGCAGATCAACATCATGGAGTTCTGCAAGCAGTTCAACGCTCGCACGAACCAAAAAGAGATGGAAGGGCTGATCATTCCGGTCGTAGTGTCGGTTTACAGCGACCGCACGTTCACCTTCATCACCAAGACGCCTCCGGCGTCGATTCTGCTGAAGCGCGCGGCCGGCATCGCCAAGGGCTCGGGCACGCCGAATAAAGATAAAGTCGGCAAGGTGACCTTGAAGCAGGTGGAAGAGATTGCCAAGCAGAAGATGCCGGATTTGAATGCGTCGTCGATTGAGACTGCGGTTAAAAGTATTCGGGGAACGGCGCGGTCGATGGGGATTGAGGTCATTGCGTAATTGGGTGATTTTGTAATTGAGTGATTGAACAAGCCGCTTCATGCGATTTCAATTGCCAAATTACTCAATTTCCCAATTACTAAATTGTCAAATGCACCACGGCTGATCGAAGCACCGGTCAGCGGTGGGAGACGAGGAAAGTAAAATGAAAAAAGAAGGAAAGAATATTGCCAAGGCGCACGCTGCGGTCGAGCAACGTCCTTATGTTTTGCAGGATGCGGTGACGCTCTTGCAGAAGGTCAAATTTGCGAAATTTGACGAAACCGTGGAGATCACGCTGCGTTTGGGCGTCGATCCCAAGCATGCCGACCAGATGGTGCGCGGGACGGTCGTTCTGCCCCACGGGCTGGGCAAGTCGAAGAAAGTTCTGGTGATCGCTTCCGGCGACAAGATCCGCGAAGCCGAAGCGGCGGGCGCCGACTACTTCGGCGGCGAAGAGATGGTCGAGAAGATCACCAAGGAAAACTGGACGGACTTCGACGCACTGATTGCAACTCCCGACGTGATGAAATCCGTTGGACGGCTGGGCAAGGTTCTCGGTCCTAAAGGTCTGATGCCGAATCCAAAGACCGGAACGGTTACCGTCGACGTGGCCAAGGCAGTGCAGGAAGTGAAGGCTGGTAAAGTCGAGTTCCGCACCGACAAGACGGCGCTGGTGCACGTGCCCGTGGGTAAGATTTCGTTCCCGGCCAACAAATTGGTGGAGAACGCGACGGTGCTGATTACCAGCGTGATCAAGGCCAAGCCGTCCGTCGCGAAAGGCAAATACATCAAGGGCTGCACGTTGAGTTCGACCATGGGGCCGGGGATTTTGCTGGATACGGCTCCGATTGAGACTGCAGCTAAGGCCTAACGGCGGCGCTGAAGCGCCGGACGGACGAATGCGTCCGTCGCTACACGAACATACAAGATCATAAGAGGAACTGACCATGGCGGTTACTAAGGCAAGGAAAAAAGAGCAGGTCGAGAAGTTGAGCACGGACCTGAAGGGCGTTTCGAACGCGGTGGTTGCCACGTATTCCAAGATGACGGTGCAGCAGGACTACGAGTTGCGCAAAGCTCTCCGCGGCGCGGGCGCGAAGTATCAGGTGGTCAAGAACACGCTGGCCGAGCTTGCGGGCAAGGACACGAAGATCGAAGAGGGGTTGAAGAACCTAACCGGCGTGACTTCCATTGCCTACACCACCGGCGATCCGGTGGCCATGGCCAAGGCGCTGACCAAGTACGCCAAAGACACGCCTGAGTTCACTTTTAAGGTGGGCGTGGTCGAAGGCCGCGTGATTTCGATCAAAGAAATCGAAGCGCTGGCCAGCATGCCTTCGAAGGAAGAGATTCATGCCAAGCTGCTGTTCCTGATCAATGCTCCGGCACAGCGACTGGTCACCGTGATGAACGCGGTTGGACGCGACATTGCCGTGGTGCTGGGACAGGGCGTGGAGAAGGGCAAGTTCGCGGGGAATTGAGCGATTTTGCGATTGGGTGATTTTGCGATTGAAAACCTTAAAGCACATCTCAAGGTTTGAAATCGCACAATCGTCCGATGGCTCAATCGCGAAATGATCAAGATTTGGTTATCCGAAGTCAGGGGTTGCGCGGTTCGGATTCTGGCGTTGTCTGGCGCTGGAAGATGAGCTTGTCGCACTGGAAACCCGGCCCAGGATAATGAAATAAAAATTCATAACTCGAAAAGTGGAGAACTAACATGGCAGACCTGCAACAGTTGGAAGAATCAATCGTAGCTTTGTCGCTGCTCGATGCGGCCGAGCTGGTGAAGAAACTCGAAGCGCGCCTGGGCGTGTCGGCGGCAGCTGCGGCGCCGGTCATGATGGCGGGCGGTGGCGGCGCAGCAGCAGGCGCGGCTCCGGCAGAAGAAAAGACGGAATTCACCGTCATGCTCAAGGAAGTGGGCGCCAACAAGATCAACGTGATCAAGGCCGTCCGCGAAGTCACCAGCCTGGGCTTGAAAGAAGCCAAAGAACTGGTGGATGGAGCGCCGAAGGCCATCAAGGAAGGCGTTTCCAAGGACGAAGCCGAGACCATCAAGAAGAAGTTCACCGAGGCTGGCGCTGTCGTTGAAGTGAAGTAAGGAAGCGAAATAGCCGGACTCGGCAACGATCTGGAGCCAGTCAGTGCCTAAATGGCACCAGAATCGGTGCAAATTAAAGAAATAATTCACGTTCTGGTTGTGAAGCCGGGGTGGTGGTGTTAGCATCTAACTTAACACCGCTTCCCTTGGCCTCACTCAATCGCGGGCGAGACCCGCAGGGAAGCTTGGGCACTGTTCCGTGGGCAGGCGGAACGGAAACGGCCGAAGGAAACTGGCGCGAAACATACAAACTCAGATTGGCGAAACGCCTTGCACGGCGTCTGCGGGAAGACTCTTCCCTGCGGACGCCTCGTCGTGTCTTCCGGCATAAACAGGTTCGTAACAACGTCTTAAGCAGCGCGGCGCACTTGGGCGCCCCACATTCCGCGGGTTATCGCAGCGCACGGCTGCGCCTGACATTGGGAGTTTCTTGACGATGAAGAATAATGCCTTCCGTAAACGTTTTGACTTTTCAAAGATTCCAGCCACCATCCAGATCCCGAACCTCATTGAGGTTCAGAAGCGTTCCTACGACCGCTTTCTGCAGATGGATAAGCTGCCCAGCGAGCGCGAAGATGGCGGGTTGCAGGCAGTGTTCCAATCCGTCTTTCCGATCACCGACTTCCGCAACGTATCACAACTTGAGTTTGTGGATTACGCCATTGGTAACTGGGAGTGCAAGTGTGGTCACCTCAAGGGACTACACCATCTGCGTACCACTTGTAAGAATTGCGGCAACACGGTCATTACCGACCCGTTTCATCCAGGAGACGTTCTCTGCCAGAAGTGCGGAACCTACAACGCCAACACCCCTGACTTTTGTAACAAGTGCGGTGACCCGGTCGGCCTGCAGCTGAAGTACGACGTGGCTGAGTGCGAAGAGCGCGGCATGACTTACTCTGCGCCGCTGAAGGTCACGATGCGCCTGACGATTTTCGACAAGGACGCCGAGACCGGCAACCGGTCGATCCGCGACATCAAGGAGCAAGAAGTATTCTTCGGCGACGTTCCGCTGATGACGCAGAACGGCACTTTCATCATCAACGGCACCGAACGCGTGATCGTCAGCCAGTTGCACCGCTCGCCCGGCGTGTTTTTCGAGACCGCGAACAACCGTACCTACTTTCTGGGCAAGATCATTCCCTACCGCGGGTCTTGGGTAGAGTTTGAGTACGACCAGAAGAACGTGCTGTACGTCCGCATCGACCGCAAGCGCAAATTCCTGGGAACGATCTTCCTCAGGGCTCTCGGCCTGCGTTCCGGCGAAGACATTCTGCGTTCGTTCTACACCGTGGATCGCATTGCGATCAGAGACAAGAAGCTTTACTGGACGCTCGACCCCAACAGCGAGAAAGCCACGAACCTGCTGGGCATGAAGCTGGCGCACAGCATCAAGAACAAATCCGGAGATGAGATTGCGCACTCCGGCCGCAAGCTGAATGCGGCAATGCTGAAGGAAATTCAGAAGGCGAAGATTTCGGAGATCGAAGTCGATGTCACCGATCTTGAAGGTGCATGGGCGGCTGCCGACGTGGTCGATACGACCACGGGCGAAGTGCTGCTCGAAGCCAATACGGAACTGAACGCGGACAAGGTCTCGAAGATTCTGGACTCCGGCGTGGTCGAGATGAGCCTGTTCTTCCCCGAGCGCGACGACGTGGGCACAGTCATCAGCCAGACGCTGAAGCGCGATTCGGTGAAGACTCCGCAGGAAGCGCTGATCGAGATTTACCGCAAGCTTCGCCCCGGCGATCCGCCGACTTTGGACACGGCCACTGCTTTGTTCCATGGGATGTTCTTCGATCCGCGCAAGTATGACTTCTCGAAAGTCGGCCGGTTAAAGTTCAACATCAAGCTGTTCGAGAACCAGGATGCCACCAGTCTCGACAAGCGCACGCTCGATCCCGACGATTTCTACGGGACGATCGGCTACCTGCTGAAGCTGCGCAAGAGCATCGGCTCAGTGGATGACATCGATCACCTGGGCAACCGCCGTGTACGCGCGGTCGGCGAGTTGATGGAGAACCAGTTCCGCATCGGCCTGGTCCGTATGGAACGGGCGATTAAAGAAAAAATGTCCGTGTACCAGGAAATGTCCACGGCGATGCCGCACGACCTGGTCAACGCGAAGCCGGTGATGGCTGCGATCCGCGAGTTCTTCGGATCGTCGCAGCTCTCGCAGTTCATGGATCAGACCAACCCGCTCTCCGAGATCACGCACAAGCGGCGTCTCTCGGCGCTTGGGCCGGGCGGTTTGTCGCGTGAGCGCGCCGGATTCGAAGTGCGCGACGTACATCCCACGCACTACGGACGTATCTGCCCGATTGAAACGCCGGAAGGTCCGAACATTGGATTGATCTCGTCGTTGAGCTGCTACGCCCGTATCAACGATTACGGATTCATCGAATCGCCGTACCGCAAGATCAAGGGCGGCCGCGTGATCGATTACGTCAGCGTAGTCAACACTGGCGACAGCGATCACAAAGTCGGCGATCACATGGAGAAGCATGAGATCGAGAAGATCAACAACGAATTGAAAGAGAAGCGCAAGAAGCCGGCGCAGATTGAGCCATTCTCGTTCTATCTTTCCGCATGGGAAGAGGATCGGCACACCATCGCACAGGCCAACGTCGAACTGGACGACAAGGGCAAGATCGTTTCTGAACTGGTGAATGCCCGTAAGGCCGGCAACTTTGTGCTGGTGAGCCGGGACGAAGTCGATTACGTCGACGTCAGCCCGAAGCAACTGGTTTCCGTCGCCGCTTCGCTGGTTCCGTTCCTTGAGCACGACGACGCGAATCGCGCACTGATGGGCGCAAACATGCAACGCCAGTCCGTGCCGCTGCTGCGCGCGCAGGCGCCGATCGTTGGCACTGGAATGGAAGGCGTCACGGCGCGTGACTCTGGCGCAGTGGTTCTTGCTCGCCGCAACGGCATCATCGATTCGGTCGACTCCGACCGTATCATCGTGCGCGTTGAAGGCGAGCACCATCCCACGCAGCTTTCGCGTGAGGTGGGCAGCGACATTTACCAGCTCACCAAGTTCAAGCGCTCGAACCAGAACACCTGCATCAACCAGAAGCCTGTCGTGAAAAAGGGTCAGCGCGTGGTGAAGGGCGAAGTCATTGCCGACGGCCCTTGCACGGATCACGGCGAACTGGCGCTTGGACGCAACGTGCTGGTGGCGTTCATGCCCTGGCGCGGTTACAACTTTGAAGACGCGATTCTGGTCTCCGAGAAGATGGTGAAGGACGACTACTACACTTCACTGCACATCGAGGAGTACGAGATTGAAGCGCGCGACACCAAGCTTGGACCGGAAGAAGTCACGCGCGATATCCCCAACGTCAGCGAGTCCATGCTGCGCAATCTGGACGAAGCAGGCGTGATCCGCATCGGCGCCAGCATCAAGCAGGGCGACATTCTGGTGGGCAAGGTTACGCCCAAGGGCGAAACCCAGCTTACGCCGGAAGAGAAGCTGCTGCGCGCGATCTTCGGCGAAAAAGCCGGCGACGTACGCGACGCTTCGCTCTACTGCCCGCCGGGAATCGAAGGCGTAATCGTCGACGTGAAGATTTTCTCCCGCAAAGGGCAGGAAAAAGACGAGCGGGCGAAGTCGATCGAAGCAACGCAGATCGGCAAGCTGGAGAAGAACCTCTCCGACGAGATCCGCATTCTGACCGACGAGCGGCTGAAGCGCCTGGAAAACATTCTGGGCGGCAAGGAAGTGCAGGCCGACCTGCACGACGAGCGCACCAACAAGCGCCTGCTCAACAAGGGCAACGTGCTCGACCGCGACGCGATCGAGCGCATCTCCACTCGCAACCTGAAGCGCATCAAGTACGCCGACAAGGATCCGCGAGTGAATGAGCAGATCGACGAGATCGAAGAGATGACATCCCGTCAGATCGACGTGCTTAAGAAGATCGTCAACGAGAAGAAAGAGAAGCTCACCAAGGGCGACGAGT
>Ga0210384_10004169_pt1 | contig 16264 bp, 13 predicted proteins | sample IncBWH2MmetaG_FD_160574 | JGI IMG/M metagenome (GOLD analysis project Ga0210384, IMG submission 160574) | Forest soil microbial communities from Barre Woods Harvard Forest LTER site, Petersham, Massachusetts, United States - Inc-BW-H-2-M | ecosystem: Environmental > Terrestrial > Soil >...
TCCAGCACTAACACGTCGGCATTTTCATCGAGCGGCGTCGTCAGATCCAGCTTGCTACGCCGCACCGCCTGCCAGCCATCGGTGCCAACAATATTCGCAGCCGCATCAAACCGATCCGGTTTGCGCGGCGCGAGCACCAGCAGCGCGTGCCGCCATTGACGCTGCACCACGTCGTATGCCGCAAGCACCTGCTGCTCCTCCTCCTCCACCACGCTCCCCGCCACAATCACCGGCCAGCGTTCCTGTCGCGCTACCTCTGCTCTGAGCCAACTCCCAAATGCGCTCATCGCGGGAGGTTCGCTGTCGTACTTCAAGTTTCCTGTCACCTCAATGCGCTCTTCCGGCGCTCCCATTGCGCGGAGCCGCTCTGCATCATCTGCAGTCTGTGCCAGGAACAAGCTCCCGTGGCCCAGCGCACTTGCGAAGACTTCTCCCACCACAAATCTCCAGCTCCTGAATCGCGCGAATGACCGCTCCGAAACCCGCGCATTCGCGAAGATTACCGGAACGCCTGCGCGCCGCGCCTCCCGAAGAAAATTCGGCCAGATTTCCGTTTCCATGATGATCACCAGGGCCGGCCGGATCGCCCGCAAAGCTCGCCGTACCGGCACCACCCAGTCGAGTGGAAAATAAAAAATCGCGTCGGCAGGTTGCAACCGCTCGCGCGCAAGTTTCTGCCCCGTCTCCGTGGTCGTGGAAACGAAAATCGGCCGGCCGGGATAGCGCCGCTTTAAACCCTCGACGAGCGGCTTCGCCGCCAGCACCTCACCCACTGACACCGCATGAATCCACACAGCGCCGCCCCGACCATTCCTTGTAACGTGCTTGTCGCCCGCCGCGGGAAGCGCCGCCGCGCGCGACAAAATCTCCGGCGGGAGAATGCCCAAACGCTCCCGCAGCGCGCCCGATGGCTCGCCGCGGCGCCATCCGCGCAGCGCGAAATACGGCGCAAGCACGAGCATGCCCGCCGCCGTCAGGAAGCGATATAGAAAATACATAAGGAAGGCAAAGCGCGCCGCTTCGTGAGTTTCCTGCGCGCAAACCGAGTATTATAGTGGCAGCAGCTATGAATTCCGCACAACTTCCCGCGCCCATCACGCATCGGACGAGGTGACTGCCATGACCATGCAGACGAAACTGTGCGTCCTCGCTGCAGCTATTTTCCTAATGAGCACGAACGTCTTTGCGCAATCCGATTCTTCGCCCGCGAAATCCCCCAGTCCCTCTCCAGTGAGCGGGCCCGCGCCTGCCTCCAGTAGAGAAGATCGCCACGAAGGCCTCTCCATCGTCGCGGACCCCTACACGGACGCCGCCCGAGCCAAAGAAAAATTCGGCAAAGCGAATCCCCTGGCAGTCGGGATCCTTCCCATTGAAGTTTTCATTCGCAATGAATCGTCGCAGCCCGTTCGCGTGGATCTCAACACCGTGCAGCTCGAAGTTCGCATGCGCAGCGGCCCGCGCCAGGACATCGACTGGCTACCGGCTTCGGAGGTCGCAAAAACCATCGCGCATCCCGGCGGCGCGCGTGATCCCCAGCGCCGGCGCCTTCCGGTTCCCGTTCCCATGCCCAGCAAAGACAAGAATGTCCTGAAGCTTGCCGAAATCCTCGGCCCTCTGGCTCTCGATGCCGATGTGATCGCTCCCAAATCCTCGGTTCACGGCTTTCTGTACTTCGATGTGAACCACGACGTCTCCGTGGTCGGCAAATCCAGCCTCTACGTGCCCGATGTCGTCATCGTTCCCACAAAAAAAGTCTTGATGTTTTTCGATGTCCCGCTGGGCAGTGAAACGCAGCCCTGAATCGCCGTATTTGCCCGTAATTCCCGTATTTTCTTGACGAACCATCCGAATCCTGCTAAAAAAGCTGTTTCCTTGATGTGACTTCTCGCAGACAGCAAGGTCCCAATCGCGAGGTCTAACTCCGGAGGCTGAATGTCGGTACCAGCATGTTTCCAGTTTGTGAAGAAATGCGCGGCCAGCGCGTCGTTGCTGCTTCTGAGCGCCGCCGCTGCCAGGGCTCAGGGCGCATCGGAGCCCGCGGGCGGCGAGGCCAACCTCACCCTCCCGGATCTCTCATCCGTGAATTTCCTTGGCATTGACGGCCACAAACTGTTGCTCTTCGGCATTCTGTTCTGCATCTTCGGGCTGGGCTTCGGCCTCACCATCTACCAGCGGCTGAAAAATCTTCCCGTGCACCGGGCCATGCGGGAAATCTCCGAGCTGATTTACGAAACCTGCAAGACGTACCTGATCACGCAGGGAAAATTCATCCTGCTGCTCGAGGCTTTCATTGCCGTGGTGATCGTGCTCTATTTCGGCTTGCTGCTGAAATATGAGGCCATGCGCGTCATCATCATTCTTCTCTTCAGCGTAGTCGGCATCGCCGGGAGCTACGGCGTGGCCTGGTTCGGGATCCGCGTCAACACATTCGCAAACTCGCGCACCGCATTTGCGGGGCTGCGCGGCAAGCCCTATCCGATTTACAAGATTCCACTCGAGGCTGGCATGAGCATTGGCATGATGCTCATTAGCGTCGAGCTGCTTTTGATGCTCTTCATTCTGCTCTTTGTCCCCGCCAGTTATGCGGGGCCTTGCTTCATCGGCTTCGCCATCGGTGAGTCCCTGGGCGCGGCCGCCCTGCGTATCGCCGGCGGTATTTTCACGAAAATTGCCGACATCGGCTCCGACTTGATGAAGATCGTCTTTAAGATTAAAGAAGACGACGCGCGCAATCCCGGTGTCATCGCCGATTGCACCGGCGACAATGCAGGCGACTCCGTCGGTCCCAGCGCCGATGGTTTCGAGACTTACGGCGTCACCGGCGTCGCTCTGATCACTTTCATCCTTCTCGGCGTCAAGGACCCAACAGTTCAAGTTCAATTGCTGGTCTGGATTTTCGTGATGCGCATCGCCATGCTGTTCGCCAGCGCCCTCGCCTACTTCATCAACGGCGCCATCGCCAAGGCGCGCTACGCCACTGCGGATGAAATGAATTTTGAAACGCCGCTCACCTCGCTGGTGTGGATTACGTCGTTCGTTTCCATCGCTCTCACCTACGTCATCTCTTCGGTAATTATTCCCACTCTCGGCGGCGATCCCACGCAGTGGTGGAAGCTGGCCACAATTATTTCCTGCGGCACGCTGGCAGGCGCGGTGATCCCGGAACTGGTGAAGGCTTTTACTTCGGTTGATTCACGCCACGTCCGCGAAGTCGTTCGCTCCGCTGAAGAGGGGGGCGCGTCGCTGGGAATTCTTTCAGGCTTCGTGGCCGGAAATTTTTCTGGCTATTACCTGGGACTGGCCATGGTCGCGTTGATGTCTGTCGGGTATCTGGTCAGCCTTGGCGGGCTGGGAAATTTGATGATCGCCGCGCCGGTGTTCGCATTCGGCCTGGTGGCCTTCGGATTTTTGGGCATGGGCCCGGTTACCATTGCCGTCGATTCCTACGGTCCGGTAACGGACAACGCGCAATCCGTCTTTGAGCTCTCGTTGATCGAGCAGGTCCCCAACATCCAACAGGAACTAAAAAAAGATTTCAACATGGATGTGAATTTCACTCGCGCCAAAGATCTGCTCGAGGCCAATGACGGCGCCGGCAACACCTTCAAAGCCACCGCCAAGCCCGTACTCATCGGCACCGCCGTTGTCGGCGCCACCACCATGATTTTCTCCATCATCATGGCTCTCACGCGTGGCATCACCGAAAATGTGGACAAACTTTCGCTCCTGCATGCTCCATTTTTCCTCGGATTGGTCACCGGCGGCGCCATGATTTACTGGTTCACAGGCGCGTCCACGCAGGCCGTTACCACCGGCGCCTATCGCGCCGTCGAATTCATCAAAGCCAACATCAAGCTCGAGGGTTCCACCAAGGCTTCCGTGGCCGACAGCAAGAAAGTAGTCGAAATCTGCACGCAATACGCGCAGAAAGGCATGTTGAATATTTTCATCGCTGTGTTCTTCGCCACCCTGGCCTTCGCCTTCGTCGAGCCCTTCTTTTTTGTGGGCTACCTGATTTCCATTGCGGTTTTCGGCCTCTACCAGGCCATCTTCATGGCCAATGCCGGCGCCGCCTGGGACAATGCCAAAAAAATCGTCGAAGTTGAATTAAAACAAAAAGGTACGCCGCTCCACGACGCCACCGTAGTCGGCGACACGGTCGGCGATCCGTTCAAGGACACTTCCTCCGTCGCTCTGAACCCGGTCATCAAATTCACCACACTCTTCGGTTTGCTGGCCGTCGAGCTGGCCGTGAAGCTAACCTCCGAAACTGGCGGCAACCTGACCCACATCCTCGCGGCCGCCTTCTTCGCCGTCTCCTTCTTCTTCGTCTATCGCTCCTTCTACGGCATGCGCATCAAGCAATCTGCGTAGGGTCCGGAGAGCGCACCATTCGAGAGATGCGCGGTTGCGTGCTGCGCCTGAGTACTACGTAGTTTTGCGGATATCGCGAAATCCATTTCTATGCTACCGTAGCCTGATTTTGCGCCTGCTCACCTTCACACAAGGAGGGCGTTTGATGAGCTTTACGAGGGCGCGGGAAGCGAATTTCTAATCGGCAATAGCCCACGAATAGAAATCGCCGCAAGTGACTGAAAACAAATGATTGGGACCAATTCTAATCGGTAATTTTTCCGGGGGGTCCCACCAGCGGAAAAACAGAGAAAATGACGGGTACAACGCGAAATCGCCAGGGTCCGAGGCCGCGCCTACGCCTTGATCAACCCCAGAAATTGCTTCGGGTCGTTCGCATACCCCGGGAACACACCCTTCAGGTCGCGGCTCCCCACATGCTTCGTCAAAATCTCGCCAAGCACGCTGCGATAGTCGGTGGTCACAGCCAGATCCCGGCCCTGGTAAAGCTGTCCTTCGCTCATCCCCGGCCAGTGCGTATAGACTTTCCCGCCCTTCACCGCCCCGCCCATCACGAACATGCAATTTGCGTGGCCATGGTCCGTGCCATGGTTGCCGTTCTCGTGTGCCGTGCGCCCGAATTCAGACATGCTGACGAACACAACGTCCTGCATCCGGTCGCCCATATCCTGATGAAACGCCGCGATTCCCTGCCCCAGATCGTGCAGCAGATTCGCGAGTTGTCCCTGAACTCCGCCCTCATTCACATGATGGTCCCAGCCACCACTATCGAGGAACGCCACCTCGAGGCCAACGTCCGCCTTGAACAGTTCCGCGATTTCCATCAGGCTCTGACCGAAGCGTCCCTTCGGATACTCCGCGCCATTCGCCGGCTGATATGTGTCGGGATTAATTTTCTTGAGCTGGCCAATCGCTTCGAAAGTTTCCGTGCCGACGCCGCGCAACGCGTGGTCCACCGTCTGCGCATACATGGACTCGAATCCACCCTCGGCAGTCTGCTGCGGCCCGTACATCTTGAACTGCTTCAAATCGCCGATCGCGACAGCGGGTGCAGTTCCCTGGAGAGTCCGTGGAAGATAAGGCCCGAACGCCACGGCGCGAAACGGCGCGGCTTTTTCTTCCGGCATACCCTGCAGTGCGCGATTCAGCCACCCATCGTCGGTTGCTTTTCTTCCGGGCGTCCCGGACTCCATAAAATCCTGGGCGTCGAAATGCGAGCGAGTGGGATCGGGCGAACCCACCGCCTGCACGATCGCAAGCTGACCATTGTGAAAGAGCGGTTGCAACGGCTGCAGGCTGGGGTGCAGTCCGAAGAAACCATCGAGATCAATCGCGGCTTCCGCGCCGCCACGGCGTGGTTCTGGAATCGCAATCGTCGGACGCATCTGATAGTAATTGCGCTCGCCGAACGGGACCACCACATTCAGCCCGTCCATCGCACCTCGCTGGAAGAGCACCACCATCTTTTTCTTGTTCGGCGCAGGCGTCGCAGCGATGGCGCGTTGCAAAAACGACGGCAACGAAGCCATCCCGAGCATGGCGATTCCGCCGCTCTTCAGAAAATATCTTCGCGAAATTTTCATTCTTGTTCTCCGCCCGGAAAAATCTCTATCGTCGCTGAAATTCCGGCGCGCCCAGCACCAGCCCGGCAATCAGTCCTTCATTCACCTGCTTTACCGGATCGTCCAGCCGCGCCTGCAATATCTGCGGATCGCTCAAACGAGACTCGAGCGTCTGCCGCGTTGTCGGCGACACCTGCCCGCCGAGAAAAATATCAATCGAACGACCGAGCGCAGCATTCGGCTCTCGCAATGCCTCCGCGCCCAGCAGTCCCTTTAAATTCACGGTGGCGCCGGCCATCTTGTCGCCCGCAAACGCCAGTGCAAAATTCAGCCGGTTCAACAGTGCGCCGGTGTTCACCCATGTTTCGGCTTTGTCCGAATAGCCCGTTGGCGGCTGACACAAGAAAAGCGGCTCGCCCATTCGTCCCACCCATTGCGCGAGAGGCAGTCCAACAGCAACGTCCGCTTCGAGAGCTCGCGCCGTGCTCGCCACGAGCTCAAACGGAGTTTTCACTTTCGCGCGGTACGCTTCCTTCGACCAGAACTCCGGCGAATAAATCATGGTCTTCAGCAGGCTGCGGATGTCGCCTCCGGTTTCCGCGTAATTGTCCGCCATGCGGTCCACCAGGCTTTGCGGTGGATTGTCCGAAACAAAATGTCGCGCGAGTTCTCGCGACAGGAAAATTCCCGTGCTGGGATGATTGGCCAGGAATCTCAGCGCTTCTTCGGCATCCTTCATCCCGCCGTAATCAAAGGTGCGGCCCATCACGATTTTCTTGCCCTGCGCATGGATACGCTCGTCGAAAAAGAATTCCGGGTCCTTGCGCGGCTCGTGCACCGTCCAGCCGGTCAGGCATTCGGCCATGGCGATCACGTCCTGCTGCGTGTAGCCGGCATCTACGCCGACCGTGTGCAGCTCCATCACTTCACGCCCGTAATTTTCGTTCAAGCCGCGCTCTTCTTTTTTCGGCGCAGCCGCGTTCGGCTGAGGAGCGTTTGACTTTGCGGGAAAAGTTCGCGGAGCCGGCGCCGCGCCTCCGCCGAAGATTCCCTGGTAGCGCGCGCGCCGCTGTGCAATTTCGCGCTGCATGCGTTGAAAAGCGGCAGGATCCGCGCTCAGCCAATTGTCGAGATAAAAAAGCATCGCCGGACTTTTCGCCGTGGCCACCAGCAGATCTTGGAACCTGCCCATGGTGTGCGGGCGAATCGTGTCGCGCACATAGGAGGTCACCAGCCACTTATCCACGCCCTTGTTCGCAAAAATATTGAAGTGGTTGAACCAGAAATCTTCCATCACTGCTTCGAGTTGCCGCTGGCTGTACACGGCGCGGTCGAGCTTGACCATGGAAAGTTCAGCGATGATGCGGTCCGGCCCTACCATTTTGGCCAACTGTTGCTGCGCCCTGTCGAGGTTGTCATTACCGGTCTTCTTTACCTGGTCCACCGCATCGCGACGTTTTTCCTGTTGCTGGTCCTTGAACTCGGCCTTGGTGATGCCCTCTTTTTTTACCGCTTGATTGGGAGGTGGAAATTCGTCGAGCAGTCTCGTGGACGACATCATGATCGTGGGATATTTTTGCAGCCGCTCATCCAGTTCGGAATCGCTGATCGAGTCAGGATGCAATTGCTGTTCGACCCACTTCTCGAGACCCATCTTGCGGATGCGTTCAATATCTCCTGGCCGCGGCCCGTACCCGAGCCGGTTGAGCGCGTGGAGCGTGGCCTCATCAGCAGTCAGGGCAGTGATCGGAAGATTGCCTTTGAATTTCTTATCGAGGACGATCTGCGTGGAATCACTCGAACCCGTTTTCGCGTCAGTGTTGCCGGCGTCGGCGCCTGGCGCAGTCAGCAGCGCGACAGCGCCCAGCACCACGGCCAGTGTGAGGCTCAAGAAACAGGCGCCTGCCACATCCAGGCCCTCGCGAATCTTTTGCGATCTCTTAGGTTTCATTCGTTCAACCCCGAGGCGCTGGGCATGCAAAAACACAAATCCTAGCCAGCCCTCTCTCCATTGATGTTAACCCTGGCCGGGATTGAAAGTTGCGCGGTGAAGCCTAGAAGTACATGCGGGAGGGAAATTGCGGCAGACGGAGTGCCCTGGCTGCCTAACGTGCGGCACGAAATCCGTCGAGTGTCCAGCGGTCCTGCGCTTCATCGTGGCGCAGGACATAGAAATTACCGTCATCGGCGCGGACGCGGAAATAACTGGCATCCGGAGAGTACCAGCGGCCGTCGAGCGCATCCACCTCGAACTCGCGCCCGCGAAGGACAAAGCGAAGAGGCCGCTCGTCAGCGCGGTGCCCTGCGTAGCACTCCACGCGCATCTCGCTCATTGCCCCTCCTGGATGTCAGTGCGGCTTGGCGGCTTCAGATCGCCCAGCACATCCCGCGACGGCAAGACGACGACTTCCTCATCTTCCCTGGCCTCGGCGTTGTACGCGGCTCCAATCAACACCACGAGAGCAGTCACGTACATCCACAGCAGCAAACCAATCGCGGCGGCCAATCCTCCATAAACGACATCATAAGGCATCCTGCGGACATAGAAACCAAGAAGGATGTCCACGATCCACCACAACCCAGTCGCCAGCGCGGCACCCGGAAGCACGTCGCCGTAGCCTTTGTGTCCGGGTCGCCCGATGCGATAGATGAGGACCAGGACCGACATCCCCAACAACAGTACGATCGCTGCATAGACCAGGAAACCGGCATTGCGGATGAAATCCGACATTCCAAATTGGTGGATCAGCCAACCGCGAGCTTGCTTTCCGAACACGGTAAGGAGCACGACCAAAAGAGAAGGCGCCAAAGTGAGGCAAAGCAGAATCAGCGCGCGCAGATGAAGGCGCCAATACCCGGGTCGCAGCACGTCTCCTTCGATCAGGCGAAACCCCTCGATATACCCCACCATCACTTGGGAGCCAGCGATCAAAGTGCCGCCGAGCCCCAGCCCGATCCATTTCCAGGGCTGAACGCCGCGGCGCACAAAATATTGGAGCACCACGGTTTCACTCCCTGGCGGAAGAATCAAGCGAAGCCGCTCCGGCAGCTCCTTCATGGCGGTGTGGAAATATCCGGTGCTGCTGAACAATCCGAGAATGAGGAGCAGCATAGGAAAAAAAGCGAGAAACATGTTGAAGGCAATGGCCTGGCTGAGCGTGATGCAACCTGGAAAAATGCGGGCCAGGCCGCGAAAGAAATGCTTGAGTGCGCGTTCCATTGTTATCCGCGGAATTATACGAGAAGTACCGGTTTGCGCACGCGTTCTTTGTTTGCGGAGGAAACTGCGGTTGCCGACACACAATTTATTTGAATGCGCCGCGGCGCGCTTGCCGCACTCTGCGGCGCGGAGTAAACTGGTCGCGAATTATTGCTGGGAGGTGCTTGATGGCTCGCCTGGTACGCTGCGGTCTCATCCAGACTCATTGCGAATGGTCGCCCGAGAAATATTCGATTCACGACATCAGCAAGAAAATGATCGCGAAGCATGAAAAGCTGATCGAGACGGCCGCCAAGAAAAAGACTCAGATTCTATGTCTCCAGGAACTTTTCAACGGGCCGTATTTCTGCGCCGAACAGCAGGTGCGCTGGCATGAACTGACCGAGCCTATTCCGGATGGGCCGACGGTCGAACGGATGAAGAAACTTGCGAAGAAGTACGCGATGGTGATGGTGGTCCCGATTTACGAGCGGGAAATGACTGGCCTTTTCTACAATACCGCCGCGGTGATTGATGCCGACGGAAAATATCTTGGGAAATACCGCAAGCACCATATTCCGCAGGTCGCACCAGGTTTCTGGGAGAAATTTTATTTTACGCCCGGAAACACCGGTTACATCACCTTTCAGACGAAATTTGCGCGCATCGGAGTTTACATTTGCTACGACCGCCATTTTCCGGAAGGTGCGCGTGTCCTGGGCCTGAATGGCGCGGAAATCGTGTTCAATCCCTCGGCCACGGTCGCAGGGCTCAGCGAATATCTATGGGAGTTGGAACAGCCCGCGCATGCAGTCGCCAACGGATACTTTGTCGGCGCCATTAATCGTGTCGGGAAAGAAGCTCCATGGAACATTGGCGAATTTTACGGGAAGAGCTATTTCTGCAGCCCGCGGGGGAAAATAGTGGCGCAGGCGAGCCGTGATAAGGACGAAGTCCTGGTGGCCGATCTCGATCTAGAGGAAATCAGTCAAGTGCGAGCGACGTGGCAGTTCTATCGCGACCGCCGCCCGGAATCCTACCGCGAAATTACGCGCACACAATCCGCTGCACGGGCCGACGCTGCAAACTGAGTAATAATGCAGACATGAAAAGTAGTCAGAGCGTGAAGGAATCGCACAAATGACCACTACTCCCAAGATGACGGAATCCCGCAGCGATGAAATTGTTCGCAAGCACAAGGAATATATTTGGCCGGCGGTCACCAATTACTATCAGAAGCCGCTGGTTGCGGACCACGCTTCAATGCAATACCTGTGGGACATTGAGGGGAACAAGTACCTCGACTTTTTTGGCGGGATCGTCACCATTGGTGTAGGGCATTGCAATCCTAAAGTCACATCCAAAATTAAGGCGCAGGTGGACAAACTACAGCACACCTCCACGCTCTTCCCTAACGAGCACATGGTTGCGCTCGCCGAAAAGCTGGCGCAGATCACGCCGGGAAAATTGCAAAAGAGCTTTTTCACCAGCTCGGGCACGGAAGCTAACGAAGCCGCGCTGCTGCTCGCGCGCATGGTGGGACCGAGCTACGACGTGGTGGCCCTGCGCCACGCCTATGCCGGGGGCTCGAGCCTCGCGAAATCAGTTACTGCGCAAGCGCCGTGGCGCAAGGCCGGGGTTATCAGCGTCGGGATTTCTCATGCCGTGAATCCCTATTGTTATCGCTGCCCGCTGCATTTGAAGTATCCCGAATGCGGCGTGGCGTGCGCAAACGACGTGGAGAACCTGATTCAGACCGGCACCAGCGGCTCGATTGCTGCGTTTATCGCTGAGCCGATTCAGGGTGTCGGCGGATTCATCACTCCTCCGCCAGAGTATTTCAAGATCGTGTATCGCATCGTGAAAAATTACGGCGGACTCTTCATCGCGGATGAAGTGCAGACCGGCTGGGGGCGCACCGGCAAGAAATGGTGGGGGATCGAGCAGTGGGAAGTGACACCCGACGTCATCACTTCGGCAAAAACCATGGGCAACGGCGTGCCGGTGGGATTGACAATCACCACTGCCGATCTCGCAGATAAGTTCCAGGGCCTCACGATTTCGACCTTCGGCGGGAATCCAGTGACTTCCGTGGCAGTCCGGGCTGTGATTGAAGTGATCGAGGAAGAAAATCTGCGTGAGAATACTTTCGTGGTCGGCGGCTATTTCAGGAAAAAACTCGAAGAGCTGCAGCAGAAATACCCACTGATCGGCGACGTGCGCGGCATGGGCATGATGCAGGCGCTCGAACTCGTGAAAGACCGTCAGACAAAAGAGCCCGCGCCGCAGGAAACCACCCAGATTCTCGAAGGCGCGCGCAAGAATGGCCTGCTGATCGGCAAGGGCGGCTTGTACGGCAACACTATCCGCATGGCCCCGCCGATGAATATTTCCAAAGCTGATGTGGACGAAGGCATCCGTTTGCTCGATAAGACTTTCAGTGAAGTGCGCATCTAACTTTTCAAGGGAAGAAGACAAATGGCGACGGCGATCTTGATTGGGCAGCTTTGCAGAAATTACATCAATGGGCAGTGGGTGGAATCGAAATCAGCACGAATTGTCGAACGGCGAAATCCTGCGAACACAGATGAAGTGGTGGCGCGGATTCCACTTTCGACGCGCGAGGAGATGAAGGAAGCCATCGTCGCGGCGAAGGCGGCGTTTCCTGCCTGGCGCGACACGCCTGCGCCGAACCGCGGCAAGATTCTGTTCAACGTCACCCGCATCATGCAGGAGCAAAAGGAAGACCTGGCGCGATTGCTTACGCGCGAAGAAGGCAAGGCGCTGAAGGACTCGCTCGGCGAAGTCCAGCGCGCGATTAATATCATCGAGTTCATGGCCGGCGAAGCGCGACGGCTGAACGGCGAGACGCTGACGAGCGAGCTGCCGAAGAATTTTGCTTACACGATTCGCCAGCCCCTAGGTGTAGTGGGGGCGATCACGCCGTGGAATTTCCCGGTTGCGATCCCGGTGTGGAAAATCGCTCCAGCGCTGGTCTGCGGTAACACCGTGGTATTCAAGCCCGCTACCCTGACGCCACTCACGGCAATGAAGATCGTTGAAATCTTCGAGCAGGCCGGGATCCCCGCAGGAGTGCTGAATCTGGTGATGGGCTCCGGCAAGGATACTGGCGACGAACTCGTCACCAACATCCACGTTCACGGCCTTTCCTTCACCGGGTCAAATGAAGTCGGCTGCGCGCTCTATGCTTCCGGTGCGCAACGGTTGAAGAAAATCCAGTGTGAGATGGGCGGAAAAAATCCCGTGGTTGTCCTAGCCGACGCGGATTTGCAACTAGCGATGGAATCGACTCTGGCCGGTGCGTTTGCGTCCACGGGCCAGCGCTGCACGGCCACCAGCCGCGTGGTGATTGAAGACAAAATCGCGGATCAATTTATCGGCATGCTTGTCGAGCGGACGAAAAAGTATGTGGTCGGCGACGGCCTGGAAGCCGGGGTCGAAATGGGTCCGTCGGTGGACGAAAATCAGATGAACACTGTGCTGAAGTACATTGAGATTGGAAAGAAGGAAGCAAAGCTGCTTTGCGGCGGCGAGCGAATGGGCGGGCCAAAATACGATCAGGGATGGTTTGTTTCGCCCACCATTTTTGATCAAGTGCGCTGGGACAGCCAGCTCGCTCAAGAAGAAATATTCGGCCCGGTGCTGAGCGTGATTCGCGTGAAGAATTTCGACGAGGCGCTGCAAGTGGCGAATTCAGTTCGCTACGGCCTTTCGAGCTCGATCTACTCGACGGACTCCAACAAGATTTTTGAGTTTGTGGACAAGATCGAAACGGGCATGACGCATGTCAACTCGCCCACCGTCGGCGGCGAGGCGCACGTACCATTCGGCGGAGCCAAGGACTCGAGTGTAGGCCCGCGCGAAGTGGGCCACGCGGCGATTGATTTCTACACCGACACGAAAATTGTTTACATCGACTACACCGGCCGGAAGCGCGAATCGAGCATTTATTAGAGACCGGAATTTCGAAGTTGAAGGCTCAAGAGCAGGCGTAGGTCCTCAGGGAGAATCCTGACGCCCGGATTATTCGACCGCGAAATCTATCTGGACATTGAAACGCTGCGGCTGTCGCACGAAGTGGACGGCGGCTGGTCAAATATTCGCGCGTTCGGAGTGGCCGTGGCAGTCACGTGGGACAAAGACAGCGCATTCCGGCGCTGGTTTGAGGCTGACGCTGAGAAACTGGTGACCGAGCTAGAGACCTTTACGCACGTGATTACATTCAACGGCAACCGTTTTGATCTGGAAGTCCTTCGCGCTTACGCTCCGATCCATCGGCTGCAGGAAAAGTCATTCGATGTACACGAAGTGCTCTTCAAACAGCTTGGGCATCGGGTGAAGCTCGACCAGCTCGCGAAAGACACGCTGGGGACGGCGAAGAGCGGCGACGGAATGCAAGCCGTCGCATGGTGGCGCGAGGGGCAGAAAGACCGCGTGGCGGAATATTGCGAGCAGGACGTGGCCATCCTGCGCGATGTGGTGGAACACGGCCGGGCGAAGGGGTACGTGGTGGTTTCCTCGCGTCAGGTCCGCGTGAATTGGGATTGACCCGCCGAGCCAACATCATGAGTGCCGCTCCAATGCAATGCAACGGGCTTGTCTTTGCCATATTTTTCTGCGTGGTGGTATTTGCCAGCGCGACCGTGGCGAGGCCGGGCGGTGACGGCGAGCGCATTCACTGGAAGCAACTCCCGGGCGCGCAGTTGAAGCTTGACGGCAAGCCGCCGCTCACGTGGAATATTTATATGCCGGAGAAATCGCACAAGAAGAGCAATCTGGTGCTGGTATTGCTTGGGCACCGGTACCTGGCAATCGATATCAAGGCCAAGCAGGTCTATCAAGTGCTCCCATCGGACCTTCAGGGGCAGGGGGATAATCTCGAGAGCGGAGATCTTTTCAGAGAAGACCGCAGGGTGCCGAGCGAGTCGTGGACGATGCGCGATGTTGGGCGCGCGGAACGAATCACATTTACAATGAAGGACTACGGCCGTGCGGTTGAAGTTTTATTACCGCACACTCCCGACCTGCGCGCTTTCTACTGACATTTTTATGCGTGTGATGAACCCGGGCTCGTTGCGCCGCTCGTTTTCTGTTTCCAGGACATCGGCGGCAACCCGGTGTGAACCTGCTCCATGGTGATGCAGCCGTCCACCGGGCAAACCAGCGCGCAGAGATTGCAGCCCACGCATTCGTCGTCGATGATTTTGGGGACGTGCACTTCCATGCCATTCGGATTGCGCTTGCCGTTGCCATTCTTCGCGGGGGCGCGCTCGATGCATTGGTGAGCGCCGTCTTCGCAAGCAACATAGCAGAGCTGGCATCCAATGCAGAGTTCGGTGTGAATCTTGGCGATGATTTTGTAATTCAAATCGAGATCGCCCCAGTCCATCACATTTGGCACGGCGCGTCCGCGGAAATCTTCGAGGGTGCGGAAGCCGTGGTCGTCCATGTAGGCGCTCAGGCCGTCGGCCATATCCTCGACGATGCGGAAGCCGTAGTGCATGGCCGCTGTGCAGACTTGCACAATGGAAGCGCCGAGCGCGATGTGCTCGGTTGCGTCCGACCAATTGCCGATACCACCGATGCCAACGATGGGAATTTTTACTTTCTTCGCGACACTTGAAACGAGATGCAGCGCAATCGGTTTCACGGCCGGACCGCAATACCCGCCGTGCGAGGATTTTCCGGCAACATTGGGCGCCGGCGCGAATGTATCCAAGTTCACTCCCATCAGGGAATTAATGGTGTTGATGAGGCTGACGGCATCGGCGCCGCCGCGTTCAGCCGCAAGCGCGATATGAGTGATGTCTGTGACATTGGGAGTGAGCTTCGAGATCACCGGGGTTTTCGCGACTTCCTTGGCCCAGGAGGTGATCATCTCCGTGTATTCAGGCACCTGGCCCACGGCTGCGCCCATTCCACGTTCGCTCATTCCATGAGGACAGCCAAAATTCAATTCCAGCGCGTCGGAGCCAGCATCTTCGGCGCGGCGCACGATGTCGTGCCAGGCCTCGCGTTTCGATTCCACCATCAGTGAAGCGATCACCAGATGTTTCGGATAGCGTTTTTTTACTTCGGCGATTTCGCGGAGATTGGTTTCAATCGGACGGTCGCTGATGAGCTCGATATTGTTCAAGCCCATCATTTTTGTGCCGTTGAAATCCATCGCTCCGTAGCGGGAAGAAGTGTTCTGTATCGGCTCACCAATTGTTTTCCACACTGCGCCGCCCCATCCGGCATCAAATGCGCGCATCACCTGGCCGCCTGTGTTGGTCGGCGGCCCCGAGGCCAGCCAGAACGGGTTGGGCGACTCGATACCGCAGAATTTCACTTTCAGGTCAGCCATAGATCACCTCTCGATTTCGTTCTTCGCTTGTGCCACGTCGTGCACGCCACGCCAGATTAGCCAGATGACTATCGCGATCATTCCGAGCCAGCCAACAAAGCGCACGAAGCCGGCAATCTGGATGTCGTGATCGAGGACGCCGAGTTTGCCGAACAGATAATTCCAGTCGTGGATCACATCCTCTGCATCGCCGATTGTCAGCAGCGGGAGATCCTGCGCGCGCGCGTCGGCCATGTAGGTCGAAATTGGCAGAAACTGCTCGAACATAAAGAACAAGCAAAACGTCACGCCCTGCGCCTGGCGATGAAATATAAAATATATCGCCAGGAGAATCGGAACGAGCAGTTGGAGAATCGTTCCTCCTGCCACGCTCACAAATTCTCCGAACATTCGGAACAGGAGATGGCCGCCCTCGTGAATGGGCACGAAAACTCCGTCCATCAAGAGGAGAATTCCCTGCCCGCGCGCTGCCTGGTAAAGAAACAAAGAATAGAAGACGAGCCATGCTGCGAGTGCCGCCTTGGGGATGGGATCCCAGTCTTCTTCGAGAGCCTCGAGAAAAGGCAGCCGCTCCGTCCATGATTCCGGAAGGCGCACGGCCAACTAATTATTACCTCGTGGCGACCCGAGGAAGCCATCCATGCTGCGTGCGGCGGCCATCCCTTCGGCGACAGCATCAACAACTTCTTTGCCGCCGTTTACGCAATCGCCGCCGGAAAAATATTTCGGATTGCCGGTCTGATGGCCGTCGTTGACGGCTAC
>Ga0210384_10004170_pt1 | contig 16261 bp, 11 predicted proteins | sample IncBWH2MmetaG_FD_160574 | JGI IMG/M metagenome (GOLD analysis project Ga0210384, IMG submission 160574) | Forest soil microbial communities from Barre Woods Harvard Forest LTER site, Petersham, Massachusetts, United States - Inc-BW-H-2-M | ecosystem: Environmental > Terrestrial > Soil >...
CGTGCCGAGTTTTCTGAAGGGCAGCGGCAAGGGATGGGTGACCGGCGAATACGGGATGCTGCCACGGGCGACGGAAGAACGTACGCCGCGCGAAGCGGCAAAAGGCAAGCAATCCGGACGCACGCAGGAGATTCAGAGATTGATCGGGCGATCGCTGCGCGCGGTGACGGATCAAGAGGCTCTAGGCGACCGAACGGTGTGGCTGGATTGCGACGTGATTCAGGCGGATGGCGGGACGAGGACGGCGTCGATCACTGGGGCGTTTGTGGCAATGGCACTGGCGTTCGAACGGCTGGTAGCGGCAGGGATTTTGAAGCGTTCACCGCTGATCGATACGGTGGCGGCGACAAGCGTGGGGATTGTGGACGATCGCGCGCTGCTGGACCTGGCTTACGAAGAAGATGTACGCGCCGAAGTGGACATGAATGTAGTGATGACGGGTAGCGGACACTTTGTGGAAGTGCAAGCCACGGCGGAAGGACGCGCATTCTCCGGCGGCGAGATGCAGGACCTGTTGGCGCTGGCGGCCGCAGGAATCCGCCGGTTGACGGAAGAGCAGCGCGCGATTCTGCCGGCAAAGTTCAGTGCGCGCGCCCGTTAAGCTGTTTCTCGCTTCTTCGAATCCGGGAAAACTTGCGGAGTTTCGTGCGCTCGCGGCGGCGGCAGCTTCATCGATGCCGGTTGAACTGGAATTGCTGGCGAACTTCGACGAGCTACCGCCCTTTGACGAGAATGCCCCCACATTTGTAGAAAATGCGGCGGGCAAGGCGCTGCACTACTCGCGAATTCAGGAAGGCTTCGTGTTTGCTGACGACTCGGGACTGGTTGTGCCGGCATTGGGTGGCGCGCCGGGAGTTCATTCGGCAAGATATGCGGGACCGGGAGCGGCAAATTCGCAACGTATCGAAAAACTTCTAGCAGAGATGCGAGACAAGAGTGGGCGCGAGCGAGCCGCATATTTCGTGTGCGCGATTGCGCTAGCAAAGCGGGGCCGGGCCATCGCGGTGGTGACCGACCGCGTCGATGGGGAGATTCTGGATGCGCCGCGGGGTGCAGGAGGATTCGGCTATGACCCCGTTTTCTATTTCCCTGCCCTGAAGAAAACTTTCGCGGAACTCTCCGCGAAAGAGAAAAATCAGCACAGCCATCGCGGGAAGGCCTTCCGGCGATTGCTGGCCGCTCTTTCCTCCATGCTATAGTTTTGGCCCTTATGGCGACCAAATCGAAGAAAAGAGCCGCTCCGCGAAAAAAAACGGACTCGGCAAAATCGAAACCAGCAAGGGCTGGAAGGAAGTCCAAAAGTGCCAAGCTGGTGCGCGCGGCGGACACTGACCCGAAGCGCGTCGCGGCCATCCTTGCGAAACTGGATGAGGCATACCCGAATGCGACGTGTGAGTTGAAACACGAAAATCCTTTCCAATTGCTGATTTCCACGATTCTTTCGGCGCAGTGCACGGACGTGCGCGTGAATCAGGTCGCGGAGACACTCTACAAGAAGTATCCAGATGCGAAGGCGTTTGCGTATGCCACGCCGAGCGAATTAGAAATGGAAATCCGGCCGACGGGATTTTTCCGGAACAAGACGAAGTCGGTAATGGGGGCAAGCAAGGCAATCCTCGAAAAGTTTGGCGGGCAAGTGCCGCAGACGATGGAAGAGATCCTGACTTTGCCGGGCGTCGCGCGAAAGACGGGAAACGTGGTGCTTGGGACAGCTTATGGAATTGCCAGCGGCGTGGTTGTGGATACGCATGTGCTAAGGCTTTCGAACCGTTTGGATTTGACACGCGAGGAAGATCCGAAGAAGGTCGAGCAGGATTTGATGAAAATTATTCCGCAGGAAAAGTGGATCCAGTTTTCTCACCAATTGATTTGGCATGGCCGAAGAGTCTGTCATGCGCGCAAACCAAAGTGCATTGAGTGCAATATGGAGTTGCTGTGCTACGCCAAGGACAAAACGGTCTGATGCCCGCAGCTGTTCTTACGCGGCTCTTATGCCCGCTGCAATCCGTTTGGAACGAGCGGCAAGCTGTTGAGGCGGACACCGGTGGCGTCGAAGATAGCGTTGCCGATGGCCGGCGCCACGGTCATGATGGGCGTTTCTCCGGCGCCGGCGGAGGGAATATCCTTGCGATCGAGCAAGATGGCTTCGATTTCCGGGACGTCGCGGAATCGCGGCACGCGATAGCTCGCGAAATGCGGATTCTTGATGCGACCGTTTTCAAATTCGATGGCTTCAAAGAGCGCGCCGCCTAATCCCTGGATCATTGCGCCGACTACTTGGTTGCGCAGACCATCGGGATTGACGATAGCGCCGCATTCGAACGCTTCGACCAATCGCACGACGCGCACCGAACCCGAGGCGCGATCGACGGACAATTCAGCGCAGGTGGCAACGTAGCTGCCTTTCTCGGAACCTACAGCGAGACCGAAGCCTTGTCCTTCTTTTGATTTTTTGCGCGGCCAGCCGAAAGATTTTGCCGCTGTTTCGAGCACGGCGCGCATCCGCGGATCGGCAAGATTCTTCAAACGGAAATCGAGCGAGTCCATTTGCGCCGTGCGGGCCAGTGCATCCATGTGCGTTTCGCGGGCGAAATGATTTGCTGTCGCCGCGAGCCCGCGATAGGAACCGCTCCTTAGGATTTGGGGAACAGAATGAAATTCGATGCGCTGATTCGAAACGACGTAGGGTGTTTCGATTCCTGACGAACCGGAATTGTAGTTGTGAAATTCCCAGGCGGTGAGCGTTCCGTCGGCGGCGATGCCGCTCTTGATCTCGATGAGCCCCGCAGGACGGAAATAGGCCCAGGTGAACTCTTCCTCGCGCGTCCACAGCACTTTCACCGGGCGCCCGGCGGCGCGCGCCAGCCGCGCAGCTTCGAGGGCCGCATCGCTGGTGTGCTTGCCTCCGTATGCGGAACCAGTGTCCGGCACGATCACCCGAACACTGCTTTCCGGAATGTGAAATTGTGCGGCGAGATCGTCGCGGTTGGCAAACGGCCGCTGTGTACCGGTCCACACTGTTAGCTTTCCATCTGTCCAGTGGGCCACCGCTGCGCGCGGCTCGAGCGGAGCATGCGCTATGAACGCAACAGTGTAGGTGGCGTCCAAACGATGCGCAGCGTTCGCCAGACTGTCTTCCACGGAACCTTTCTGACCGCGACGGCGGTCGTCAGGATTGGCCGAGGCTTTTTCTTTAAGAAACGTGAAGAGTTCCCTGTTCGAAATCTGCGGTACTTCTTTCCACTGCGCATGAATGGAATTGAGAGCGTTTTGCGCTTGAAGTTCACTGGGAGCAGCGACGCCGACGAAATCTCCATCGCGAACAACGAATACGCCGGGCATAGCTTTTGCGGCGCTGTCATCACAAGAATTGAGGGTCGCGCCGAACGACGGTGGGCGGAGAACTTTGCCATAGTACAAACCTGCCGGACGCAGGTCTGGAGTATATTGATGTTTGCCGGTGACAAAGACCCGGCCGTCCACTTTCGGGAAGGCCTTTCCCGCTATGGTCCATTCCGCAGCAGGCGTGACGGGATCTTCTGTGGGAAGATTCTGCGCCAGCGTTTTTCCACGCGCGAGCTCCGCATAACGCAGCGAGCGGCCAGAAGCGGGATCGCTTACTTTGGCATCGGCAGCAACTAATCCTTCTGGCGCGACATTCCATTCCTTGGCAGCAACTCCAATCAGCAAATCGCGGGCCGCAGAGGCGACACGCCGGAATTGCGGAGTCATCGTCGGCGTTGTGCGGCTGCCAAATGTCCCGGCGTCGAATGGCGTCAAGGCAGTATCCGCAGTCACTATGCGCACACTCTCAAACGGAACATGTAGCTCGTCCGCGATTGTTTGCGCCAAAGAGGTGCGAATGTTCTGGCCGATCTCGGCCTTGCCCGTAAATCCGGTCACAACGCCGTCTTCCCCCACGTGCAGCCAGGAGGTAATCTCCTTGGGAAGCTCTTCACTATGGAACGATCGCGGCCCGGGAGCCGTTTCTTGCATCCCGGACGAATCCTTCGCCACGGCAACCACCGCGATGCCTGCGCCCAGGATTTTGAAAAAATCGCGACGCGCCAAATCGAAGTGATGAATGGGAGCGGCACGAAATTCGTAACGCTCAGCCTCATGCAACAAAGCTTGCGTACGCTCGCTCATCGCCGGTGCTCGTGCATCATCCGGGCCGCATGGCGGACGGCATCGAGAACGCGCGGATGCGTACCGCAGCGGCAAATGTTCCCTTGCAAAGATTGCTCAATCTCCGCATCGCTGGGTTTGGCGTTTCCCTCAAGAAGGCCGACACTGCTCATGATCATTCCCGAAGTGCAGTAGGCGCATTGGAAAGCGCCCGCATCGAGAAAGGCTTGTTGCACGGCATGCAGGCGACCCGCTTTTTCCAATCCTTCAATGGTGATGATTGGTTTTCCCACGCCCGCACTCGCGGGAATGGTGCATGAACGCCGAGGCACTCCGCCGATGAGGACTGTGCAGGCCCCGCACTGCCCTTCCCCACAACCGTACTTGCTGCCGGTCAGGCCAAGTTCATCGCGGAGGACCGAAAGAAGTGACGTGTCGGCGGGATAGCTGACGGGATAGCGCTTGCCGTTCACTTCGAGTTCGATCGGCTTGACCATGGTCCCTCCTGCTTCCCTTGTTAACCGGCACCGACGCTAATCTTACTCCTGCTGAGTCCTTGTTCGCATCTCTGCGCTAAAGGCGGCTCGCGCGGAAAAGCCTCAGAGGAAGAATTGAAATTCAGGACAGGTTGAGGTAGCAGCGCGGCCGGGGAGGTACTCTGCGCTTCCAATTCGCCTGCTGACCGGAATACGAGCCGCGAGTGCGAGCCCTCAAATCTCCGACAAAGCCCTGAAGCGATTCTTGTCGATTTTCAATGACCGAATCTTCGATTCCAGCGTGGACCGCGGGATGCCCAACTTGGCCGCAGCCCCCTTGGGTCCGAATATCCGGCCGCGACATTCTTTCAGGGCGGCCTCAATCATGTCCTTCTCTTGCACGAGGAGTCTCCGAGGGAGCTCATCAACTTGCTGTTTCGATTCTGGTGACAGAGGTGGCGGTTGCAGCAACCAGTTTTCTTCGATCGAGAAAATCTCTGTTTCGCAAAGTATCACCGAACGCTCAATGACGTTCTGCAGTTCGCGAATGTTTCCCGGCCAAGGATAGGACTCAAGCAATTCCAGCGTCTTCTTGTTGACACGTTTTATGTTCTTGCCGGCTTTTCGCGCATAGCGATCGATAAAGTATTCCACCAGCAGAGGGATGTCCTCTCTTCGTTCTCGAAGAGAAGGTATCTCGATCGGGAAGACATTCAGCCGGTAAAACAAATCACTACGGAAAGACCCCGTGCTGATGGCGGCCTGCAAGTCACGGTTGGTGGCTGCGATCACTCGAACGTCAGCGCGGATTCGACGAGTGCCGCCGACGCGTTCAAACTCGTGCTCCTGCAAAACACGAAGGAGGGCAATTTGGGTCTCGGGAGGCAGTTCTCCGACTTCGTCCAGGAAGAGCGTACCGCCATTTGCTAATTCAAACCTACCCAGGCGCTGCTGAATCGCGCCCGTGAAGGCGCCCTTCTCATGGCCGAACAACTCAGAAGCGATAAGATCACGGGGGATTGCCGCACAGTTCACACTAACGAACGGACGCGAGGCTCGATTTGACCGTCGGTGGATTGCGCGTGCAACTAGCTCTTTGCCGGTTCCTGTTTCACCCGCAATGAGGACCGTAGAATCAGTCGGTGCGACTTTGGAGATGCGCGAGAGTACGCTTTTCAAAGCCGGAGACGTTCCAACGATCTCTTCAAACATCGAGGCTTTGTCGATTTCTTCTCGCAGAGCGACGTTTTCATGCTGCAGTCTTTCCTCAGCTCTTTTGCGTTCATCAATATCCGTAGCCGCAACGTACCAGCGCACAATCTGTCCATGTTCGTCGCGCACTGGATTAAAACGAGCCAGAAACCAGCGATAACTCCCATCCGCTGCCTGCACCTGCATCTCCAACTCGTAGGCGGAGGCACCGGAGTGAGCACTATCGGAATAAGTGCGCGCCGCCCGTTCTCGGTCGTCAGGATGAATGAACCAACCGGGGCGAAAAAAACCTCCGGCGGTTTGCCGCCACTCTTCCAGACTGAGGCCGACGTGATCGAGCGCGACGCGGTTGGCATAAAGACGTTCGCCATCCGGTCCGAATACAGCAACAAGTTGTGGCGAGAAATCGACTATTTGACGGAGCTCCATTTCACTTCTGCGCAGTTCCTCCTCTACTCGTTTACGCTCAGTGACGTCGATCACAGTACCGGTGTACTCAATGAGATCGCCGGACGGGCTGAAAACAGGATGACCAATGCTATGAATGTCCCTGACGGCGCCACTCGGGTGCACAATGCGATAATTCACTTCTTCGTCCAAATTGTTATACCTGGCCCTCTTGATAGATTCCCGGAACGCCGGTTGATCGTCGGGATGAATCCGCTGGATGATTTCTTCGATTTGGGGCGCACCATCCCGTGGATCAAATCCCAGAACGCGGTAGCATTCCTCCGACCAATATCTGACGTCGGTACCGAGATTCGAGGCCCAACTGCCGGTATGGCTCAGCCTCTGCGCTTCCGCCAGGTACGCTTCACTGCTCCTGAGGGCCTCCTCCGCCCGCTTTCGGTCCTCGATGTCGAAATTGATTCCGTACCACTTGACGATGCTCCCGGATTCGTCTCGCAACGGGTTGGCACGAAACAGGAACCAGCGATATGTGCCGTCAAAACGACGAAGGCGTGCTTCAGTCTCTCCCGGTTCTCCACTAACGAGAATTGATTGCCAGGCATCTGTGAGCCGGCTCAAGTCATCCGGGTGAATTGCTGCAGTCCATCCCCAATCCCGCGACTGATCCGGAGAGAGGCCCGTATAATCGAGCCAGCGCGGGTTGAAGAAGTCGACAGAGCCGTCCGGAGCAGTCGACCATACCATCGTTGGGATCGTGCCGACGATCGAGCGCAGATCGCGTTCACTCGCCTGTAGCGCTTCTGCAGCCTCCTTGCGTTGGTCTTCCGCTAGCCGGTGCCGGGTCACGTCCTGAGCCGCGCCGACGTACTCCAGCCGATCAGCCTTGTCTCGTGTCGCATGAGCGATCGCGTGAACGTGCTTGACTCGCCCGTCAGGCAGCAGCAAACGATAGGTATGCTCGAAACCCGTCGTCCCGCGAGAGGCACCATCGATGACCTTCTGAAAGTCGGCCCGGTCCTGCGGATGGACGCGCTGGATCACTGAATCTATTGTTGGCTTGACGGAGCCGTCGTACTCGAAAATACGATAGGTTTCATCTGACCAAACAATCTGGCCAGTGTCAGGTCTCCACCCGAAGCTACCTGCATGACTTAGTCTTTGGGCTTCGGCAAGATATGCTTCGCTTCGCCGGACGGCTTCTTCCGCACGCTTACGTTCAGTAATATCGAGCACGGTCCCCACCAATTCACGAAGGTCCCCGCGTGTGTCGACGACCGCGTGACATATGGACCAGATGTTCCTGATTCCTGTGATGGGATGAAGGATCCGCAATTCCACTTCGAAATCCGCCTTTTCGCGGATGCCTCTGTCGAGTTGCTCTTGCATCGCGAGCCGATCGTCCGGATGGATCCGCTGAAAAATTGTTTCGAGTGACGGTAGTGGCTCAGTGGGGTCGAAACCCAGCACGCGATAGCACTCCTCCGACCAGTATCGGGGTTCACCGGTCGCAGCGTTTGCCCAACTACCGGTGTGGCTTAACTTCTGCGCTTCCGCCAAATACGCTTCACTGTTTCGGAGGGCTTCCTCCGCCGTCCTCCGTTCCTCAATATCCAGGCTCGATCCATACCACTTGATGATGTTGCCGTTTGCATCGCGCAGCGGTACTTTCCTGTGGAACATCCAGCGGTATTCGCCATTGGCTCTGCGGACGCGAGTTTCGTACTCGAAGATTTCTCCAGTCGCGAGGCAGGCTCGCCACCTGGCCACAATCCCCTCAACGTCTTCGGGGTGAACGTAAGCGGTCCAATTCCAGCCGGCCACTTTATCCAAAGTGACGCCGAGATATTCCAGCCAACGTTTATTGAAGTAATCGAGGTAACCGTCGGGCCTGGCCGTGTGAATCAGCGCAGGAATCGAGTCAACAAGGAGTTGGGCATTCAAACGCTCGGATCCCTGACCTGGGGAAGCCATGGCGGGCATCATACACCCAGGGAATCTGCATACAATGACCGGCCCCATTGTTGTACGTGAGTTTGGCTGAACGTGAATGGCCTTGGCGTTCTCCATTGGCATGCCCTCCTTTTGGCGATCTGCGCCAATTGTGGGCTGCCGAAATTCCGTCGTCTTGAACAAACCTGGTGTGTTTGGAATGTTTCCGATGAATTGTGATCTGGGTCACAATTGGATGCGTCCCATCCGCGGTGCGGTTCCGGAGAGACGTTTCCGCCTTGGCTACTGATCGTAAGTCCCTAAGTCATTTAGTATTATATAGTTACGTTGCTTGGAAAGGTGTTCCCTTCCGACCAGCGGACCTGACGAGGAGACACTCCAGCCCACCGCCGGAAGTGCCGGGCGAGATGGCTTTGGTCAGAAAAACCAGTCGCCAGGGCTATTTCCGACAACGGAGCATGTGTCTCCCGCAGCATATGTTCCACATGTTCCAAGCGCCGCCGCAACAGGTAAGTGTGCGGCGGCAGCCCCACAGACTGGTTGAATGCCCTAGCAAAATGGTCGGTAGAAAGACCCGTCAGAGCGGCCAGTCCATCGAGCCGGATCTTTTCATCAAGATGCCCTTCAATATAGTCGCAGACGCGGCGTGCCACGGCTGGCGACAACCCGCCACGGCTCGGAGTTGGAATTGCTTCCACCGATAGGCTTTCAAGCGTGCTCAGTCGAGGGCGCGAGTGGATCACGGCATATTCCGAGTTACGCAGTTCCTTGGAGGTTCGGAGGGGCGGCGTGATTAGGACGTTCCATGCGCTTTCCGAAGCGACCCCTATCCATAGCGCCGGAGAGTCCTGTTCATCACCACGTCGAAAGAGGGAGCGGTTGTAGTCAAAAAACGCCGATAGAGATCTGCCACTTAACAGGTCCTTCTCGTCGAGCCCCAGTGACTCCCGGGCTGCGTGATCCGCCCCAACAACGCGTTGATCGTCGTCGACGGCCAGGAGAAGCCCCGCACCGCTGGTTTGTGGGGGGACAGCAGCAATGGTCCAAGCCCGACGAAAGGAGTGCCGGAATAGCCGCTCTTCAATGGCACGCACAGAAGCGGTTACGGCAGCCAGCACCAGTCCATGGGTGATGTCGGACCGTCCCAGATCGATTCTGGAAGCATCCAAAACCGCGATGAGTTTGTTGTCCGCGTCGAAGATGGGGGCCCCAGCACAACTCAGGTTGGCATGGCGCGATCGAAAGTGCTGGCCGCAGTGGACGAAAACTGGACGTTGTTCAACGATCGCAGTTCCGATTCCGTTGGTCCCCTCGACTTGCTCGGACCAAACTCCGCCCAGCCAAATACCCCAATGTTTGAACTCCTCGGCTTTCGCCTCGTCACCGCGATGCTGAATGGCGACTCCTTCGCGATTGCACAGCAAAACAACATAATCTTCTTGCCGGACAATGGCATACAGGCGGTCGATCTCTTCCCGCGCGTGGAGAAGCACGTCACTCACAGGCTCCTTGAAGACAGTGAGCTCAGTCTGCGTGATGATGTGTGGTGTCGCGCTGCTTCTGGGATCGACATGATAGTCCGCGCTGCAACGACGCCAGGAATGTACGATTTCACCGTCCGTCTGAACGGGGCTTTTGGCGGCGACGGCCGACTCGACGAGATCCGCATGGCGCGACCGCGCCACTAGGGGATCGACCCTATGAAGATCTGCTTCAGGCACTGACGCCTTCCAATGAAAAGCAGGCGGCACTCAAGGATTCTTTTCGGCTCTACACCCATTGACTTGGCGGCCACCGAGCGCCACATCGTCGTTGCCGATTAGAGTAGCACGATCCCCGCTACTCTAATGAAAGGAAAGACAAAGCCATCGCTCGCCAGGCGGAATCAGACTGTCAGGGCCTTCATCCTCGTTGGTTTGTTCAACCGTCCGCCAATTGTCGAAATCTCGGCGGTGCTTCGGCAATGGAGGAGCCGTCTTTTCAATGACTTACGAGTGGCGCCTTAATTGCCATTTAAGCGAGCAAGTTGTGATTGCGCCGAGGAACTAGATGCTGAGGATCACCAGAAAGGCAAACGGACAAGTGGTCTTTAAGGTTAGCGGTCAACTAACCGCGGAAAATGTAACAGAGATGGAGAGGCTCATTGCCGCAGAAACAAAAGGCAAACGAATTGTCTTGGACTGTACAGATTTGCGCTCGGTAGACGGCGAGGCCGTTAAGTTTCTGGAGAAGTGGGAAGCCGACTCGATCAAGCTGACGAACTGTGGCCTTTACATCCGAGAGTGGATCAGGAGAGAGCGTCTGGAACGAAAATCCGGCAAGAGTCAGGAAACATAGGTAATGGACGCATCCTGTGTGATTTGAGCGCTTGCAGTAGAAGGAGCAGTTATGATGACAGCAATACAATCGGCCCATAAAAAAGAACGCGGTCCGCACCTGGGAAAAGGGGTGGAGCAGGGGCTCTCCCGGTTTTTGGACGCGGAAAAACGCGGTACTACGGCTTGCCAGTTTGAGCGTGCACTGCGGGAAAAAGTTGTGGGGCAAGATCAGGCCGTGGAGGCCCTAGTCGACTTGTACCAAATGTTTTGCGCTGGGTTGCAGTCACCTTCCCGGCCGATCGGAAACCTGCTGTTTTTAGGGCCGACAGGGTCTGGGAAAACGCGCATCGTCGAAGCGGCTGCCGAGATTCTGTTTGGAGACAGTCGCGCAGTTATCAAGGTGGACTGCGCGGAATTTCAACACTCTCACGAAATCTCTAAATTGATTGGTTCGCCGCCAGGATATCTGGGGCACCGCGAAACACACCCGCTCATAACGCAAGAAGCGTTGGCTGCAAGCCACCGCGATCACATGAAACTGAGTTTTCTGCTGTTCGACGAGATTGAGAAGGCGAGTGACGCGCTATGGCAGTTGCTGTTAGGGATGTTGGACAAAGCGACGCTGACACTGGGCGACAACCGGCGAGTGGACTTGTCGCAAACAATGATTTTTCTGACCTCGAACCTCGGCAGCGGACAGATCGCGGATCTGGTGCAAGGAGGAATGGGATTCGTTCAGCCGAACGACAAGCCGACCAATGGATTGCACGAAAAGGTGGAGAGGACAGCGGTCGAGGCGGCCAGGCGCAAGTTCTCACCTGAGTTTATGAATCGCTTGGACAAAGTTGTCGTGTTCCATCCCCTGAAGCGCGAAGAACTTGACGAAGTGCTGGAGATCGAGCTGGGCAATGTACAGAAACGCGTGTTGGACGCAACGACGCGACCGTTCCTATTTCGAATCACCGAAGAGGGGCGCGCGTTTCTTCTACAGGAAGGTACTGACCAACGCTACGGTGCGCGCCACCTGAAACGAGCCATTGAACGGCACGTGGTCTATCCAATTGCCAGATTACTGGCCACGGCGCAGGTCCATGAGGGCGATGTGCTCGTCATTGATCGGCACCCTGCCGATAAAGCTTTGGCTTTCGTACGAGAGCCGGAAAGAGGGGCTCCAGATCCAAGCATCGTGTTGGCGGGCAGGTATGCAGGTCAACTTACGCAGGAAGCGGTAGCGCGAACATAGGAGGGAAAAATGAGTTCAGCTTCGAATTCCGTGATTCAAATTAACGAAAATGTAGGAAACATGCCAATGAAGGCGCTTGTGTATCGTAGTGACGAGCTACGCGCTCGCAAGGGGGTCCTCGAGGGACTTCCGTTTGTAGATACAATCGTGGGCCGACGCGGGAGTCTCCGTGGCATCCTCTCCCAAGTCGAAGCGGTGGCGCCCACAAATACGACAGTTCTGATCGCGGGTGAAACCGGTACCGGCAAGGAAGTGATCGCTCGCGCGATTCACGAGTTCAGCCCCCGCCGGAACCGAAGTCTGGTGAAGGTAAATTGCGCGGCGATCCCCGCCGGCCTTCTCGAAAGCGAGCTCTTCGGGCATGAACGCGGTGCCTTTACGGGCGCCGTCAACTCTCATGTCGGCCGCTTCGCGTTGGCGGATCGCGGCACTCTGTTCCTGGATGAAATTGGGGACATGCCACTAGAGCTTCAGCCCAAGCTGCTGCGCGTCTTGCAGGAGCGTGAGTTCGAGGCAGTCGGCAGCACGCGCACAACGCGAGTCGATGTTCGGGTTGTTGCTGCGACCAACCAAGACTTGAAGCGAATGGCTCAGGATCGTGAATTCCGCGAAGACTTGTACTACCGGTTGAATGTTTTCCCGATTTATCTGCCGCCCCTGCGCGAAAGGAAAGCCGATATTCCCGAACTCGTGGAATATTTCGTTCAACATTTTGCCGCCTCGATGGATAAATCGGTCGAATCGATTCCTCAGGAAACCATGCGTTCCCTGGTACGCCACCACTGGCCCGGCAATATTCGAGAGCTTCAAAACTACATCGCGCGTGGCGTCATTCTTTCGAATGATGGCGTCTTTGAACCAGCGCCTCTCGAAAGCTATCAGCCATTGGAGCCCGAGATTTCGAACCCCACCCTTGAAGACAAGGTGCGTACAGAAATCCTCGCCGCTTGCCAGCGCGCCAATTGGAAGCTCGGAGGTCCACGAGGTGCAGCTGCCAGACTTGGCTTGAAGCGCACCACCCTGTTTTACAAGATGAAGCGCCTTGGCATTGCGCCACCAGCAGACCATTCGCAGGACTGAGTCGAAAACCAGAAGGGCACCTCGGTCCCCCGCTAGTCTTCGCAGCTTCAAGTGGGCGAACGGGCACGCTACGTCCACGCACCCTGCGAGAACTCAAGACTCAGTCACGACCTCGACATTATCGTCAAATCTCTGGCGTGACCCAGCCGCGAGAGGAATCCCTCAATTTTGAACCTAGCACCGCGTGTACCCGTTTGTGTTGAAAACAAAGCAGATTACCAGCCCACACGCAAATGTTCGGCGTTGGACACGCAGTTGCTTTCCCTCATAACGCCAATTTCGAAGTCGACATTTTGAAAGGAGAATCTGAATCATATGGCTCAACAATCATCAAACGGCAATCGTCCAAAGCTGACTGAGAAGGGGCTCTTGACTCCGGATAATTGCGTTATGGCGCTGATCGACCATCAGGGCCAAATGCTGTTTGGAACAAGCAATTTTGACCGCCAGGGAATCATTAACAACACCGTGGCAATCGGAAAAGCTGCGAGAGTGTTCGATGTACCTGTGGTTTTGACAACAGTTGAGACGAAGTCCTTCAGCGGGAATATGTGGCCGCAGTTGCGAGCCGTATTCCCGGGGCAGGAACCCATCGAGCGTTCTTCCATGAACTCGTGGGATGACAAAAACTTTGTCGCCGCGATCGAAAAAAGCGGACGCAAGAAGATTCTCATTGCCGGCCTTTGGACAGAAGTCTGTGTTGCGTTTCCGACGGTGCAGGCGATTCATGACGGCTACGAAGTCTACGTCGTGGAGGATTGCTGCGGCGACGTCACCCAGCTTGCTCACGAAAACGCGATGAAGCGCGTCGTTCAAGCTGGCGCAAAGCCGGTCACCTCAATGCAGGTCATGCTCGAATGGCAGCGCGACTGGGCTCACAGGGGAACCTACGATGCGGTGATGGACATCGTGAAAAACCATTACGGTGCCTACGGAATCGGCGTCGAGTACGCATACACAATGGTGCACGGCGCGCCCCCAACGAAATTCCCTGAGTACTCGGTTCCCATTGCCATTGCGGCTCACAAGTAAAACCCCGAAGGGCGGAGCCGCGTCCGCCTTCTCAATCCATTGGAAAAACTCGAAAAGGAGACTGCCGTGTCTGCTGAGCTCATTTTGCACAATGCCAAGATCGCCACGAACGGGGTCCCCTCGTTTGTCGAAGCGATCGCCATAACGGCCGGAAGGATAGCCGCTGTCGGCAAGGATGAAGAAATTCTGCGTCTGCGGGGTCCGCAAACGCGCGTGATTGACGGGCGCCGAAGAACCATCATCCCTGGTCTCAACGATTCACACATGCATCCGATCCGTGGAGGGCTCAACTACAACTTGGAATTACGCTGGGACGGTGTCCCTTCGCTTGCCGATGCATTGCGCATGCTGAAAGAACAAGCGGCGCGAACTCCCGCGCCTCAGTGGGTACGGGTGATTGGAGGCTGGACGGAATTTCAGTTTGCCGAACGCCGGATGCCTACGCTCGATGAGATCAATGCAGCTGCCCCAGACACACCCGTGTTCGTGATGCATTTGTATGACCGCGCATTATTGAACGCAGCGGCGTTGCGTGCGGTGGGCTATGACAAGAACGCTCCAGATTTCCCGGCTGGTGAGGTTCAGCGTGATCGCCACGGAAATGCCACGGGTCTACTCATCGCGAAGCCCAACGCCAACATTCTCTATTCCACCCTCGCCAAGGGCCCAAAGCTCTCCCGCGAAGATCAACTCAATTCCTCCCGGCTCTTCTTCCGCGAGCTCAACCGCTTCGGCATCACCAGCGCGATCGACGCCGGAGGCGGGTTTCAGAACTACCCCGACGACTATGGCGTGGTGAACGAACTGCATCGTAATGGCGAGCTATCGATTCGCCTCGCATATAACCTCTTTACGCAGAAACCGAAACAAGAGCTATCGGACTTCCAAAGCTGGACCAAAATGACAAAGCCCAGCGATGGCAACGACTTCTATCGTGTCAATGGCGCGGGAGAAATGCTGGTTTTCTCCGCCGCGGACTTCGAAGATTTTCTTGTGCCGCGCCCGGACCTGCTCCCCGTCATGGAAAGCGAGCTGAAAGGGGTGGTTCGCCATCTCGTGGAGAATCGCTGGCCGTTTCGCTTGCACGCGACCTACAACGAGACCATCGAGCGGGCACTCAATGTCTATGAGGAGGTGAACCGGGAAATCCCCTTCGACGGACTGCATTGGTTCTTCGATCACTGCGAAACAATCTCCGACCGCAACATTGAGCGTGTGAAGGCTCTCGGCGGTGGCATCGCTGTGCAGAACCGCATGGCCTTCCAGGGAGAATATTTCGTCGCGCGGTACGGCTCACAACAAGCCAAACGCACTCCACCGATCCGCCGCATGCTGGAGACGGGCGTTCCCGTGGGAGCAGGCACCGACGCAACCCGCGTTTCGAGTTATAACCCATACCTTTCCCTCTACTGGCTTATCACCGGCAAGACAGTCGGGGGTCTCAGCCTCTATCCGCAAGAGAACCGATTGGACCGTGAAGAAGCACTCAAGCTCTACACCATGGGGAGCAGTTGGTTCTCTACGGAAGACGGAAAAAAGGGAGCTCTCGCCCCAGGCCAGTTGGCTGACTTCGCCGTGCTCTCGGCCGACTATTTTTCCATTCCCGAAGAGGAGATCAAGCGTCTCGAATCGGTACTTACCATCGTGGGTGGGAAGGTCATGCATGCCACCGCAGAATTCTCAAAACTCGCTCCGCCGGCACTGCCAGTGAGCCCAAGCTGGTCGCCGATCAAAGAGTACGGCGGCTACGCGAATGCCTCAAAAGGAGCCCTGGGAGCGTCACATTCTAGAGCGCTCTCTGCGGTTTGTCCTGGATCGAGCACCAAGAATCACCACGTTTCCGTGCTGGGTGATCTTGGGTTCTGGCATCTGGGATGCGATTGTTTCGCCTTTTGAAAAATGGCAGCCGAATTCTTAACAAGAGAAAAAGAGAGAATGGGAATGTCAAATATCACCGGCAAGGTTGTAGTCATTACAGGGGCCAGCAGCGGCCTTGGCGAAAGCACGGCTCGCCTTCTCGCAGGGAATGGCGCGAAAGTCGCGCTCGGAGCGAGGCGAAAAGATCGGATCGACGCCCTCGTCAAGGACATTAACGCCAGGGGAGGCAGCGCTCTCGGTTTCAAGACTGATGTGACAAAGCGCGGAGATGTCGAGGCTTTAGTGAAAGGTACGGTCGACAAGCACGGCCGAATCGACGTGATCGTGAACAATTCCGGGATCATGCCCATCGCACCTATGGCGGCGCTCAAAGTCGAAGAATGGGATCGAATGATCGATGTGAACATCAAGGGCCTCTTATATGGGGTGGCCGCAGTGCTTCCGATCATGCAAAAGCAAAAGCTGGGCCACATCATCAACCTCGCTTCTATCGCGGGCTTCAAAGTCTTCGCGCCGGGCGGCACCGTCTACAG
>Ga0210384_10004171_pt1 | contig 16261 bp, 15 predicted proteins | sample IncBWH2MmetaG_FD_160574 | JGI IMG/M metagenome (GOLD analysis project Ga0210384, IMG submission 160574) | Forest soil microbial communities from Barre Woods Harvard Forest LTER site, Petersham, Massachusetts, United States - Inc-BW-H-2-M | ecosystem: Environmental > Terrestrial > Soil >...
GCTGGTACGTATCTTCAATAGGCCTCGCAAACCTCGTTAAGTATCTTCGGTGCCCTCGGCTACTCTTTTACCGCCTGCTTGATGATCTTTTTGACCATTTTTTTGACGGCCTTCTTGACCGTCGCCACCATGGGATGCAATGCCTTGGCAAGCACCTTGGCCGCTTGTACTACATGTTTTTCGGGGACCTGCGGTTGGTCTTTCTTCATGGCGCTGTCTGTGGCCCTATCCGTGGAACTCCAATCCGATTCAAAACAGTCCGTCAATTGTTTAGCGATCTTTTTCTCCCGGATGATTAGGCCTACTTCGCGGCGGGAGTCCAGTTCCGCCTCTCGCAGGCTTTGACTTCCTATAAAAGCTTGAGAAGAGTCCCTGAGAATGGTGCGGGTATGCAGGCGGATTTTTGCGAGTTTGGCCACTTTTAAGCCAAGCCGCTTACCCGCTTTGCCAATGATTCGGACTTCGATGCCGGCCTTGGCCCGTTCCTGCAGAATACGGACAACCTCCGGGTCGGAGATTTCCGGATCGTAAATCAGCAATTGCTTTTTCGCGCGCTTTAAAAAAGCGGTGAGAACCTTGCGGGAATTTACCGGACTAACGACAAACGTTTCGAGCCCGGCGGTGTACGATGTGCGGGTACAATCTGCTTCAAACAGCTTGATTGCTTCCTGCACGATCTTACTGTTGCTGCTGATGAGTCCGAAAGCGCGGCTATGGTCAATGTCCAGATGCGTAAAATTAAAAGACAACATGAACAGGGTCTTGCGATCGAAAATGATGAGTTTATCGTGGTAGCGGATCAGGTCATTGGCGGTACGCGCGACAATTATACCCGCCTCGAGGAAGCGCATCTCCAGCGCTCGAAGATGTTCCTCACCGCCACGATTGACGTAGGCGATGAGCGCAGTTACTTTGACGCCTCTCGCCGCCGCGGCTTTGAGCTCCACCTCGATGTCCGTGCGGTCAAATCGAAAAATCGCGATATCGATCGATTTTTTGGCTTTCTTGATGGCGGTGAGTATAGGAGTTGCGCCATCGCGAGGTTGATAAATCAGCTTCACAGACGGGTGATCCAGAACGAAGATGCGCACACGCTTACACTCATATCATGATTTTGTTGGCACAAGTTAAATGTGATGCTTGCTGATCGCGCTTGAAAGAGGAAGCGTGCATTCACAGCGCATGCAACGCCGCGATGCTATTTTGAATTACCGCCGAGTAACCTTCGAGGGGGAGACGGGTTAGGCTTAATGACCATGATACTTTGAGCGTGACGCACTCTTTGAGGTGATACCCCTTATTGTTGCTCATTTAAGACCTTAGAAACGGGCGGATGCTAACCAATTGACCAGCGCCATTGAATCCGTTCCCAGCCCCATAACTTCATGAAAATACGCACACAAGTCGGAATTGTAGGCGCTGGCCCGGCGGGCTTGATGCTCTCTCACCTGCTGCACCTTCACGGCCTGGAGTCCGTAGTTTTGGAAGCCTCCAGCCGCAAACGGATCGAAGAGCGCATTCGCGCCGGCGTTTTGGAGCAGGGAACCGCCGACCTACTGGTGGAGACAGGTGTCGGGGAACGGTTGCAGCGCCAAGGGCTTTTCCATGGGGGAATCGAGCTTAGGTTTGGCGCGGCTGAGCATCGCATCGATTTTCGCGAACTTACGGGCGGTAAGGGTGTGGTCATCTATGCGCAACATGAAGTCATCAAGGATCTGGTGGCGGCGCGCCTATCCGTTGGGGGTCAAATTATATTCAACGCCAACGATGTGCGGATCCAGGCGCTTGAGGGGCCAACGCCTTCTATTCATTTTGAAAATGAAGGAACAGCTCATGAATTGGTCTGCGACTTTATTGCCGGCTGTGATGGCTTTCACGGAGTTTGTCGGCCATCCATTCCCGAAGGCGTGATCACCGGGTATGAACAAATTTATCCTTTCGGCTGGCTGGGAATTCTCGCGCAGGCTCCTCCATCTTCCGAAGAACTGATCTACGCCTACCACAATCGAGGCTTCGCGCTGCACAGCATGCGATCTCCGGAAGTTAGCCGGCTCTACCTACAGTGCTCGCCCAACGAGGATTTGAGTGAATGGCCGGATGAGCGAATCTGGGCCGAGCTTCAACACCGCTTCGAAATATCGAAGCCGTGGAGACTAACAGAAGGACCCATACTGCAAAAAAGCGTTACTGGCATGCGTAGTTTCGTGACGGAACCCATGCAGTTCGGCAGATTGTTTCTGGCGGGAGACTCCGCGCATATTGTTCCGCCGACCGGAGCTAAGGGACTGAATCTCGCCGTTGCGGATGTTCGAGTGCTACTGCGCGGTCTTACCGAATTTTATGATTCCGGCAAGATGGAATTGCTCCAGCGATATTCAGAAATCTGTTTGCGAAGGGTTTGGAAGGTGCAGCGGTTTTCCTGGTGGATGACTTCCATGCTGCATCGGCACGAGTCAACAAATCCATTCGACGAACGGCGTCAACTCGCGGAACTGGACTACGTCACAAGTTCGCGAGCCGCTGCGCAAACACTAGCGGAAAACTACGTGGGTCTGCCCATGGAAGCCACCTAACGCGGTGGCCAAATCCTCCTGGTGTATGATGCGTGAGACGAGTCTTTTCCGCGTGCATGGAAAACGATAAATTATTAAGAACGCATCTGATTAAACTGCTTGAGGGCGGCGACGCTCACGCAACGTTCGACGACGCGGTGGCCGATCTGCCTCCTGCCCTTCAAGGTAAAACTTCCAGGGGTGCCGAGCATTCTCCGTGGCAACTGCTCGAGCACCTGCGCATTGCTCAATGGGACATCCTGGAATTTGCAATTAATCCCAAACATAACTCGCCCGAATGGCCAGAAGGCTATTGGCCAAAGATAGCCGCGCCGCCGGACGAGCAGGCGTGGCACAAGAGTGTTCAGGCATTTCGCAACGACATGAAACGGTTCACCAAGCTTCTAGCGGATGATTCAACGGATTTATTCGCTAAGATTCCTCATGGCGACGGGCAAAATATTTTGCGGCAAGCCCTGCTGGCAGCAGACCATAACGCGTACCACCTCGGGCAACTCATTCTCGTCCGACGACTGCTTGGCGCCTGGAAATAGCATCGCCTCGACCAGGTGATGAGGAACATCCATGGATCAGGTTCGCGAACTGCTCGCGAAGTTCGATTCCAGATTCCATTCCACGGCGAAGGTGTACCGGGCGCCAGGCCGCGTAAACTTAATCGGAGAGCACACTGATTACAACCAGGGATTCGTTCTTCCTGCAGCGATTGGATTCTCCTGCTGGGTTGCCATTGCTGCCCGCGATGACCGAAAGCTGGCGCTGTATTCTGAAAATTTTCAGCAGTTCGAGAAAGCCGATCTCGACGATCTCAAGATTCACGCGACCGGGAAATGGACCGATTACCCACTTGGAGTCGCGTGGGCTTTGGAGCAGGCAGGTTACCGTCTATCCGGCGCCGACCTATATATTTTGGGTGAAGTGCCGCTTGGCGCGGGCCTAAGTTCCTCGGCGGCGCTGGAAGTCTCGGTGGGCTTTGCGCTCATGCATTTGGCGCGCCACTCCATTGCACTAAAGGAGTTGGCATTTCTCTGTCAGCGTGCTGAAAACGAATTCGTCGGGGCACGCTGCGGGATCATGGATCAGTTTGTTTCCTGCTACGGCCGCGCAGGCAGCGCGATGCTTCTCGATTGCCGTTCATTGGATTTTCAGTTACTGCGTCTTCCACCGAAAGTGCACTTGGTAATTTGCAACACGATGGTGCAACACAAGCTCGGGAGCAGCGAGTACAATATTCGCCGTAACGAATGTGAAGAGGGCGTTCGTCAATTGTCCAGGGGCCTCCCCGGAATTCGCGCCTTGCGGGACGTATCGCTTCGAGATCTGGAAGACCATCGTGGCCTGGTAAGCAATCTCGTCTACAAACGCTGCCGTCATGTCGTGACCGAAAATGCGCGCACGCGCTGGGCTGCCTCTGCCCTGGAGTCGGATGGAATCGTGACCTTGCGCCAGTTGATGGCCGATTCACACCGTAGTCTCCGTGACGACTATGAAGTCAGTTGCCACGAACTCGATATTATGGTGCAACTCGCCATGCAGCAGCCCGGCGTGCTTGGAGCGCGCATGACTGGTGGTGGGTTTGGCGGATGCACAATCAACTTGGTGAATGCCAACGAATCGGATCGATTTTGTCGGCGCGTCGCTGCCGGTTACGAGGCTGCAACTGGGCACCGGCCAGATATTTACGTATGCGAGGCGTCCCAAGGAGTGGGAATCGCGGAAGCGGAATGATGGGAAACAATATTTGGTCCGCATAGGCGGCGCCAGGAATGCCCAATTCATTTAGGCGTCCAACTTTTGAGGACGTCGCCAAGGGGTAACAGAAATGGTGGCGCAGGGATCAAGAAGAATCTGGGTCGCTCTGCTGTTGATTCTTGGTCTCGGAGCCTGCCTTCAGGCTAAGCCGCAGCAGCGCTGGACTGAAAAAGCCGCCAACGATTGGTACCGCAAGCAGCCCTGGCTGGTTGGCAGCAACTACATCCCCGCGACCGCTATCAACCAACTTGAGATGTGGCAAGCGGATACGTTTGACTCCAAGCGAATCGATCTTGAACTCGGGTGGGCCGAATCTATCGGCCTTAACACCATGCGCGTTTTTTTGCACGATCTCCCTTGGCAACAAGACGCCCGGGGTTTCACGACGCGGATTGACACTTTTTTGCAAATTGCCAACAAGCACCATATCAAGCCGCTTTTCGTTTTATTCGATTCTTGTTGGGATCCCGATCCGCGACTCGGGAAACAACACGAACCGCTTCCTGGTATTCACAATTCCGGTTGGGTACAAAGCCCGGGCGCGAAAGCCTTGCAAGAAGCTGCGCAATACCCGCGCCTTGAGGCTTACGTGGAAGGCGTAGTCGGAGCCTTCGCCGCAGACGAGCGTGTTCTCGGTTGGGATGTGTGGAATGAACCGGACGGAACGAATCAGGGCAGCTACGAAAAGTTGGAGCCAAAAAATAAAGTTGCCTTGGTTCTGGAGCTGTTGCCAAAAGTATTTGCTTGGGCGCGTGATGCGCACCCCCGCCAGCCCTTGACTAGCGGTGTTTGGAAAGGAAGATGGTCCTCATCCGAAAAATTGGATCCCGTAGAGAAAATTCAAATCGAGATGTCAGACATAATTTCGTTTCACAGCTACGATAAACCGGAGGAATTCGAAAAACGAATTGTTTGGCTGCAGCCGTATCATCGGCCCATCCTTTGCACGGAGTACATGGCCCGTGGCAACGGAAGCACGTTCCAGGGTTCGCTGCCGGTAGCGAAGAAATATCACGTGGCCGCCATCAACTGGGGGCTTGTCGCAGGAAAAACGCAAACATATCTACCTTGGGATTCCTGGCAGCATCCCTATACCGATCGCGAACCGGCGGTGTGGTTCCATGAGATTTTCCGTAATGACGGTACCCCTTACCAACTGCCAGAGGTACACTTCATCCGGGACATCATCGCGGGTAAGCTCTCTGCTGCATACTAGGGAAGGCGCAACTCCTACAGCAAACCGGGGATTGACCCTCACGTCCGGAAACATCAAGCTCACGATTCTACTGAATGAGTGGTCGCCATTTTATTCTGAATTTTGCATAACGAGGGGAAAATGAGACAAGTTGCGATTTTAGCGCTAGGTGTCTTTGCTTTGTACATTGCAGTCGTGACTGCGCCCGATGTGGCGCGGTACATAAAAATCAGCCGGATGTGAAATTAAACGGATCTTCACTTTGCGGGGCACGAGATTCTTAAGGTGTCCCTCCGGCAACTTCACTATTTTGCCCGCTAAGAGATTCCTCGACAATGGGGTCTCAGGTAATCTATAACAGCATCCACGCTTTTTAGTACCTTGCCCAGCGTTTCAGTATTTGTGCGGCGGCGTCTCAATGCAGGAATCCGCGTTCAGCCACGAAAACGATCGCCGGCAACCTCAAGCTATCCCCGAAATCGATATCCTCTGGATTACCGCAGGTCTGGGCTGCGACGGCGATACTATCGCAATGACTGCGGCCACGCAGCCGAGCATCGAAGAAATACTACTCGGAGGGATCCCGTGGATCCCCAGAGTTCGGCTGCATAATCCATTTCTGTCGTACCACAACGGCGCCGAATTCATGGAACACTTTTATTCAGCAGCGACGGGTAAACTCGGTCCTTTTATTTTGGTCATCGAGGGGTCCATCCCCGACGAAACCAATAAAAAAGAAGGATATTGGGCGTCTTTCGGCACCGATCCAAAGAGCGGCCAGCCCATTTTGACGTGTGACTGGATTGACCAACTGGCGCCGAAGGCCTGGGCCGTAGTAGCGGCGGGAACTTGCGCGGCCTACGGCGGGATTCATGCCATGGAAGGGAATCCGACCGGCTGCATGGGGCTGCCCGACTACCTTGGATGGAAATGGAAATCGCCTGCCGGGATCCCTATCGTGTGCGTGCCGGGCTGTCCGGTGCAGCCTGATAATTTCACGGAGACGCTGCTGTATTTGTTGAACATGGCGGCTGGCCGAGCGCCGATGATCCCTTTGGACGAAGCGCTGCGGCCTACGTGGCTATTTGGTCAGACGATGCACGAAGGATGCGATCGTGGCGGCTATTACGAGCAGGCGGAATTTGCGGATAGTTATGGCAGCATGCAATGCATCGTGAAACTGGGATGCTGGGGCCCTGTCGTACAATGCAATGTCGGGAAGCGCGGCTGGATGGGCGGTATCGGAGGTTGCCCCAACGTAGGTGGGATCTGCATCGGATGCACCATGCCCGGATTCCCCGATAAATTCATGCCGTTTATGGACCAACCTCCCGGCTCACTTCTCTCTTCTAACGCCGTGGCAACCTACGGTAAAGCAATTCACGCACTTCGCCGTTTTACGCAGGCATCTATGAATAAGGAACCAAGTTGGCGGGGCCAGGGCCATATGGGTTGAAAAGGAATTTATCGCCGCAATTGATGGCATTGATGATGACGCGTCGCAGAGTCGACTATGAATCCAGATTCCCAATCCCAAAATAGTTGGAATGCTTCGGCGACCCCTTATAGGCTGCTGGACGATGAGGCTATGCTCTTCGAGGCGCAGGAGACCTTAAGGGGATTAGCGGAGGTCTTTTTTCAAGGACGCGCGGTTTTGCAAGACCAGCGTGAAGCAACCAGGAGCGATCCTCAACTTCCTTCGCGAGTGCTGAATGTCGAAGAGCGCTATCGCGCGCTTGTGGAACAGATTCCGGCAGTAGTGTTCATGGCCTATCTCGACAAAGGTATCGGCGAAGCCTACGTGAACCCGCAAATCGAAGCGGCCCTGGGATTTTCGCAACGCGAGTGGCTCGAAGATCCTATGCGCTGGTACAAACAGATTCATCCAGACGACAAACAACGCTGGAGCACTGAAGCTGCGGAGATGTTTTTGTCGGGGCAGCCGCTAAAGTCCGCATACCGCGTTTTAGCCCGCGATGGGCGGGTACTGTGGTTCCACTGCGAAGCGAAGATGATACGCCGCGAGGATGGTCAACCGTGGTTCATTCACGGCGTCGGCGTCGATATTACGGAGCTGAAAAAAGCTGAAAACGAGCTGCAGCAAGAACGGAACGTATTATCCGCAATTCTCGACACCGTGGGCGCGTTGATCGTGGTCCTCGATCCTGACGGCAGAATTGTTCGCTTCAATAGAGCGTGTGAGCAAACCACCGGCTATTCTTTTGCGGAGGTACAAGCCAAATACATCTGGGAATTGTTCTTGGCGCCTGAAGAAGTAGACGACTTCCAGGCGCTGCTGCAGCAATCCAGATCCGGACACCCTCCGAAAGAATACGAGAGCCACTGGTTGACCAGAGATGGGGTTCCGCGATTAATTTCCTGGTCGACCACGGTGTTATTTCGCGGTCAGGGAGTATCGCATACGATTGCCACCGGCATTGATGTGACTGAGCGCAAGCGTCTGGAAAAAACAATTCTGGAAGTCAGCGCGCGAGAGCAGCGGCGCATCGGTCAGGACTTGCACGATGGGCTTGGCCAGCATTTGACCGGCATAGCGTTCCTCAGCAAGGTGCTGGAAGAAAAGTTATGTGAAGAATCGGTCCCGGAATCGTTGGATGCGGCGAAGATCGTGTTGCTAGTGAATGATGCCATTCGAAAGACTAAAGAATTAGCCCGAGGTCTCTTACCCGTGGTGTCGGAAGCGCAGGGACTAATGGCGGCGCTGAAACATTGTGCCGAGGAAACGGAAGATCTGTTCCGAGTAACTTGTCGCTTTGAATGTGATTCGCCGGTTTTGATAAACGATGTAAATGTCGCCACGCATCTGTACCATATCGCCCGCGAAGCCGTAAACAATGCTGTGAAACATGGTAAGGCTCGGCAGCTACTCATAAAGTTGTCAGCAAGTGACGGTGAAGGCGCTTTATCGATTCGCGACAATGGGGTGGGCTTGCCGGAAATTCCCCTGCGGACTGGCATGGGATTGAACATTATGAATTATCGCGCCAGAATGGTCGGCGGCTCATTAGACGTGCGCAATAGAGCCGACAGCGGGGTCATGGTCTGCTGTACCTTTCCTTTACCGACGATGCGTAATTGACGTCGCGTAGTTGAAGATCGGGGATTCGTTTGCCAAACAGATTCCAATCCGCCATCCAATCTGGGAAGGCTAAGGTCTTTCTGGTGGACGATCATCCCATTGTGCGTCAAGGTCTCGGCCTACTGATAAACCGGGAGCCCGACCTGGTTGTTTGCGGCGAAGCGGAGGACGCACCCTCAGCGTTGCAGCGCATGGTAAGCGCACAACCAGACCTGATGGTCATTGATATATCGCTGGATGGACCTGACGGTCTGGAACTGCTGAAAACCATAAGGCTGAAAGAGCCAATTCTCCCTGTTCTGATTCTTTCGATGCACGAAGAGTCCACCTATGCGGAACGTTCACTGCGCGCCGGCGCGAACGGCTATATCATGAAGCAGGAAGCCACGGAACGCGTATTGGTGGCGATCCGGCGGATTTTAGAAGGCAAGGTTTATCTCAGCGAAAGATTGACAAATAAGATGTTGGAACAATTCGTGCGCGGGGCAGGATCGTCGAAAAACGATCCGCTCATGACGCTGAGCGACCGGGAGTTGGAAGTGTACCGGCTTATCGGAGCTGGTCACGGCACCCGGCAAATCGCGGACGAATTACACGTGAGCGTCAAGACCGTGGAGTCGTACCAGGCGCATATCAAGGAAAAGCTGTCGCTGCGCAATGCCAGGGAATTAGTCCAACACGCAATTGAATCGACGCTCAACGAAAAAAGCGCCTTAGGCGCCTCGCACTAGACGGTTTAGTAAAGAAACGTTTTTTCTGCGAGAAATCTCACCTGAGAAAATTATTTCTACTGAGTATTAGATAAATCTCTCGACTCATTTCCGTTAGCCGCGGTGCTTCTCTTTATCACAACTAAATAGAAGAGTTTAGGCATATCAGGGATTCCCCGACCAACTACATAGCAAAATCCCCTAACCAGAAATTAGCCGCCGCCTACTTGTGACTTTCGGGACACGGCGAATATATCTTGTCTCTCATGCTTGCGCGCCCACCACTCGATTTATCAAACCCCACCGAGAAAAGGAGAAAGCCATCATGGCCGCAGACGCAGTTCCGTACGGTCGCGTGACTCAAAAAAAATCGCCAGTCTCGGACATCCATATTATCTGGATGACCGCTGGTCTTGGCTGCGACGGCGACTCCGTCTCCATCACCGCCGCCACGCAGCCCAGCATTGAAGATGTACTACTGGGTGCGATCCCTGGTCTTCCAAAAGTACATTTGCACAATCCCGTTCTGGCTTACGAAGTTGGCGATGATTTCATGAAATTCTGGTACGAAGCGGAAGCGGGCCGGCTGAACCCCTTCGTATTGGTCGTTGAAGGTTCCATTCCTAACGAAAGCATCAAATCGGAAGGGTATTGGGCGGCGATGGGAACGGATTCAAAAACCGGCCAGCCTATAACTACCAATGAATGGATCGACAGATTGGCGCCGAAGGCCTTGGCAGTTGTCGCTTGCGGCACCTGTGCGACCTACGGCGGGATTCACGCTATGGCCGGAAATCCCACCGGGGCGATGGGCTTGGCTGACTACCTGGGCTGGGATTGGAAGTCGATGGCAGGCCTTCCGATCGTGAATGTGCCCGGCTGTCCGGTGCAGCCAGACAATTTCATGGAGACGCTGCTTTATCTGCTTTATCAGGTCGCCGGGTTGGCGCCCATGATCCCCCTCGATGAGCAGTTGCGGCCCTTGTGGCTGTTTGGACAGACGGTGCACGAAGGGTGCGACCGCGCCGGCTATTACGAGCAGGGCGATTTCGCGACGGAGTACGGCTCGCTCAAATGCATCGTGAAATTGGGCTGTTGGGGTCCGGTCGTCAATTGCAACGTCCCGAAGCGCGGGTGGATGGCCGGCATCGGTGGGTGCCCCAACGTTGGCGGAATTTGCATCGGTTGCACAATGCCGGGTTTCCCGGACAAGTTTATGCCCTTCATGGATGAACCGCCTGGAGCGAGAGTATCGTCCACAACGATCAGTGTTTACGGCAAGGCGATTCGAGCGCTCCGTCACTTTACGAATGACACCGTGAATAAAGAACCGAAGTGGCGGCACCCGCGCCCGGAACTAACCACTGGCTATAGCCCGAGAACTTATTAACAAGATTACTAGAAATCATTAAAGGAAAAGGAGCAGAGCAAACATGAGCACCATTACCACTCCGCTACGAGATTCCTCCAGCAAGTCCGGCAAATTGGTGGACATGAATTGGGATCCCATCACCAGGATCGTGGGAAGCTTGGGAATTTTCACGAAGATCGATTTTGATAATCGGCGCGTGGCGGAGTGTTACAGCACGTCGTCGATTTTTCGCGGCTACAGCATTTTCATGAGGGGCAAGGATCCGCGCGACGCTCACTTCATCACCAGCCGTATCTGCGGGATTTGCGGGGACAACCATGCCACCTGCGCTACCTACGCGCAGAACATGGCGTTCGGCGTTCGTCCCCCCAACATCGCCGAATGGATCGTCAATCTCGGCGAGGCCGCCGAGTATATGTTCGACCACAACATATTTCAGGACAACCTAGTCGGCGTGGATTTCTGCGAGCAGATGGTGAAGGAAACCAACCCCGCCGTTCTTGCTAAGGCGGAAACAAAGCTCGCTTCAGGTTCAAATTTGCACGGCTTCCGCACCATCGCGGATATCATGCGCGCTCTCAACCCCTTTACCGGCGCATTTTATCGAGAAGCGTTGCAGATGAGCCGCATGACACGCGAAATGTTCTGCTTGATGGAAGGGCGGCACGTTCACCCCTCGACCCTTTATCCCGGCGGAGTGGGCACGGTGGCGACCGTACAGCTGTTCACTGACTACATCGTGCGCTTGATGAAGTACGTGGAATTCATGAAGAAAGTCGTGCCTCTGCATGACGACCTGTTTAATTTCTTCTATGAAGCGCTTCCCGGTTATGAAGAAGTCGGAAAGCGGCGCATTTTGCTGGCCTGCTGGGGATCGTTTAACAATCCCTATGAGTGCGATTACCAATACAAAAACATGACTCACTGGGGTCGCAAGATGTATGTAACGCCGGGCATCGTGGTCGACGGAAAATTGGTCACTACTGACCTAGTGGACATCAACCTAAACATCCGCATCTTGCTAGGCAGTTCGTATTATGACGATTGGAAAAGCTCGGAGACCTTCGTTAAGACCGATCCGCTCGGAAATCCTGTTGACAAAAATCATCCGTGGAACCAGACCACTATTCCGCGTCCACAAAAACGCAACTTCAAAGACAAATACACCTGGGTGATGTCGCCGCGTTGGCTTGATAAGCGTACCGGCGACCATCTGGCGCTCGACACGGGCGGCGGACCCATTGCGCGCCTCTGGGCCACTGCGTTGGCCGGCCTCGTCGACATCGGCTACATCAAGGCGACGGGGAACAGCGTGAAAATGTATTTGCCCAAGACGATGTCCCTTCCCGAAGTCGAGTTCGAATGGAAGGTTCCGAAGTGGAGTAATTGCATCGAGCGCGATCGTGCACGCACTTACTTCCAGGTTTACGCCGCCTGCGCCGCTTTGTATTTTGCCGAACAAGCATTGGCCGAGGTGCATAAAGGCTCTACGAAAACTTGGTCAGACTTCAAAGTGCCGCAAGACGCCATCGGATGCGGTTTCCACGAAGCTGTTCGCGGCGTACTTTCGCATCACGTGGTCATTCGCGACGGGAAAATCGCCAACTATCATCCGTATCCGCCGACACCTTGGAACGCAAACCCGCGTGATATTTACGGAACGCCCGGACCCTATGAAGATGCCGTGCAAAACACGCCGATTTTTGAGGATAACGGTCCGGACAAATTTAAGGGCATCGACATCATGAGGGCGGTGCGGAGTTTCGATCCGTGCCTGCCTTGTGGCGTGCACATGTATCTCGGCGATGGAAAAACGCTGGAGACCCACCATTCGCCGATGTTTGGCTTGCAGCCTTAGAAGCGCAATAGCTCCTCTGCGTGGTCGCCAAGCGGTGAGCACGGAGTATCCCTTTCCGTACTCATCGCTACAGGAGTTCGCTATCGGAAAGGCGTTAATGCCGAAACAAAAAGAAGTGGAAAGTCAGATCGAATCGATCGACAAGTTGGTGCGTGCATTAGAGGAAGCCACGGACCCAGTTCTGCGGGCCAATGCTAAGGAGTTGGTACAGGCCCTGATGACTCTACATGGCGCCTGCCTGGAACGTATGTTGGAAGTTGTTGGTAAGAACGGTGAGTCCGGGAAGTCCATCATCGATACCTTCGCTCGCGATGGGGTCGTGAAAAGTGTGCTGTTACTCTATGGCCTGCATCCCGTTGACATTAAGACCAGAGTTCTAGAAGCACTCGAGAAGACGCAGCCGTCCATGAGCTCGCATGCCGTCACCGTAAATTTTGTGAGCATCGACGAAGCGGGAATGGTCACGCTGCGTATGGAGGGCAAGAGTGAAGGCTGCGGGTCTTCCGCTTTGGCGTTGAAACAAGCTGTGGAACAGGCCATCTATGAAGCAGCGCCCGACATTTCCGGAATAGTTATGCAAGGCTACGTCGAGAAGGCTTCCACCACTACAGGATTTGTGCCGCTTGCGAGCCTGGCAGCCACCGTCCAACCAGTTATTCCAGAGAGCGCCTAGAGTCCCGAGGCCTAGAAAACGGAGTTTTTTGAGGAATTGTGGCTTCTTCAAACCTACTGCCAAAGGCATCGGCCTTCGCGACACTCCGCCAATTTGCGCGGAAGCGAAACGATAATGCAGAAACCTGTGAAATGTGCAGTCGCGAGCTCGCGTCGGAGCATGCGCACCTGCTGGAAACGGCCAACCGAAAACTGATTTGTGCCTGCGAAGCATGCGCCATCTTATTTAGCGGAAATCAAAATCTGAAATTCAAACGCGTTCCGCGGGATGTACGCTTCCTCAGCGATTTCCGCCTGACGGACGCGCAATGGGACAGCTTGATGATTCCCATTGAGATGGCCTTCCTGTATTACAGCACTCCACACGGAAAAGTCGTGGCTTATTATCCGAGTCCCGCTGGGCCGACGGAATCCCTGCTCTCATTGAACACCTGGAACGACGTGATACAGGAAAACGCGATTTTGAACGAACTGCGGACCGACGTCGAAGCTCTGCTTGTGAATCGAGTCGGTGCAGGCCGTGGAGTGAAGCCAGAGTATTACGTGGTTCCCATCGATGAGTGTTACAAACTTGTGGGCTTAATTCGCATGCACTGGCGTGGGCTGTCTGGCGGTACTGAAGTTTGGCGGGAAGTGGGCCAATTTTTCGCGGAATTGAAAGCGAAGGCAGGGGCGCCGAACGGTGAGCAACATGCCTAACTTAGATTTCCGCGTCGAGAGCGTCGCCGCGGTTCCTTACGCCGCTGCGCCCACGCTCTCATTCAAGTTGCGAGTAACAAATACGAACCGTGACGAGGTCATCCATTCGATGGCGCTGCGAGCGCAAATTCACATCGAGGTCACCCGGCGCCACTATACCGCCGAAGAACAAGCCCGCTTGAGTGATCTGTTTGGCGAGCCATCGCGCTGGGGCCAGACACTGAAAACCATGCTGTGGACGCATGTAGCTGTGAATATCCCGTCATTTCAGGGCGAGACGACCGTGGAAGTCCCAGTGCCGTGCACGTTTGATTTTAACGTGGCTTCCACAAAATATTTCCATGGACTGAGCGACGGTGACCTGCCGCTAAATTTCCTGTTCAGCGGGACACTGTTTTATCGCGGGGAAAACGGAGATCTCCAGGTTGCGCCAATTTCTTGGGAGAAAGAGGCCAAGTTTAGATTGCCGCTGAAGATTTGGAAGCAAATGATCGACGAATATTACCCCAACACCGCGTGGCTGTGTCTTCGGCGGGACGCCTTTGAACGGCTATACGAGTACAAGGTGCGCAACGGTGTTCCTACTTGGGAGGAAGTTATCGCACGCTTATTTCAGAATGCCGATGAACCGGTGCGATCGTGAACGTAGAATTAATTGAAGAGATCGCGAACGCCATTCTGTACGAGGGCTACATGCTGTATCCGTATCGTCCTTCGTCGGTGAAAAATCGCCAGCGCTGGAATTTTGGCGTCGTATATCCGAGGAACTACAGCGAAGCGCAGCAGGGAACCGATCCCTGGTACACGCGAACGGAGTGTTTGGTGCAGGGAAACGCCCAGACTGGAATGACGGTAAAAGTGCGGTTCCTTCAGGCCATATCAAGGACCGTGCGCGAAACGTCGGCCTCCAACTCCGTGGGAAGCTCCGAGGCAAAGTTAAGCACGGCGCCAGCATGGCAGGAAGGCGCCGAGCGCGACGCGATCGTGGAGACTTCTTTCAATCAATTGGTGAATGCGTCGGTAAACCGCGCGCTCAACTGGCCGCCAAGTGAAGCGACGGAGTCCCTCTGCGACGCGGACGGCCAACTCACTCATATGGTCGTACGAACACAGGAATCCATCAGCGGGCGAATCACGTTGAGCGCCTCGCCTTTCAATGAACAGCTGTACAAAGTTACGCTCGAAGTCGCGAATGAGGGCAGCGTCGCTGATCCCCGTACCGCCCGCCGCGATTCTGCCTTAATGCGTTCTTTGCTTTCCGCGCACAGCATTCTCAGCCTTGAGCGTGGCGAGTTCGTCTCGCTCTTGGATACGCCGGAGGAATTAAAGGAGTACGCTGCGCAGTGCAAAAATGTGGGCACATGGCCCGTTCTCGTAGGTGAGCAGGACCAGCGCGAGGCCATGCTGTCGTCGCCGATCATCTTGTACGACTATCCTCAGATCGCTCCTGAGAGCGCGGGCGATTTGTTCGAGGGCACGGAGATCGACGAGATCCTGGCTCTAAGAATTCTGACCTTGACCGAAGCTGAAAAACACGAGATGCGCCAAGGCGACGAACGCGCCCGGCAAATCCTGGAACGGACCGAGGCCTTGCCGGAGGAACAATTCCTAAAGCTTCACGGCGTATTGCGTGGAATGCGCCCAGCCTTAGCGGACCACCAAGAGGAGCCGCAATGAACGAATGGGAGTGGAATCTGCTTGAGGCCAAGAGTCCGCTGGAAACTTTGCGGATCGGGGAAGCCGAGGTCAAAGTTGGTGACCGCGTGCGATTGCGTCCTGGCAAGCGCGCGGACATTTTTGATATGGCGTTGGCCGGCAAGACAGCGGTCATTGAGTCCATTGAGCAGGATTACGAAGGAAAGTTTCACATCTGTGTTGTTGCCGACGATGACCCCGGGCGTGATATCGGAATGATGCGCCAGCCGGGACATCGCTTTTTCTTTTTTCCCGAAGAGCTGGAGCCCATCGATCCGGACGAGCCCATCGGCGCAACCAATGTTTCAGCTCCGACGATTCTCGTAGCCGGCATTGGAAACATTTTTCTGGGCGACGATGGATTTGGCGTGGAAGTCGCACAGCGTCTGTCGCAGCGTACTTTTCCGGAAGGTGTGCGGGTAGTGGATTTCGGCATTCGTGGCCTGGACCTCGCGTATGCGCTGACGGACGATCCACAAGTAACGATTCTCATCGATGCGTGCCCACGTGGCGCCGCTCCGGGCACATTGTATGTGGTCGAACCTGATTTAACTTCCCGCAATTCGCCGAATACTTCGCAAGTGACCGTTGATGCCCACGCCATGAATCCCATGAATGTTTTATGTATGGCCAAGTCT
>Ga0210384_10004172_pt1 | contig 16260 bp, 14 predicted proteins | sample IncBWH2MmetaG_FD_160574 | JGI IMG/M metagenome (GOLD analysis project Ga0210384, IMG submission 160574) | Forest soil microbial communities from Barre Woods Harvard Forest LTER site, Petersham, Massachusetts, United States - Inc-BW-H-2-M | ecosystem: Environmental > Terrestrial > Soil >...
CGAGGCGTCCGTCCAGTACATGGCGTCGTGGCCTTATCAATGGGCGCACGATCTGTATATCCACCTTCCGGACGGCCACGGCGAACTGTCGCTCGCGGGTCTTGCCATTGCCGCCGTACTGGTAATCATTTACTTCCTGCTCAACTTCTGGAGCGTGCGGCTGTTCGCGCGTTCCAACGCCGCCATCACCGTCTTCAAACTGGTTGTTCCGGCAGCGACGGGATTCGCGTTGATCGCCAGCGGCTTCCACCCGGGGAACTTCAGCGTCGGCGTGCATGGGGCCGCAAACGTCTTCGACTTTGCGGCGGTCCTGACCGCGGTAGCGACCGCCGGCATCGTGTTCAGCTTCAATGGCTTTCAAAGCCCGATCAACCTCGCGGGGGAGGCGCGCAACCCGGCGCGCAGCATCCCCATCGCCGTGCTGGGGTCGATCGCACTCGCCACCGTCATTTACGTGATTCTGCAGGTTGCATACCTGGGTGCCGTGCCCCCGGATCTGCTGGCGAGGGCGGGCTGGCACGGAATCGATTTCCGCTCACCGTTCGCCGAACTTGCGCTCATCGTGAATCTGCAATGGCTGGCGATGCTTCTGTACGCGGACGCGTTCGTGAGTCCGAGCGGCACTGGCATCACCTACACCGCCACCACGGCGCGCATGCTCTACGGGATGGAGCGCAACGGCGTGTTGCCAAAGATGTTTGGCAAACTGCACCCGCGCTACGCCATCCCCAGAACGGCGATGTGGTTCAACCTCGCAGTCTCTTTCCTGTTTCTGTTTTTCTTCCGTGGCTGGGGCACGTTGGCGGCGGTCATCTCCGTTGCCACCATCATTTCCTACGTAACCGGTCCGGTCAGCGCGCTGGCGCTGCGTCGGACCGCCGCGGCGATGCACCGACCGCTGCGCGTCCCGGGATTGCCGGTCATCGCCGCGCTTGCGTTCGTGCTGGCGACGGAAGTGCTGTATTGGGCCAAGTGGCCGCTCACGGGAGAGGTCATTGTTCTGATAGTCGCCGCGCTGCCGATATACCTCTATTACCAGGTAGGGAGCGGCTGGCAGCACTTTGAGCGCCAGCTGCGAGGCGCGTGGTGGCTGATCATCTATCTGCCGACCATCGCCGCGATATCGTGGGCCGGCAGCGCGAGATTTGGCGGGCGCGACTATCTGCAATGGGGCTGGGATCTGCTCGTTGTCGCGGCGCTCGGCCTGATCTTCTTCAGCTGGGGTGTGAAGTCGGGCTGGAGCACCCCCTCGGTGCAGCAGGCCCAGCTCGACCACGCACCGGGTGCGTGATCCTGACCGCATTCCCTAAGTGGGAATCACCTCAGCGCTGAGCAGGACGGCCAGCTTGCTCTGCGTTCGCGCCAGGTGGTCATCGGGGGCGCCGCTGCCGGTGCTCGATTTTTTGATGAACGCCAGAAACTGCGACGGCTCCAGCGCCGGGCTGAAGTAAAAGCCCTGGTACTGATCGCATCCCAGCTCCGCCAGCAAGGTGAGCTGATCGGCTGATTCCACACCCTCCGCGATCACTTTGAGGTGCAGGCTGTGAGCGAGTGAAATGATCGCCTGGACAATCGATGCATCCTCGGGTCGGCGCGCCATGTGCTCGACAAAGCAACGGTCGATTTTCAACTTGTCTATCGGGAAGCGGCGCAGGTAGCTCATGCTCGAGTAGCCGGTGCCGAAGTCGTCGACCGATACCAACACCCCCATGCGGCTGATCGCTTCCAGTATATGAATCGACTCCTCCGCATTGCTCATGACCGCGCTTTCGGTCAGTTCGACCTCGAGACACTGCGGGTTCAAGCCCGAAGCTTCGAGCGCCCGGCGAATCTGGTCGACGAGGTTCGCGAGTCTGAACTGCGAGGGCGCAAGGTTAACGGCGACACGTAAGGGCCGCAGCCCTTCGCACTGCCACGCTTTCGCCTGGCGACACGCTTCAAAGAGCACCCATTCCCCGATGGCGCCCAGCAGGCCGCACTCATCGGCGATCGAAATGAACTCGTTTGGCAGCACCAGGCCGCGTTGCGGATGGCGCCAGCGGATCAGGGCCTCGGCGCTGTTGACCCGACCGGTCGCGGTGTCGACCTTTGGCTGGTAATGCAGCTCGAACTCCCCGTTCTTGAGCGCGGCGTGCAGATCGCTCTCGAGCTTCACGCGTTCCTGCGTGAGCGTGCTCATGCCTTCGGCGTAGCACTGGATGTTGTTGCGACCCCGTTCCTTGGCGCTGTACATGGCCGCGTCTGCCCGTGTCAGCAGCGTGTCCACGCTCGTGCCATCCCGCGGGTAGAACGCAATGCCCATACTCGCGGAGATGTGCACATCGATTCCGAGCAGGCGCAGGGACGGTTCCATTGCCTTGATCGCACGCGTGCCGATCTCCATCGCTTCCGCCTGCATCACGGGCCCGTCAAGCAGGATCACGAACTCGTCGCCACCCAGACGTGCGGTGGTGTCGACTGCGCGAACGGCACCCTTGAGACGTTTCGCCACCTCCTGCAGCAGCTCATCGCCCGCCCGGTGCCCCAGTGAGTCGTTCACGAGCTTGAAACGGTCGAGATCGATGGCGAGGACCGCAAATTCATGGGAGTTCCGCTGCGCCTGGGCAATGGCCTGGGCAATGCGGTCGTCGAGAAGCAGGCGGTTCGGCAGGCCGGTGAGTGCATCGTGCGAGGCCAGATGGCGCAGCTGTCGGTTCGCCGCTTCCAGACCGCTGGTGCGATCGGTGACCACCATTTCGAGGCCTTCGACGTGCAGTTTGAGCGCGCGGGCATTCCGCCACTTCTGGCTCAGGGCGCTCGCACACTGGAGTATTTCAATCGGCTCGAATGGCTTCTTGACGACGATAAGCTTGTCCGAGTGCCCGAGCCTGGCCAGAAGCTCCAGCCAGTCATAGTCGGCGTAGGCGGAACAGACGACGACTTGCACCTCCGGGTCGATCTTCCATAGGTGCTCGATCGTCTCCAGGCCGTCCCACCCGGGTGGCATCCGCATATCGACGAAGGCGACCGAGTATGGACGGCCCTCCGCGAGTGCCGCACGTGCGCGCTCGACACCCTCCTGCCCCTGCATCGCGGAATCCATGTCGAACGTCGGGCGCGAGCGGCTGGGCTGGCGCCCCCCGAACAGGGCTGCTTCCGCATCCGAGGTCTGGCCGGCCTCGCTGCCGGCGAGGATCTTCTGATAGTCCTTATGAATGGCCGGATTGTCATCGATCACGAGGATGCGATGCGTCAGCAGCTCGGGTTCATTGGGCATCGGGAGACTCCGGAGACTTAAGTGGCAGCGTCAGGGTGAAGGTGGCGCCGTGGCCCGGACCGGCGCTCTCCGCGTACAGCGAGCCGCCCGCCTCCCGGGCCGCCAGCGCGCTGCTGTGAAGCCCGAAACCGTGGCCGTCTTTGCGAGTGGTGAAGCCATGATTGAAGATACGGGTCAGGTTTTGCTGCGGAATTCCGACCCCGGTATCAATGACACAGATCTGCACCGAACCGTTCGCTGCGCGGACGCGGACGGTCACGCGCTTTTCCCCGGCCGGCGCTTCATCGCAGGCGTGTTTGGCGTTGCGGATCACGTTCACCAGGATCTGCAGCACTTTGTGCTTGTCGACCTGGATCAGCGGTACGTCCTCGAAGTCACGGCTCACCAGCACGCCATGACGGCAAAAGGATCCCTCATTCATGCGCAGGCTGTCCTCGACCAGCGCGCGAACGTCGAGCGTATCGACCACGCCGCCGCGTTTCGCGTAGCTTTGCTGCGTCGCGACGATTTCCTTGATGTGCTCGACGTTGCCGAGCAGCGCCGACAATTCCGCCGTGGCCGTGTCACGTTCCTTGAGGAGCTCTGCGGCAAGCTCCTGCAGGTAGGCCGGCAGGTGCTTACCCTGGGCACCGGCCAGGAAGGCCGGCAGATCCTGCGCGTGCTCGCTCAGCAGCGCGGCGGCCCGTGCAAGCCCGACGCACTTGGATTTCCTGATGCTCTCGGTGACCAGGCTCGCCGAGACATTGACGCTGTTGAGCACGTTGCCGACGTTGTGCAGGACATTGGTGGCGACCTCGGCCATGCCGGCCTGCCGCGATGCGACCAGCAGTTGCTTGTGCAGCTGCTCAAGCTCCTGTTCAGCGATGCGCCGGGCAGTAATGTCCTGGACCATCGCCACGGCGCCAAGCGCCTGTCCGGCTGGTCCGACCAGCCGCCGGGCGCTGGAGAGCACCGTGTGCACGACGCCCTCAGGCGTGACGACGACGAACTCAGCGTCGCTGAGCTCGTTACCGCGTAACGCACACGCCAGTGGACGCTCCTCGAGGGGTACCGGCGTCTTGCCATCCGCCTGAAAGACCCGGGAGGTGACCGGATTGGCGCTGCAGGCGAGGCCGGCGTCCGTCGTGCGAATACCAAGCAACTCGACCGCCGCGCGGTTGTAGCGCGTCACCTGCCCGGCGACGTCGCATGCTATGAGGGCGAGCGGCAGTTCGGCAATCACAGCTGCGAGCAGCGTCTGGTTTTGCACCAGCGCTTCCGCCAGCTGCTTGCGGGCAGATATGTCGCGCACGAATTCCACCGAACACTCCGCCGCAGCGCCGCCGCCGCGAACCAGTGAGGTGCTCACGCGAACCCACAGCGCGCTACCGTCCTTGCGGACGTAGCGCTTCTCGTCATCCAGGTGCGCGAGTTCCCCGCCCCATAGCCCTGCGAGGCGCGCCGTGCTCGACTTGAGATCCTCAGCGTGCGTGAGATCGGCTATGGACATGCCGTTGAGTTCTGCAGCCTCGAAGCCGAGCAGCGAGCAAAATGCACGGTTGCAATGACGGAAGCTGCCGTCGCGGTTGGCAAAGGCAATGCCGAGCGGTGCATCCTCGACGGTATTGCGAAATAGCGCCTCAACGGGCCTGACGTCGCCGCCGATTTTGAACAGTCCGGTGACACCGGAACTCTCACTCACTGGGGAACTGTTGGATTTCATCGAGGCCCTCAAGCGCTCAGCCGAGCACGCCGCAGAACGCGGTACTCATTTGCCGAGGACCCTCGCGCGCGGGCGTCACCGGGCCGGCCAGGTAACAGAATGCTGGAGATTTCAACATAGGACGCCGGCCCGTTCGGCGAACCACGTCGCATCTGCCTGTTAAGGGCTGCCGCAATCGTGTGAACTGGGTGCAGACGCGGCCGTAACGTGGCCTTTCAGTCGCCCCTGAGGCTGCCGGAGTCGTGCTCTACCAACTGAGCTATTCCCGCATCCGAACGACTGCGGACTCAGTTCACCGGCAACACGCGCTCAACCCAATGGAACTGCCGCCGCCTCCCTGAACCGCAGGCCGATGGCGCATTGACCATCGGCGAGAACCTCGCAGTAGATCACACGCGCATCGAGACGAAAGGCTCCAAGCGGATCGGCGATGACGACAGAGTCATCCACCAGCCGCGATCGCCTCGCCACGATACGTGCACCGTGCGCACTGATGTTCTGAAGCACCACCGGCTCGACGACGGTCGGTTCGCCCGCCGTCTCGAGGCATGCAGTAACGCTCATCGCCATTCTCCTTTCGAGCCTTCCAGCCTCCATGGGATACCTCCGACGATTCCTTCCTACGACAGGGTCGGCGCAGCGCATTCCAGCAGTTCCGTAGTCAACACCGCGTCCGTGGTGCTTGCTTCTGATGGGGTGTGCCCGGAGCGCTTGTCGCGGTACAGCAGCGCATCCGCCTGCGCCATGAGCTCGGACAATGAGTGCGGGCGCTCGGAGTCGGAGCGCGCCACGCCGACACTAAGTGTCAAGGCGTATCGGGACTCACACGCGCCACGCGCGGCGACGTTTTGTCGCAGCTGCCGGCACAGATCATCCGCGCCACGACCATCCTCTTCGATCGCCAGGGCCATGAATTCATCGCCGCCGAGCCGCGCGACGATGTCAGACTCCTTGCTGAAGGTGGCTTTGAAGCCAGCCGCCGTTCGCGAAAGCGCGCGGTCACCTTCGCCGTGGCCGAAGCGGTCATTGATGCGCTTCAAGCCGTCGAGATCGGCGAAAAAGACCAGCGCTTGCCGTTGCAGTCTATGAGCTGAGCGCAGGCTCTGGCTGGCCAGCACCCGAAATGCACGCCGATTGTAAAGGCCCGTGAGCTCGTCTCTCAGAGCCAGGTACAGGAGTTCTTCCTGCATGCGCTGGCGACGCCGGGCATAACGAACGGCTCTTACCATGGCAATTCGACCGCGGTCCTGCGGAGCTGTCGGCTTGGCGCGGAGATCCGGCAGCAGCAGTACCGGCACATTCGGCATCGCCTCGCGCACGCGCAGGGCAGTCTTCAGCAGGCGCGCAGCCGACCAGGAGGAATCCAGCAACACTACGTCGGGCTCCCGTGCCCCCAGACCGCGGAGCCGGCCGTTCAACCCCTCGACGTCGATCAAGTCACAGGCGACCGAGCCATCGTCGATGATCGTCCGGTCCGGATGGCCGAAGTCTTCGCGGCCGTCGAACACCAACAGCGCTTTCATCGGTGCAACATTCATGGATCGACCCGCTCCCTTACGGCGCCAGGCGGTACCTGGCAACGATCAGAACAATAGACCACGGAGCGAGGACTACAACCGGGAGAACTCCTGAGGGTGGGCCAGGATAAGCCCCGAGGACCGCTCAGGGCTCGATGAGTCCGCTGCGGATCGCGTAGCGGACCAGGCCGGCGACCTGGTGAATGTCGAGCTTTTCCATGAGAGTGGCGCGATGGGTATCGGCGGTCTTGGCGCTGATACCGAGCACCGCCGCGATCTGTTTGGTCGAGTGGCCCTCGCCTACCAACTGCAGGACCTGCCGTTCACGCGCCGTAAGTGCGACGCTGTGCGGGTCGCCAGATGCGAGATAGGCTTCCACCACGACCTTGGAAATTCTCGGGCTCAGATAGACCTCGCCGCGATGCACATGCCGAATGGCAGCGATCACGTCGTTTCCAGCCTGCGTCTTCAGAACATAACCCCGGGCGCCGGTTCGCAGAGCCTCGATCGCGTAGGGCTCCTCCATGTGACGCGTCAGAATGATCGAGCCGGTCTTCGGACTGATCCGCGGCAGCTCCGCCAGCACGCCGAGGCCACCGAGTTTCGGCATTTCATAGTCCAGAACGGCGATGTCCGGCAGCAACCGGCGAATCAGCTCGATCGCCTCCAGACCGTTCGACGCCTCGCCGATCACCTCGATTTGCTCCTTCTCGAGCAGCATCCGCAATCCCTGGCGAACGATGAGGTGGTCGTCTGCAAGGACTACGCGAATGGACATGTCAGCTCTCCAATGGAATCGACATGATGACTTCCGTGCCAGCCCCGGCGGCGGACTTGATTTCCAGCGTGCCGCCGAGCGAGCCTGCGCGCTCGCGAATTCCAATCAGGCCGAAACCCCTTTCGCCGCCTGACGCTGCGTTCAATTTCGCATCGAAGCCGACACCGTCGTCACGAATGTGGCAGGCGATCGCGGCGACCTCGTGGCGGAACCGGATCGTGACCGTGGTGGCGCGCGCATGTCTTACGGCGTTGGTGAGCGACTCTTGCGCGAGCCTGTACAGCGCAGCCTCGACGGGCTCAGGCAAGCGCCCCTCGGGGGTGCCTTCGATGACGATTCGCAGCCCGGAGCGCCGCGACACGCCTTCCGCCAGATAGCGCAGCGCGGGAGTCACGCCGAAATCCTTGAGGATTGCGGGGGTCAATTCGTGCGACAGCCGCCGCAGTTCCGCCTCGATTTGATCGAGCAGCCCTGTGATATTCGCGACATGACCCGCCGCCTGCGGCACATCCCGCGCCAGGTTAGCCAGCGCAATGTAGACCGCGACCAGCAGTTGGCCGGCCTCGTCGTGCAGTGAGTGCGCGATGCGCTTCGCTTCGCGCTCGAGAACACTGTTGAAGCGCCGCAGCGCGATGTTGGCGTCGCGAAAGCCCCGATATGTCATTTCATAGGGCGAGATGCACTCCGCGAGGAAGTCGGCGGCGCCGGCAAGGATCGTCTCACGCTGGTGAGTGGTGGCGCCGCGTGCCAGCAGTGTTTCCAGGCAGGTGTGGTGAATCCGTGCAAATTCGAGCAGGCCGACTCCTTGTGCGAGCGCGGTGCGGCCCATTTCGTACGCCCGTTGCAACGCCGGTTCGCCGTCGCCCTTAAGATAGCTCTCGAGCGCGGCCAGGTAGGCCTTGGCGGATGGCGCGCGCTCCACTGGCAGCACGCTGTCAGTCGCGTCGATCACGCTTCGCCGCCCCGGTAACGCACCAGCAACACGAGCGCGTCGTCGATGCCCTTATTGCCTCTTGCCAGAGCTCCGTTTGCGATGACTTGCAGCGTACCCCGTACGGGCAGCGTCTGCGCAACATCCTGTGCCACGCCGTCGGTGGTGAACACCAGCAGATCGTCGCGCTCTAACGCGATCACGCTCGCTTGCAGGGGCGGCACGTGAGAGCCGACGACTCCGCTACGCAACAGGAGCTTCTCGTCGGGTCGTCCCGGCTGCCCGCGCCGCAGCAGCCCCTCGACATTCCCGACGCCGGCCCAGGTCATGAGGCGCGCATGCGAGCTGATCGTTGCAAGACTCAACGCTACTCCGCGGGTGGACCGAAGCGAATGGTGGCAACGCTCAACGAGTGCCGTAACGGGCTCGCCCGCGTGCTCCTCCAGTACGTCCGCTGCCACGCGCGCTGCCGCCGCGGCTTCGACACCGTGGCCCAGGCCGTCGATGACGGCAACCAGGACTCCGTCAGGCAAAGGGCAGACGACATGGCGATCTCCCGATTCAATCTCCCCGGGCTTCACGGCTGCCGCGACACTCCAGTCCAGAGCCGCGATGCTCATGTCAGCCACTTGGTCACGCGTACCGTGGTCCCGCGTCCGAGGGCCGACTCGATTGTGAACTCGTCCATGAGTCGGCGGACTCCGGGAAGTCCCAGGCCCAGTCCGCCGGATGTCGAGTACCCGTCGCGCATTGCATCCTCGACGCTGCGGATTCCCGGTCCGGAATCGAGGCTGATGATCGTCACGCCTTGCGCATTTGCGCCCGCCACGACGCGCATAACGATCTCACCCTGGCGCGCATATGACACGATGTTGCGCGCCAACTCCGAAATGACCGTGGCTATCAAGGTTACGTCCGTAGCGCCGAAGCCAGTGCGGGCGGCCAGTGCCCGACCCTCCTGGCGCGCCGTCACAATGTCAAGGTTGGAGCGGATGAGAACGCGAATATCGTCGGGCACAGGAGTGGTCCCGTCAGGAGCTGCTGCGGGCGCGCTGCTCGAGATGCGCAAGACCCTCCTCCAGATCCAGAGCACATGCCACGTCGAGGGTCAGTCCCAGCTGCACCATGGCAAATGCAACCTCCGGCTGGATGCCCACTATCACGGTGTCCGCCCCACGCAGCCGGATCATGTAGGTGATGTCGCGTAGCGTCCGGGTCGCGAACGAATCCATTACGTCAAGCGCGGTGACATCAACAATCACGCCACGGGATCGGAACTGGATCACGCGCTCGAGGAGCGCTCGCCGCAGCTGCAGGAGATCTTCATCGGATAAGGCCGCTTGAATCGTGGCGATAAGATAGCGACCCTGTTTTAGAATCGGCACTTCCACGATCAGGGTCCTACGCGGCGCCGGTAGCTTCCGCCGCCGGGATGACCTTATAGCCCAGCAGCCGCTCCGCTTGTTCTATGCCGCCCTGCAGGTCGCCCACGGTGTTCATCTTGCCCAGGTCGACGCCGATGTTCACGATGGTCTGGGCGATTTCCGGCGACAGGCCCGTGACGATGACCGTCGCACCGAGCAGCCGCGATGCTTCCACGGTTTGCACGAGGTGATTGGCGACGGTCGCATCCATCGCCGCCACGCCGGTGATGTCGATCACGACCACTTTCGCGCGGTTAGTGCGAATGCCACGCAACAGCTGTTCGGTCAGCTGCCGTGCACGTTGCGGATCGATGACGCCGATGATCGGCAGAATAAGCAGGCGCTCGCGTACCTGCAGAACCGGAGTTGAGAGCTCGCGTATCGCTTCCTGCTGCTGCCGGATGACGCGCTCGCGCTCCTGCACGAATCCGACCGCCACGGTGTTGGCGATGCGATTTGCCGCGGGTTCGTAGGCGTCGAGAATGCGATTGAGCTTGGTGAAGTCACCCTGGTACTTGGCAAACAGTGAACGCGCCAGGACATCGCGCAGCAGCAGCACGATGCCTACGACTTCGTGTGTTTCGACGCCACGCGGAATGATGCGTTCCGAGAGGTTCCGGGAATAGGACTGCAGCGCCTCCAAAGTGCCGGTCGCGAGCGCTTCTACGTAGTTGTCATACACTGAGGTCGCTTCGGCGAAGATCTCGTCCTTGGTCATCGCCGTCAGCAACTGCGCTTCGGTGATACGGCTCGCCCATTCCTCCCGCAGTTGCGTCCTGTGCTCTCGCAGGTGTGCGACAAGCTCTCGCAGGAGCTCAGTCGATTGGGTAGACGGCGGCTGAGGTACGTTGACGGGTTTCTTGTTGCCCATGATGCTGGCTCCAAATGCGGCTATTCGGAAGGAAATCTCCCCCATCCGGAGCTACTGTATAGGGTGGAATGTGCCCGCTCATCAGGCAAACACCTGAGGCGACAGCTCAGCCGGACCAGGGACGCCGCGATTTCCCGGCCCGGGCCGGGTGCTCGCCCCAGCCGGGCTTGAGCGCATGGCCGGTCCGTGTGGCTGATAAGTCGTCGCGAAGATTGGAGCGGGAAACGAGACTCGAACTCGCGACCCCGACCTTGGCAAGGTCGTGCTCTACCAACTGAGCTATTCCCGCATCCGAACGAGGAGCGCGGATTCTATGTACACCCCCTGAGAAGTCAAGGCGAGGGCAATCAGCCTGCAGGCTCTCGCAGGGTCGATAACTTGGCTCTTTAATATAGTAAATACAATCAGTTATGGTGCTTTATTGACGTCTTAGTTCAGGCCACGCCGCGCGCAGATAAGCGACCATTGAGACCAGCGTCGCGACCGCGGCGATTACCGTCAGCCACACACCCAGCTCGTAAGTCGGCAGAAACCCAAAGAGCTGGGCGCGGTACAGCATCAGCGACAGCCCGATGATCTGCAGGATGGTCTTGTACTTGCCGAGGAGCGATACGGCCACTTTGCGCCGCGCGCCGATCTCCGCCATCCACTCGCGCAGTGCGGAAATTGTGATCTCGCGACCGATGATCACGGCGGCGGTCAGGACGATCAGGGCGCGCGGGTCTTTGCCGACCAGCAGGACGAGTGCCACGGCGACGATGAGCTTGTCCGCCACCGGGTCGAGAAACGCGCCGAGGCGGGAGGTCTGGCCGAGCCGTCGCGCAAAGTAGCCGTCGAGCGAATCGGTGATTCCCGCCGCCGCAAACAGCAGGCCCGCCGCCGGGTCCGCCCATGGATACGGCATGTAGAAGAGCAGCACAATGAGCGGGATCGCCGCGATGCGCAGCCACGTGAGAGTGTTGGGGACATTCCAGGGCATCAGCGGCCTTCAGGAACCCGGGTGCAGGTGATCATAAAGGCTTCGCGCGAGTGCCGCGCCGATTCCCTTCACCTGGGTGAGGTCCGCAATCCCGGCACGCATCACTTCCGGCAGCCCGCCGAAGTGCTTGAGCAGCGCGCGGCGCCTCGCCGGCCCCAGGCCCGGAACCACCTCGAGCACCGACTCGTTGTAGCGCCGCGCACGCTTGCGGCGGTGACCGCTGATGGCAAAGCGGTGCGCCTCGTCGCGGATCCGCTGTACGAGGCGCAGTGCCGGCGAGCGCGCCTCGGGAATCACCGGCGTCGGTGAGCCATACACGAACAGGCGCTCCTGCCCGGGTCGCCGGTCCGGTCCCTTGGCAACACCAACGAGTTCCAGATCCGCAAAGCCCAGTTCCTCCAGCACCCCGTGCACCTGGGCGATCTGCCCGAGTCCGCCGTCGATCAGCAGCAGATCCGGAACCGGCACTTCGCCCTCGCCCACGCGGCGGTAGCGCCGCTCCAGGGCCTGGCGCAGCGCGCCATAGTCATCCCCGGGCGTAATGCCGCTGATATTGAAGCGCCGGTACTCCTTCTTAAGCGGCCCGGCGGGCCCGAATACCACGCACGACGCCACCGTGCCTTCCCCGCCACTGTGACTGATGTCGAAACATTCCAGGCGCGCCGGCGGCTCCGGCAGGTCCAGTTCGCGCGCCAGATCGGCCAGCATCTCCTCCATTCCTGCGCGCTGTGCGAAGCGCATGCGCAGCCCCTGCAGCGCATTCTCACGCGTGAGGTCGACCCATCTGACACCCACGCCGCGCACCGGAGTGCGCACCGCGACGCCGCGGCCGGCCCGGCCCGAGAGCGCCTCGGCGAGCGCCGGCGCGTCCTCGAGCCTGCGGTCGATGAGCACTTCGGCCGGCGCGTCACTGTCCGCGTAGTACTGCATGATGAAGGACGACAGCGCGTCGCCGGCTTCCGCGAGCACCGCGCGCGGGAAGTAACTGCTGGTGCCGAGATTGCGGCCGCCGCGGATCAGCATGACGCCCAGGGCGTATTCGCCGCCCTCCTCCACCAGCGCGAATACGTCCAGGTCGCGCTCGGCATCATCCGTCACCACCTGTTGGGCCTGGATGCGCTTCAGGGCTGCGAGCTGATCGCGCACCTGCGCGGCGCGCTCGAATTGCAATTTGCTCCCCGCCGCCTCCATGCGTGCCTGCAGTTCGGCATTGACCTCGTCGCTCCTGCCATCGAGCACCTTGACCGCCGCGGCGATGTCCTGGGCGTAGTCCTCGCGAGTGATGAGTGCCACGCACGGCGCCGAACAGCGTCCGATCTGGTGCTGCAGGCACGGGCGGCTGCGGTTGGCGAAGAAGCTGTCGCGGCAGTTGCGGATCCGAAACAGCTTCTGCAGCTGATTTAACGTGTCACGCAACGCGCCGGCGTTGGGAAAAGGGCCAAAGTAGCGTCCCGGTGCACGCCGCGAACCGCGATGGAACACCAGCCGCGGAAACTCGTGCGCCGTATCCAGGTGGATGTAGGGAAAGCTCTTGTCATCGCGCAGCACGATGTTGAAGCGCGGCTTGTGGGCCTTGATGAGGTTGTATTCGAGCAGCAGCGCTTCGGTCTCGGAGTTCGTGACCGTGACCTCGATCAGGGTGATCTGCCGCACCAGCGCCTGCACTTTGGGCTGCACGTTGCTGGCGGCAAAGTAGCTGCCAACCCGGTCCTTCAGGCTGCGCGCCTTGCCGACGTACAGCAGTTCCTGCTCGGCGCCGAACATACGGTACACGCCCGGACGGCGCGGCAGCGAGGCGATGAATTCCTTGTGATCAAACACCGGTGCATCCCGCCAGCGCGCAGGCGCGGCGCACAACCTGCCGGAACATCTCAGGCGTCAGCCGCCGTGTCGAGGTGTTGTAGCGGCTGCAATGATAAGAGTCGAGGAGCACCGTGTCCCCATCGAGGGGGTGCTCGCGACCGTGGCCGAAGGGGTGCGCCGCGCGCCTGAGCCCCTTCGCCATGAGCACGGCCTCGTGCGCCACGCGTCCCAGGGCGAGGTAGACCCGCGCCTTTGGCAGTGCGGCAAGCTCGCGCGCCAGGTACTCATTGCAGCGATGGATTTCCTCGGGCAGAGGCTTATTCCCCGGCGGCACGCACTTGACCGCGTTCACGATGCGCGCGTTGCGCAGCTTCAGACCGTCGGCGGCGGAGGTCGCCACCGCGGCGCTTGCCAGGCCGAATTCGTGCAGCGTTGCGTACAGCAGAATGCCGGCGTGATCCCCGGTGAACGGCCGGCCGGTCCGGTTGGCGCCGTGCATGCCGGGCGCGAGGCCCACGATGAGCACCGCAGGGGCGGCGGCGCCGAAGGAAGGCACGGGCCTGGCCCAGTAGTCCGGATGGCGCGCGCGCGTCTGGCTGAGAAACTGCGCAAGGCGCGGACAGCGCACACACTCGCGGTCGTAGGAGCCGGCCGGTCCCGGATGCGCGGCGCCCGTTGGCGCGTCTTTGCGCCGCTCAGTCATCCTTATGGCCGCGTGTTGGCTAGGTGCGCCGTTCGGCGCGGCGGGTCTGGCTGCGCTCGGCGATCAGCATCGCAAGCTCCAGCGCCTGCTCGTGATTCAGGCGCGGATCCACGCTCGAACGATAGGCGCGCTGCAGATCCTGGTCCGTGAGTCCGCGTGCCCCGCCGGTGCACTCGGTCACGTCCTCGCCGGTCAGCTCGATGTGCACGCCGCCCAGATACGAGCCTAAGTCCGCGTGGATGCGGAAGGCGAGATCCAGTTCCTTGAGGATGTTCTCGAACCTGCGGGTCTTGATGCCGCCGGTGGTGGTCTCGGTGTTGCCGTGCATCGGATCACACACCCACAGCACCGTCTGGCCCGTCTGGCGCACCGCCTCTATGGCCTTCGGCAGCGCCGCGGCAATGTCCTTGGCACCGAAGCGGTGAATGAACGTGAGCCTGCCCGGCTGGTTCTGCGGATTCAAGGTCGTGACCAGGCCCTGCAGCCACGCCGCGTCCATCGCCCCGCCGACCTTCACCCCGATGGGGTTTGCGACCCCGCGGAAGTACTCAACGTGCGCGCCGTCCAGTCCCGCGGTGCGCATGCCGATCCACGGCATGTGCGTGGAGAGGTTGTACCAGCGGTTCTGGCGGGGGATGAAGCGGGTCTGCGCCTGCTCGTAGTGCAGGTGCAGCCCTTCGTGGCTGGCGTAGAAATCCACCAGCGTCGCCTCGTGTATCTGGCGGCCGCTGATGCCTTCGAAGAAATCCAGGGCGTCCCCGATCGAGCCCACGATGCGCTGATAGGCTTCTTTCAGCGGCGCGTGCTGCACGAACCCCAGGTCCCAGTACTCAGGGTGGTGCAGGTCGGCGAAGCCGCCTTCCACCAGGGCGCGCACGAAGTTAAGCGTCAGCGCCGCACGCTCGTAGCCGCGCAGCAGCAGGTCCGGGTCCGGGGTGCGGGCACTGGCCGTGAACTCCGGGCGGTTGACGAGATCGCCGCGATAACTCGGCAACGTCACCCCGTCGCGGGTCTCGGTATCCAGCGAGCGCGGTTTGGCATACTGGCCCGCCATGCGCCCGACCCGCACGATGGGTTTCTTCAGCCCGTGCAGCAGCACGAGGCTCATCTGCAACAGAATCTTCAGTTTCTTGGTGATGGTGTCCGACTCGCAGTCGGCAAACACCTCGGCGCAATCCCCGCCCTGCAGCAGGAACGCCTCGCCGCGCTGCGCCTTTGCCAGACGCTCACGCAGTGCCTCGACCTCCCAGGACACGACAATCGGCGGCAGGCGCGAGATATGCGCCACGGCGCGCTCGAGCGCCGCGGGGTCGACATAAGTCGGCTGCTGCTGGGCGGGGCGGGCCTGCCAGCTCGCGGCGTGCCAGGAGGTGGTCGCGGGGGAGCGCATGGCAGGAATGCTAGCACGCTAAGCCCCTGATTCAGGCCGGTTCCCGGGTCGCTGGCGCGCGGGCCGCTTCGCGGGCAGAATGCGCCCCTTTTCAAGGGGCACGTATGCATCGGGTTCTCATTCTCGGCGCCGGCAAGATCGGCGCACTGGTTTCGGGCCTGCTGGCCGAATCCGGCTCCTACCAGGTCCAGCTGACCGACGTGGACGGCGCCGCGGCGGACGCCGTGGTGCGCGCCCATAGCGCGGGGAACCTCAGCGCCTTCGCAGTGGATGCCACGGATACCGCGGCGCTCGCAGCGCACCTGAAGGCACACCCGGTGGACGCGGTGATCTCAGGCCTGCCGTTCTACTGCAATGTCGGGGTCGCGCAGGCGGCCCGGCAGGCGCGGGCGCACTACTTTGACCTCACCGAGGACGTCGAGGTAACGCGCGCGGTGCGCGCGGTGGCGAGCGGCGCCACCCAGGCCTTCGTGCCCCAGTGCGGACTTGCCCCGGGGTTCATCAGCATCGCGGCCGCCGAGCTCATCACCCATTTCGATGAGCTGCGCGCGGTGAAGCTGCGCGTTGGCGCCCTGCCCCAGCACCCGAGCAATGTTCTCAAGTACTCCCTCACCTGGTCCACGGAGGGCCTCATCAACGAGTACGGGAATCCGTGCCAGGCGGTAAGCGATGGACGCCTGCGCGAGGTCGCACCGCTCGAGGGCCTGGAGGAGATCGAGATCGACGGCACGCTCTACGAAGCGTTCAACACTTCGGGTGGCCTAGGTTCGCTGGCCGAGACGCACGGCGCGCACTGCGAAACCATGAACTACAAGACCATGCGCTACCCGGGCCACTGCGAGCAGATGCGCCTGCTCATGAATGACCTGAAGCTCAATCACGATCGCCTCACGCTCAAGCGCATCC
>Ga0210384_10004174_pt1 | contig 16252 bp, 13 predicted proteins | sample IncBWH2MmetaG_FD_160574 | JGI IMG/M metagenome (GOLD analysis project Ga0210384, IMG submission 160574) | Forest soil microbial communities from Barre Woods Harvard Forest LTER site, Petersham, Massachusetts, United States - Inc-BW-H-2-M | ecosystem: Environmental > Terrestrial > Soil >...
GCCGTTGGTGGCAACCATCCGCATGTGTTCCGGCCTGAGTTCCCAGAGCACTCCATTCAAGATTGGTCGGCTTTCCTCGGTGGATGCGGCGAAAGCAGTGTGAGAAATAAGCTTTTGAAGATCGCCCGACGGAATGCGAAGACTCTTTTCAAACTTGACGGCTGGAAAACTTGGAAATTCACCTTTCGGCAGGCCCAACAACTTGAACCTCGAGCGGCCGCATTCTAGCGTGATTCGTTGGTCTCCAGCGGCCGAAATTTTGACTGGTGCAGGCGGCAGTTCACGCGCGATCTCAGACAGCTTTCGTGCCGGGATTGTAATGGCACCAGCTGCTTCCACATCGGCGGTTACTTCGGTGCTCACGGCAATATCCAGATCCGTTCCGGAGACACGAATCCCCTTCTCGGTTGTTTGAACAAGAAGGTTCGCGAGTACAGGCAACGTCGTCTTCGAAGGGATAGCCGACGCGACTGCAGCTAGCCCTTCCTGCAACTTTTCACGTGAGATAGTAAAACGCATTCCTCTGATCGGTGCCCAGGAAAGAGAAAGACTGCTTGCTTCTTCTAGCTGCTGTAATTGAAGGAGAAAATCCGCAGTAGTAGTAGTAAGACGTGGATTGTGTAAAAGCAATACAAGTGATTCTGCCGTCTAGACTTCCAGAGAGTCACTTTATGTAGACCCACCGTGGGAACTACCATTGGACTGGTCGAAGCCACTGCGCACAAATGGTGTTCGTGCTCACTTGGCGTGGATTAGTGGTCACGCCGTAAACTTTCCCGCACTCTTTCCACGCTTCCACGAAATTCAGCACTCTCCTTCATCATTTCCGCAACACGATCCAAGCTGTGAATAACTGTCGAGTGATCACGTCCTCCGAACCCCTGGCCGATTTCGACGAGCTGCATTCCAAGCAGTTCACGCGCAAGATACATCGCCACCTGTCGAGGCACCGTCAGGAGCTTGGTGCGGGTTTTTGACTGGAGGCCATCGATGGAGACCCCCCACTCGCTGGCGACCCGCTGCTGAATTGTGCGCAGACGATCATGTCGCGACGACCGTGGTGGCCCAGCATCGTTTGCCTTCAGCTTGTCGCGAAGCGCCTCACGCGCCAAGTCCACCGTAATTACACGATGTTTTAGCGACGCGAAGGCCAAGAGCTTGATAATCGAGCCCTCCAGCTCTCGAACATTGGCCTGCACATGTTCTGCCATGAAGTGAAGGACTTCATCGGGGATAGTGTGCTCGAGATGGTCCATCAGCGCCTTCTGTCGCAGGATAGCGATCCGATGCTCAAGGTCGGGCTGCGTGACGTCCGCGACCATACCCCACTCGAAGCGGCTATGGAGACGTGCTTCCAATTTCGGGATTTCCGAGGGGGACCGGTCGCTGGTAAGGACAATCTGCCGGCCGGCTTCGTAGACGGCATTAAATGTGTGAAAAAACTCTTCTTGCGTGGTCTCCTTCCCTCCGAGAAAATGCACATCGTCGACGAGGAGCAGATCCGTCTCGCGGTAGCGACGTCGAAAATCATGCATTGTCCGCTTCGAAATGGATGTAATGACGTCGTTGGTGAATTGCTCCGTGCTGATGTACATGACACGGCACGAACGATCCCTATTCAGGATCTCGTGTGCGATCGCCTGCATGAGATGGGTCTTCCCGAGGCCGGTCGAGCCATAGATGAAGAGGGGATTGTATGTCTTGCCCGGTGCTTGGGATACTGCAGTTGCTGCGGCAGTCGCGAGCTCGTTGGACCTACCGACGACGAACTTCGCAAAGGTATATCGGTCGTTGAGAATACTTAGAATGACGCTATTATCTCTCTGGACAGGCGCTATACTGGCGCTATATTGTGGAACAAATAGATCCATCTGTGAACGAGAAACTCGCTCTGAATGTACGGTTAACGCGACCCTGACAGGCTGACCTACACATGGCGGGCCATAGCTCTCGAGAAGTGCCGCGTGTTTGCTCTCGTTCCATTCGACTGACCATTGATCCGGGGCCGTCAGCGTGAGCACGGCCCCATCGAACTCTACGGGTGAAAGAGGCGCCAGCCATGTGTTGACGACATGATCGGGAAGTTCAGTCCGGGCTCGATTAAGAAACCTGGACCAGACTTCAGTTGCGGTGATGGTCATCTGGCGCTGAGCGGAGTGTCGTGGGCGAGGGGGGCCGAACGTACCAGCGAGATGTGGATAAGTCAACACTCGCGAGAGCAAACCAGCGGTACCCATCCTTGCCCTATGTGTAGAGCACAACTAGCTTTAGCAATCACATCGAGCTCCGATCAGACGAGCATTTTTGGAGAGCCATGGGAAAGCCCAGCTATCGCCCGCGAAACAAGCGTCGCCTCAATACTCACGGATTTCGGGCTAGAATGGAGACGAAATGGGGGAGAGAAGTGCTTAGTCGCCGGCGAAATAAGGGGCGTAAGCGCCTGACGGTTAAATTACCGTCAAAATACGCTGGCGCCTGAGCGACATCGCCTTCCGCGAACAAGCAGGCTAACGCGGGAGCGAGAGCTCGAGACGGTGCGGCTACGGGGAAAGCGATTTCGAACCGCGCATCTTGAGGTCCGACATATCGCATCCCTCGCACGTCACTCCAGAGCTGGAATAGTCGTGCCGCGTCATTCCCATTCGGCTGTGGAACGAAATCGCGTGAAACGGCGGATCCGGGAAGTCGTACGGATAGACGTACTTCCATCGCTCGACGCAATCGATTTCGTCGTGCGGGCACTGCCATCGGCCTATGGCGCGAGCTTTGCCGAACTCCGCGACGACTGTTTGCGAGTTCGCGACCACCTTGTGCACGAATCGGTGACATGATTCGTCGCGTTTTCATCCTGTTGATTCGAATGTACCAGGCAGCCCTCTCTCCCCTTCTGCCCGCTTCCTGCCGCTATTATCCAAGCTGCTCCGCCTATGCGATTCAAGCGCTGGAGAAATACGGCGCGTTGCGAGGCGGATGGCTTGCCCTGCGCCGAATCGCCCGGTGTCATCCTTTTCGAGCGGGCGGATTTGATCCAGTTCCCTAACTCTTGGGCACGACGCTGATGGAAAAGCGCTTCCTCCTCGCGCTGTTGCTCACTGGTGTGGTGGTTGTGTTCACGCCCGCGCTCTTCCCGCGGCGGGCTGCGCCACCGTCAATTCCACGCGCCGATTCTGCAGAACGGACAAGCGCACCGTCCGCCGGACAGGAGGGCCGTACCGCGCCAAACTTGCCGGGGACCGTCTCACCTCCGGGCATGAGGACCAATGCGCCGGCTGCGGTTTCAGCCGACACCATAGTCGTGCGCACAACCACAAGCACCTATTCGTTCACTACGCTTGGAGCCGTGCCGCTCGTCGTACAGGTGGACAGCTATCCAGCGCTGAACGGACAGCGTGGCCCCGTCGCATTGCGACACGGGCACGAACCGCTCCTGCGGTTCCGTGTGGTGACGGCTGGCGACACCATTGCACTAGATCGCATCGTTTTCGCGCCGGCAAAAGAAGGCGCTCAAAGCGGGTCCGAGAGCCTCACGTTTTCCGGAACGAACGGGGGCGTGTCTGTCTCCGTTCGCTATGAGTTCGCCCAGGATAACTATCTGGCAAGGACCAACGTGGAGGTGACCGGCGTCACGGGCCCAGCCTTCCTGCTCGTCGATCTGCCGTCCGGTTTCGATACCCAGGAGGCCGACACCGCCGGCGACATGCGCTTGCTTGCGTATGCGGTCAAACCCGCAACACGCAGTGCCAGGGGGACAGCGTTCGCAAGCCTTGATTCGGGCGAACGCAAGCTCGAACCCGGACCCCTTAGCTGGGTTGTTGCCAAGAGCAAGTACTTCCTGGTGGCCCTTCTGGTACCTGAGGGCGCAAGGCCGTTCGCCGAGGCTCGTCTCGAGGGTGGTGCACGCACGCGCAAGATAGCGACGAATGGCTCAGCGACGGTGGTGATATCGCTCGAAAACGGCAGGGCAACGTTTGAGCTTTACGCTGGGCCACAGTCATGGGAGCGTCTGCAGAAGCTCGGTCGCGAGTTCGAAACCGCCAATCCATACGGCGGGTGGCTGCAGCCTGTGGTGCAGCCGTTCTCGACGATTGTCATGCGGGTGCTCCTCTGGATGAAGAAAGTCCTTCGATTCGACTATGGATGGGTATTGGTGATCTTCGGTGTGGCGGTGCGCCTGCTCATGTGGCCATTGAACCAGAGCGCTATGCGCACGAGCCTGCGCATGCAGCGTATCCAGCCAGAGCTGATGGAGGTACAGAAGAAATACAAGAACGATCCCCAGAAACAACAGCAGGAGATCATGCGAGTGTATAAGGAACACGGCATGAGCCCGTTCAGCGCCTTCTCGGGATGTTTGCCGGCGCTGATCCCGATGCCGGTCCTGATGGCGCTTTTCTTCGTCTTCCAGAACACAATCGAATTTCGTGGTGTGCCATTCTTGTGGCTGCACGATATCTCGCTCCACGACCCTTATTACATCCTCCCGATTGTGATGGGTGTGTCGATGTTTGTCCTATCGTGGATTGGCATGCGCAACATGCCGCCGAATCCGCAGTCCAAATACATCAGTTACTTGCTGCCCGTGATGCTTACCGTCTTTCTGCTTCAATCGGCGGCCGGACTGAGCCTGTACTACACGGTGCAGAATATCGCTGCTCTACCGCAACAGTGGCTCATTGCGAATGAGCGCGCGAAGTCCAAGCGCGCGACCTGAGCATCGCATGGTGCGGGCTCCGCACGTCCGCGACGATACAATTGTCGCAACAGCGACAGCGCCCGGGCTCGGAGCGGTCGCTCTCGTAAGAGTCAGCGGCTCACTCGTCGAGCAGATCTGTAGTCGCGTTGTGTCGCCGGAGCCCGACTGGCCGCTTCGACCAAGGCGAGCCACACGATGCCGGATTCACGCGCCGGATGACGCGGTTGCTGTACTGGACGAAGGCCTGATCACTTTTTTCCCCTCCCCTCACTCCTATACCGGTGAACACGTTGTGGAACTTGGCACGCATGGCGGCGCCTACGTTCCGCAGGCTGTGTGCGCCGCGTTAGTGGAGGCAGGCGCTCGTCCCGCCGAGCCTGGCGAGTTCACGGAGCGCGCAGTCCTGAACGGCAAACTCGACCTGCTGCGCGCTGAGGCGGTGGCGGACCTGATCGAGGCGCGCTCTCGCGCCATGCATCGGGCGGCGATAAGGCAACTATCAGGCGCCCTCTCGAGGCGACTGGTGAAACTGCGAGAAACGGTGATCGAAATCGAGGCATTGATTGCGTACGACATCGATTTTCCGGAAGAGGACAACGGTCAGCTTCCGCGAGCTCGGATCTTGGACGTTTGTGATTGGCTGATTGCGCAGGTCGACATGCTTCTCGCTACGGTACCCTCGGCGATTCTGGGACGGGAAGGCGCAACAGTGGTGCTCGCCGGCGCGCCGAATACGGGAAAGTCTTCGCTCCTCAACGCATTGGCGGGTGAGGCGAGGGTGATCGTAAGCGACATCCCGGGAACGACGCGCGACGCGGTGGAAGTGCTGCTGGAGCACGATCCGTGGCCAATTCGTCTGGTGGATACGGCGGGGTTACGCGACGGCGCTGATTCGGTGGAGCGACTGGGCATTGAGGTAAGCGAACGATATCTCTCCCGTGCGCACGTTGTAATCGTGTGCGCCGAGTCTGCCGACGCGTTGCAGCGAGCTGCAAAGGCAGTTCGCGCCTGGACGCAAGCACCCATAGTCGGAGCATTCACGAAAGTCGACTTGATTTCACGAACGGTGGAAACCAGTGCGGTTCCATTCCCGGTTGCGCAGGTTAGCGCCGTTCGAGGCGACGGTCTGCATACGTTGCTGGCGTACGTGACCACGGCCATTGCCGGAACCGGAGGCGTGGCAGATCCTGACACGCCCGTGATCACGCGCGCGCGACATCGTGCCGCGCTAACCCGGGCGAGAGAAGAACTTGTCGCGTTCCGTCAGCTATGGGCCGCGTGCGCGCTACCCGCGCCCGTAGTGGCGGTGCACGTGCGCGCTGCTGGCGCATTCCTCGATGAACTCATCGGTGTGGTCGATGTTGAAGACGTCTTCACGCGCGTCTTTTCCACGTTCTGTATCGGGAAATGACCTGACGGTCTGTCCGGGGTCGGCGAGTGTCTAGGCAGTGCGCGCAGCAGAATCAGCGAAGGAGACAAGTTCAAGCGGATCGGCGCGTAGCGCCCACGGCAATCCTCTCTCGGCGATCGCCGCCTCCACCATGCGCGCGCCGAGGAAGTACCCTGCACGCTCAGGAATGATGTAGCGCTGCACAGTGCGCGCCTCGTCACTCATCCCCCCAGAGAGATAACGTAGCCGAAGACCGAGCCCCGCACGATCGAGGTCGTCAGCAACCCCTCGCGAAAGGATTGCCTCAAGCTCGCGGATACGTGCATACTGCTTGCGCGCGTATCCAAAATACTCCCAAGGCGCATGTCCCGGACTCAGGCCGCGCGAAGCCTGCACGGCGAGGCCTTCGTTCACGAGATGCTCGCGAAGGGAGGCCGCACGCCCGGTCTCCCAGTAGGAATAGTAGCCACCTGCCTCCGTGATGAGCGATCGTATTTCGCTCCGGCTAGCGGGTGATGTATAGCGCACACAATGGGCGATCTCGTGAGCGAGCCACATGGGTATGAGCTCAGGATCGAGACCGAGACCACGGGTTGTGGGATTCGCGACGCCGGTAAAATGCTCCACGCACACGAACGCAATACCACGTCCAGCGACCACCATCTCGCCCGCATTGGCCGCACCAACACCCACCATCAGCACAACATCGATTTCGCTATCGACCTCGAATAGAATACGGCACTGTTCTTCCGTTGCGCGCGCAAGCGCGATGATGTCACAGCGAGCCAGCATGGCCCGAAGATCGTCTCGCTCACCGCGCATGCTATCGTGAACGATGTCCTGAAAGTGCGGACCCACGGGCTCGATGACGTAGTTATGCCAGTACGCCTCAAGCAGCGGCCGATGGGCCTGGAAATATTGGGCATACGCGTCGGATGGAACCGCACTCTCGAGAACCGCGAAGAACTCTGGCAGGAGATTGATAAGCATGAAGCCGGAGACGAGTCCTTTGGATTTCGGTCGGTATCCCGTTCGCCGCGAGAATGTATGTGCATACGTGATTGTGAACAAGAGTACGTGAAAGCAGACAACTACGTCGAGATGTCACTGATCCAGCCGAGGTTTATCGGGTACCGAAGAGCCGATCGCCCGCATCCCCCAAGCCCGGGAGGATGTAGCCGTGTTCGTTCAATTCCCGATCGAGAGCTGCGCAAATGATCGGGACATCCGGATGCACCGTGCGGACGCGCCCCACACCGACTGGGGCGGCCACGATGCATAGGAAACGAATGCGCTGAGCGCCGGCGCGCTTGAGAGAGTTGATTGCCGCAACGGCGCTACCCCCTGTCGCGAGCATCGGATCAAGCAGCAGAAAATCACGTTCGGCTGCATCGCTCGGCACCTTGAAGTAGTAGTCGACCGGCTTCAGTGTGTCGTGATCGCGATACAAGCCTATGTGCCCGACGCGTGCGGACGGCACGAGCTTCAGGATCCCCTCAACCATTCCCAGGCCCGCCCGCAAGATTGGAACGAGCGTGAGCTTCTTGCCCGCGACACGGTGACCGGGCGCTCGCTCGAGAGGCGTCTCGACCTCCGTCTGTTCGAGTGCAAGATTGATGGTGGCCTCGTATGCCAGGAGCATGGCGATCTCGTCCACCAATTCCTTAAAAATCTTTGTCGGTGTGTGACGATCACGGAGGAGGGCAAGCTTGTGCTGTATGAGAGGGTGGCGCACGACGAAAAGCCCTTCGCTATCGCTTACTTCGCCTCGTTGTGACTGCGCAGGGGTGGTGGGCATGGCGCTGATACTACTATTTTCGCCTTCATGAAAGAATACCAGGCTGTAATCCTGCGGTTGTCGCGCCACACCCGTGATGACGAAGATACGCTGACTGACCTGCTCAACGAGAGAAGCCGCGGAGGTTGGGAGCCCGCGATGATGTCACACGACGAGGCACGCTTGACGATCGTGTTCTCGCGCCACGCCGAGCCTGAGCGATAGCAAGCTGCGGGCACGTCCTACAAGATCCCGGAGGGACGTGTGATGGCAACGCGCCAGCAAGACATTTTTTGCCGATGGAACCTATTGCGTTTCATTGCGCGGCACGCGCAGGTTGAGTTGACAAGCTGGAGCGCTCTTTCGTCAATGTGCTCCGATTCTGTAGCTTGCGAGGATGCAACGTCCTGAGCGCCCCTTCTATGTGTTGAGACGGCGCCTACTCATCCGCACCGCAAGTGTTGCCGCCGCGCTGTGGCTGATGTCCCTGGGCACCGTCCTGGCCTGGGGTGTGCAGGATGACGCGCAACGAGCTGATGCAATCATCGTCATGGGTGCCGCGCAGTATCGTGGCAAACCGTCACCGGTGCTGCGCGCGCGGCTCGATCACGCTGTCGCGCTGTGGAACCGAGGTCTGGCGTCGCGGATGCTGCTCACGGGTGGTACCGGCGAAGGCGATTCGGCATCGGAGGCTGCTGTAGGTCGGAACTACGTTGCACGCCTCGGCGTGCCGGACAGTGCTCTGCTGCTCGAAAACGAAGGGCGTACGTCGAGTCAATCATTGCGAGCGGCCGCGGACCTTTTGCGCGCCCGTCGCCTCACTTCCGCGGTCGTGGTCAGCGATCCCTTTCATATGCTTCGGCTGGAAATCCTCGCTCGACGATACGGGATCGAAGCCTACACGTCGCCAGCGCACCCTGCACCGGCCACTCAACGCCTATGGCGACAGTGGGGGACGCTTGTGGCCGAGTCGTTCAAGGCGCCACTGGCGCTCGTCATGGACTGGTAAGTGCGGATTCCGACAGAATCTTACCGGCTTCAGAATGGTCTGCTGGTGACCCTGTCCGAGGACCACTCAACGCCCATTGTAGCCGTAAACCTGTGGTACCACGTTGGGTCAGCCAACGAGCGCACGGGGCGCACAGGTTTTGCCCACTTGTTTGAGCACATGCTTTTCCAGGGCTCGGCGCACGTTGGAGCCAATGAACACTTCGAACTCGTTCAACGCGCAGGAGGTACGCTGAACGGCTCGACATGGCTGGACCGGACAAACTATTTCGAAACGCTGCCATCGAACCAGCTTGCGCTTGGCCTCTGGCTCGAGGCCGATCGGATGGGTGCCCTGCTTCCGGCAATGACGCAGGAAAAACTGGACACACAGCGAGATGTGGTGAAAAACGAAAGGCGCTGGTCGGTCGACAATCAGCCGTACGGCACCTGGTGGGAGAGGCTGCCAGCACTTGCCTTTCCGCCGAATCATCCATTCCACCATTCCGTAATCGGCTCCTTCGAAGACCTGAGTGCGGCGAGCCTTGAGGACGTCGCGCAGTTCTTCCGCACGTTTTACACCCCGGACAACGCATCGCTGACAATCGCCGGTGACTTCGACGTCGTGGAAGCCCGATCACTGGTGGACCGATACTTCGGTCCGATTCCTCCGGGGGCCGGCAAACCGCCGCTCCAGTTCACTGAAGTGCCGGACAAGTTCGGCGGCAGGCGACGTGCTGTAGTGGAGGACGACGTCATGGTACCTCGCACTTATCTCGCCTTTCGGTCCCCACCGTTTGCGTCGACGGGCTACTATCCGGCAAGCGTATGCGCCGCCGTACTTGGCATGAGGCGGGGCAGCCGACTGCACCGCGTGTTGGTGCGCGAACGCCAAGTGGCGTCAGATGCAAGTGCATTCACGTTTGATCTGAGCAAGGGAAGCGACTTGCTGATCGCTGTTGCAACTGCCCGACCCGGCGTCCTGAGCGAGGAATTGGAGGCAGCGCTGACTGGCGAAGCAGATCTCATGCATAATGGCGGTGTGACGGAATCCGAGATAGAGCGTGCCGTGGCGCTGATCGAGACGGATTTTGTCTCGGCCATGCAGTCGGCAGCAGAGCGTGCGGACAAGCTTTCGCAGTTCGCGACCTATTTCGGCGACGCGTCGCTCGTGAACGTCCAGATTGATCGATATCGCGCCGTCACTACGGACGACGTGACAGAATTTGCGCAGGATTATCTGGGTGAGGATAACCGTCTGTTGTTGACATACGTAACACGTCAGGGCGCGTTAGCGTGAACTTACCCGGCCCGCCGCGTCCGGAGCCCTCACCTGCCAGAAAATATGCTTTTCCGAACGTAATCCGTTCATCGCTCGGAAATGACCTTCAGGTGGCAACCGCTCAAATGAAACGCCTGCCCCTCGTGACAGTGGTGGCGCTGGTGGACGCCGGTGCCGCGCGGGATTCTGCGGGTGAGGAAGGCAACGCCTCCTTGACGGCACATGCCCTGGGTGAGGGAACCTTGATGCTCGACGGCGCTTCATTGGTAGAACGGTTCGAAGCGCTAGGCACCGGACTCGACACCAGCAGCGACTGGGACAGTGCCACGGTGCGTCTGACGGTAACGCCGGCGCGCCTGGAAACTGCCGTTGCGCTGCTCGGCGAGGTTCTTACAGCGCCGGCGTTCGCTGAGCACGAAGTGAAGCGACTGAAAGCCGAACGACTCGCAGACTTGCTGCAACAACAGACGGAACCGCGCAGTCTTGCCGACGACAAGTTCGACGAGTTCCTCTACGCCCCCGGAACGCGGTACGCGATACCCCAGGCTGGAAGCCCGGCATCCGTGGCCACGCTCGATGCGCGGCGTGCTCGGATGTTTCACCAGCAGCACTACAGGCCGGCCGGTACGACGTTGATCTTCGTTGGTGATGTAACCGGTGACCATGCAGTGAATTTGACAGCGCGCGCTCTCGGTGCCTGGAACGGTACCACCCTGCCGATTGTAGCAGCGGGCGACCACGTGCACGTGTTGACGCGACGCGTTCACGTGGTGCACAAGAATGACGCGCCCCAATCCGAGCTTCGCGTGGGACATCGGGGTGTGTCGCGGAGCCACCCCGACTATTTCCCGATTGTTGTGATGAACGCGCTGTTAGGCGGCCTCTTTTCGTCGCGCATCAATCTGAACCTGCGCGAACGGAAAGCATATACATATGGCGCGCACTCGGCGTTCGCGTGGCGGCGTGGGTCTGGACCGTTCGTGGTTTCGGCAGCCGTCAAGACGGAAGTGACCGAAGCAGCGGTCCGGGAAATCGTGCACGAAATCGAGCTACTTCGAGAGCAGACCGTGGAATTGGCTGAGCTTTCATTGGCAACTGCGTTCCTGGACGGCGTGTTTCCAATCCGGTACGAAACCACCAACGCAGTGGCGGAAGCAATCGCAAATGCAACTGTGCACGGCCTCGGCGACGACTACTACACCCACTATCGCGAGCACGTACGAGCCGTCACGGCAGCCGACGTACGACAGGCAGCCGAAACGCACCTTCATCCGGCCGAGTTGCTGGTGCTCGCTGTTGGGGACGCCAACGCGATTTCCGCGCCACTCGAGAATCTTGGATTCGGGCCGCCCGAGATACATCAAGCGGAAACCAGACGTGACCGATGACGCACGCATCGACGGCCGGCGCCTCTACACGGGCCGGGTCATCAACCTCGACGTTGACCGCGTTCGTTTTCCCGACGGCAGTGAAGGCGAACTCGAAATCATTCGACATCCGGGCGCGAGCGCAGTCGTACCCTTCTTAGGCGAGGCGACGGCCATCACACCACAGGTAATGCTGATAAAGCAGTATCGCTATGCTGCGTCCCGGTACCTGTATGAAATACCGGCCGGGCGCCTGGATGCTGGCGAACGTCCCGAGGAATGCGCGCGCCGCGAACTTCTTGAGGAAACCGGCTGCACAGCCGCTGGAATGACGTTCCTCACGTCGATGTACACAACTCCAGGATTCACTGATGAGCGCATCCATTTGTTCATGGCGGAAGGATTGGTGCCCGGAGCGACTCGTCGCGAGGCCGACGAATTCATGGAAGTTGAAATGATGCCACTCTGGCAAGCCTTGGAGATGGTCCGGCGCGGCGAAATCGAAGATTCGAAAACGGCCCTTGGGCTGCTGCTCGCGGACGGGGTTCGAACAGGACGGTAGACCGAGGGTTTCCCGCTTGAACCGCGAGATCCGCCGCATAACGGCGTCCAATTAAAGGGACGCTATTTATCCAGCCTTGGAGACTTCGACAACGACATCCAATCTCTAAGTCATTCAGACATAATCGTTTACACGTAGAACAGAGTTGCGAGCCGTTCGGCACATCGTATGCACCCACTCAATCGCGGGGAATAACGATTCAGTCGAACGGAGGTTCTGTGGCCACGCTTCGTGCAGCGCTCAGCGCACCGATCCGCAGCACCGCGAAAACCCGCGGGCTCGCCGAGCTTCGCGAGCTTGATGACACGGACTTGGTAAATGCGTTTCTGGCCGGGGAAACACGCAGTTTTGACGTCCTTGTCGATCGGTACCAGGCGAGATTGCTGAACTTTGTGTATCGCATCGTCGGTGATCGTGAACGCGCGGAAGACCTGGTTCAGGAGGTTTTCATCCGTGTGTACCGACACCTCGCCAGATTTGACCGCTCCAAGAAGTTCTCGACCTGGATTTATACGATTGCGTCAAACTTGGGCAAGAACGAACTACGCAACCGATCCCGTAATCCGCTCGTATTGTTCACGTCGATTACGCAGGGATGGGAGGATGAAGAGCGGCCACTCGAGTTTGAAGACCCTTCCTCCCGCCCGGATGACCTGTTCCGCAAGCGGCACGTCAAGGAATTAGTGGAACAATCCGTTGCCCAGCTACCGCAGCATCACAGAGAAGTATTCGTACTCAGGGAGATAGAGGGGCGCTCCTACGAAGAAATTGCCGAAATCACGCATTGTAATTTGGGCACGGTGAAATCACGGCTCAACAGGGCACGGAGCTCATTCGCAGAGATCATCGAACCATCGCTGCGCTAGCTTATTAGTCGTCGGATCGGTAGGTGGGCATAGGGGGCGGAACTCTGCATACCTGAGCGGGTACCGTAAGCATCCCACCCCTATCCGAATGGACTGCAAGACTTTTCGAAACCAGCATTTGGAGTATGTCGACGCCTCGCTGTCATGCTGTGCGATGGCGGCAATGCGTGCCCATGTCACGTCCTGCGAGGCGTGTTCACGCTTTGAGGTGACCCTGCGCAGGGGGTTGATGGTCGCGAGAAGCCTGTCGTCCATCACTCCTTCTGATGGATTCGGAGCGCGACTACGGTCGGTATATTCCGCGCATGGGATCCTCGGCAATGCGCGCGCTCAACACGTCGCTGGAAACACGGAATTTCGCCCGAGCCTATCTCTTTCACGGTGACAACGAGTTTCTAAAGGAGGAGAAGGTCCGCGCGCTGATTGAGCGCGCGACAGACGTTGCGACTCGCGAATTCAACCTTGATGTTCGGCGCGCCAGCGAGTTGGACACAGCATCGCTTGCTCTGGCCCTGGATTCGCTCCCGATGATGGCGGCTCAGCGCATCCTGGTGATCCGCGAAATAGCGGCACTCAAAAAAGATTCGCTCATGATGCTCAGGTCGCACCTGGAACGCCCTGCCGCATCCATCGTGCTGCTGCTCATCGCCAGCGCGGGTACCAAGCCCGACACGGCGCTCTCAGAACATTGTTTGGCAGTGGAATTCAAGCCACTCAACGAGGACGAACTCGTCATCTGGCTGTCCCGGCACGCAGCCTCGGTCGGTGCAACGATACAACCGAATGCTGCGGAACTGCTCTGCCGAACGACGGGCAACGATCTCGCATTGTTGACCGCAGAATTCGACAAGTTGCGAAGCTATGCAAACGGGGGAACGATTGATGAACTTGTGGTAACCGCGGTAGCGGGGGTACGGCACGGCGAAACATTGGGAGACCTGCTCGACCTCCTGGCCGTGCGCGAGGGCCCCCGGGCGATCTTGCTATTAGGGCGGACGCTGGTCCAGCCGAAGACCACGGCGGTATCAATTCTGATGGCACTGACCACGCAGACAATTGCTCTCGGATGGGCCCTTGCCGCAAGCGCGCGGGGTCTTCCGCAGCGACAACTGGAACGGGAGCTGTTTGGCCTGCTGAAGGAAACCCCCTCTTCGCTGGTTGGTCGTCCTTGGGGCGAGGCCGTCAAGGCGTGGGTTCAGGCGCTTCGGCATTGGGACCGTTCGTCGGTCGATCAAACCCTTGAGCTTGTCCTCGCTGCCGATGCCGCACTGAAGGACACTCGTGTATCATCGGAGGAACAAATACTCGGCAGCCTGATGCTCTCGATAACTGCTGGCAAATCGCGCAGAGCTGCCGCGTGAAGGTACGAGTGCGTCGGGCTTTCGACTTCCCCTTGATGTCCCATGCTGCCGCGCTCACCCTTGCGCTCTCGTTCGGCGCATTGCGCGGCATGGCTCAGACCGCAGCACCGCGCACGCAAGACTCAGTATTCCGGCGCGCTCAACGTATGGCAAGCGACGGCAATGCATCAGGCGCTCGCGCTCTGGTGGACTCGATACTCGCGGCATCTGCTGACGGGTCAGTCCAGTACACGGATGCCCTCTTCTGGCGTGCTACACTTGCCGAGTCGGTGGATCAGGCACGTCGGGATTATCTTCGCCTGGCGGTGGAGTTCTCACTTTCGGCGCGAGCGGAGGATGCGCTGCTTCGCCTTGCCCAGATTGATCTGGCAAAAGGCGATCGCACAGCGGCCAAGAAACATCTTGAGCGCCTCGTGCTGGAGCACCCGAACGGACAATCACGCGCTGAAGCGGCGTATTGGATGGGTCGCGTTCTGTTCGAGGAAGGTGCTATGGCTGCTGGGTGCGCCTCCCTGGCCGATGCGCGTGATCGCGTACCAGATGTCGCAGTCGAACTGTCGAACCAGATCAGCTATTATGCGCGGCAATGCGCGAACGTCCAGCGCGCGATCGACATCGCGCGAACCGACTCGATTGCACGTGCAGACTCCATTACGCGAGCGACAGGCGCGGTTGGGAAACCAGCCCAGGCTGAGAATGCGGCCACGCGCAGCGCGAAGCCGCTACCCCTCCGCGGACCCATATGGTCTGTACAGGTCGCTGCTTATTCGACCCGGACCGATGCTGCTCAACTTGCTCAGCAGCTGACTTCGCGAGGGTACACTGCGCGCGTGACGTCCGAACAGCCCTTTCGTGTCCGCATCGGACGCTTTGCGAAGCGCTCCGACGCAGTGCTCCTGGCGCGGAAGCTCAAGGACGCCAGAATGACAGCGATCGTGGTGGAGGGAGAGCGGCCATGAGCCGGGATTCGGCGACGCCATTGATGCAGCAGTATAGAGAAATCAAGTCGCGCCACCAGGATGCAATTCTTTTCTTCCGTATGGGCGACTTCTATGAAATGTTCTATGACGACGCCGAAATTGCGTCGCGCGAGTTGGGTCTGACGCTGACATCACGCAACAATGGCGGTGCAGCGGAAGTGCCGCTAGCGGGCGTACCGGTGCGCGCGGTAAACGAATACCTGCGCCGCCTTGTACAGCGAGGTTTTCGCGTGGCGATCTGCGAGCAGACGGAAGATCCGAAGTTTGCCAAAGGAATCGTGCGACGCGAAGTGATTGAGACCGTGACGCCGGGTGCAGCGTTCTCCGACGATCTCCTGGACGGTGCTCGAAACAATTTTCTCTGCGCAATGCAGGTGAACGGAGACCTTGCCGGGATCGCTGCCGCGGACCTTTCGACGGGCGAGTTCCGCCTTATTATCGCTCAGACCCGAGACGTGGGCGCAATCCTGGCCAGACTCTCCCCGCGCGAGATTCTTCTAGCGGCACGCCAAGACCATGTCTCTCCACATGGAATGGACACGCTGGTGACTTCCCGAGAAGGCTGGGAGTTCGAGACGGCTCTCGCCGAGCGCGCGCTGGCCGAGCATTTTGCGGTGCAATCTCTTGAAGGATTCGGGATTGAACCCAGAGATGGGCTGGCCGTTGGTGCGGCGGGCGCGCTGCTCAGGTATTTGCATGAACTGCAACCCTCGGGGGTGCCGCATCTTGCGCACCCGCACCTGGAACGTCCGGGCAGTATCATGCCCCTCGATGAAATGACGCGGCGGAATCTCGAATTGGTGGAGTCGTTGCGAGACGACGGCTCCAGCGGCACGCTGCTGGCTGTGCTTGACCGGACGCAGACACCAATGGGTGCGCGGCTGCTGCGGCAATGGATCCTCTCGCCGCTCACCGAGGCCGTGGCAATCGACGCCCGGCTCGACGCAGTGGGTGCGCTTGTGCTCGACGCGATCGCGCGAACCGCGT
>Ga0210384_10004176_pt1 | contig 16251 bp, 13 predicted proteins | sample IncBWH2MmetaG_FD_160574 | JGI IMG/M metagenome (GOLD analysis project Ga0210384, IMG submission 160574) | Forest soil microbial communities from Barre Woods Harvard Forest LTER site, Petersham, Massachusetts, United States - Inc-BW-H-2-M | ecosystem: Environmental > Terrestrial > Soil >...
TAGCGGGATTGCAACAGCTTTTGGACCAACAGGGCATTCGCGCAACCACCATCCAGCAAGTGGACCAGCTTCTCGCGAGCAATTCCGACTTGATCGCTGCCGGGTACATAAAGGGAGCCACGATCAACTTGGTTCCGGTGCGTACCCAGCTCGGCGGGACCGCGGACTGGTCCAGCCGCGGCCTGCGCCGGAAACAATGGAATTACAGTTTTCTATACAACAACAACCAGATGCTGCAGGGGAGCACGGTGGACGTGATACATACTCTGTCCTACTCGCAGAGCATCACTCGTTCTGACGACCTTTCGGCGTCTTGCTCGGTCCAGGGATCGAAGAATCCCGGTGGATCACAGACATACGCGCCCGTGTGCTTCCTGGCCTGGAGGCACCAGTTCCAGCATGTTCCCTATTTCATCATTCCTGAAAGGCGCGGAGCGATCGCGGGCAACGTCTTTCGGGACGACCAGTTTAAAGGAGCGCTGGAACCGGGCATGCCGCCGATGTCAGAGGTGGAGGTCGTGCTGGATGATCGCCGGCGCACATTGACGCGCGCCGATGGTTCGTACCGCTTCCCGAACGTGCCTCGCGGCCCGCACAAAATCGTGGCCATGTTTCATTCCCAGGACCCGTTTTTCTTCACCACGCCATCCGACTTCGAGGTGGCGGAGAACGCTACCGTAAATTTCGGAATCGGCTACTCGCTGTCCGGTTTGAGCGGTCGAGTTCTGAATGACGCGGGACAAGGCATAGGCGGGGTCACCGTCGCGATCGGAAGTAGAGGATTGAAGTGGAGCGTTGTAACCGAGGCGGACGGCAGCTTCTTCGTCTCCTCTCTGGTGGCGGGCGAGTATGAAGTCCGCGCGGACGAGGATACGCTGCCAGCGGGTTACTCCCCGGAGGCTCTCGGCGAGCCCCAGCGAGTCACGGTAGGGGCGTCGGCGCCGGGCAAGGCGGCCTTTACGGCGCGAGCATATCGCAGCATCTCCGGACAAGTACAGAGCTACGATTCGACAGTAGGCCGGTATGTTCCCGTAAGCCGGGCGCAAGTAACTCTGGAACCCGGTTCGACTACCGTGACCGACCTGACGGGACGGTATTTGTTCCGCGACCTGGCGTCTGGATCCTATACAATCGCGGTTCAGGACCAATCCCGCGCAGTTCTACTGGGCGCCCAACCGGTCGATCTGAAAGATGTGGATTTTCAGATCAGCAGGCCGAGTGAAACCTCAACCCCTCGCTAACTCGATCGCGGCAACACGACCGGCCTAGCTCTTCTGTCCGTTTTGCGCCTGCAAGCGGTACGGCTCGCCCGCCAGCGTGTACAGCAGAGTGCCGCCCAGCGCCGCGGCGGGAATGCTCAGAAATTCTCTGCGCTTCATATCAGTTTCTCCGGATGCTTGAAGTAGCGGTCGATCAGCGCGTCCGCTGCCCAGTAGGTCAACGCCAGTACGGTCAACGTCGGATTCGGAGCGGCCGTGTGCGGAAACGCCGACGCCCCGATCACCCACAAATTAGGCATGTCCCAATGCTGAAGATTGCGGTTGACAACGCTCATCTCGGGCGTTTTCCCCATCATGGTCCCGCCCTGAATGTGCGTCCCCTGGTAGTTGATCACGTTATATCTTCCACCCGCGGGTCGCACGGGGTCCGCCTTCGCGCCCATCTCCGGCGCAAGCTTCGCGGCCACCCGCGCGGCGAAGTCGCGCTGCTTGTTTTCGTGATCGGTCCAGTCGAGCGTGAAGCGCAGCAGCGGATCGCCGAATCGGTCCGTGTAATCCGGGTCCAGGTCAAGAAAATTCTGCCGATACGCCAGGTGCTCTCCGCTCAACCCGATCCCGCCCACGCGATCGCGCCATTCGAGCGAGGCCTTTTTCCACTCCGGACCCCAGTTGGATTTCGCCGCGCCCTGCGGGATGTCGCCAAAGTTCGCGATAGGGCGGTTTCCAGGAGTCGAAGCGGCGATCGTGCCCAGTCGCAAGATCCCCTCCGATCCCGTGAGGCCGTGGTCGCCATCGAAATCGGCGATGCGCATGTCGAGTGACCCGGTCCCCATGAACGCATTCAGCGGCTTGTCGAAAAAGATCCGCGTATTGCCGGTCACCTGATGCGTCAAGTTGCGGCCCAGCGTTCCCTTCCCCGTCGCCGGATCGTACGGCGTCCCAATCTTCGAGAGATGCAACAGCCGCACGTTGCTCAGCGTGAACGACGCGAGCACCACGGTTTCGGCGGGTTGAAAGAACTCCTCGCCATTAGCGCCGATGTACTGGATACCGGTGGCGCGTCCGTCCTTGTGAACGATGCGCCGCACCCAGGCGCCCGTTCGCAGTTCGAAATTCTTGTGGCGCTCGAGCACCGGGAGCAGCGTGTTCGAGGGCTGCGCCTTCGCGCCGATCATGCACCCGAAGCGCTCGCAGAAACCGCAGTAGGCGCACGCCGGCCGCACGATTCCATCCGGATTTTTGTACGTCTCGCTCAAATTCGACGCCGGACACGGAAACGGGTGATACCCCAGCTTCTTCGCCGCCTGCTCGAACATCGATCCCAGATACGAAGTCTTGAGAGGCGGCGTAGGATATTCATTCTTGCGGACACCTTCAAACGGATTCCCGCCCTCCATCGTTTTGCCACGCAGATTGCCGGCCTTGCCGCTGACGCCGAGCATTCGTTCGGCGTACCAGTAGTGCGGCTCGAGCTCATCGTAGGTGACTCCCCAATCGGCCACCGCCAGGTTCGCCGGCAGCCGCGCGGCCCCGTGCTTCTCCTTGAGGTGTGTCGCCAGCACGAACACGTCCGGAAGAAATCGAATGGCCCTGCCGTTCCAGTGCTCCCCCGCCCCGCCCACTCCGGTGCCCGGCAGAAACGACCCGTACTGGCGCACGGGGACGGCCCTATCGCGCAGGGAGTGGCGATGCGTCACAGTGTCGTCGGCAATGTTCTGCATCAGTTTCAGACGGACGGCGTAGTCGAGCTCATCCATTCCCATCGCGTAGTCAGCTGTTTTTCGGGGGCCGCCGCGCTCCATCACGAGCACCGAATGCGAGGTGCGGCTGGCAATCTCCTTGGCCATCGCGAGGCCGGTCCATCCGCCGCCGATGATCGCGACATCTACTGGTTTCAAATTCGTCATTTTTCGATACCTACCACCAATCGCCCATCTCTGATTCCGATTCGATTGCGGCCCGCCTGCGCTGGCCCGCACTGCGGCACGGCCGATCCAGCGTAGTAATTCAACCCATACTGCCATGTACGGCTCATGTTGTCCAGACACGCGCCCGTAAGCGCATCTCGGTTCGCTCGCCAGAAACCTCGCACCGATACCGACTGCTCCAGCGCCGGAAAAGTGCTGTTCTTGAGATACACGATCCCCAAGCCCGCGGCAAGAGCGGTAGCAGCCACCGCCAGTTCCGCCTTTCCTTTGTAAGCCAGCCACCAAACCGCGCCGGCCGCCGGCACCAACAACAAACCCGTGGGCGCGAAGCTAAGGTCAGTCTTGCGAATGCCGGAGAGCAGAGCGGCTGGCAGAACCCTCGCAACCGTCGGCAGTGCCACCAGCAGCGCGGCGCACGCGGCTACCCACCATTCGACGCGCGGGCACGTGTCGAGTGCGATCGCGAGCACCACCGCCAGCGCCGGCATCAGCGGTAGCAGGTACCCCGGCAGCTTGTTGCTCGAAGCGGAAAAAAAGACCAACCCATACACTACCCACGCAGCCAGCAGCCTGACGCGCACGTCGCCGTAGATCTTGCGCCGGGCCAGCAAGCCGGCCAGAGGCGTCCAGGGGAACAAGCCCGCCAGCAACACCGGGACGTAATACCAGAAGGGCTGCACGTGTTCGAGCGTTGGCGAATAAACGCGCTCGATGTGCTGCTTCCAGAAAAAATCGTTCCAGAAGGCGCTCCCGTTACGCACATAGCACAGCACGAACCAGGGCGCAGCCACGATCACGGCGCCCGCGACAGTCGCCAGGCGCTTTCCGCTAGTGACCCTTCCTCTGGTAACGACGATCAGCGGGGCATAGAGGACCACCGGCACGAACCCCTTGGCGAGGATAGAGACTCCCATCAGCGCCCCGGCTAGCCAGCCTCGTTTGGGCCGCGTATCGGACACGGCGATGAGCATCGCTGCCCCAAGCGCCGCGGACATCAGCAGATCGGTGAGCGCCGCAAAGCTGTACGCCACCCAGCCCGCCGACGTCGCGAGAATCAAAGTCGCCGCCGTGGCCACCCGCTCCGAAAATTCGCGCGCCAAAGTCGTGTAAAAAAACCACAGAAACAGGACGCTGACCAGCACCACCGGCAGCCGCGCCGCCCACTCGTCCGATAAATGTATCCGGGATGCTATCCGATGTGCCGCGGCGGTCGTCCAATATAGTAGCGGGGGTTTCTCGAACCACGGTTGCCCGTCGAGCCGGGGTGTGACCCAGTCGCCCGAGCGCGCCATTTCGCGCCCTACGGAGGCGTAGCGCGGCTCGTCCGGCCCCAGAAATCCGACCGCCCCTAACTGCCACAGATACAGTAGCAGCAGAGGAACAATGAGCCAGCTTCGCGACAAGTCTTCAGTATAATGAGGATGCGGGAATTCCGTCGAATTGGTAGCATCTTGAATGCCCGCACCGTCTGGGGGATTGGAATGAAAATTGTCACTTTTCTGCTGTTGAGCTTCTCGCTGTTGGCTCAGACGAACGCCAATGGTAACGCCGGGGCAAAATCGGCGCTCGATAAGGCCACGCTCGAAGCCTATCTGCGCTACTCCGAGCTGTGGATTCCCCAGGTTGCCGTGAAAATAGACGACCCCAAGCCCTCCGCCGATTTGAATAATTATTTCGACGTCTGGGTACACCTCTCCTACAACGGCTCCACCAAGGATGAGATGTACTACGTCTCCAAGGACGGCGCGAACATCGTCAAGGGCACGGCTTACGACATCACCAAGAGTCCATTCCAGTCCAACCTGGCCCAGCTCAAGACCGACCAGTTGCCCAGTTTCGGCGCCGGCCCCGGCGCTCCGGTAACGTTGGTGGTGTTCGGTGATTTTGAGTGCCCTGTCTGCCAGAAAGAGGAACAGGAGCTGCGCAAGAATCTGCCGGCCTCGCCTTTGGCCGACAAGGTCCGCGTGTATTTCACCGATTTCCCGCTGACCTCCATTCATCCCTGGGCGCTGAAGGCCTCCATCACCGGGCGTTGCATGTATCACAGCAACCAGTCGGCCTTCTGGGATTACCACGATTGGATCTACCAGAACCAGGGCGAGATCAACCCTCAGAATCTGGATGCGAAGGTCCAGGAGTTTGCCCAGCAAAAAGGATTCGACGCCATGCAGTTGGGCCGCTGCCTGGATGACAAGAGCACCGCGGCCGAAGTCGAGCGCTCGATGAAGCAAGGGCACGACCTGTCGGTCAGCGCCACGCCCACTTTGTTTATCAATGGCCGCAAGATCGAGGGCGCGCTCGAATGGCCGGTTCTCTCGCAGCTGCTTCAGATCGAGGTCGATCACCAGGCTACGCTCCCCAAAACGACTGCCAAAAACGGCGCGAAAAACGACGATCAATGCTGCGTCGTGACCATTCCGTCGCTTGGGGGAAAGTAGGTCGTGATGCTTCGATCCGCCCGCTGGATATTGCTGGCGTGCCCGCTGGCGCTCATTGCCGCCGACGTCAATCCGCAAACTTACCTCGACGACGTGCGGTATCTAGCTTCGCCCGAACTGAAGGGCCGCGCCACCGGCAGTCCGGAGCTTGAAAAAGCCGCCTCTTACATCGCTTCCCAGTTTCAGTCGTTCGGCTTAAAACCGGCTGACGGAAAGAACTTCGAGGTGGCGTTCCCGGTCACTTTGGGGGCGACTCTGGGCGCGAACAATTCGTTCAGCTATCGCGATGGCGGTCAAAAAGGCGCACTGAAGCAGGGCCAGGATTTCGAGCCGTTTTCGTTTTCATCCGTCGGTAAGCTGTCCGCGCCGGTGATTTTCGCGGGCTACGGCATCACCGCCAAGGAATACAATTACGACGACTACGCGGGCCTGGATGTGACGGGCAAGATCGTTCTGATTCTGCGCCACGAGCCGCAGGAGCACGACGAAAGAAGCGTTTTCCAGGGCAAGAAACTCACCTCGCACGCAACCTTCATCGAGAAGGCCGTCAACGCCAAGATGCATGGGGCGCGCGGCGTGATTTTCGTGAACGATGTGGCGGCCCACTCCGCGAACGAGGATAAGCTCGAAAAGCTGGGCGAAACCGGCGGCCCGCGCGATGCCGGTGTGTTTTTCGTGCAAGTGAAGGCGGCCACCGCGGAACGCTGGCTTGCCGCCGAAGGTCGCGACCTGCGGCAGCTTTCAGAAGAAATCGATCGCGACCTGAAGCCGCGCTCCTTCCCGCTATCGAAGCTTGAAGTGGATCTCGACGTTGACCTCACCCACGAAACCAAAACGGTTCACAATGTCGCGGCGTTCCTGCCCGGCACTACGCCCGAGTACGTCATTATCGGGGCGCATTACGATCATCTCGGCCTGGGCGATGAGCATTCCCTTGCGCCGGGCTTGAAGGGGACCATACATCCTGGCGCCGACGACAACGCCTCCGGCACGGCGGGGGTCATTGAGCTGGCACGCTGGTTTTCCAAGCAGCCGCAACCCAAGCGCGGCATCTTGTTTATGACGTTCGCCGGCGAAGAACTCGGCTTGCTCGGGAGCGAGTGGTACGTCAAGAACCCGATCCTGCCGCTTGAAAACGCGGTCGCCATGATCAATCTGGACATGATTGGGCGCATTCGCGACGGCAAAATATTTTTGAGCGGCGTCGAAACCGGCACGACTTTCGCCCGGCTGGTGTACGACGCAAAGCTCCCCGCACCGCTGCATTTCGATTTGACGGGCAAGAATTCGGGGACCAACATGAATGACGCAAGCGATCATGCTTCCTTCGTCTCGAAGCAAGTCCCGATCCTGTTTTTCTTCTCCGGATTGCATGCCGACTATCACAAACCGGGCGACACCGCCGACAAGATTAATGCGCCGGACGCGGCTAAGCTACTCGATTACATCGCGGATCTTACCGAGCGCGTGGCCGCCGCGCCAGACCGCCCTGTGTTCGTGCGCGTCGCCAGGCCCGCCGGCCCCGTTTCGAACGGAAGTAACGTCTCCGGTTATGGTCCCGATTTCGGCAGCATCCCGGATTTTGATGAGCCCCCCAAGGGTGTGCGCTTTGCCGATGTTCGCGAAGGCAGCCCGGCCGCCAAAGCAGGCCTGCGCGGGGGCGATATTCTTATCGCCTTCGATGGCAAGGATATTAGTAATCTCTACGACTTCACCTACGCCCTCCGAGACCACAAACCTGGGGATTTGGTACCAGTCAAAGTGATCCGCGGGAACCAAACGATTGAAGCTAAAGTACTGCTTACGGAACGCCGTTAATCTGGCATACTGAGTTAGCGAAAAACCATGACTTCCCGTAAGCTGCCGCCGCTGATTCTGCATCCGTTTGCCGATAACGCTGGGCCAGGAAAACTGGTCGAAAGCTCGCGGGCCAGCTTGATGCTTCAGGGCCTGCTTCCCCCCGGCGAGCGCAGCGCGGCCGATCTGGAACGGGCGCTGCTGGAGGGCCGGTATTGCGAGATCCGCATGCTGTTCTATGTCGGAAAGGATCTGTTGCGGAGGATCGACCAGTGTCTGGAGTTCGTCGAACGAGCGCCGGATCTGCGCGCTTCCGGCATCAAGTACCAGAGTTTCGCGGCCTACCTCGTCAATCACGCGCCGCCAGAAGTCCAGGCCAAGCTGCGCAAGTGGGGAGTGGCCGACTACAAGGCGATCTTCTCGCGCTCGCTCGGTTTGAGCACGATACTTGCCACCGCCCCGGAGCGCGATCTGCTGTCCGATGAGTTCGTGCGCAACTACTACCGTTACGCCGACCAGCTCTTTGCCTCGCGCCAGAGCGAGACGATATTTGAGGACATCTCGAACCTTGGTTTCGAGTTCGACCTTTTTGCCTCCGGCGAATACTCTCGCATGCTCGAGCGCGAATGGGCCGAAAGCGAGTCGTAGTTCGCTCTCGTTAACCCCGCCGGCGCACTCTGTGCGCCACCCCGCATACTCTCACCTCCAGGCCCTTCCCACAAGCGACGCTGTGGGGCAATCTCTGTGGAACACCTCTGTGGAACAATGATTACTCAGAGCGGGTTTACTCAGGAGAGGAGTGCTTCCTTTGGACGGCGAGCGGGGGACCCCGGAAGAACGGATGCAGCGCGGCAGGAGCCGGCGGGAAGCAGTGAGCCGGGCGGCCCAAGCGAACTTGCGCCCAAAAGAACGGCGGTTCGATCCAATCGACGTGCTGCAGGCTTCGACGGAAGGCCGGATACTTCAGTTGCTGCCGATCAAATACGCCCGGATGAAAGTGTCGCCGTTCGCATTTTTCCGGGGTGCGGTGTCGATCATGGCGGCGGACTTGGGCCGGTTGCCGAACTCCAGTATCCACGCTCAGCTCTGCGGCGATGCGCACGTCCAGAACCTGGGCTCCTTCGCAGCACCGGATGGCAAGTTGGTTTTTGATTTGAATGATTTTGACGAGACGATCCGCGGCCCGTGGGAATGGGACGTCAAGCGGATGGCGGTCAGCATTGTACTCGCGGGCAGGGAAGCTGGTCACAATCGCGCCGGATGTAGGGACGCGGCGGAGACCTTCGTCGAGAGTTACTGCCGGTCTATTGGTGAATTCTCGCGGCAGCCGATCTTACAGGTGGCGCGGCACCAGATTCGCCGCGAGAAAAGCGTTGAACCGATCCATGCGGCGCTGCGTCAATCGGAACGCGCGCGCCCGCTGGATCTGTTGAAGAAGTTCACTGAGGCGGACGGACACGGGCGGCGGCGTTTTCGCACGTTGCGTCCCGGCTTGTGGCGGATTCGAGGAGCGAAGGCCAAGGAGATTCTCCATTCGCTCAGGGCCTATCGCAAGAGCCTTCCCCCTGAACGACGTCATCTCTTTGACCTGTTCCGCAGCATCGATGTCGGGTTCAAGGTAGTGGGGACGGGGAGCGTCGGTTTGCGGGACTACGTGGTCCTGTTCGAAGGGAACGGCCCCCAGGATCCGATTTTCCTGCAGATCAAGCAGGAGGTGGCGTCGGCGTATGCAAAGTACTTGCCGGAAGCTGCTCAGCCGCACCAGGGGCGGCGCGCAGCGGAGGGGCAACGGGCCATCCAGCCCATCTCGGATCTGCTGCTCGGTTGGACGACCGTCGGGGACCATCACTATTTGGTCCGCCAGCTCAACGACCGGAAGGGCACAATCAATCTACAGACGTTAGCTGGCGTAGGACTGAACAGCCTGGCGATGGTTGCGGGCGAACTGCTGGCGCGGGGGCATGCCCGGTCTGGCGACGTGTGCGAGATTTACGGATACTGCGGCTCGGGGCTGAAGATGGCGAAGGCGCTGCGCACTTTCGCCTGCGAATACGCGGACCAGACTGAGGCCGATTACGACGCGTTTCTTGCCGCGATCAAGCGCGGAAGGATAAAGGTGGCGAAAGACGCAGGCTAAGCGGCAGACGACGCTCTGCCCCAAAGCTGCTTCGTAAGCGAGTTGCGCGCCCTCGACCAGCGCGCGGAGCTTGGCCCACACGATGCTCGCGGCGCTCAAGTGACCTATTTGCCGACCGCTCGGAGCCGGGTGTAGCGCGCAATCGTCGTGAAATCGCGGTCGCGGTGCCACACCTCTACGTCGCTGTGAATGGCGATTGCGGCAATGAGGCAGTCGACCCCGGAACGGATGGTATAGCCTCGCCGGCGGCCGTCCATGAAAATTTGGGCGGCTTCCAGAAACAACTCGAGGGGTAGCGGATCACACAGCTTGGGCAAGGCGAGAAACGCATCGCGCAAACCGGCTGACGCAGCTTTCTTGGGGTCCAAGCCCTGGATCACTTCCTGGACGATTGGACCACACACCGCAAATTCACCGATCCGAGCCTCAGCGTCGGAAAAGCGCGCGGAATCGATGAACACATCAATCCAAAGCGAGCTGTCAACCAGGATCAAGCAGCCTTCTTTTTGCGGCGGCGAGACAGGCGCCGGGGCCGATCCTCGCGCATCTCGGAGAGATCTCCCTTCCAAAGGCCCTTGCCGAAATACTGCGGAATGCTTCGGATCTTAATGATCCGGATGGCTTCATCCAGGGCTTTATTCACTGTTTCGGAATAAGTTTTAGCACTGAGGAGTTTGCGGGCCTCCTCCAGCCTGTGCTCATCAAGCACAAGATTTGTGCGTTTCATGTGTACAGTGTACCGCGCCGCTGGCCGGCAGAAATCGCCACTCCCGCCGCCACCACCACCAAACACCCGACGACGTTGTACCAGAGATAGGCGATAGGCGTGAAGCGGGCCACCGTGAAAATGGCCGCCTGGCCCAGCAGGACTCCCCAAAACGCGCCCGTGCCGCTCACCCGCTTCACGAAAAAAGCGAGGACGAATACGCCCAGCATGCTGCCGTAAAACAGTGAGCCTACCTGATTCACTAGCTCGATCAGCGCGCCGAATCCTTGCGCGAAATTCGCGAATGCGATGGCGTAACAGCCCCAAAAGACGGTGGCCACCCGCGAGGCCAGCAGGAAATGGCGATCCGTTCCCTCGCGGTGGAAATGGCGCTTGTAGACATCCACCATCGTCACCGTGGCGAGCGAATTAATCTCGCCCGAGCTCGCCGACATCGCCGCCGTGAAGATGACGCCGATGATCAACCCGACGATCCCCTTGGGCAGATAGTGGGTGACAAACGACAGAAAGATGTAGTTTGTATCGTTTTCGCCCGCCAGCTTCTGCGCCTCCGCGCGCGCGTCGTCCACATTTTTCTGAGCCGCGCGGAACTCGTCGATCGCCCCGCCCCGGATCACGTTGCGCGCCGCCGCTTGCCGCCGCTCGAATGCCTGGTTGTAGCGGGCTTCGATCTGCGTGTACTCCGGCGCGCTGCGCACGCGCTGCATTTCGAGCGGATGAAATAGTACCGGCGGCTGCACGAACAGGAAGAATACGAACACCATCGCGCCGATGAACAGAATGAAGAACTGCACCGGCACCTTGGCAACCGCGTTGAAAAGCAGGCCCAGGCGGCTCTGCCCGATTGAGCGCCCGGTGAGATATCGTTGCACCTGGCTTTGATCGGTGCCGAAGTACGCCAGCATCAGGAAGCCGCTGCCGATCAGCCCGCTCCACAGGTTGTAGCGATTGTTCCAGTCGAAGTGCGTGTCTACGGCATTCAACCTTCCGGCAGCGCCCGCGAGCTTGACCGCGTCGAAGAAGGAAATATCGGAGGGCAACTTCCATATCACGACCGCGAGCGCGAGCACCAGCGCCGCCATGATGACCGACATCTGCAGCACGTCCGCCCAGGTCACGGCCTTGATGCCCCCGGTGGTGGTATAGAAGATCACCAGAGCGCCCATGACGATAGTGGTCACGTGAAATGACCAGCCGAGGATCACCGACATGACGATGGCCGGCGCCGCCAGCGCAATCCCTGCCCCGAGTCCGCGCTGGATCAGAAACACCAGCGTCACCAGTGAGCGGGTTTTCGCGTCGAAACGCTGCTCCAGATATTCATACGCGGTGTATACCTTGGCGCGATGGAAAATCGGCACGGCCGTGGCGGAAAGGATCACCATCGCCAGTGGCAGGCCGAAGTAAAATTGCACGAAGCGCATGCCATCGACGTAGGCTTGGCCGGTGGTCGAAATGAAGGTGATCGCGCTGGCCTGCGTGGCCATGATCGACAAACCCATGGCATACCACGGCATGGTCTTGCCGGCCAGCAGGAATTGATTGACGCTGCTCGAGTCGCGCCCGCGCCACAAGCCGTACGACACCAGAAACAGCAGCCATCCGGACAGCACGGCCCAATCGAGAGTGGTCATTTAGGGCGCGTAGTGTTTCGTGAACAGCCAGAAAAGAAAGATGACCACGGCCAGGTAAGCCAGCACAAAACGGTAGACATTCGGCCAGGTGCGTAGCACGGGCGGCGGCTCGTCCAGGATCGGCTTATCTTCGCGCGGATCGCCGATCGTCACTGAGTTTTCGCCGCGCTCAGCATGTTCGCAAAAAGGCGGTAGGCGCCGGGAACGCCGGCCGGCAGCTCGCGGAACCAGTCATAGGAGGAAAATATGTAGGCTCCTTTTCCGTAGCGCGTGTAGAGCTCGCCGCCCGGCAACGGCTTTTTCTCGCCGGGGTCATGCGATTCGAGAACGCTTTGGTATTTGGGATCCCACTCGGAGGCGAAGTTCAGCCCGCGTTCCTGAATCCAGCCCTCGAAGTCGCGGCTGGTGATTTCGTTCGGCTTGTGAAGCAGGGGTAGCCGCGGATTCGGGAAAGTGACCGGGGCCTCTTCCACCGTCACACGCTCGCGGCCGGTCTTGATCGGATAGGGACCGATGTGGGCCAGCGCCGGCGATTCGACCGCTGTGTTGTTGGGCCCGCCCTCCGGCGTATTGTACTGGACGATGAGCGTGCCGCCATTTTCGACGTACTTGAACAGGCGCTGGTAATTGGCCCGCAGATCGGGGCGCGTATTGAAGGCGCGCACGCCGGTCACAATCGCATCGAAGCGGCTGAGGTCGCCATGCAGCAGATCGGCCGCTGAAAGAAACGTCACGTCGCAACCCATCTGGCGCAACGCGGCGGGCACTTCATCGCCGGCGCCTTCGATGTAGCCGACGTTGTGGGCCAGCGTCCGAATATCGGCGCGAACCAGCCTCGATTCAGCCGGCGGAAACAGGGTCTGGGCCGGGATATGCGGGTAATTGATCACGCGTGTGTCGCTCGAAACGCGGCGATCGCCAACCATCGCCACGGCCCTCGCGTCGCCCTGCGAGTCGGCTTGCGGAGGCATAAGCTCGAATGCGACCGTGGTCTGCTCGTCTGCGCCAGTCAAGTCAAAGTGTTGCGAGGCTGGCGCTGCTTTCCAGCCATTGGGAAGTTCCAGGTGCACATCACCCGAGGCTTTTCCCGTGTTCGCCTTCACCGGAATTTCAATCCGGCGGGACTTGGTATCCGGGAACACCAGTGCTGTTCCGCTGAAATCGATGCCCACCGGCGGCACGATCGCGAGCGGCCGTAGCAGCTCGCCATAGACGCGATCCACATAGTGATGAACCACCGGGCGAGTCAGTACGATCTCGGTGCCGCCCAGCTTCATCCGGAATTCCGCGGAGAGCACCGGCGCGTTTTCCGGATCGCCGATCTGTTGGCCATCGGGCACCGAATACATGCTGCCGTCCCTGGGCTGCTCGAGCCAATATGGCTGGGAGTAGGGTTGCGACGGCGGCACCTTCACGGTCACTGAATACTGGAACGGCTTGTTCGGAACCAGCGCCCCCGGATAGATCACGACGTTGGGAACGGCCGGTATTCCAGCCAATTTCTCACCTACCATTTGAGCATCGAGCGGACTGCGCGACAGCGCCGTTAGCGTGACTCTCAGATTCCCGCCCGGCGTGATCTCAAACTTGTCGGCTTGCGCGTCAAGCCATACACCACCACATAGAGCGATCGTTTCCTCGAACTCGGTGAGCTTGCGCCCCGCGATGGGGCTCTTGGTTTGCGTCGCGATCGCGCTCGCTAGTTGCCGCGCTTTGGCCAGCAGCGGCAGGAGAGCTTCGGGATGCGCGGGAACGAATTCGCGGGCCGCTTGATCAAGGAGCACACTCACCGCCGCGCCGCCTGGCAGACGCGACCAGCCCATGTTGATGCCTTCAAAGATGTCCTTGCGGGCCTTGTCGCCGCTGAGCGTCACCAGATAGTTCATCAGGAGGCCTTTGCGCTCCGCGGTGCCCATCCCCTGGCTGCGATGCTGGCTGCGGCTCATCCCGGCGATCTCGTTGTAGGAATATCCGAGCTCGGGCGAATATGCTCCCAGGTCCAGCTCTAGTTTTTCGGGGATCGCATCGTTTTCCGTCTGCTGTCGATCGGTGAAGGCAGCCGGATTGTTCATCAGCCGCTGCGCCTGCCAGGCTTGGACATACTTCAACTGCTCCGGAAACCGCGATGGATCGGCGGCGGCGGAAAACGCCTCTTTGCCGAGAATGGCCGAAACCTGATGCTGGCCATGCCCGTCGCGCGGGGTGCCGGTGAATCGCAGAATGATCACGTCGGGCCGGAACCGCCGGATGGCCCACACGACGTCGCCCAGCACCTTCTCGCGGGGCCACTTGGTGAACGTTTCCTCGGCGGTCTTGGTGAAGCCGAAGTCGATGGCGCGCGTGAAGTACTGCTCGGCGCCGTCGATTCTGCGCGCCGCGAGTAGCTCCTCCGTGCGGAGAATGCCCAGTTCGTCGCTTTGGTCGCCGCCAATCAGGTTCTGGCCTCCCTCGCCTCGGGTGAGTGAAAGGTAGGCGGTGCGGACGTGCCGGCCACGCGCCAGATAGGCCAACAGCGCGGTGTTCTCATCGTCGGGATGAGCCGCGATCATCATGACGCTGCCCAGATTATTCAGCTCCTCAAGCGCGAGGCGGATTCTAGTTTCGCCGGACAGTTGCTTTTGAGCGGAGACGGAGGGCACCAGAGTTACGCCGGCAATCGCCAGCAGGAGCAGCCGCAAATGGAGCGGGGACTTCACAGTGTACCCTATCTTAATCTTAACGTCGATCTTAATCTTACGTAGCGCCCGAGGGCTTGCGCCCGTGCGCTCACCCCGTGCGCTCACCTTAGATGCTATCTTACTCAACGCTGGTTGCACGGATTGACTCGCAAGCTTCCGATATTATGCTCCCGGGCGCCTCGCCTGATGAAAAAGCGAGCCGGGGGTTGCGACCGCGCCTGCACATCGGTATATTGGATTCGTCAAAAACGGGCTGCGCTTCGAAGAAGGATGTGCGGATCTTCCCTGCCCAGAATCAGGATTGGAGGAGTTTACACATGAAACATATTAAGTCGATTACCGTCATGCTGCTTGCTGTGCCCCTGCTCGTGCTGCTTTCGGTTGCCACAAGCGACGCAGTGGGGTCCTACACGCAATTACCAACCATCACCGTTCCCGGCGATCTGGCTTCCGGGTTCGACATCGCCTGGGTGGATTCTGTCAGCCAAAGGTTTTATTTGGCGGACCGCACCACGGGCAGCGTCGATGTCATCGATGCCGACGCCAGTAAGTATTTATTCTCGATCAAGGGTTTTGTCGGAGTTGGCCCCTCGGGTAAGGCCGGTCCGGATGGAATTCTGACCATCGGAAATGAACTATGGGCCGGTGACGGCAACAGCACGGTCAAGGTTGTGGACCTCACGCCGGGTGCAGCTGCTACGGTGGTTGCCACCATCAACACCAACGGAACCAAGCGGGCCGATGAATTGGCGTACGACCCGCTGGATCATGTCATCCTCATCGCAAATGACCGTGACGCTACGCCGTTTGTCTCGTTCATCTCGCAAACCAGCCGGACGGTCCTGGCGCAGCTCCCCTATCCGCAAACGACCGGAGGCATCGAGCAGCCGGTGTGGGACCCGATTGCCCAGAAATTCTACTTGAGTATTCCGTCGACAATAGCAAATCCCAACGGCGAAGTGGACGAACTGAGTGCCACTACGTTCAAGATCACGAGAGTTTTCCCGACCACGTGTAGTGGTCCGGCGGGACTGGCTCTTCTTCCCGGCCAACGCTTGATGACTAGTTGCGGAACCGTCTTGGACGCGCGCAGCGGTAGCGTGCTTGCCAATGTCACCAATCCTTTTGACGGCACTCCGGTCAGCGCTGACGAAATCTGGTACAACTCCGGGGACGACCGCGTCTACTTTGGAAGTACCAATGCCGCTGTCGTGGATGCGTCCACTTATGATCTGGTTCGCATTTCGGGCCGGGCCGTCTATCAGGGCCTGGCGAGTGCGACGATTGACACCACCCCCTATCAGGTGCTGACGTACCTCTTCGCCTATCCGATTCCTTCGAATGCTCCCGCCGATGCCACCTTCGGGGGCCATACGCTCGCGGCTAACAGTTCGAATAACCACATCTTTGCGCCGGTCACAGGCGTCGGCGTGAAGGTGTTTGTCAAGAATTAAGGATGTTCTGCAAGGGGAAACCGGCCCACTGCCGGTTTCCCGATGCTGCGGAAAAACGCGCCGAAACCGCTTACTGACGGAATACAGAGCCGCGACCGTGAGGGAGCGGTATGTCCAGGTGCTTTTCCGCAGCCTTTCCCAGCGCGTCTATGGCTTTTCGTCGAAAGTGATGTCGGATTCGGCGCCGAACTTCCGGTAGTTCCGGAACTCGATGTGGTTGCGGACGCAGCGGTCCGAG
>Ga0210384_10004177_pt1 | contig 16247 bp, 10 predicted proteins | sample IncBWH2MmetaG_FD_160574 | JGI IMG/M metagenome (GOLD analysis project Ga0210384, IMG submission 160574) | Forest soil microbial communities from Barre Woods Harvard Forest LTER site, Petersham, Massachusetts, United States - Inc-BW-H-2-M | ecosystem: Environmental > Terrestrial > Soil >...
CGGAGACAAGCTCTCCACGCGCAATCCAAATTCCGTCGGAGCCGATTCGTCCGGCGTGTTGCTCACCCGTCCCTCGGCGTTCGGAAACACTCGCGAACGATCTTCCACCGTCGCAGCGGTTTCCTTCTGCTGTTTATCCCGGTAGTAAGTAATTTTCAGCTTGCTGCCAATCGGCGCAGACGCAATCGGGTTCACCAGGTCGTTGCCGGTCTTCACTGCAGTGCCGTTGATGGAGGTAATCACGTCGCCGCCCTTTAACCCCGCCTTTTCCGCTGGACTGCCTGCAGCAACTCCCTCAATCACCACACCATAGGGCGCGCCAAGCGCCTTCAATGTAATTAGGTTCGTTCCGCGATCTTCCTGGAAGCTCACACCGATCGAGCCGCGCGTCACGCGGCCGCTCTTCACGATCTGGTCGTAAACGCCGACCGCCATCGTCGAAGGCATCGCAAAGCCCACACCCTCATAGCCGCGTCCACCGGTCAGAATGGCGGTGTTGATGCCAATCACTTGTCCGGCCATATCCACCAGTGGCCCGCCGGAATTTCCCGGATTGATAGCCGCATCGGTCTGCAGGAAGCGCTGGAATTGCCGCCCAATGCCGCGATCCTTCGCGCTGATAATGCCCGCAGTCACCGTCGCGTTCAGGCCGAACGGGCTACCAATCGCAAGCACCCAATCCCCCACCTGCACGCCATCGGAATTCCCAAGCTTCGCAAAAGGCAGTTCTTTCTGAGCTTCAATCTTGATCACCGCCAGGTCCGTCGCTTCGTCCGTACCCACTACCTTAGCGGTGTATTTCGTGGTGTCGTTGTACAGCTGCACTTGAATCTTGGTGGCCTGATCCACCACGTGATTGTTCGTCAGAATGTAGCCGCGCTTATCCACGATAACGCCGGAACCCAGGCTGCGTTCCGCTTGAGGCTGCCCATCCGGCCGCCCGTCAAAGAAATGAAAGAAAAAATCCTCGCTGGGATCGTCCGGGTCGGACGGCGAAGAGCGGTGCTTCTTGGACTTGCGATCGATCACTTGTGTGGTGGCGATATTCACTACGGCGGGTTCGACACGATTCACAATCGCGGCGAAGGTATTCGAGGAAGGAATGGGATCCGGCAACGCCAACGGCGCCGCGTTCGTCCCGCCGAATGCAAAATTTCTCATGGCGGAAACCCGGCCGGAGATCACCGTTCCAATCATGATGCCCACAATCAGCGTAATCGCGATGAGCGTGGCCGCCACGTATTTGCGGCGCATTGACTTGTCTGCTGTTTGATCCATAAGTCTGCTCCTGTCTAATCCTTGCCCAGTCTACGTTTGCAAAGTATAACACCGCAACCGCGGCTGAGTTTTGTGCCCTTGCACCTGCGCCGGGAGAATTACTGTCCCTAAGTACGGGGTAGGCGGGGTCTAGGCAGTCACCTATTGGACGCAACTTCCCCCCAATATGTTGTGAGCTATCTTCGATCCCTTCTTCGGGAAAGCACGACTTTCGTCGTGCTGCAAGTGCTTCGAATGTAACAGGGCTCTAGACTCTGCGAGCCTGCCTGCATTCTCCGCCCCCCCCAAGTTTCGCCTTGACATCCTTGCCCTCATCCCTCTAAATAGGAGGTGCCGTAGTTACGGCATCACGTGGCGATTTAGGGCGACTTGCTCCACGTAAAAAACTGCTAAAGAGCTGGTAGAGTTCACAGACACCTTCTGAGACCCTCCAAGCTTTTTGGCCCGGAGGGTTTTTCCATTTAAAACCCCCGCGCTGCCCGAAGTCAGATACCACGTCATTTCACAAAGCGGTGCCAGTCCGTTTACCCACTGGTGCACGCGGCGAGGTGACTTATGAAAGAAATTCACTACTTACGATGCAGGGAATGCGGCAAGAAATTCGCCAATGCCCCGCTGTCGTTCTGCGAAGAATGTTTCGCTCCCCTGGAAGTTAGCTACGACTATGAAGCGCTGCGCCGTGTCGCCAATCGCGACTGCTTGCGCGCCCGCGCCTTCAACATGTGGCGCTACTCCGAATTCCTGCCGCTTCCCGACAATTTCGTTCCGACCCACGCAATCGGCGGAACGCCGTTGGTCAAGTCGCGCAAATTCGCCGAACGGCTGGGCATCAAAAATCTCTACTTCAAAAATGACGCCGTGTGCTTCCCTACTCTGTCCTTCAAGGATCGCGTCGTTGCCACCGCGCTCGTTGCTGCGCGCCGCTTCGGCTTCGACACCATCGGCTGTTCCTCCACGGGCAATCTCGCCAACGCCGTCGCTGCGCAAGGCACCCAGCAGGGTTTCGACACGTGCGTCTTCGTACCGGCTGACCTTGAGCCCGTAAAAATTCTCAACAGCGCCGTCTACGGTGCGCGCATCATTCGCATCAACGGCAACTACGATCACGTCAACCGCCTCTGTACCCAAATCGCCGACAAATTCCGCTGGGGCCTGGTAAACGTGAACCTTCGCCCCTACTACGCCGAAGGCTCCAAGACCCACGGCTTCGAAATTGCCGAGCAGCTCGGTTGGGACCTTCCCGACAACGTCGTTGTTCCCATGGCTGGCGGTTCGCTCATCGGAAAAATCGCCAAAGCCTTCTGCGAACTCGCGCATCTCGGCTGGGTCGAGCCCAAACAAGTAAAATTCTTCGGCGCACAAGCCACCGGTTGCTCGCCCATCTCCGATGGTGTGAAGCGGGAACTTCCTCGCTTCCAGCCGCAAAAACCAAACACTATCGCGCGCTCTCTCGCAATCGGCAATCCCGCGGACGGCCCCTTCGCTCTCCGGCTCATTCGCGAATCTGGAGGCTGGGCCGAAGATCTCTCCGACCCCGAAATCATCGACTCCATCAAACTGCTAGCCGAATCCGAAGGCATTTTCGGTGAAACCGCGGGCGGTGTTACCGCGGGTGTTGCCGCAAAACTCGTCGAACAAGGCCGTATCTCGCGCGACGAAACCACTGTCGTCTGCATCACAGGTAATGGGTTGAAGACCACCGACGCCATCGCCGCCGATTTCCCCGTCCAGGACGCCATCGAGCCTCGCCTGGAAGCTTTCGAATCTTTGCTTGAACAACATGTGCAACGCACTGCCGGTGCGCAAACGCAAGAGACTCACGTCTAAAGAGAGAAACGGAACAAGAAAAAATGGCCATCACCATCGAAATTCCCACTGCGTTCCGCCGCTTCACCGAAGGCGCGCCTAAAATCGATTCGGGGGCGCTCACCGTAGCCGAAGCGCTCAACGACCTCACCGCAAAATATCCAGCCCTCTCGCGCCACGTCCGCGACGAACAAGGCCAGATCCGCCAATTCCTGAACGTCTACCTAAACGAAGAAGACATCCGCTTCCTCAACGGCGAATCCTCGCCCCTAAAAGACGGCGACCGCGTCCTCCTAGTCCCCTCCATAGCCGGCGGCTAATCCGAGCCTCCGCACTGCTGTGGGTGCCCCACCGTCGGTTTCGCAGGTGGGTCCTGGGCTCCGAATCGTGGGTTCTCTTCCTCGGGTACTGCACCCTGCGGTGTTCAGCGAGACCCTCGCCTTGACCTGTCAACCCGACCGCAATGGCCGGCCAACCAACAAAGCTATTCGAGCGTCCCTCATCCGAGCGCCGCACCCAGCGCCTTGAGGGTGCGGGCTTTTCTCCCACGCACTGTAACCTCTTCCACAAATCCCTTGTTTCCGCTCCCCGCCCGCTGCACACTGTCCCAACTCCAAATCCCAAGGGACGCTCACAACAAATTGTCCGCCGCCACCACCACTCCTCTCGCGGCTCCCTTCACCGAATCCAAATCTGCGTCCCTGCGCAAAGAACTAGGCTTCACCGATCTCATTCTCGCTTCCATCCTCTCCGTAATTGTCCCCGATCTGTTTGGTGTAGCGGCTAAGGCAGGCAGCTTCCACCTCGCTCTTTGGTTGTTGGCCATTATTCTCTTCTTCGTCCCGCAGGCTTTGGTCGTGGGTTACTTGAACCGGCGTATGCCCATGGAGGGAGGCCTCTACGAATGGGTGCGACACGCATTCGGTGATGTTTTCGGTTTCCTGGTGGCCTGGTATCTGTGGCTATTCGGAACGCTATACGTGGCAACCGTCGGGTTGCTGGTGGTCACCTACGTGACCTACGCGGCAGGACTCGACGTGGACGCCGTCGTCGCCAACAAATGGCTCGTCGTGGCCGCTTCTATCGTGGGCCTTGCCTGTCTTACGCTTCTTGCTCATATCGGTTTGCGCGTCGGGAAATGGGTTCTGAATTTTGGCGGCGTGCTAACTATCCTCATCATCACCTTTCTTGCCGCCATTCCTTTTTTTCAATCTCTGCGCGGCGCGCTCCCCGATTTTCACCCATGGAAGTTGGCACTACCTCCGCTCAGCCTGGTTAGCGTGAGCATCTTCACCAAAATGACGTTCGGAGCCTTGTGCGGCTTGGAGTATTGCGCCATCTTCGGCGGTGAATCCAGAAATGCCGGGCGGCACCTGACTCGCGCCGTATTCATCGCCGCTCCGATCATCGCGCTGTTCTACATTTTGGGTACCAGCGCAATTCTTGCGTACGTCCCGCCCGACAAGGTCGATCTGATCGGACCAATTCCGCAGGCGCTCAACGCCGCGGTTACGGGATCGTCTCTTGCAACCGCCGTCGTTCCACTCACCATATTGATTCTTCTCGGAACGTATCTCGCCAACTTCAGTTTGAATTTCGCGGCGAATACCCGCCTTCCGCTGTGTGCGGGCTGGGATCATCTCTTGCCGAAATGGTTCACGAGACTTCATCCCAAATACCGTACGCCCGTAAACTCCACGCTGTTTCTTTCTGCGGTGGCCATGCTCACCGGCGCCGCCGTCCTTGCGGGCGTTGGCCAGCAGGAAGCTTTCGCCCTCTTGCAGAACTGGACGTTCACCTTCTACGGCATGGCGTACCTAGGCCTCTTCGCGATTCCTTTGCTCGCCAATCGCAGCGTATTCGGACGCCCACCCATCTGGTTGAGAATCCTTGCACTCTCCGGTTTACTCGTAACGCTCCTCTTCGTACTGCTCTCCATCTTCCCGATCATTCCGGTCGCCAACCAAACCGCGTACACCGCCAAAACCATAGCCGTCCTAGTCGGTGCAAACCTAGCCGCCCTCCTCCTGTACCGCTTCCGCCCAAACCGCCCCCCAACAAATCCAAAATAACCACGATCCCACTGATTCTTACTTCCCGAGTGGCGCAGACACTCCTCTTGGCGCTCCGCGGTTTTGTAGGGGCGGCTTTTCGCCGCCCTTCTTGGGTCCTCTTGCCCACCTTGCCTCAACAATCCGAAGTGCTAGACTACCCACAGACGCACATGACACAAAAAACTCTCTACGAAAAGATCTGGGACAGCCACCTCGTCCATCAGCAACCCGGCCAGCCCGCCATCATCTATATCGACCGCCACCTGGTGCATGAAGGTACTTCCCCGCAAGCCTTTGCCGGCCTCAAAGCCGAAGGACGCAAGGTCCGCCGCCCCGATCTAAGTTTCGCCGTGATGGATCACTCCGTTTCCACCACCGATCGCACGCTTCCCATCCTCGACAACGACGCCAAGCTCCAATTCGAAGCCCTTGAGCGCAATTGCCGCGAATTCGGTGTGCGCCTCTTCGACATGCATAGCAAGAATCAAGGTATCGTGCACATTATCGGCCCGGAGCTCGGTATTACCCAGCCCGGCCAAACAATCGTCTGCGGCGATAGCCACACCTCCACGCACGGGGCATTCGGCACTCTGGCCTTCGGCATCGGCACCAGCGAAGTCGAACACGTCCTGGCCACGCAATGCCTGGTGCAAAGCAAATCCAAAACGCTGCGCATTCTCGTGGACGGCAAGCGCCCCAAAGGCGTCACCGCGAAGGACATCATCCTCTCCATCATCGGTAAGATCGGAATCAGCGGAGGCAATGGCTACGTCATCGAATACGGCGGCGAAGCCATCCGCGCCCTTTCTATGGACGGCCGCATGACCGTCTGCAATATGACCGTCGAAGGCGGCGCGCGCGCAGGCATGGTCGCGCCGGATGACACCACCTTCACCTACCTCGAAGGACGCGCCTTCGTTCCCCGCGGCAAGCAATTCCAGGAAACTGTCGAGCGTTGGCGGCAATTGAAATCCGACGAGGGTGCAAAATTCGACATGACCATCGAGCTGCAAGCCGAACGGCTCGCTCCTCAAGTCACTTGGGGCACCAATCCCGGCATGGTTACCAGCGTCGACAGCCGCGTCCCCGACCCGCAAGACTATAAGGACGCCAACGATCAGAAAGCCACCGAAAGCGCGCTCAAGTACATGGGCCTGAAGCCCGGCACCCCGATCGTCGATATTCCTGTCGATCGTGTATTCATCGGTTCCTGTACCAATTCGCGCATCGACGACCTGCGCGCCGCCGCAAATCTAGTCGCGGGCAAACACGTTTCCAAAACCGTGAAGCAGGCGTTAATCGTTCCCGGCTCCCGCGGCATCAAGGCCCAAGCCGAAAAAGAAGGTCTCAACAAAGTATTCACTGAGGCCGGATTCGAATGGCGAGATGCAGGCTGTAGCATGTGCATCGGCATGAACGCCGACGTCTTGCCGCCACACGAGCGTAGCGCCAGCACCTCCAATCGCAATTTTGAAGGCCGTCAAGGCCGCGATTCGCGCACGCACCTGGTCAGCCCAGTCATGGCCGCAGCCGCCGCGATCGCAGGCCATTTCGTAGACGTCCGCGAATTCGACGTAGCCCACGTAGAGTAAACGGTAACGCCGCCGTCTCGGCGGCCTCTAGCTTTTGTAGGAGCTGGGCTTTAGCCCGGCTCGGTTCGATGCCTTCAGTGGCATTGCGAGGAAAAATGAAACCCTTCATCAACCACACCGGCCTGGTCCAACCCATCGACAAACTCAACGTCGACACCGACCAAATGGTGCCCAAACAATTCCTCAAAGCCCTCACTCGCCAGGGCTTCGGCCGCATTCTCTTCTACGACTGGCGCTATCTCCCCGGCGAAAAACCAAATCCCCACTTCGTCCTCAATTTTCCGCGTTACAAAGGTGCTTCCGTCCTTCTCGCGCGCGCCAACTTCGGCTGCGGCTCCAGTCGCGAACACGCCCCCTGGGCCATCGGCGATTACGGCTTCCGCGCCATCCTCGCGCCCAGCTATGCCGACATTTTCTACAACAATTGCTTCAAGAACGGCATTTTGCCCGCCGCTCTCACCGAAGCCGAAATCGAAAAGCTCTTCCAGCTAACCGATGCTGAGCCGGGCTATTCCCTCACCATCGATCTGCCCAGCCAAACCGTCCGCGACAACCACGGAAATGTCTTCAACTTCGACATCGAAAACTCCCGCAAAGAAGTTCTCCTCCAAGGCCTCGACGACATAGGCACCACACTGAAGCATGCCGAATCCATCGACGCCTATGAAGAAGCCCACACCGACACCGCCATCATGTTCGAACCCCTCGACATAAAAAACTACACCCCCGCCTCCTCCAAGCAATAACGCTGTTGATTTCTCTTCTCCGTGGGTGTCCTTCGCCGTTAATGAGGGATCCCTCTTCGCTCTAAGCCCTAGCGGTGCCGTCTCTCAATGCGGCTTCCACCACGGCTTAAAATAAATCCTCCCTTCAAAAATCGGTTCCGCAGATTCCGGCGCAGCCGGCGCCCCCAGCAACTCCGCCAATAAAATCCCCGCCACCACCAGTCCCGCGCCTTTCATCGCGCGCGCCGACAGCCGTTCATGTAGCACCACGTACGAAGTGATCACCGCGAACACCGGTTCCAGCGCAAATAAAATCGCCGCATGTCCCGGCGAGGTGTACTGCTGCGCCCAGAGCTGTACCGTAAATGCCACCGCCGTGGCAAACACCGCGCACACCAGAATCGCCGCCAGCAACTCCCAGTTCCACACGAACCGCACCGGCTGCCAGTGAATCGCCGCCGACGCTAACGTCAACGGCCACGCCATCACCGCGCATCCCGCCACCTGAATCAAACTCAGCGCCGATACCGAATGCTCTTGCGTGAATTCGCCCACCAAAATGATGTGCACTGCGTAAAATCCCGCGCCGATAAACGTCAGCACATCCCCATAATTCAGGTATCGCAATCCCTCCGTCGGCACCGTCAGAAAATACAATCCAATCAGTGCTGCCAATGCTCCCGCGTAAATCCACTTCGTCAAACTGCGTCCCCAGAACACCCCCAGCAGTAGCGGCACCAGCACTACGCTCGATCCGGTAACAAACGCCGAATTCGACGCCGTCGTGTACTGCAACCCCACCGTCTGGAAGCAGTAGCCCGCGAACATAAAAAACGCCAGCCGCATCCCCGCGAAAATCTCCTGCCGGTCCAGCCGCCACAAAACGGTCGGCCGCAGCAGCGTCATGATCAGCGCCGCAATCGTGAAGCGCACCGCCAGAAAAACAAACACCGAAGCGCTGTCCAGGACGTTCTTGACTACCACAAACGTCACGCCCCAGATAAAGGAGCAGAACATCAGCGCCAAATCCGCCTGTAATTTACGTCTCATCGGTCCGCAACTCCGTCAACCCGCCCGCAAGTCTATCCGCATTCCCTCTTTTCTCTTTGTATCTTTCCTCGGGTGCCACACCCTGCGCATTTCAGGCTGCGGGTTTCTCCGTCTCCGCCCCTCTGTGTTACCGCCCCTCCCCGGGGTTATACTCGGGTATCGACACCGCATGGCCACCCGACTCCTCGTCCGCCTTCTCCTGCTTAGCTCTCTCGCCTTAGTCCTCAACACTTCCCTCCCCGCCAAAGACGTCTGGATCGAAATCCGCTCCCCGCATTTCCTCGTAGTCAGCAATGCCAGCGACCACGATGCTCGCAAAGTCGCCGATCAGTTCGAACAATTTCGCGAAGTCTTCCAAGCCGCCTTTCCCAAACTCCGCGTGGACCTCGGCAAACCGCTGATCATCTTCGCCCTCAAAAACGAAGACTCCATGCGAGACCTAATCCCTGAATTTTGGGAGAAAAAAGGCAGTATTCATCCCGACGGCATATACGTTCCTGCCGCAGACGTCCACAGCGTAGTGGTCCGCACTGACGTCGAAGCCTACAACCCGTACCACATCATCTATCACGAATACACCCATGCCCTGATGGATTTGAATTTCAGCGGACTGCCCGTCTGGTTCAGCGAAGGCCTCGCGGAATTTTTCGGCAATTCCACCCTGAAGGACAAGGATGTGCTAATCGGCCAGATCGCGCCTGCGCACCTGCAGGTACTCCAGGACAGCCGCCTTATCCCCATCGAAACACTGCTCCGCGCCGATCACAGCTCGCCGTATTACAACGAACAGAACCGCGCCTCTGTCTTCTACGCGGAATCCTGGGCCATCGTGCACTACCTAATGCTCGACCCTGACGCCCGCAAGCGCCAGCTCTTGCAAAATTTCCTCAATGCCTGGGATGCCAGCGGCAATCAGATCGAAGCCGCGGAAAAAACCTTCGGCGATCTCAACAAGTTCGGCAAATTAATGGAAGCGTACGTGCGCCAGACCAGCTTCTACGTCGCGCCGGTAAAAACCGCGGTGCACGCCGATCCGAAAAGCTACACCGCCCGCGCGCTCTCGCAGGCAGAAGCGGAAGCGTATCGCGGCGAATTCTACGTCCGCACCAATCGCCCCAAGGAAGCCACCGAATCCCTGCAGCTCGCCGTGAAAGCCGATCCCAACTCCACCATGACGCACGAAGGCCTCGGACTTCTTGCCCTTCGACAGCTTCAATATCAACTCGCGGAAACCGAACTGGCCCGTGCCATCGATCTCCACTCCACCAATTTCATCGTTTACTACTACGGTGCCCGCGCGCTTATTCACTCTGGTGGGCCCGGCGATTCGGACAAAGCCGTTGCCGAGCTGGAAAAATCCATTCAACTCAATCCGCAATTTGCGCCGGCCTATGCTGGCGTCGCTTCCCTGTACTCGATGAAGCCGGACACCGCCGCGAAAGGAATTGCCGCGGCAAGAAGAGCCATGCAACTCGAGCCGGGAAATTTTGAGTACGCGCTCAGTTTTGGATTCGTCCTGGTCAACGCAGGCAAGCTGGATGACGCGAAAGTACTCGCCTCGCGCCTGATGGCCGCCGCAAAAACTGCGCTGGAACAATCCCACGCCATCCAGCTTTCCGACTCCATAGCCAGTCGCCAGATGCACGCCGCGCAAACCGCCGCCGCGGCCGGCAACGTCGCGAATTCCTCTGCGCCCCAAACGCCCGTCACCAAGGCCGAGGTTAGCAAGCCGGAAGATCCCACTGTCTCCGTCTCACCGTCCATTCCGACGGGAACGAGCACTCTCCCCAGCACAACTCCCGGCAGCGCTTCCCTGGTCACCCCTCCGCTCAACGGCGGCTCCACTTCCTTTTCCGTCAGCGGCTACAAGCCCTACGCGCTGGAAGGCCAGGTCGCCACCATCGACTGCGCGAAATCCTCCGATGGACGCCTCGGGCTGCGCACCCACTCGATCATCATGGAATTTCACTACCGCGAAATGAAGGAAGTTAAGCTCTCGACCCAACCAGCAACTGCAACAGCCTCATCCGGTAGGGCAACCGACACCGCCACATCAGCAAGCACCCCGAAAGCTGAGCCCGCCTGCACCGCCTGGAAAAATCGCAAAGTCCGCGTAATCTTCTACCCCACGCCCGAACAATCCTTCGACGGCGAACTCCTGGAAATCCAATTCCTCTGATTCTAATGAGTGCCCCGCTGTCATCCCGACTGGAGCGCCACGAATTTTGCGTGCGCAGCGGAGGGATCGTGGCAACCGCTCAACCGCCCCACGGTCGGCCTAAACATCTCGGGTTTCCTTCAGCGAAGAATCCAACCCAAAGTCTCACTTCTTCAAATACACCGTCCGCCCGCCTACCACCGTCCGCAACACTTGCGTCTTCAAAATCTCCGCGGGCACCGTCTTCGTCAAATCCTGCGACAAAATAATAAAATCCGCGTACTCGCCCACCTTCAGCTCGCCCTTCTTCCCATCTTCAAACTCTGCGTAGGCCGATCCCGACGTGTACGCTCGGATGCAATCCTCCAGCGGAATTTTCTCCTGCGGCTCCCACCCACCCGGAGGTCCACCTCCCAGCAATTCCCGCGTCGTGCACGCATACAATCCACGAAACGGATTCACCGGTTCCACATCGTAGTCCGTGCCAAACGCCAGCCGCGCTCCGGTCTTCTGAATGGAGTTCCACGCGTACGCGCCCTTCGCACGATCTGGTCCGACCCGCTCTTCTGCCCAGCGCATATCGTTCGTCTCGTGCGTCGGCTGCATCGACGCAATCACATTCAATTTCGCAAACCGTGGAATATCTTCCGGCGCCACTACCTGCGCGTGCTCGATGCGATCCCGCCGGTCCCGCGTGCCATTGATGCGTATCAGCGATTCGAACACGTCCAGCGAAACGCGATTCGCCCGGTCCCCAATAGCATGAAAATTCAATTGGAATCCCAGCTTGTCCCGCTCCAGCGCCATGGCCTTGAGCTTTTCCGGATCGATGGTAAGAATTCCGCTCGTCGACGCATCATCCGAATAAGGTGTCAGCATCGCCGCCGTCCGCGAACCCAGCGCGCCATCGGTCACCATCTTCAACGCCCCGGTTTTCAACCACGGGTCGCTCGTTCCGCCTTGCGCCGCTTTATTCTGTAGCGCATCCACCGGCTCCAGGAAATGCAGCCACTCGGTAATCCGTACCGTCAACTTCTTTTCTTCCTTCAGGTCGTGATACACCGAAAAATCTTCCCACTCCGAATTGTCCTGCGCCGATGTAATCCCGTTCCGCGCCAGTTCTTCCAGCACCAACTCGATTCCCTTGCGCCGCACTTCCGGTGTGGGGTCTGGAATACGCTGCTCCACCAGCGCCATCGCGCCGCCTTCTTTCAGTATCCCCGTTGCCTCGCCATCGGCGTAGCGCTCGATCTCGCCGCCTGGCGGATTCGGTGTGTCGCGTACAATCTCCGCGTGCTTTAACGCCTCGGTGTTCGCCACCGCCACGTGCCCGGAAATATGCACCAGGAAAACAGGGTTCTTCGGAGCCACTTCATCCAGTTGCAGTCGGTTGGGAAATTTCTGGTCCGGCCACTTCGTCTGGTCCCACCCGCTGCCGGTGATCCATTCGCCAGGCTTGTGCGCTGCCACCGCTTCCTTCACCCGCTTCACAAGCTCCTCAGCCGATGTAGTCCCATTCAGCACCACCGCCAACTTGTCCTGCGCCGCCCCGCCTATATGCATGTGTGCATCGTTGAAGCCGGGCATCACAAACAGGCCCTTCAGCTGATAGCTTTCCGCCTCCGGGTCCGATCCGCCGCAATCCAGCAGGATGTGCTCGATTGATCCCACGCAAAGAATCTTCTCGTCGCGCACGGCAATTGCCGACGCCCACGGTTGTTTCGGATCATTTGTATAAATTCTTCCGTGCAGGAAATAAATCGTCTTGTGAAGAACGGGGTCGGGCTTCGCTTGCGCGGCAACGCGTCCGCCAACTACCAACGTCGCAACCGAAAAAAAACTCCAGAACGCAACCGCCCCAAGCGGCAACGTCATCTTCCCTGCCTTTGCGTTCCCGCAACACCCGAAACTCCCAGCAAAGTCAGCAGCGCCCGCTTCAACCCAACTTCGCGCCCCGCGGCTTCATACCACTCCTGCAGGGAGTGCGCCCCGCCGCCATTTCCGCCCGCACCAATCGCCAGCGCATCAATGCCCAGCGACATCGGAATATTCGCGTCCGTCGACGACCGCTCAATCCGCGATTGATTCCCCACCGCGTCATCCGCCGCTCTCAGCGCGCTCAGCAGCGCCGAATCCGTGGCCAACTCTCCGCCCGGCCGGCTCCCAATCAAGTTAAATTTGACGGCCAATCGTCCGCGGCTACGTTCCCGGGCATTGTCCATCTCGTCCTTGATTCCGGTCTCAAAACTATCCCGCAGCGCCGCTTCCAGGCGCACAATCTCGTCTTCACTCTCCGACCGCAGATCCACCTTCAGCTTCGCTTCATGCGGAATCGAATTCACCGAAGTTCCGCCCTCCACCTGCCCAAGATTGAACGTGGTTCGCGGAGCGCTCGGCACCCGCGTGTTGATGAATCTCAACGACCCGCGCACCAGCGCATTAATCGGGTTCGGCATTCCAAAATCCGACCAGCTGTGCCCGCCCGGCCCGCTGATAATCACTTCCACCCGCCGTGACGCCAGCGCCTTGGTCGTCACATGATCGATTCCCGAACCGTCCAGCACAATCACTGCACGCAACCGGCTCCGGTAGGTGTCGATCAGGGAGCGCATCCCGCGCAAATTTCCTTCGCCTTCTTCGCCGACATTCGCCGCGAACAAAATTGTCCGTTGCGGCTGGATTTTTGCCGCGCAAATGGCCCGCGCAATCGCCAACAACCCTGCCAGTCCCGTCCCATTGTCGGAAATTCCCGGCGCACTCAGCCGGTCACCGTCACGTTTCACCGTCACATCCGTCCCGGAAGGAAACACCGTGTCCAGGTGCGCGGTGATCAGCACCGCCTCTTTTTCGTTCTGCCCGCGCAGCTCTCCGACCACATTTCCAATCTTGTCTGTGTGAATTACCAGGCCTTCCGCGGCAAACAATTCCTTCACCGCCGCTGCGCGCTTTTCCTCTTGAAAAGACGGCGCGGGTATTTCGGTCAAACGGATTTGCTGCTCATTGATCCAATCGAGGTTGTCACCAAACCAGTTGAGCGCCTCGCGTACCTGCGCATTGTCCGCCAGCGCACCATTCTGTTGGGCGCGAGCTGCGTGAGCCAGGACCGGGGAACGCAACGACATGCTCAGAAGGATAACGCAAAGCGCCAGTTGTTTCACCGTACGATGTGACAGGTGCAAAGAAAAAGAATCGAACCAATCAATCGCAAAAACGCTGCGCCTGCCGTGCACTTCTCAGGCCACCGTGCCCGACGCCGCACAAAGCCCCCGCAACTCGTCCTCGGTCAGCAAGCGCGGCGAATTCTTGGCTGCCTCAAAAATTCGGTTCACCAGTTCTTCCGTCGCGGGAATCTTCTGCGTCTCCAGCCAGTACAACACGTTCGATTTCCCACTCATCGGTCCGATTTCCACAATCTGCTCCAATCCAAATTGATGCGCCGGCACTCCGCTGTACACCGCGTCCGCCAGCTTCCGATCACCCGTTCGCAAAGCTTTGATAATCGCCGCCGCATGCACGCCCGTTCCCGTACGAAACGCATCCTTGCCGAAGACCGGATAATTCGGTGGAATCACCGTGCGAGTAGCCTTCGCCACTTTTTCCACGTACGTGCGTAGATGGGTCAGATCGCTATCCACCAATCCCATCAGCTTCAGATTTACCAGCAGCAATTCCATCGGCGTATTTCCCACTCGCTCTCCCAAAGACAACGCAACGCCGTGCACCATGTGCGCGCCTGCAGCCACCGCCGCCAGCGAATTCGCAATCGCCAGCCCGCGATCCCGGTGCCCGTGCCAATCCACGCGAATCTTTTCTCCCGATGGTTTCACCACCCGCTCAAAAACAAATTTCACCAGGTTGTACGCACCCTCCGGCGTCGCGTGTCCCACCGTGTCGCACAACACGATCGCTCGCGCACCGCTACGAATCGCCACGTTATATAGCCGCTCCACCGTTTCCGGATCGGTCCGCACCGTGTCTTCGGTCACGTACATCGACGGCAGGCCCTGCGCCACCGCAAACTTCACGGCCTTTTCCGTCGTCCGCTCCAGATGCTCGACGCTCCAGTCTTCCACCAGTCGCCGTATCGGGCTCGACCCCAGAAACGTTGCCGCTTCAATCGCGATTCCCACCCGTTGCGAAATGTCCGCAATCGGCCGGATATCCGCTTCCACCGTTCGCGCCGCGCAATTCGGTCGGATCTTCATCCGGTTCGTCGCAATCTCCCGCGCCAAAGCCTCCACATGCGCCGCCGCTCGCGGCCCCGCTCCCGGCAAACCAATATTCACCGAATCGATTCCCAGCGATTCGATCAAATGTAAAATCTCAATCTTCTCTTCAATGCTCGGATCGTGAATCGAAGGATTCTGTAATCCATCGCGCAACGTTTCATCATTCAGCAGCACCCGCGTGCCCGGAGGAATGCTCAACGGCGCAGCCGAATTCCAATCGAAGATCCATTCATTCTCGGGCATCTCGCTTCCCTCCTCTCCTCCAGCGGCACCCTCGTGCTAACTTTTCCGCGCTACAGTCCGTGATCGCGAAACATCGTTTTCATCGCCCCACGGGCGTTCCTTACCCGCGCCGCGATCCCTCCGCCAAACTCAAATCGCAAAAACGCATCGGCCGCCTTCTCCAACTCCGCCCCATATCGGAACCACCACGGCTTGCTCCGCCCGGCCAGCAAATCCACATCCACATATTTCACGTGCGCCATTTCCTGTAAGCCAGCTTTGCCGTGCGTCCTTCCCCATCCACTCAGTCCGCACCCGCCATGCGGCGCTTCCGCAATCGCAAACGCGCTGATCACATCGTTCACCATCACCGTTCCCGCTCGCAGCCGCCGTGCGAACTTCTCTCCCTTCGCGGTATCTCCAGTCCACACACTCGCCGAAAGCGCAAACTCCGTTTCATTCGCCTTCGCCAGCGCCTCTTCTGCGTCGCGCACCACCTGTATCGCCATGATCGGCCCGAAAGTCTCGTCCTGAAATAACTGCATCGAATTATTTACGCCGATCAACACAGTGGGCTCAAAGAAATTTGTTCCAAGATCTGGCCGCGCCTTCCCGCCGCAAAGCACCTTCGCCCCGCGCTCCAGCGCATTCGCCAACAACTCCTCCATCCGCTGAACATGCTGCGGCCGAATCAACGGCCCAATCTCATTTCCCGGATCGCTTCCAGGCCCGATGCGCAGCTTCCGCGCTTTCGCCACACACAACTGGATAAACTCCTGGCTTACCACCTCCTCCACAAACAACCGCTCCACCGACAGGCAAACCTGCCCGCAATTTGTGAAGCTCCCCCACACAGCCGCGCTGGACGCCGCCGCCAGATTCGCGTCGCGCAACACCACCATCGCGTCTTTCCCACCCAATTCCAGCACACTCGGAATCAAATATTTCGCGCAAGCTTTCGCAACATGTTTCCCGGTGAACACGCTCCCCGTGAAGAACACCTTGTCCGGCCACGCATCAATCAACGCCTGTCCAACATCACCGCCGCCTTGCACCACCGTCACCAGGTTCGCCGGAAATCCCGCATCGGCAAACAGCTTCTGTATCAGCGCTCCGCAATGCGGTGTGAAATC
>Ga0210384_10004178_pt1 | contig 16246 bp, 11 predicted proteins | sample IncBWH2MmetaG_FD_160574 | JGI IMG/M metagenome (GOLD analysis project Ga0210384, IMG submission 160574) | Forest soil microbial communities from Barre Woods Harvard Forest LTER site, Petersham, Massachusetts, United States - Inc-BW-H-2-M | ecosystem: Environmental > Terrestrial > Soil >...
TAGAAAAAGCCCTGAATACAGGAATCCTGTATTCGCCGATTTCCTGTTGAATAAAGATTACAATCCAGCAAAAAAGCAGAGCGTTGATCAACAGATCACCGAGAGAACGCAGGATGAAATTTGAACTGTAAATGGTTGGATCGAATAATTCATACTGGCGGAAATAAAAAATGCCAGGGAAAGAATAGGTAATGATCCGGAAGCAAAGAATGGTAAGCACAAGAAAAATTATCCCGGCAATCCTGCTGTACTTTTCAGCAATGGCATGGGCCATATTATGAATTACAACCATGAGCAGAAGCACACCCGTAAATACAACCAAAAGCAGGAACAGGCTATATTTAGCCGCATGATAAGATTCTGTTTTAACGAGGTAGAAAAGGGTTTCTCCTTCCCTGTTCCTTACCGGGAAGGGTGAAGGATTTGAAGTAATGCGCACTCTAATCTCTGCTGAGGAAAATCCCACAAAAGCTGGTTTCAGGTTTTCAGTTGAAATAAAATATTGCCACCGGACTGGAATAAGCGCAATCACTGTGAGCGGATAAGGCAGCATTTTGTTAAAAGAATGCTTTATAATTTCAAACTGTCCGTTGCTAAGGTTCGCAAAATAATTCCCATCAGGTTTAAACAGGAAGCTGTCTGGAAGTACCGATGATTGATCACTCCAGAATGTGAGATGCTCACTGAAGGGATGATTCCGTTCATAGATAAGGATACCGTATTGCTTATCCAAGAGATCATTGAGTTCAGCAAGCGAATAATTTTTATCTGAAAGCCTTCGGATCTTCAGTTCATTTCGGGTTAATTTTTGAAAGTCATTTTCTCTTTCCTGCAAGAAAGATTCAATGGAATTCCGGAGAATTCTTGTAGTGGAATTTCCACTGAGATAGGCATTGATGCCATATGCTGCAATAAAGAGAAAGATCCCTGTAAGGATGAGGTAAATATTCCTAAGTAAGAAGTTTTTTAGAAATAAAATCAATCGGCGGTTTTTTGTTTTTTAACTCTATTCCAGATCGAATCCAGTTCTGAAAGAGAGAGGTCCATCATTTTTTTACCGGATAAGCCAACAACTTCCTCCATTTTCATGAACCGGTAGATGAATTTCCGGTTGGTTCGCTCCAGTGCCGTTTCAGCATCAATACTCAAAAATCGTGCATAATTAATCATTGAAAACATCAGATCACCAAATTCCTCCTCAATTTGATCCCGGTCACCTGCAAGCACCGCTTCCTCGAGCTCCTTTTTTTCCTCTTCCACTTTTACCCAAACCTCGTGACTATTATTCCATTCAAAGCCAACCTGCCTGGATTTCTCCTGAAGGCGGATAGCTTTAACTACTGCAGGCAGTGAGGCGGGCACACCCGAGAGTACTGATTTTTTACCTTCCAGTAATTTGAGTTTTTCCCAGTTCTGTTTTACGTCCTCTTCAGAATCTACTGTTACGTCACCATATATATGCGGGTGACGGGCTATAAGTTTTTCACTGATTCCCTGGAGCACATCTTCCAGGCTGAAACGGTTTTGCTCCTTTGCAATTCTGGCATAAAAAAGCAGGTGAAGGAAAAGATCCCCCAATTCTTCTTTTATTCCAGGCCAATCCTCCGAAATGATCGCATCCGTGAGTTCATACAATTCTTCAATACTCAGTGTCCTTAAAGTCTGAATGGTTTGTTTGCGATCCCAGGGACATTTCTCTCTCAGTTCGTCCATAATATTTACTAACCGCAAAAAAACCTTTGAAAGATTTTCTGATTCCATAAATTAAAATTCAAAAACCGAAAAAATAAATGCTGCTGAGAAAATTAAAAGCTGAACAAAAAATGCTAGCATTAATAACAATATATATTTCAATATCGTCTTCCCTCTCCCCTGGTCGTAAAATTTGCGCATGGCCCTATAAAAGTAATAAAATGGAAAAAGCAAAACCAGTAAAATAAGCCACTTGAGCCAGTTCCATCCAGTATCTGTCTTCAATTCCGCGAGTCCGAAATAAACGAGAAGCACCAGAAATGAAAAAATATAAAGATGAACAGAGAATATCCCATGATCAACATAATAAAATTGTTTACGCCGGATATAAAGCAGTTTTAGCAAAAAGGCAAATGCAGGAAGGCTGATAAAAAGTACTTTGGGAATATTATGTGTATAGTTATTCAATAAATCACGGAACAAAGCCGAGGGATCCTTTCCTTTTCGTATATTTAATTCAATCTTTCTGATATTAAATTTTCTATTTAGCCAGCCATCTCTTTTAGATTGAGGCAGCGCTTTCTGAGCTGAATCATATGCTGCGACTGAGGGATAATCACTTTCCTCTAATTTAAAATGTACTCTTTCCGGTGCTTTTTGGGAGTTGTCGTCATTAATCTTAACTATTTGACTATTTACAGCATCGTGCACCTGCTGGATTACCAAAGAATCACGGGCATTTTTTGCATTCGCTAAGAGCTCCCGGAAATCTGCATCCTTTTGAATTTCTGTCCGGGCTTGGTCCCCGATATGTAATTTCTTTACGTCAATAATTGAAAGAAAAATCAGGAAAAATATGGCCGAGGTAAATATATACATCCGGATCGGGTCCAGGTACCGGGCCCTTCGCCCTAGCATATACTCCTTCGATAAAAATCCGGGTTTTGCAAAGAGATCCTTTACTGTATTAAAAAATTTCCCGTCAAAATGCGTTAAATCCGAGAAAAAATGAGTTAGAAGGTGCCAAACGCTTTGTTTTGGCTCAATATTTTCCTGTCCACAGGCAGGACAATACCTTCCGGTTGTTTCAGTTCCGCAGTTAAGACATATCTTTTCTGTTCTTATCTTGCTGTGTGACACTTATTTTTTAATTAAAAATAAAGATACTGGCAATAATTAACACCTGCTTTTTCCGTTTAGAAAATAGATTTAAACTAATTGGTCCTATGTGTGGTCGTTTTCCCATCATCATTTTTTTCCTGCTTTTAACTTTTTCTTCTAAATCCCAATATTACTATAAGGATATTGTGCTTACAAAGCAAAACCAGGATAACTGGAAATCGCTTCGCAATCAGAAAATTAAGGAAGTTGACATAGTAAGCATCGATGCAAACGATGAACCAACACCGGGTTTTATTTGCAAGCAAAAAATTTCTTCAGATTTCAGTTCCATTTCGACATTTACAAAGTCCGCCGACATATCGGAATCCACTGTTACTTCATATTATGACCCCAGTGGACATCTCATTAAAACAGTAGATACGAGCGATACATATAAGAGCACAACGGAGTATGGTTATAATGAAACCGGGAATATTAGTAATCTGCTGAATAATTCAGTAGAAACAGATAACCATATTGTGGCAACTGAAAAACATTTATGGATTTATGAAGGGTCAATACTGAAACAGATGATCAAAATAAAAGGAGAAACAGATTCTACGATCGTGTTTTTCGAAAAAGATGAGAAAGGAAATATCATTGAAGAAAAGCCGGTCAGGGCCGGACAAAAACTGCCATCCACCTACTATTACTACGACAACGAAGGAATGCTGACAGATATTGTGCGCTACAATAAGAAAGCAGGAAGATTATTACCGGATTACATTTTTGAATACAATTCTGGACATATATCTTCTATGCTCTTTGTTCCATCAGGTTCAACAGACTACCAGAAATGGAAATATACCTACAATCCTAATGGCCTAAAGGAAAGCGAAATATGCTATGATAAAAAAGGACAGGTTGTAGTAAAAATAAATTATACATATAATTTACACTAAAAGACCCGAATCACGCAATGATTTGAATTGCATTAGGATTAGCATGGTTTTGGCAAGAAATTTGATCCTCTATACCGTCCGTTTTCCGGTCCCTTTGATAAATCCAAATATCCAATACTATGGAAGGCTATATACTTCACTATGGGAGAATACTGTTCCCGCGTTCCTTCCTTTTTTCTGTTTTTTTAATATTATTCTTTACGGATTCTGTACAGGCCAAAACGCTGGTTATCGGTGTTGGATCAGGATATATTTCAGTTCCGGATATGACCGGATTAAATCCGGGAGATACACTCGCGATCAAAACAGGACAATATTCAGGGGCTGCATTTAATAACCTGACCGGAATAACAATTACAAATAATGGAGGAGTCGTATTATTTAACGGACAGGTTACCCTTAATACGCTGAAAGAATGTGTATTCTCGGGTTTCCAGTTCAGGAATATTCCCGGCATTTCCATCCGCTGGGATGGCAACTCAAGAAGATGCGTCGAAAAAAATATCTCTTTTATGGATTGTGCCGGAAACACTAATGATGCTTCGGACCACAATGTATATAATGGTGATACTTCATCATTAAAACTTTATATGTGCAGTTTTGATTCACTGACACTTTTCAGATCCGGAATGTTATTGATGGGTGGATGGGGAGAAGCGAAGGATCTGGTTTGTTATATGGATAGTATTGTACTAAGCCGGATAAAGATTGACAGCACCCTGACAAATGGAAATGAAGTAAGGGGAATTATTTTCAGGATCGATGCACATGACTGGAAAGTCACTTATAAAGGGACAAATACTCTTTCAGGCGATATAGGTATTTTTTTTATGGACGGGAACGGGAGCATTCATAATATTTATAGGATTGGCGGCCGTGGATATATTATCCGTATATGGAATGTAGGCCTGAAAAAACCGGGAAATACTTATTTCTACAATAATATAGATCTCAATAGTACGCAATATGGTACTCTGGATACACGCGTGGATCCTGTTGAATTTACTCAGTATACAACAGGCGGCAACTGCTATATATTTAATAATACAGTTGGAAACAAGGAAGACCATATAGGATATTGGTCATCCCTGGCAGTTGTCGGAACATTTTCACCACCCTGGATCTGTCAGACGAGGAACAATCTTGGATTTAATCTGTCTACAAACGGTAAACCTCCGATAACCATGAATCAATCCAGTAATACCTGGATCTCGGATTCATCAAATAATATGTATTTCGATAAACCAGATGGCGTAGTGGATCCTATAACTTGTGTGCCTTCGGACAGTAGTCCTGTAATTGGAAAAGGACTCACGCTTGCCCTTGTTCAGGATGATTATTACCATAATCTGAGAATCGGCGCTTACGACATTGGCGCAGTACAGCATGGAGGTGCGATCATTCCATCACCTCCGAATCTGCCACCTGTTGTTCTTACTGGTGCTGCACAAACAATGACGTTGCCCTCAAACAATACGGTTCTCGATGGATCAAGATCCTATGATCCCGATGGAAGTATCAGCAGTTATGCATGGGCGTTAGTTTCAGGAACAGGGGGCACTATAGCGACTCCATCTGCCGCATTTACTAAAGTCAGCGGGCTGACTCAGGGAACATATATTTATCAGTTAACTGTAACCGACAATAATAATGCTTCTTCATCGGCACTCGACACAATTATAGTAAATCCGGCAGATAGCATTCCTGTCGCAAATGTTTTACCAGTCGCCAATGCCGGACCTGACCAAACAATTACCGCACCAATTAATACGGTAACCCTTGACGGGTCGGCCTCATACGACCCTGATGGAATAATAAAATCATTTAGCTGGGTAATGATTTCAGGACCAGGTTCAGTGACTATCAACAATAGCAATACAGCCAACCCAACCGTTGTCGGTTTAATTCCGGGTGTATATGCATTTCAGCTTACGGTTACCGATAGTGTTGGGGCTATAAATACAGATCAGGTAAATATCACAGTTAATCCGGAACCGACTATTCCAAACCAAACACCTGTAGCAAACGCTGGAAATAATCAAGCAATTATTGCTCCGGTTAGCAGTGTAGAGCTGGATGGAAGCAGGTCTTATGACCCGGACGGTACGATTGTAAATTATTATTGGAACCAGGTTTCAGGTCCTTCCAATTCAGTAATTACAAATAGTGGAACCACAAAACCAACAGTTTCAAATTTGATAGTGGGTACTTATGTTTTCCAATTGACGGTGACAGACAATAGTGGTGCAACAGATTATGATCAGGTAACGGTTACGGTAAATAAAGGAGATACAACTACTATCCCTCCGGTTAATATTCCACCCGATAATAACCCTGGATCCAATGATCAATTCATTGTTTATCCCAACCCTGCGCAGAACCTGGTAAATACAAGGATCTCGGACTCTTTGAATGGAACTATCAGGTTAAGAATGTATGATATAAACGGAAGAGTAGTTTTAACTGACCAGTCAGAGAAATCGATTGAGTCATTTGAAAAATCTTTTAACATCAGCTCACTTGCATCTGGTATGTATACTATTCAGGTAAACATAGCAAACAGAAAAACCATGGTAAAGAAATTCATTAAACTATAAATCTGCGGTTGTTGAATGAAAAAGTCCCGGAATACCGGGACTTTTATTATTTACAGAAGACCTTCTTAATGCATTCCTTCAGCTAAAGCCGGTTGTTGTTTACTTCTTTTTACAAACAATACAAAAGGGATACAAATAAGGAATAAAATACCGAGATAATAAAATACATCCATATAAGAAAGTACACTGGCCTGTGCTGAAACAGAATAGTCAAGTGCCTTATAAGCAGATTGAAGCGCAATATCAGGTTGCATGCCTTTGGATATGAAACCCTGTTGAATGGCATGTACATGTCCTATAACTGCAGGATTGTTCACGTCCAGTTTGCTGACAAGCGTACTGCGGTGAAACATATTCTGACGCGCCATGAAAGTGGTAATAAGAGCAACACCAAATGATCCGCCTACCTGACGCATCATACCCGTAAATGCTACTCCCTGGCCTATTTCGGCTCCTTTAAGCGTACTTAATGACAGACTGGTAATGGGAATGAAAAGAAGTGGTAATCCCACACCACGTGTTACCAGCATCCAAAAAAAGTTTTCGGTTGGTGTACTATTTGTGAGAATAAAATAACCCCAGAAACAGAAAATAGCAAAAATCAGCATGCCCATCGAAACCAAAAATTGTTGCGGAACTCCCTTGCTTAGAATGATACCGACAATAGGCATGAGAAATGCTGTTGTAATTGCTGCAGGTACCATGAGCATGCCTGATTGAAAAGCCGTCCACCCCAATGTACTCTGCGTATATACAGGAATAATGAAAGTGGATCCATACAAACCAAATCCTAATAAAAATGTAAGGCCGGTCCCGATTCGCAGATTTCCATTTTTTAAAACCCGAAGATTGACGATCGGGTTTCTGAATGTCAGTTCACGCCAGAAAAAAAAGAATGCGCCCAAAAAAGCAGTACAAGTGAACAAAACAATGAAATTATTGGAGAACCAATCATCATCCTGTCCTTTTTCCAATACATATTGAAGTGATCCAACAGATACGGCAAGCAGGGCAATTCCAAGCCAGTCAATATCAGCAACAGCGCTTTTTTTACCATAATTGGGATTTCGAATAAACTGGAGTGTGAGCAAAGTTGCTATAACACCGATCGGTATATTAATATAAAATATATAAGGCCAGGAATAATTTTCAACTATATATCCCCCCAGCGGAGGTCCAAGTGTGGGACCTACAATAACTCCTAATCCATAAATGGCTTGTGCCATACTTCTTTTTTCAGGAGGGTATGATTCTGTGATGATAGTTTGTGAAGTTGCCAGAAGAGCACCGCCACCAAGTCCCTGCATAAAACGGAAAAACACGAGCTCCCAAATACCGTTGGCGTTTCCGCAAAGAAAGGAACAGACGGTAAAAATCATGATGGAAGCCGCAAAATAATTACGTCTTCCAAATTGGGTTGACAGCCAGCTGGTCATTGGAATGATGATTACATTCCCGATGGCGTATGCTGTAATCACCCAGGCAACTTCTGTTAGAGTTGCACCCAGGTTACCGCGCATATCATTGAGTGCGACGTTTACAATCGTTGTGTCTATAATTTCCAGCAGGGTACAAATAATGGCTGTGATGGTAATGATCGCACGCCTGGAACCATATTCAACCAAAGAATCCTGCGATAATGTTTGTGCCATAGAAATGATCTTCTGAATATCTAATTACCTATATGAACATCCACATTAACATTCATACCTGCCTTCAAACGATTCAATAAAGAATCCTGCTTATTCGTAAATTCTATTTTAATAGGAAGGCGTTGTACAACTTTTACAAAATTACCACTGGCATTGTCCGGTGGAAGCAGGGCAAATGTAGCGCCTGTCGCAGGTGAAAAGGATGAAACAGTTCCATCAAATTTATGACCCGGGATGGCGTCCACTTCGATAACAACAGGTTGTCCGATCCTGATTTTACTATATTGCGTTTCTTTAAAATTGGCGACGATCCATAAACTCTGGTCGAGTACAATACTGAAGGTTGACTGTCCGGCAGTTAAATACTGCCCTACCTGGACATTTACCTTTGAAACAAGTCCGCTAGCCGGTGCAGTCAGAACCGTATATGATAAATTCAATTTAGCATCGTCCACATCAACCTGTCTTTGTCTGCCAGTTGCAGCTGCAATACTTATTTGGGAAGAAGTGGCCTGGCTCTGAATGCTTACTGCATTGGTTGCGCTATTAGCTTGTTTTCTTTGTTGCTGAAGTATCAGTAATTGTTTCTCCGCTGATTCTTTTGCAGCCAGTTTGTCTTCATATTGCTGTTGAGTAACAGAATGATCTTTGATCAGGTTCGCATAACGATCAAATTCCTGCGTACTCTGCCATACATCCACTTTTGCTTTTTCAATCTGTCCATCAATTGCAAGTGCAGCAAATTCACTGGTTCCGATATTTGAATGCGCAGCAGCTGAGGCAGCTTTGGCAGATAAAAAATTACTCTGGGCTGTTGCCAGAGCAGCTTCAGCCTGTTCAAGCTTAATGCGCTGATCACGATCATCCAGAATCAGCAGGGTGTCTCCCTTTTTAACCATCTGATTATCAGATACGCGCACTTCTTTAACAAATCCTGAAATCCGGGGAATAATAGGACTGATATTCGCAGCTATTTGTGCATCATCTGTTTCAGCATGTAATTGGGCATGATGCCACTTTGAAATTCCAAACCAGCTTCCTGCAACGACCAGGGCTATGAGAATTACCAGAAATATTTTACTTCTTTTGGGGGCTTGCGCCTGTCCGTTATTTTCTTTTGCTGTTGCCATAAATCTTAATAATTTTTGGTTGATTATTTTATATTTCTTGTTGTTGCCAATACGCCAGCTCTTTCCAATAAGGTATTAAATGCTACTATGGCATCCGCCTTTGCGAGTTCAAGGCTGATCTGGCTTTGAAGCATGAGTGCGTTTGCATCCAGCAAATCGGTTACTGTAAGGAGGCTGTTTTCATATTTGTTTTTTACAATCTTATAGTTTTCTATTCCCTGCTCAATAGCCACCTGGCTTACCTGGATTTTTTTATTAGCTGTTAATAAATCCTCATATGCCTGGTTTACCTGATTTCTTACCTGATCATAAAGTTCTTCTTCATTTGCCTGCACTTCGGCAAGTTTTGCTTTGGCCCCGGTTACATGTGCATTTGTTTTCCAAAGGGATGAAACATTATAAGAAAGGCCGACTCCAAAAGTGACGGCATTGGTAATTGTAATAAAGCTGGGAATATCCGCTACGATGTATCCGCCGGTTAATGCAAGAGATGGATAATAGTCCGCTTTCGCTGTTTGAATATCAACTTCTGAAGCTTTTTTCCTGTAAGCAATTGCCTGCATGTCCTTACGATTTTGAAGAGCTAGTTGTTCATATTCCTGTATACTTTTTATATCACCAGGTTCCACGAGACTGGTTGAATCGGGAATAATAACTGTTTCTTCCGACAAGCCAAGCATAATATTCATATTAACCATGGCCAGTTTCAGATTGTTCTCCACGTCTGCCATGGTCAGTTCAATATTTGCAGTCTGTAATAAAGCTTTAAGTTTATCATTGCGGGCAAGCAGACCATTTTTTTCAAGATTTGCAAAATCTGCGTCACGGGATCTTGACTGTGCCAGGTTTTCCTGGATGACCCTTAGGTTAGCTCTCGCTTTGTACAGGTTGGTGAACGCATTAATAGTATTCATGATAACCGCTTCCCTATCCTGATCAGCATCTAAAACAGTTGCTTTCTCAAGAAATTCAGAAGAACGGATTCCATATTGGATTTTAAATCCTGAAAAGACAGGTAGACTCAGGTTCGCACTACCATAAGCTGCCTGGTTTACATTAATTGGTGCGGCTGCCGAGCCTCCGCTGTTGGATTTATACTGCAGGTTGATATTTGGTTGCGTGAGACGCAGGTAGGAACCGCTGACTTTAAAATCAGGCAGCTGGTTCTGTTTTGAAACCATTGTATTAGCAGTAGCCTGATCTATCCGTGCATGGGCTGCACGAAGTGGTTTACTGTTTTTAATACTCAGATCTATGGCTTCATCCAAAGATATTTTGCGCCCGCCATCCTGTGTATATCCTGAAACGGATAATAGCAAGAGAGAAAGAAAAGGCAAAGAGGTGAAAATGCTTCTAAGATTCATGTGTTAGTATTGCTTTGTAAATAGTTCTAAGGTGTACAGATAATTTTTTTTTAATTATGCGCTCAAAATCTTCATCTTTGAGCGTTTCCATATGGTGATATTTTTTATAAAATTCCAGATTGATCAGCATATACGAAACTGTACCGACCAGGGTATTCGTTAACATTGGGATGTCAATATTTTTCTTAAACAGGCCTTTTTTCTGACCGAGGCGGATAAGTTCATTAATGTTTTCAGAATTCCTTGTTTTCATCTTCTCCACCATCTGAATTATGGAAGGATTCTGGTTGATTATTTGTTCACATAATAGAATCCGGTGAAAAGCTTTACGCTTTAAAAAATTGTCTATATATATATCTACCAGGCCATACATTTTCTGAAAGGGATCCAGACTATCGTCTTTTAATAACTTTTCTACATTTTCCAGAAGGTTCAGGCTTTTCCTTTCAAAAATCTCCTCCATTAGTTTTTCTTTTGAACCAAAATAGTAAGAGATCATAGCCGTATTTATACCGGCTGCTTCGGCAATATCCCGGACAGAAGTCCCATCAAAACCTTTCTGGGAAAATAACAGCTCCGCACTATCCAGTAATTGGGTCTGTTTTATTGACAAGGATGGTTTCATGCCGCAAAGTTAATTAAACGTTTGTTTAATATTATCAATAACTGAAATATTTTTTTGAGTAATTCAGAACCACTTGTCATAATCCACACTTAATCAATTGATTTATTGCTATTTTCACGACTATTAAAAAAATGATATGAAACTGTTATTATCTGGTTTATTTATAATTGCACTGATATTTTCTTCCTGTCATCAGGCTGTTGATTCAAATATGTCCTCTAATCAGTCCGATCCTCTGGATATTGCTTCGCAGGATAGTTCTGTTAAACCGCAATCCAATTTTTTTTTATTTGCAAATGGTACCTGGTTGAAAACTACCGAAATCCCTCCTTCTCAATCATCCTGGGGTGCGTTTTCAACTTTGCTTGATAGCTCCCTTAATCGATTAAACCGTATTCTGGATTCACTGGCCGGTATTTCAAATGCACCAAAGGGCTCTATAGCCCAGCAGACCGGCGACCTATATGTAAGTGCTATGGATTCCACCGGAATTGAGAAGAAAGGGTATCTGCCGGTTAAACCAGAGCTGGATAGTATTACTGCTATTAAAAGCAAGACGGGTCTCTACCATGAAATTGCAAAAGAATACGCAATTAACCACGCTCCTTTCTTTTCATTTTATGTAAGTGCGGATGACAGAAACAGCCTCATTAATGTCACTCATTTCGACCAGGGCGGACTTGGTTTACCAAGCAGGGATTATTATTTTAAAACTGATTCTTCCACCAAAAAAATCAGGGATGCTTATATCGCTTTTATAACAAAAACATTTTCATTGCTGGGCCAGTCACCTACGGATGCAGCCAAAACAGCCAAATCCGTTTTTGACCTGGAAACATCGATGGCTAAAGTTTCCAAAACACCCGTTGATCTGAGGGACCCGATTAAGAATTATCACAAAATAAATGTTGGTTCCAATCCGGATCTGAAGAAACTGGTGATCGTTTTTGGCGTTTCTGCCGACACGATACTTGTTGGACAGCCTGAATTTTATAAGGGATTAGGCAACCTGTTGAATAATACACCGCTCGAAACAATAAAAAACTATCTGTGCTTTCATGTGATGGACGATGATGCAGATTATTTGTCACATGATTTTGTTGACGCAAAATTTGCGTATAACAAATTACTAACGGGTCAGACTCAAATGAAAGAAAGATGGAAGAGAATGACAACCCTGGTTGACAGACAACTGGGAGATAACCTTGGACAGATCTATGTGCAGAAATATTTTACAGCAGCTGACAAGGAAAGAATCAACCAGCTCATAGATAATATTATTGCCACATATGCCGAAAGAATTCATCAACTGGATTGGATGAGTGATTCTACCAAGCAGAAAGCAATTATTAAGCTACACGCAATTGTTAAAAAAATTGGATATCCTGATAAGTGGAAAGATTATTCTTCCATAGATATTACAAAGGACAATATCATTTCCAATCTTCGGGGTACTTCCCATTTTGAATATAACAGGTCCATCGCGAAAATAGGAAAGCCTGTCGACCGTTCCGAATGGCAGATGACACCTCCCACAATTAATGCATATTATGATCCTACACAGAATAACATAAATTTCCCTGCAGGCATTTTACAACCGCCCTTTTATTTTTCTTCCGGAGATGACGCCGTAAATTACGGAGGCATTGGTCTGGTGATCGGACATGAGATCACTCATGGATTTGACGACCAGGGCCGTCAGTATGATGCTGATGGAAATCTGAAAGACTGGTGGTCGGCAGAAGATGCAAAGAGATTCAAACTACGCGCTCTAAATATCATCAACCAGTACAATGGCTATATCACGGCAGATACTTTTCATCTGAATGGTGAACTGACAGAAGGTGAAAATATTGCTGACAACGGCGGTCTCGCCATTGCATATGCTGCATTCAAAAAAACAGTACAGGGAAAGGGAAATGAGAAAATTGACGGATTCACACCCGATCAGCGCTTTTTCCTTTCACATGCCCAGGTCTGGAAAATAAAAACGAGGAAAGAAAGGCTTATCACGATGGCACTTACAAATCCGCATTCATCACCGATGTGGCGTGTAAACGGTCCGGTTTCAAATATGCCTGCATTTTATGAAGCTTTTCAAGTTCATCCCTCTGATCCCATGTATAGGCCAGATAGTTTACGTGTGAAAATCTGGTAACATTATGGTCATATAAAGAGGTTGGTCATCATACTAAAAATCAGTTAAAACCCTTGTCAGACAAGGGTTTTAACATTTCATTCAGTGGGTCGCCATGATAAAAAGTGACCCATATTGGATTTCCATCTCATGAAAACCTGACTATATTTGTTCTGGAATTAAAAATAAAAATTTCCATCCGGATCGATTCCAAGGTTGCTTTCCCGCGCATTGCACCACACCAAAATTCTCTGCCATTACCCCTGATGATTCTTGCCGTTAAGATTTTTGTCAAATTTTTTTTTCACTATTAAATCGTCACATTATGAAACCAGTATTCGCAAACTTTAATCTTAGGAAATCAGCCTCCGTCCTGGCAGCCGCAGCGTTATTAACGCTTGGTTCTGCAAAATTGCAGGCAGCACCGATCATTGAAAAAATAATTAATCCAGCCGACAAGCAGGTAACTGTCAAATTTGTCGGAGCCACTGAAAACAATCTGGTATTCCACCTGGAATTTGATAACAAATCAGGTGAAAAGTTTTATCTCATTATTAAAAATGATGCAGGTGAAATCGTTTATCAGAATGCCTACAATGACGTGCATTTTGAAAAGAATATCCGTTTACCAAAAGAAGATACAGAAATACGTCCAACATTTATAATCCGTACAGCTAATGAACAGATTGAAAAGAAATTTTCAATCGACCGTAAAGTATCGGAAGACTTTGTAGTAACTTCTTTGTAAGATATTTCTTTTCAATAAAAAAACCCTGCTGTTGCGGGGCTTTTTTATTGGGTTATGGCTTATGGGTTTTGTGGGTTATGGGTTATGAGCTATGGGTTATGGATTAGTTTAAATATGTAATTATAATTTCATCCAGCAAACACCGTAATCCATAACCCATATCCCATATCCCATAACCCATAATCCATAATCCGGTCAATTATCAACATCTTTAATTGAAGGACGAATATCCGCAGGATCCCGGTGTTCATATTTCAAATGAAAATTCTTTAAATCCGGTTTGAATCTTCTTTCCCGATGCAGATCATATTGATAAATATCCTGTCCTATCCGATATAAAAATGGTAGTGCGACACTGTCATATTCGTATTTGTTATCGTTCAGTATGCCATCTTCATTTGCATACACTGTTGCAGATAGCATAAACTCAATATGATTTTTAAAATCCACGATATAAGCAACATCAGTTAAAAACCCATATGCCCATCCGACTTTATTAAATACACGGATGTTGCCGGGAATCTGGCGCCCTCCCTTCTGAAAATAAAATTTTACATAACTATCATAAAACTCCGACGTATCATATTTAGGAAAAGGTGTTTCGGATGGGTATTGCGAAAGATACCGGTATAAGAACAAATAATCGGCTGGTTTGAGCGCAAAACGTTTTGATTCCTGAACAGATAAAGGGAAAAGGGCTGTTTGCAGGATTTGCTGCAAGTCCTCCAGTGGAATTCTGTTATGACGTGTGAAATCCATGGGCTCCTGAATGAGACTGTCGCTTGTATTCAGATATGCTTTGCCGATTTTTACATCTGGTGAAAATTGAAAAGAGTCCTTATTATATGCAGGCGGTAGGAGATAAATTAAATTACCCTTAGCATCAAAGAATCGAATCTGATTTGTATGTCGGTTTTCTGATTCGGTCAATGGCATGAACTGGCGCACAATCCTGGTATCAGGAAATCCCATTGAATGTAATCGCCTGTTCAGTTCCTTCTGCCCTACAAATTCATACATGCGGTTATAAGCATCATTATCACTTATCAGAAAAGCTTTGCGGATAAATTGAGCAATTGATGGATATTCCGTTTCTGAACTACTGTCGCTATTTAATTCTTTTTGTCCGGAATAACTACTATCGTATTCCATCCTTGTGAATTTGTCAATGCCTTGTTTATGCAGGCGGTTCAGTTTCTCAAGCACAAGAAGGGCTAGCGGAAGTTTAACTGTGGAAGCCGGATAAAAATAAAAGTCCCTTCCTACATGAAAATAATAATTCCTAAACCTTGGCCTGTTACCGGCATCACGGTCAATCTGTGTATAAATAATCTGTATCCGATAATTATCCGGATGTTGAATCAGTTTCTGTAAAATGGAATCCTGGTCCGATAAGAGAATTTTTTCCAAAAAGGGATCCGTCTTAAACTGGCTTTTAACCAAACAGGAAAGTGTAAGCATCCAAATCAGATGAAGAATAAAAAATTTCATGCAAACGAAAATACTAAAGTTCAAATTGACCCTAAATCTGATTTAAGTGGATATTCAATTTCACTCATTATATCCATAAGGAAACATACAATTAACCCTGACTTAACCAACACTTAACAGGGTTACCGATTTGCATTTATACTTTTGTATGGTACCGAAATAACCTTATCATGAAAAACCTTTCCAGGGTTTTAAGCCGCAACCCTGCGTACTTTTCCGGTTATCTCCTTTTTGTTATTGTTCTAACAAGCTACTGTCTGTCCATCAATAAGCCGGATGGCTTCATGCTCATAAACAGATTTCATTTCAAAATGCTGGACTATTTTTTTATCCTGTTTACTAACCTTGGTAATGGGTTATTTGTGATTGGGCTGATGGTTTTTTTGTTTATCCGTAAAAAAATCGGCTGGACATTGCAAATAGGAATCTGTTTCCTGGTTTCGGGTCTGCTGGTACAGGTTCTAAAACACCTGATTCACAGCCCAAGGCCAAAATTGTATTTCGGACCCGGTGCAATCCATTGTATTCAGGGAATTACAGGAACCGGTTCAGGCAGTTTCCCCTCCGGACATACCGCAACAATTTTTGCTCTTACTACCCTTTTGTGTTTATACTTTCCAGATAGAAAATCTGGCACATTATTTATCCTGATTGCCGCTCTGACAGGTTTTTCCAGGATCTATCTCTCGCAACATTTTCCGATAGACGTACTGGCTGGTTCCTTTATAGGAGTTCTGGTTTCGGTGG
>Ga0210384_10004179_pt1 | contig 16245 bp, 11 predicted proteins | sample IncBWH2MmetaG_FD_160574 | JGI IMG/M metagenome (GOLD analysis project Ga0210384, IMG submission 160574) | Forest soil microbial communities from Barre Woods Harvard Forest LTER site, Petersham, Massachusetts, United States - Inc-BW-H-2-M | ecosystem: Environmental > Terrestrial > Soil >...
TAAGATTCTGGCAGCGGGAAAGACTCCTTTTCTTCACGTCAAGTCCGAGAATGGCGCAAAAGTGGTTTATCAAAAAATTGGATTCCGTTTACGTGCCGAAATATGGCTAACCGTGATTTCTCACGCTTGACGGCCAATCGCTAGTTTTCCGGTAATTGAAACTGCGAAACGCATCCTCCAGCACGTCCTGGGGAGGCTCTTCCGTTACAAACTTCCGTTCCAAACTGGGCTATAAATTGGAGGTGCCGATTCGCCCGGCGCTCGTTGCGTAAGACATTCCTGAAACAGGACTTAGAAATGGTTGCGGGGGTCAGATTTGAACTGACGACCTTCGGGTTATGAGCCCGACGAGCTACCAGGCTGCTCCACCCCGCGCTATACATAATACGCGACTTGCAGTTTTTCTGCAATATTACGTATCGAGCCATCTAAAATGTAACCGGAGGGGACAACATCGCGCCATTTAAGATGTAACCCGAGTCAGAGACGATTTGGGGAGGGTTCATTTGGGGCGCCAGGGGAAATGGGAGTATTTCCGAGTTATCTATGGGCGGTATTGCAATGCAGATCGTAAGGCGAAACGTGAAATGCTGAACGAATTTTGCCTGACCACGGGCTACCACCGGAAATACGCCATTCGAATTTTGAATGGCCCGCCACCTGGGAAGCGACCCGATCGGCCGGTACGGCGGCGCGGGCTGAGCTATGGGCACGAACTCCTATCCATACTGACAAGCGTATGGGAGGCGGCCGGATATCCCTGGTCGGTGCGATTAAAAGGTACGGCGCGTCTATGATGGTCCGAAGACCCCCTTCGAGCGGGTGGTGGCATCGAAACAGGGGGATGTGGCGCAACTATCCATTCTGAAAGAACTGCAAAGAGCTCTCGATCCGTTTCCGTTAGCAAAAATCATCGACAGGAAACTCGAACGGATTTACCGCCTGGCGAACCGGCGGCTGAGTCCGAAAGCGCAGGAGCAGGTCGCGTCCAGCCAAGCACAAAGTGGCCGGCGAAAAGGCTGTGGAAAAGACGCTCGCTTCGCGAGCTTGGAAATCCCTTCGGGATTCCCACTTTCCCACAGCCACAGCAACAACAAGCGCTCTTCGGTTACATTTCAAATGGCTCGACGGAGAATAGGGTTACATTCTTAGATGGCTTGACGCGTATTAGCCCGACGAGTTCGACGAGCTGCCGATCTCCCCCAAGCTACGCCGCAGATAATAGGCGACTTGCGGTGCCTCTGCAATCACAGCTAAATATTAGCCCGACGAGCAACCAAACGGGTCCCCCGTGCCAAAGCTACTAGGCGAGTTGCCGCTCTGATGCGATCGATATGACTCTGTGCTCAAAAAGCAGATGCTCATGCAAGGGCCGTCGTACATGTAAAACTTCGATGACGTTTCGCCAGTCTCCACCGAACTGCTCTCATTCGATTTGCTTCTTACGGGGAAGCGCCGTGCGTGCCAGAACGAGCGATCGTCATTCCGCAGGATGCGGAGTTCGCCGGGGCGCTCGTCGATTTGCTTGCCCACAAGAGCCGTGTTGAAAACGTGGGTGAATTCCCAATCGTTGAAACCGTTGATGTGTTTCGTTGCCGCACCTTTGATTGAGCCGTGACCGTTGCTCTGGAAGCTAAGGTCGTCGGCTGAGTTGCATCAAAGGCAGGTTCTTCTGAATCAGGACTTGAGTTCACTTTGATGGTCGGAGGACTCCCCGTAGAAGCATTCACGGCGCTTGGCCCGTATCCACTTCACGCCAAACTCAAAAGGCGGAGCCAAAGGACACTGCCAGCATTGTTCGCGTCCCGCCGCGATCCTTACGATTTCTTCATCCAATCTTAAGTAGCTTCGTCGGACCAGCCGGTGTATTAGATTAATGAACTGGGGCCGCACCGGTGGCTAGCATTCATGGCCATTCCCGGATCCGTAGGGGGCACACGCATGCCCTGAGAGACTGACTTGTCGAAGGCAAGGAAAAGAGACTCCATGAAGATGTTTTCTCTACTCAATCTTATTGTGCTTGCGTCATTGAGTACCCAAGCCTATGGGCAGGACCGTGTTCCCCTCCGACTTGTCCAAACCATTTCCATGCCGAACGTCAAAGGACGCATTGACCACATGGATGTAGATGTCAAAGGCAGACGGCTCTTCGTGGCCGGGCTCGAGAATGGCTCGGTCGAAGTGGTTGATCTTCAGGCTGGCAAATGGCTAAAAAGCATACCTGGTTTTAAGAAGACGCAAGGTATCGCTTATGTTCCTTCCCTCAATAAGCTGTTCATTGCCAGTGGAGATGACGGGATGCTCCGTGTGTTCCGCGGTGACACTCTCGACCTACTGGAGGCGATCAAACTGGATCTAGGTCCTAACCGAGTCGCGTACGATCCCCACGCTCAACTTCTGTACGTCGGATACGGAGGCAAGGATGCCGGTAAGGATTACGGCGAAGTCGGGATTATCGACGCCAAGACGGACAAGTACCTCGGCGACGTCAAAGTGGAAGCGCACCCTTCGGAGCTTCTGTTGGACCAGTCCGGCAAAACATTGTTCGTCTTCGTTTCAATTGCAAGCAAAGTTCAGGTGGTAGATACGAAGAAACGCGAAGTGGTGTCGACGTGGCCTACCAACAGCCTCCGCAATGGCGACGGAGCCCTTGATGAAAAAACCCACAGGTTGTTTATCGGCACGCGCACTCCCCCGCAGCTGATTGCCATGGATTCTCAGACCGGCAAGGAAGTCGCAAATCTCCCGACTGTTGAGGGCATGGACGGAGTCTATTTCGATCCTCGACTCAAGCGAATCTATATTTCCGGTGGTCGGGACTATGACGTTGGCTACGTCTTCGCCTACCAGCAGAAAGATGCCGATCATTACGAAACCATCGGGAAAATACCCACAAAATCGGGTGCCGGCACCTCGTTCTGGTCCCCGCAGTTGAATCGTTATTACGTCGCCGCTCCTGCTCATGATAAAGACGAGGCTGCCATTCTTGTGTTCGAGCCAGCGCCTTGAAATTCTTCAGACACGATGGATTTTTTGGAAGACGCAAGCGGCAATAGAGATTCTTTCAGGAGGAGATATGAAGAAGTTGGTAGCCGTTGCTATGGGGGCCCTGGGTATATTCGGCTTCCTTGCTATGCGAACCACAAAGACTGCGGTCGCGGCACCTCAAGCGCCGAACCGCGAACTTGCGCCTTTGCAGCTCATTCAAAAAATACCTGTGCCGGGTGTCGCCGGTCGTATCGATCATTTCACGGCATTCCCCAAACGCCGGCTCCTGATTTTTGCCGCTCTGGGCAACAATACGATGGAGATCGTAAACACCTTCCAGGCTAAAGTCGTTCAGAGCGTTAAGGGGTTGGATGAACCTCAGGGCGTACTCTACGTCCCCGGACTCGACAAGATCTTTGTGGCCAACGCAGGAAGCGGCGTGGTCAACGTTTATGATGGCAAGACGTACGGTCTTCGCAAGAGTATCGAGTTGGGTGCGGAGTCCGACACCGACAATCTTCGATGGGATGAAGATTCAAAACGGGTTTTTGTCGGGATCGTGGGCGGCATCGCTATGATCGATGCGGTGACGGAAACTCATGTCGGGAAAGATCTCAAGGGTAGTGGCGGTCACTCCGAGTCGTTCCAGTTAGAAAAGAAGGGGTCTCGCATTTTCGTCAATGTGCCTGAGGACGGGAGTGTGGTCAACGTTATCGACCGGAAAACCGGCGAGTTGACCAAGTGGGGGCTCAACGGAGTCAAAGCAAATTATCCAGCGGCACTCGATGAAGACGATCATCGGCTCTTCGTCGTCACTCGGAGACCGCCGTTCCTAATGGTGCTTGATACGGATACCGGAAAGGAAGTTGCGAGAGTCCCGGTGGGAGGATCCTGCGACGATGTCTTTTACGACGCGGAGCGCAAGCGCATTTATGCCCTCGGCGGCGAAGGATTTATCAGCGTGGTCCAACAGAATGACCCGGACCACTATACGCTGTCCGCAAATATCCCCTCTGCAATTGGCGTGCGCACGGGCATTTTCTATGGAACCAGTTTGTACGTTGGTGTGCCAGCGTCAGGACTGGAACCCGCGCAAATATGGAACTATGCCGTACCGGAATAGAGTGTAGGGAGGCAATGGCCTTCGCATCCCTTTCTGGTGCTAGTGCCTTCCATGAGAAGGCCGGTATGAGTCAAGAGTGTTTTTCTCTTTCTGTTTTCTCTTTCCTCACTGTGGATTCCTTGCATTCGAGTCGATCCGCCTCTGTCGCCATCCTTCCATCCGCACTCTTTGTTGAGCGATTTTCGCTCGGTGGATGGTGGGCGTTCCCAATTCAGTAGGTGTTGCTACCTGATTATCGACCTTAGCTCCCGTCTTTCGACGGAAGCTGGGCCAGGCATTAGGCGCAGGCACCTGATCTCGGCGGTTGAGCTCGGTTGTTCGAATCCAACTCTACGCCGTTGCGCTCACCACTTTGTGGTTGTTCCGCAGTGGTTCATACACCTCCGCACTTACCCACAACTTATGAAGCAGCACAGCCAACTTCCGAGCCACGGCTATCACGGCTCGTTTCTGCGCAGAGTAGGATGAGCATGCCGCCTCAAAGAGTTGAAACACTCAATAACCTTGGGCAAGGTTCATCAAGGGATAACAAGCGTATTAATACGCTTGGGAACTTCGCCTACATTGACGACGTCTACGAGCTTAAGAGTTCCGCCATCAATGACCGAAACCGATCGTGCGGCTGAATTGGAGATGTAAACGCGCTTGCTGTCTGGAGTGAAGGTAATCCATTCGGGCACCACACCCACCGCGGCGCGATTCACAGGCTGAATCAGCGGCAGCGCGCAATAACCGAGGAGTTGGAGCTCAGGTAAGGAATATTTGAATGTGGCGTTCGCCACAGTGCTGTTGACCCAAAGAGATTTACCGTCGGGGGCGACTCCAATGCCGTGCGAAGGCGTGCCCAGCCGTTCCTCCGCACCGCCGAAGCCGCCGGGATGATCCGGCAACAGAATACGCGCGACCTCTTTGTGGCTTGCAAAATCCACCACCGCGAAACCGTTCACTCCGGAAAGCTGGACAAAGATCCGGCGCGTGGAGCCATCCGCGTTCGCTTCGAAGGCCATGGGCCGCACGGAGTGATCGAATTTGACCTCCCACGCGGCTTTTTCCGTGCTCAAGTCGATCACCGTGGCGGCCTTGTTCTCGATGGAGCCGCTGACCGCAAATTTACCATCGGGAGTTACAAAGATATTGTGCACGCTCCCATCTACGGGAATCGTTGTTGTGCGCTCGAGAGCAGTGGTGCCGATGACGTCGACAGAACCGGGATCTTCTCGTATACCGACGAGAACGCGGCGACCGTCTTTTGTTATGGTTAGATTGTTCGGGTGGCCACTCAACGCGACTTTCTTGAGAATTTTGGCGGACTCGCGGTCCACGACATCGACGACGCTTTCAGACTCATTGCTGATATAAACGCGTTTGCCATCGGGCGAAAACACCACGCCGTGCGGAAGTTCGATGCCATGGATGACCTGGACCACTTGGTTGACCGAAGAATCGATGACATCCACCGTGTTTCCGGCACTGTTGGTGACATAGATCAGGGCAGCGGATTCGGAAGCGTGCACGGCAGAACCGGGCGCAGTCGCGGAACGCACCCAATTGGCCAGCGCTTGCCAATTCGGATCTTCCTGCGAAGCAAATTGACGCCCGCCGGAATGGAACGCGTCTCCACCAGCTTCCGGAGCGAGCGGATGGAGCAGAAGTCTGCTAGAGAGAGGTTTTCCGGGTTGAACCAACTGTGAAGCACTCTGAAAATTCTGCCGCGACTGTTCTTCCGTCCAATCGCTGAGGCCCGGCGAAAGCGTTGCAATGTGCAAAACCCGGTTGGAAGCGGTGTGGCACGCGTAACAACGTGCATGCCCGGGGCGTTCCTTAAGGAAGATGGGCTGCACGGTGTTCTTGAACAGATCAAAATCCAGCGCACCCTTGGGCGCGTAATCGGGCCTCGGCGTTGCGGTGGGCGCCGCGCCAACGGAATGCCGTACCCAATCGGCCAGCATCTGCCATTCCGGATCGCTCTGCGACTTCCAGAACTTGCCGCCAGTGTGCGCCGGATCGCCTCCGGCCTCCTGCGCCAGCGGATGCAGGAGCAACCGGCTCTTCCGCGGATCGCCGGGATCAACGAGTTGAAGGACGGCCGCAAAATTCTTGCGGGCTTGCGCTTCGGTCCAGGAAGAACTGCCTGCGGGGAGGGGTTCTAGGCGGAGGCGGGTGATCAGGGTGGAGTGGCAATCGTAGCAGCGGACACCGTTTTCGCGTTGCTTCAGAAAGATGGGCTCGACGCGTGTGCGGTAGGTATCAAAATCGAGGGTTAATGTTTGATTGGAAGCAGCCTGTTGCGGTGCAGGCTTGGGCGTAGTGTGCGTGGGGGATGATACGCCGAACAACAGCAAAAGATATGCGAGAGCAACTACGGACAGCTTGGCACTTGAACCGGATGGCATTTGCCCTTCCTTGCAGACGGGATTTTGCGTCAGTGTCCGTAGACGAGCAAGCGAAACGTGCCCGAAACCGGAGTTGGCTGGGGATGGGGTTGCTCGGCAGTCGGTTCGGGAGCCGGGGTGAAGTCGGCAGTGTCAATGAAGAGGCGATGCGTTTTGGAATCGAGGGCCATGTTGCGGGCGCCGAATTCGGTTTTGACGGTTTCAACGACGCCGAACTGGTCACTAAGGACCGCAATGCCGTGAACACGCTTCAGGTCGGGGATGCTACCGACGATCGCGCCGTTATCGGCATCGACCACTTTGACTTCGGGGTTGTGGGAGATGTAGAGGCGGCGGGTAGAGGGCTCAAAGGTGATGTAGTCCCAATATTCTTTGCCGCCCGGAGCCGGAGCGGCGCCGAGATCGTACTTTTTGAGCAGGTAATAACCGCCATCGGGCCGGCCGCCCACGGCGAGCCCCGAGCACAGGATCAGCGTACTCCAGAAAGTCAGATGCAGACGTGAAACCGGCATAAACAAACCTCCAGAGCAGCAGGATTCATTGTGGACGTACGCCTGCTAGTACGCTAGGCGGAGTTAAGCGTTGCGCGGTGCTGACACGTTTGTGTTGTGCCCTTGCCGGCTGACATCAAAAACTTACCTTAATTGCGAACTGAATCTGCCGTTCGGCGATCGTGGTTCTTTGCAGGGCGCCGGCAAGGCCTGAGGCTGTGCCATCCGGGGCAAAGATATCCGAATTGCCGTCGCCAGGTCCTGGAGGCGCAAAATTGGGATGGTTCATAATGTTGAACATCTCAACACGGAACTGGATATTGAAATTCTCCGAGATCCGCTGAATCCGGTTGTTCTTGAACACAGAGAAATCAAGGCTTGTGATTCCAGGGCCGATCAGAGTATTGCGGCCGGCGTTGCCGCGAAGATTGAAGCACCGCAGATCGCCTGCCGGGAGGACCGGATTAAGAGGATTTGTCGCGGCATAGGTCGGTGGCGCAGGATCGCAATTGGCGTTAAAAAAGGCCTGGCTAGGTGCGAGGGGAACACCGAAGCACGCGGTGTTAATGTAGTTTGTGGGATTACCTGGATTGGTGGCTGTGCCACAGCCAGGTCCCTTGAGGCGGTTCGGATAGGCGAAATCGTCGCTGCTGAGGGTCCCTGCTGGATCGCCACCCGTACCCCAGGTGGGAGTGAAGGGCACGCCGTCGCCGACGGTGAAGATGAGTCCAAGTTCCCAGCCATCGGACAGCCAACGGGCGGGCCCTGTGAGTGACTTGGCGGTGGGAATGTCCCAAGTGCCATTTAGAACAAAGGTCCGCCCGACATTGAAATCCGACAAACCCCGCGTCAATTTCATGTCGAACCAGTTCAGACTGGAAATAGAATTTCCAAATGCGTCTCCGGCAAGCGTTGCGGAGCTGGTATCCATGCTCTTGCCCCAAGTAAATGTGCCCTGCACCTGGAAGCCGTGGCTCATGCGCTTGACCAACTGCGTTTCGAGGGCATTGTAATAGGAGCGGCCCTGATAAAACATCCCGCGAATCGAGCCAAACGCTGGGTTGATGGTATTGGGAGGCGCACAAGAAGCCGGATCCGAACCGTTGGGATCGGTCTGATTGCACAACGGTGAATAAACGTTCCCGAGAACGTCGACCTTGGGCCAAAGATACCCGGAAGGGGTCTTTGTGGGAATGACCAGGTCCGCTTCGTCCACGCGGAAAGGTTGATGGACACCTCGCGAGCCAACATAAGCGACCATGGCGGCGAGATTCGGGGTGAGCTGATACTGAAGATTGAGGTTCCATTGAGTGACATAGTTGCGATGAGGATGAGACTCGACGTAAGTGGACCGCAGCTTGTTGGCACTTATGAGACAAGGGTCGACAAGGGGAAACGTGAGAGTCGTACCCGGCGGACAGATCGGCGGAGGCGGAACAGGGGCTCCTACCTTTAACGAAGTATATTGAAAGTAGGGAGCCGACTGGGTAGTGAGAAGGATGAATTGATAGGGGAGTGGCAGGACGTCAAACAGGCCGACTCCGCCGCGGACCGCCAACTTTCCAGTCTTGAGAGGGTCCCAGGCGAATCCGACGCGAGGCTCAAAGTTGTGGTAAGTGGGGTTGTAGAAAAAAGGGCCGGTGCCGGAACATTGCCCCGTCACGAGCGTCCCGCAAACCGGAAGAGGATCAGACAGGTTACGGAGGTTGGCGATCTTGCCGTCGGTTTCGGTCGGAACGGTGGACATCTCGTATCGCAAGCCAAGGTTCAGCGTCAAATTTGATTTCCAACGCCAATCGTCTTGGATGTAAGCACCAAAAATTGACTGTCGAAGATTGCGTGGAGTAAGGGAACTCGCCACCCCACCCTGGAACTTATTTGGACTGTTGGTCAGAAACGACTGCAAATCATTGAAAAACCAGATTCCGTTCGCGTCGGTGAGCGCGGTGACCTGCAAGAGCATGCGCTCGAAGGCCCCGCCGAATTTGATGGAATGCTTCCCATGATTGAAGAAGGCGTCGTCATAGCCTTGATAAGAGTTCCAGCGATACAAGTAGGTGGGAAGACCGCCAACGCCACCGGTCATGGAACTCAGCACGCCGTTGACGTTAACGACAGCAGCATTTCTGCTGGCGAATGCGCCAAGGGAGGTGTCCATCGCAGCGGGATTAATCGCGGTCACGCTAGCATCGTTGTCCACATGTTCGTGGTTAAACCCGAAACGCACGGCGTTGACAAAAGTGGGAGTGAAATTGTGGTTCTCTTCCACGGCCACGATTTGCCGGGCGGAGAGAGTCGAAAGCCCGACATTGCCGAAGGGATCGGGAGACGTGTAGGGAGTTTTGTCATACAGGTAGGTGCCGAACAAGCTGTCCTTGTCGGAAAATTTGTGGTCAATGCGGGTGGTGAAATAATTCTCATTCACCACTTGGTTCCCGCTGAAGACGGATTGGCAAACGTCAGCACCTGCAGCGCACTCCGAAGCCAACGGCACGGGATAAAGTGCGAGATACTTCTGGACTTCTGGATCCACGGTGACGCTGATGGGATTTCCGTTGGCGTCATGAATGTTGCCTAAACGCGCGGCGGGCGAGGGCACGAAATTGACGTTGGCAATTCCTTTAGCCTGGCGAATACCTTCATAGTCAACGAAGAAAAATGTGCGGTTTGGAGCGATGGGACCGCCGACGTCGCCACCGAATTGGTTACGCCTGAAGGGGGCTTTCGAGGCGCTGGCGGATTCAAAATAGTTCTTTGCATCCAGGGCGCTGTTTCTGAGGAACTCGTAGGCACTTCCGTGAAACTCGTTGGTGCCCGAGCGGGTGATGGCGTTCACCACACCGCCAGAGGTCTTCCCATACTCTGCGGAATAGTTACTGGTGAGAACGGAGAATTCCTGAATGGCATCAACGCCGAGGTTGCCACCGAGGACGCTGCCTGGGGCGCCATTGGCATAGTCGTTGAGGCTAACGCCGTCAAGGCGATAGTTATTCTGCTGCGGACGGGCGCCGGAGATGGCGATCTGCTGGCCAAAGCCGCGATTGCCGCGATCGGAACCTGTGGCAAAGCTGGGCTGGGTTTGAATGGTTGATACGCCGGGCTGCAAGGCGGCCAAGTCGGTCCAACTGCGGCCGTTCAGCGGAAGCTCACGCACTGTCGTGCCATTTACGACGGCGCTGATATCGGAACTCGTGAGTTGCACATCGGGCACTTCGGCGATGACCTCGACGCGGTTGGAGACGGTACCGACACGGAGACTGATATCTACAGTTTGTTGAGCGCCGACGGACATGGTCACCCCATGCCGGGTTTCTGTATTGAAGCCGCTGGCGGTGACCGTGATCTGATAGCTGCCCGGAAGGAGATTTACGGTGGTATAAAAGCCGTCCGCATTCGTAGTAGTGGTACGTTCGACGCCGGTGGCCACGTTCTTGATGACCACGTTGGCTTGCGGGATGCCTCCGCCGGAAGGGTCGGAAACCGTTCCAGAGAGAGTTCCGCCCGCCACCTGCGCAAACGTTGGAGAGGAAAACAAGATGGCAAGCATCCAAAAAACAGCGACCTTGCGGCCAAACGAATGCAATCTAGAAGTTTTTTGAGAGAACACAGACCCACCTCCCCGTTGTGGCGGAGCCTAGTGTATGAGCCCGGCGGATACCTTAACCCATGATTAATTTCTGTTTAGACGGTTCCAGGGCGGCAATTTTGCTGTCAGGAACCAATGGGAGAACTACGGTAAAACTCGACCCGACACCCACCTCACTCTGGCATTCAATCGAGCCGTGCTGGGCGCGCACAATGGCTTGTGCGATGGCCAAACCGAGGCCGCCGCTGTGCGAATCGGCGGAAACGGAGGGCGCCGCTCGATAAAAGCGTTCAAAGATAAACGGCAGATGCTCGGCAGGAATGCCAAGGCCTTGATCCTGGAAAGATGCGCGTAGGGAATCGATTCGCTCCAATGTGACGCGAATGACACTGCCATCGGGCGAGTATTTGATCGCGTTATCGAGGAAGATCAAAAACAGCTGATGAAGAAAGGCCTCGTCGCCAGTGTAGGAAACTTCCTGCTCCAACTGCCGGACAATGACGATCCCTTTTTTGCGAGCACGTGAGGTGACCAGCGCGCAGGCCTCCTCCAGTACTTCGTTGATATAGAGTGGCTCGGATTCCAGGTGCAGTTGCCCGGCATCTGCCATGGAAAGCGTGAAAAGCCCCTCCACCATTCGCGTCAACTTTTTCAATTCATCGTCAAACACCACCAGAGTTTTCTGGTATTCCTCGGCGGTTCGCGGCTTGGAGAGCAGAAGTTCGGTTTCTCCGTGAAGAACGGCAATGGGCGTGCGCAGTTCGTGGGAAGCATCGGTGACGAACTGGCGCAACTGGCGGACGGCGGAGTCCACACCCCGGAACAGTTCGTTAAAAGTTTGCGCCAGCCGGCCCAGTTCGTCATGCGGCGTGCGCACCGGAAGCGGCTCCCAGAATCCCTGAGGGTGAGCAACTCGTTTGGCCATGGAGGCGGCATGTTGCGTGAGGTCAGTGACCGGGGCAAGGGCTCGCCCCACATAAAATGCGGATATCCCGGCCGTGATCAGGACGCTGAGCGGAAACAGGAACAGCACGATTCTTGCGAAACTATCCATCACCCGATTGGTGCCAAGCGTTGGAATGGCTACTGCGACAAGGCGGGTTTGCCCGGCTTGCTGAAACGGGATGAGCGCAACGCGAACTGTTTGGCCTTCGCCGATATCCACCAACTGAAATGTGGGATGAGTAAGGACAGGCGTGCTTGGCTGCAATGGAATCGCCGCGGTGAGATTCTTGGATTTCTGAAGAAGGCGACCATCCGAATCCAGCACCTCGAAGAATTCCCCTGGGATATCCAAGCGCTCGACGTCGCGTGCTTCAGGTTCCGCGGATATATCGGCGACCACCGGGCGAGCTGTCTCCACCAACTGACGATTGAGTTGCGCGGGAATTTCATGAGCGAGTAGGCCCATGAACGCCAGGTAAGATCCCGCGAGCAGGACGCTGACCAGGGTGCAGAAAAGCAGCATCATGCGCACGCGCAGGGATTTGATCTTCATTGCTCTACTGCCCCCATGCGGTAACCAATCCCCCGTACGGTGTGGATCAACTTTACTGGGCGACTTTGATCGATTTTCTGGCGCAGCCGATTGACGTAGACCTCAACCAGATTAGTTTCGCTGTCGAAATGGCGATCCCAGACGTGCTCGACGATTTCACTCCGGGTGACGAGGTCAGGAGCATGCAAAAGAAAAAGTTCGAGCAGAGCAAATTCCTTGGAAGTCAGAGGTATCACCAGCTTGCCGCGTGTGGCGCGGCGGCGGTGCCGGTCCAGCTCCAGATCGGCATAGTGGAGCCTGGCGTTCCCACTGTGCAATCCGCGCCGCACCAGTGCGCGCACGCGGGCGAGAAGTTCGGCAAGAACAAATGGTTTGGTGAGGTAATCGTCCGCCCCGGCGTCCAGCCCTTCGACGCGCTGTTCGACCAGCCCGCGGGCGGTCAACATGAGTACGGGCGCTTCCATACCTTGTTGCCGCAACTCACGGCAGACTTGAACGCCGCCCATGCCTGGCAAACGCACGTCGAGGAGGATTGCGTCGTAGGTCACGTCCATGGTCAGTTCCAGCGCCTTTTCCCCATTCTCTGCAATGTCAACGGCGTAGGAGTTTTCTCGCAGAGCCCGGGCGATGAAACTTGCCACTTTTCGTTCGTCTTCGACCAGCAGGATACGCATAAACGCCATTCCTAAGTACGGCTGCAGACCGGAATCATAGCACCACTCCCCCTGAAAACACCGTGCGGAGGCTCATTTGGTATCGTTGCGAACCACCTGGCCGCCCTTCATGACGAATTTCACTCTCTGGAGTTCCGTGATGTCTTTCAGTGGATCGCCGGAAACCGCGATGATGTCCGCGAACTTGCCTTTCTCAATCGAGCCGATGCGATCCTGCCAACCCATCATCTCCGCGGCGACCGTGGTCGCGGACTGGATGGCCTGGCTCGGCGACATTCCGAATTTGACCAGATAGGCAAACTCGGCCGCCTGGGTTCCGTGCGGGAAGGGACCTACGCCGCTCCCGAACGAGATTTTGACGCCGCGGGCAATGGCCAAACGCCCGCTTTTTTCACGCATAGCCTCGAGACTGTATTTTCCACCGGTGGATTTAGCATCGCGTGACGTGTAGTCGCTCAGCGAATAGTGATAAGCCGTGAGTTCCAGGTAGATGCCTTTTTTCTTCATGAGGTCGGCAGTGGCTTCGTCAAGATCAATGGCGTGCTCGACCGTATCCACTCCGGCTTCCACGCAGTTGCGGAGTCCTTGGCCGCCAAACGCATGGCACGCTGCTTTTTTCCCGTGCCGGTGCGCCTCGTCAACGATGGCTTCGACTTCTTCCTTCGTGAAGGTGGGATCGCTCCAGAGTTTTCCATCGAGTTCGAAGTCGTAGTCCGCTGTGGAATGGAATTTTATCCAGTCGGCTCCGTAGTGAATCTGCTCGCGTACGGCTTGGCGAGCAGCCCAAGGTCCGTCGACGGTCTCATAATTTCTGGGCAAGCTGACTTCTGGCGAACCTAGAATCCCTTCACCTGTAGCCACCAGACCCATGGTGGAAACCTGCATGCGAGGTCCTTGAAAGTAGCCGCGGTTGATGGCCTTCTTGATGTCCACGTCGGCATATCCGCCGCCGTGGCTCATTAAGTCGCGGAGAGTGGTGAATCCTGCACGCAGGTCTTTCTGTGCGTTGGCAAGGGCGAGAAGCGTCCGATATTCGCGGGTGTCGTTGATGGGACTGGCGAAGGGGACGCCGCCTGACTTGATGCCATCGAGCCCAAACCCAAAGACGTGGGTGTGTCCGTCAATCAAGCCGGGAAGCACGGTCGAGTTGCTCAGGTCCATCACTGGAGCGCCCTCGGGAATCTGGACCACGTCGGACGAGCCGACGTCGAAAATCTTGTCTTCCTTGATCAGGATGACTTGATTGCCCAGCATCTTGCCGGTCTTGCTGTCGAACAAGTGGCCGGCGCGAATGGCAACGACTCCCGCAGACTGCGCCTGGACTGCGTTGCTGGCAACCGAAAGTGCGAAGAGACCCGCGGCAAGCCATTTTGTTAATTTCATGCACTCCTCCAGAATCCCACGACATTTGTTTTGCTTTTCTTACGTGAATCGGCGCAGCCCGTATTTCTAGAAAGCAGGAACCGAAACGGTGGTGGGCACGGGCGGACTGCCCACCACCTTTGCCGGCTTCGAAGAGGCTATTGCACTTCAAAGACTTGAATTTCGGCGTTGGACGTTCCGTGTTGCGGCACGGCCACAAAATAGCGGCTTAGCTGCGGCACCAGAAGAGCCGTTCTCGCGAGAGGTCCCGTGGGCACTTTGCCAAGCAATTTGTACTTGTCCGGCGAGGTTTGTTCGTAAACTGAGGCATCGCCATCGCAAGACGCGTACAGGCGCTTGCTGGCGGGATCAAAAACGAGGTCATCCACTCCCTTGGTAATGGCCAGGACGGTGATCTCTTTTCCCGATTGCGTGTCGAGCACCACGATACCTCCGCTGCGGCAGGCGACGAAAAGGCGATGATTCGCTTCGTCGTAGGCCATGGCCACGTTGGTTTTCGCCAGTGTAATCGGCCAGCTCGTGATCAACGTGCGCTTTTCGCGATCAATCACATCCACCTGGCTCTTGGCTTTATTGTTCAGAAAAATCCGGTTGCTCGACTCTTCGAGCACCATGGCTTCCAGAGTGTCGCCGTCGACTTTTATGTCGGCGACCTTCTTGCCGGCCGTGGTATTTACGACGCTGAGCATCGAGTAGGTCTGGTGAACATCGCCGCCGCCATTGTCGATGTACAAATATTTCGTGACCGCGTCGTAACCAATGGAATCCGAGTCCTCGAGCAGCTTGACGCTGGAGAGAATCGCGTAGGAATCGCTGTCCACGATCTTCACGTCGCCCGCGTCTCCGTCGGTAACGTAGAGCCGCTTCAGATCCTCGCGGTAAAGGATGGCGTGCGGCTTTTCGATTCCGGTAATTTTGTGAATCAATTTGCCGGTCTTGAGATCGAAGACCAGGACGGCCTTGTACGCTTCCGGAGTGGCGAACAAGCGATTCCCGGCCAGATCGATCGCGAAATGATCAAAATTTCCCTTCACATCCACGGGCAGCTTGAACGTCTGCACCAGTTTGAGAGGCGCGGATTCCTGTGCCTGCATTTTCCCCGCGAACAAACCAAGCGCCATGCACAGCATCACTACCGTTCTCTTCATAAATCCCCCTGAGGATCGAATCCATTGCATTACGGGTTGCACCGTTTCCGGCAAGCATCCACGGCACCATGCAGCCTGCACGAGGATAATATCTATCGGGCCGTGGACGAACTTAAGGCAACATTAATTTCTATTTAGCCGCCATTCCGCAAGCGCAGCAAAATTCCTTTCAAATCCAGCGAATTTACGGAATGCGAAGTGCGATCGCCTGGCGACAAATCTCATGTGGCGTTGACGACCCTCCGGGTGTGACGTAGCATCCGCGATGGTTTGCCAGTTGCGGGAATCCTTTGCGGCTGCGAAGAATTGCCCAATCAGAGAGGAATGCATGAAGCGCACTCTTTCAGTCCTGTTCACTTTCGCCGTTTGTCTTTCCATTGGGCTACAGGCGCAAGAAAAGCCCCCCTTGAAACTTGTGGCCACGATTCCCCTTCCCGGACTCAAGGATGGAGACTTCGACCATTTTGCCCCCGATGTCGCCGGGCACCGTCTTTTCCTGACGGCGGAAGAAAACGACAAATTGGAGATTCTGGACACCGACAAGAATCAGCGCATCCACACGATGGAGGATGTCAAAGCTCCTCATGCGGTTCTTTATCGCGGCAACTTGAAACGGCTGTTTGTGGTTGAGGGCGACGCGTCGGCGCTGAAAATCTACGACAGCGACACATATAAACCTATCGATGAAGTGAAACTCACCATTGACGCGGATTCCATCGCCTATGATGCGGCCACCAATTATTTGTACGTAGAGAATGGCGGGCGGGAGGCACACACGCCGTATTCCCTGATCAGCGTTGTGGACACGAACCACGCGAAGAAATTACGCGACATCAAGATCCCTTCCAACCACGTGGAAGCGATTGTTCTGGAAAAGAATGGTCCTCGTATGTTCATTAACATCACCGGCAAGGATAGTGTGGGTGTCATGGATCGTAACAAATCGGAACTCAGCGCGACC
>Ga0210384_10004180_pt1 | contig 16240 bp, 11 predicted proteins | sample IncBWH2MmetaG_FD_160574 | JGI IMG/M metagenome (GOLD analysis project Ga0210384, IMG submission 160574) | Forest soil microbial communities from Barre Woods Harvard Forest LTER site, Petersham, Massachusetts, United States - Inc-BW-H-2-M | ecosystem: Environmental > Terrestrial > Soil >...
GGTTTCCCCGGCGCCAGCAAGATCGAGATGTGGAAAGAAAAATCCTCAGGCCTCGAAGGCCCGAGCTACAGATCGAAGAACCGCGAGCTTTCGCCTGATTGCAGCTTTCGGCGATTTTATCTTCCGTAATTTTTCTTCAGGTATTCCGCGGTGGCCTGCATCAAATCCCCGTAATCGTCGTGCAACACCTCGCGCACGGCCTGCTCCGTCGAAGTGCCCGTAGCGAGTCGATCCAGAATCCGCTCCACGTCACCCATCCCCTGGGTCTGCACGATGTATTCGATATTCGCCAGCGCCCACGCATACGCATAACTCGCCATCGGGCCTGGCAGCCTCATCCACGAACCTTCCAATTGCGCGAGCGGCGCGGCTTGCCCCGCGTCGTACACCTGCAACAGCACGGCGGCGCTTTCGTCGCTCCGTCTTCCCTCCATCCATTGCGCCACGCCTTCCTGAATCCAGGTCGGCGCCCGCCCGTGCGTTTTCTGCTGGATAAAACTGTGCGTCAGCTCGTGCCGCAGGATCCGGGACAATTCCGAATCCACGCCGCTCAATCCCTGCACCGGTACGCGGATCCGCCCATCGTTCAGCGCGCCCACCCAGCCGGGCGCCCGCGTGATATCCGCAAATCCTTCCGACGTATACAAAACAACGCCAATCGGATCCGGCGGTGAAAAATTCAGCTCCGATTCGATCTGCTGGTAATGCCCTTCCAGTACGTGGAGCACCTCGCGCGCCAGCGCCGGCTCGGCCGCGCCGTTGTACTTCAACTGGAAATGCGCGCTTTCGTTCTCCCGGTAGTTCTCTTCCTCGGTTTTGTCGCGAATCGCCTTGTCCAGAGCCGCCTGCACCTCTGAATCCGGCCGCAGTGCCAGCGATTTTTTCCACTCCGCGACCGCCTGGTCCGGGCGGTTCAGTCCGTAATACGTCCAGCCTTCCAGCTTGTAAACGTCGGGACTCTTCGGCGCGTAGCGTTTCGCTCGCTCCAGGTACTCGAGCGACTGCTTGAACTCGCTCCGCCGCAAAAACACGTAAGCCAGATCCATCAGCATGGCCGGATCCTCTGGCGCATAAAACACAGCAGTTCGCGCGTCAGATAGAGCGCGTTCAAGGTCGCCCTTCGCCATTTCAAATTGCGAAGCGGCATGATGCGCGCGCGCCGCCTGGTTCGCCTGCGCGCTGCCGGCGGTCGCCCCGCTTTCCAGGTGATTGATATAGTTGCGGTCCACCGCACCGTCGTGCACCGCGCTTTTGTCGATTTCGGACTCGCCCGTGGTTGCGGGTGTTTCAGGGGGCTCCAGGTTGAGGTTGGCTGCGGCGGCCGCCGGCGAACCCATCATCGGCATCAGCCCGCCCTTTTCGATGTGATCCACAATCGATTTCGGCAAAGCCATCTGCCCGGCGGAAGTTTCGTAACGGACTTTGTCGCCGTCTTCCACCACGTTATACGCGATGATCTTCCGGCCATTCTTCAGGACAATCTTGTCCGCGCGCGCCACTCCGGCAAGCAGCAAGACGCAGCCCAGCACCGCCAGAGTTTTCGGAAGGTGGTTGGCTCCCCGGCCCATCTGTCTATTTTAACTCGCCGCGGAAAGGTTTGCGGTCCGCCTTGTTCCCAAATGCCGAATGTGACTACACTCATTTCATGCGGCTTCGCCTCCTCCTGGTGGGTTTTGGGTGTCTTTTTCCTTCATTCTGCATTGCAGCCGATTCTTCCCCGCGCGAACTTCTCACCGCCCTCAATGCCCTGGCGATTGACTCGCAGCACGTCTACACGGTTTCCACCAAAGACCGCGTGGAACTCCGCAAAGCCGACACCGTCATGGCCTTTCAGAACGGGAAAATCGCTTTCTTCCAATCGTTTGAAGGCCGCATCACCGGTTTCGTCTTTTCTGGGGTTGGTCACGTTGTCGCATTGCCTCGCAACCCGGTGGAAAAGCAGCAGGTCGCGCGCTTCCTCGGAGCACCGGTGCTCGACGAGCAATTTCTTTCGGCCTACGTACGTTTCACGGACGGCACGGACCAGGAGCTTCTGCGCGAGCTGCAGCGCGCGGGTCTGACTCCGGCGGTGGATGAACAGTTCGCTGCTCTGTGGGGAGCAAGTTTGGATCGGCTTAATCCCTCCCACTCCCTGCGTATCCTCATCGAAAAATATTCGAATCCTCCTGCGCCCTTTTTCCACGCGGGAATCGACGGAGTGGTGACTGGGCCGCTCGACATTCTTCTGGACGGAATGCAGGCCGACAATTTCAGCCTCGGCCAGCCCCGAACGGTCGGAAAAGCCGCCTATTACGATCTCTGGAGTTCCTACCGGACGGCTGACTCCGTTGCTTTTTCCATGGCGATCGATGCCATCCATTACCGCATTGACACCACAATTCATTCCGACAATTCCCTGGAGGCAACCGCCTCCATCGAATTCCGCGCCGCTGCCGCTGCTCAACAGTTTCTGGGCGTTCAGCTTTCGCGCGCGTTAAAGATAACCGGCATCACCGGCAACGATGGCGAAGCGCTTCCGTTTTTTCAAAACGAAGGCCTCACCCAGCAGGAAATCAATACCCGGGGTCAGGACGCACTGATCGTATTCCTTCCAAAACCGCCCGCGCCGGGGAGCACGTTTACTCTACATTTTCGTTATGGCGGCAATGTCATCGAAGACTCGGGCAACAGCGTGCTCTTTGTCGGCGCAAGGGAGAGCTGGTATCCCCACTACGGTGATGCTTCCGAATTCGCGCTATACGATCTGACCTTCCACTGGCCGAAGCGGCTTCGCCTGGTGGCCACCGGCACGAAATCCACGGAACGCGAGGAAGGCGATTCGCGCGTGGCCACCTGGAAAACCGAGATTCCCGTGCCGGAGGCGGGTTTTAACCTGGGCGAATATGCCAGCAGTTCGCTGCCTTCGGAAAATCGCACGATCGAAGTTTATGCGAACAAGCAACTCGAGGAAATTTTGCGAGCTCGCCTGTCGGCCCCCACGCCACAAGAGGATGCTTCCCGGCACACCCCCATTTCGAACCTCCCGCTGGGAAACGACCTTCCTCCGCTGCCTCCAAGCCCCGCAGGCTTCCTCAAGCAGTTGGCGCGCGAAATCGATTCCTCAATCCGTTTTTATGAGCTGTACTCCGGCCCCTTTCCTTTCCGGAATCTTGGAGTCTCGCAGATTCCCGGCACGTTCGGCCAGGGATGGCCGGGGCTGTTGTATCTCTCGACCTATTCGTTCCTGCCCGATGAAGCGCAGTATCGGGCCGGGCTGAACCCGACGGGCCGCGCGTTCTTTACCGATGTGGTCCCGTTTCACGAAGTCGCTCATCAATGGTGGGGCAATGTGGTCGGCTGGTCCTCGTATCAGGACCAATGGATCGATGAAGCGATTTCCGAATATCTCGCCCTGCTTTTTGCGGATTCACAGAAGAATCAGGACCGTCCCCTCAACACCTGGCTGGCCCACTACCGGAAACGCTTGACCACCAAAGCGGAGGGTGAGGATCGCATTCCATCGGAGATCGGCCCGGTCATCATCGGGAGACGCTTGATTTCCTCGCGCTCGCCCGACGCTTACAACGTGGTGGTGTACGCGAAGGGAACGTGGATCATGCACATGCTGCGCGAGATGCTTCGCCAACCGGGGGCCGCCAATGGAAAAAATCCTGACGCGCGATTTATCGCCCTGTTGCACACCCTGGTTTCGAAATATGCGAGAACGGCCCTGACCACCGCGGACTTGCAGCGCGAAGTGGAGGCGATCATGACTCCCCGGATGGATTTGGAAGGCGGGCGCTCGATGGAATGGTTTTTCGACGAGTACGTCCGCGGAACCGGTATTCCGCACTATAAGGTGCAGTTCACATCGCACAGCAGCGAAAAAGGGTTTCAGGTCCGGGGCAAGCTGCTGCAAGAGGGCGTGCCGCGTTCGTTCATTGCCCCGGTGCCCATTTACGCCGCCGCCGGCCCGGGACGCACGATTTTCCTCGGCACGGTTGTCGCCACAGGCGAAGAAACAAACTTCACATTCACATCGGCCGCCCAGCCCCACAAGCTGCTGATCGACCCGCACATGACCCTGCTTTGCATTCCGGAATGAGGCGGGAAAATTCTTCGCTTCGTTATTTCGTTGCTCCGTTACTTCTTTGCTTCTTTTCTTTCAGCCACTCTTCCCGCAGCGGGCTTTTCGGATTTGGCTCCGCCTTGCCCTGTTCTTCCAGCACATAGGGAAACCCGTCGGGATCCACTGGCCGCCCCGTCAGCAGCCCTGCTTCCGCCAAATCGGCGATGCGCGTTGCGCGCTGCTTGGTTTTCTGTTCGTAAACGTCCGCGATCTGATTGATCGCCCGCAAATCCATTTCCATCTTCACCAGCCGCAAGTGGCCTTCAGCGTTTTTTCGTATGTCCTTGTTCGTGGACGTCTGAAAAATGTCCAGCCACAGTGTAAACGAAGTCTCCAGGGATTCCCCCTCCCCCGCAATTTTTGCCGCCATAATTTTCATAAACGGATGCGTGCCCGGAATCCTGCTGCCCGCCTCGAAAGCCTGCGACGCCTTGAGATAATCTTTTTTGTCAAAGTAATAAACGTCTCCGAGATCCTGGTAAAACCTCCAGTACTCCGGATTCGCTTTCAAACCCCGCTGCAAAAGTTCCACGGCGTGGTCCGGTTCGCCGGCGCCGCGCGGGGGAGCGTCGCTTAAAAACATGGCGCCGAAACGGTAGGCGACAACCAGATTGGGGTCCAGGGTGGTCGCAATATCAAGCAGCGGCCAGAGTTGATGCAGATTCTGGTCATGCGACTGGTGTTTCGACCCGAAATACTGCACCGCGCGCGTCCAATAGATCGCCCCCATCAGTGGAGCGTATTCGAGGCTCAATTTTTTCATTACGGCAGGCGAACGCAGCGCCAACTCGTCGTCATCGAGTTGCAGTGTCGCTCGCGCCGCATCCACTCTTTCCTGCAGCTTCCATACGCACACCAAACCGGCCAGCAGCGCCGCGCCCAATATCGCTCCGTTAATCGCCCGGCGACTCATTTCAGATTGCGCCTCGAAAAGACAACCGCGGCTCCCGCCAGCACGATCGCAACGTACAGGATGGCGTACAGTGTGTCTTGCCAGACAATCGCCGCGGGCACGCCGCTTCCGTGGACCACGGCCCCCATCACGTTGAAATTCTCGAAATTCGGCAACAGGTAGGAAATGCCGCGCATCAGCCCAAGCGCGGCCGGATCGAGTTCCACCCCTTGAACGGTTCGCAAATCGCCGGCAAACAATCCCGCCACATACATTCCGGCCGTAAATAAAATAGCCAGAAACGGGGTGGTGAAGCAGGAAAAGAGCAGCGCGAGAGCCACGATCAGCGCGAGTTTCAAAAGAATCAGGTAGACCGCGACGAGGATGTAGGCATCGCTCTTCATCAGCGGATGCTTCACGGTCCACAAGGCAATATACAGCCCGGCGGCCATCGCCGCCGTATTGACCGTCAGCGTCATCACCAGCCCGAAGAATTTACCCAGCAAAAATTCCCAGCGCTTTACCGGCTTGGCCAGCAAGGCGTAAAGGGTGCGCTTGTCCATTTCTTTGGAAACCAGCGCCACGCCCAGAAATACCGCGATGAAAATGCCGACCACGGATATCGCGGTGAGCCCCAGGCTCACAATCACGTCCTGCTCGATACCGATGGAGATTTGCCCCACCAGGATGGCCGCGCCCATCATCAGCAGCGCGAAGAACACCAGGTTGTAGAGCACGCGGTCGCGCACCGCTTCCCGGAAAGTGTTCGCCGCCACTGCCTGAATATTCCTCATTTGCCGCTCACCTCGACGGCGCTCGCTTGCGCCCGGTCGGCCTCCACCAGGTCCATGAAATATTCTTCCAGCGTCGGCTTGATCTGGGTGACCGACAAAATACGCGCGCCCGCGGCCTTCAGCGCATCCAGCGCTGCATACAACTCCGTCTCCGGGAACTGCACGCGATACCTTTCCCCGGTGCGCATCGCCTTCGCAAGCAACGGCAAATTCCCTGGCGCGCGGGAAAGCTCAAACAGAATTTCCATTCCTTGCGCCTTCATGTCCACCAGTTCGCCCGGTGCGCCGATGCCGCGCAACTTTCCGCCCACGATCACGCCCACGCGGTCGCAAAGCATTTCCGCGTCGGAAAGCACATGCGTGGAGAAAAGTACGGTGCGGCCCTCGCGCTTGAGCTCCAGGATGATGTCGCGCACCTCGCGGCGGCCCAACGGGTCCAGCCCCGACATCGGCTCATCCAGCACCACCACCTGCGGGTCGTGGAGAATCGCTTGCGCCAGCCCGACGCGCTGCAGCATGCCCTTGGAATACTTTCGCAATTGAATCTTTTTCGCGGTGTCTAGCCCCACCTTTTTCAGCATAGCCTCGACCCGTGCACGCCGGTCGTTCGCCCTCAATCCGTGAAACCTCGCGAAATAGTCGAGCACTTCGTAAGCGGTCAGGTAGTCGTAAAAATAGGGTTGTTCGGGCAAATAGCCGATGGAGCCATGCATCGAGACGTCGTCAATCGACTTCCCCAGAATCCGCGCGGTCCCCGCGGTCGGAAAGATCAGCCTCATCAGCAACTTGATGGTCGTGGACTTCCCCGCCCCGTTCGGGCCGAGAAACCCGAACACCTCGCCATCCTCGACGCGCATGGTCAGGTCTTCGAGCGACTTTTTCTTTTTCAAATGAAGGAACCCGTACGGGTATTCCTTCGAGAGATTCTCGATTTCAATCGCACCCTGTGGCATACCCTTATTCTTGAAAAGCCGCCGCTCGTCGTCAACCTGTGCCAAAGCGGCGTGTTCGCAGTCAGCAACTCCTAAAGCAAAAAGGGCGCCCCATTGTCAGGAGCGCCCCATGAACGTCAATAGTTTCCGAATCCTTCTCTGTGCTCTCTGTGTCCTCTGTGGTGAAACGCCCTGCTACTTCGCGATCTGCACCAGATCGCCTTTCGCGGGCGCGGCCATCGCCTGCGGTTGCAGGGTTTGCGGGGATCGCCAGTTATCCAGGATTCCCACCTGTTGTACGCAGCTTACGGTGCAGCGTGACGCGCATCCCTTGTGCGTTGAGTATTCCCGGTGACGCCTTTCCGCCGTGTACTCCGTCAGCGGTATCCCCGGATAGCCGCGCTGCTGCGAACACCAATGCACCAGTCCATCCTCGCAGATATAGAGGTAACGCGAGCCTGCGCGGCACTTCCAGTCGTGCTCGCGGCCCTTGGCCACATTGTGCTGAAACTGGTTGAAGCGCGAATACGAGCGCTTTCCCAGAGTCATAATCTCTTCAAAAATTTCCTGGTCGCGCTCGGCAAGCGGCTTCAACTGCCCGTCGTGGTCGTGGATGATTCCCACCGTGCTGGTAAATCCCAGCTCCAGCGCGCGGTGGGCGATCTTCAACGCGTCTTCGGAGTTCTTCACGCCGCTGCCCAGCACCGAATTGATGTTCACCTGGAATTCCGCCCATTCGGACAGCATTTCCAGGCGCCCGTCCAGGGTCTTCAGACTCTTCTTCGACACTTCGTCCGGCGCGGCGTTATCAATACTGATCTGCAGGTGCTCCAGCCCCGCGTCGTTCAGCCGCTCGATGCGCTCCTTGTTCAGGAAGAACCCGTTGGTGATCAGGCCGGCGATCATCCCGTGCTTCCGGATGTGCCGGATAATTTCATCGAGGTCGGGATGCATCAGGGGCTCGCCGCCGCTGATAGTGATCACCGAGGTGCCCATGTCCGCCAGGATATCCAGCCGCTGCTTCATTTCGTCGAGTGGCACCGGCTTCGACACGTCGTCATACTCATTGCAGTACCCGCAGTCCAGGTTGCAGCGCCGCATCGGAATGATGTGCACCAGCACCGGGTGCTTGGTGGACACCAGCGCCTTCGCAATCATCCGCAACTCGCGCATCCGCGTCCGGTAAAACCGCAGCCGCCGCTTGCGCCGCGTTGCCGCCGACGCTTTCCCTTTTTGCCGTACCAAGCCCATTTTCCCCTGATTTCCCCTGCCTTCAATTATACATGATGCCCTGTTTGCGGCCGCTCGCAGCGGTCGTAAGGCCCAATACAATGGAAACAGCCGGAAACTCTTCTGAATCTCCGGCTGCTCTAGTCTCAAACTAAGCTGTGAGTTCCCTGTCCAAACTCAGTAGCCTAGTTCGTCGGAAACGGCAGGTACCGCCAGACATCGTTGAGTGCGCCGTAGGGACCTCCGGCCGTACCGTCGTAGCCTTCGCCCCCGAACGCGTAAACAAACCCGGATGAGTTTGGTACCCAGCGTGCCGCGCCTCGCCGAGCTCCGATGGAGTTATTCGTGTAGCTCAGCTGGAAGTAGTTGATTGGAGTCGTGATGTAAGTTGAGGGTTGATCCACGTCGATGGAACCCTTCCACCAAATCCACTCGCCGGTGCTCAGTTGATACTCCCAGACGTCGTTCAGGAAGCCGGTAGGCACTGTATTCTGGGAACCGTATCCAAAGCCTCCAACAAGGAACAGATTGCCATCGGGGTTAACCCAACCCATTGATCCCCATCGCGAGCCGGGAACGTTTGTCGCTGCAGCGTTGGTTGTGGCGTTCGAAATACCTTGCGTTCCATATACGCCGTTCTGGTTGGCTACGTTGCTGCCGGAAACCCAAGTCCATTGGCTTGTTCCCGGGTCGAACTTCCACAGATCGTTAAGCACCGATCCAATCTGTCCGGTGCCACCATTGGTGCCCTTCGAATCCAGGCCGAATCCGCCAAAGAGCCAGATCTTTCCGGTGGAATCGACCCATAGGACCGCCGTCTGGCGGCCGCCGGGTGTGAAGGCCGCACCGCCGGTTCCGACGGAAGCGGGGTACGCGCCATTTTGGTCGGCCGTCGTGGTGCCGGAAACCAGAGTCCATGTGCCGCCGCTGTATTTCCAGAGATCGTTCAGTAGCCCGACTTTGCGTGCGGAATCATAGCCCTGCCCGCCATACATCCAAACGTTGCCGACGGAGTCGGTGTAACTAGCTGCGCCCCAGCGTCCGCCCGGGAAAGTGCTGATCGTTGGCTGATTCCCGGTGCTTGAGCCTCCCTTCCATATCCACTGGCATTTCGTGAAAATGCCGGTACCCGTCGTCGTATCGTAAGAACATGGACCAGATGTGATGTCGAACTCCCAGAGATCGTTGAGGAGTGAAAAGCCTCCCGCCGCATCCAGACCCTCGCCGCCAAACATCCAGAGGTTGCCCGTGGTGCTATCCGTCCAAGTGATGCCGCCCCAGCGAGATCCAGGCCTCGTACAGCCGGGGGCAGGGAGGGAGGGAGGGGCGCATGATACGCCCGCGCCCGAAGTGCCATAGTTGGCCACGCGATTCTTCAGTTGAAGCGAAGTTGCGTCGGCCGAATAGCTGTTGCCAGCAGAGTTAAAGACAATTGGTAAGTTGGCAGGGATCCATCCGCCCGGCAGCCACCAGCCTTCATCCTGTCCTGAGCTTGGAGTCGTTGGCCAGACCCACATGTCGTTCAAGTAACCGGGTATGCCATCCGTACTTGCATGGGTGGCTTCGAAGCCCAAGCCGCCAAACAACCAGCGGTTTCCATTCTTGTCGGTCCAGGCCATGGCGAAGTCCCTGCCACCCGGTGTATTCGTGTTGGAAGTTGCAAATGGTGGCGATGCAATGGGAGTTCCAACCGTCCAACTAGACAGCGAGGCGGTTCCGTACGTATTGATCTGGGGAGCCGTCGACCCGGGAAACATCCAGGCCCAATCGTTGTGCTGGCAATCGACGAGCACATTGGAAACGATCCCCTTGACCACAGACGTGGCATTGAATACGGTGCAACCTTGCCCCTGGCTCGTGGGAGGCAAAAACAAGTTCACGCTGTAGGTTGTGCCGAAGGTGAATTGCGTCGGAAAGGTAAAGACAGTGTCCCCAGTGACGAATAGGTTGTCACCAGCGTTGTCCTGCAATTCCAGGGTATCACCCGTCCCAACGACAAGCCCGACGACGGTGCCGCCAATCGGGAACTTCGGTTGCGGGCAAGAGATTTGAACGTTGGCCACACTGCCGATAATCGTGCCGGTGGCATTAGAGAGCGTGCAATTCTGACCAGGGTTCGATGGTTGGGTCAGTATCGTTACGGCGTATGCGGCATTGGTGAGAAGAGGCGCCGCAAAAGTGAAGTTAACCGTTCCCGTTCCACTGATCTTGAGACTGTCTACGCCGTTGTTCTGCAAGACGAGACCCGACCCCTCCAACCCTGTAACTATCCCGCCGACAGTATAAGTAGCAGCGCAGTTTACCTGAACAGTTGTCACCGTTCCCTTGGCTGTGCCGGAGCCATTGCTGACGCTGCAAGTCTGAGTGGGGGAGGAAGGCTGCGTTAAGATAGTGACCGCGTAGACCCCGTTCACGGCCGTGGCAAAGGTAAACGGAACGGACGCGCTTCCTGGCTTGATCGTCAGGCTATCCACGCCGTTATCCTGGAGAACCAAGCCCGTTCCGGTTAGACCTACGACAGTGCCGCCGATGGTAAACGGCCCAGTCGAGCCACCGCCGGTGCCACCTCCGGTTCCGCCACCAGTGCCGCCGCCGGTTCCGCCACCGGTGGTGTTACCGCCTTTGATGCCGCTGCAACCACTGATGAGGAGAGCTGCAATCCCGAGCAGAGAAAGTGCCAAATTTTTCCTAGCCATCGTTTTCAACCCCTTCGATTTATCTCTTTGCTGAGGATGCGCGATCCCCGCTTGGATCCCTTTGTCCTGACAGTTCATTACTTCCTGCTCGGGTGCCCGGTTCGCGCTCTTGGTTCGACTCAACGCCTGGGATCCACCCCACCAATCAATCCAGGCACAAAATTTAAACCGAGTCTCAGTCAGGTATGGGAGTACTAAACCTGTACGCGTAGTTTGCGGTTGCCTTGGAGAGTCCGCAAGATTCCAGAGAGGAGGGTGTGTTGAGAGGGGTAATAACCGTGCGGGGTCATTGGGGGGTATCGAATTGGCTACGTATTTACTTCAGACTGCTTGCCCAAACAAAAATTCCGGCGTCGCGCCGCGCACACCCGTCCCTGCCTGCGCGGCGCCGCTAACAGCCCGGCCTTCCGTTCTTCTTTTCTGCCTAGTTCGTTTGCCGCGCCACCACGGGCAGATCCACTGAACGCACTTCAGCGGTCATCTGCGTGGTTCTGCGCCAGTCAATTTGCTCCGCGTCGACGGCACCGACGGCGCCGTTCAGGTCGTGGTAGCTCAACACGCCGCCGTCGATCCGGTACTTCGTCACTTCAAGCACCTGATTCGACTTCAGCACCAGTGTGGTCACACGCGTCGCCGGCAGGGCCGTCGGAGGCGCGGCTACGTTCGCGGACATCGCTGCAGGAATGATGTTCTCGTTCGCAACGCCCGTTGGCTTTTCGGTTATGGCCGATTCCTGCACCGCGCCGGGCTGTGGCGCGACGCCATACCCGCCGGGCTTGGGAATGTTGGAGGATGCATAAGGCGGCCGGTCCGGGTGACTGACCGCTGCCGACACGTTGTGCGGCACCACGATCGAAGCCGGCATGTTGTGCGGCACCATGATGGAAGCCGACAGGTTTCTCGGCACCACGATGTCGTCCATCAAGCGCAATTGCAGCGGTTCTTCCCCTTTCAGGGTCGGCCGTGGCCCGCGCGCCGGTAGCATCAGCACTTTCCAGGGCCACAGTGGCGGAAGCATCCACTCGACGACGTCTCGCTTGGCGTGCCCTTTGCCCTTGATGTCTCCCTGCTTGTCCACCTTGAAGCCTTTCGCCGAGATTACTTTTGCCGGCAGCGGAATATCGCCCGTCGGCACGATCACACGGTCGAAAGTGATTTTCAGGTAGCCTTTACCAATGAAGTGGCCGGGGTCCTTTTCGTCTTCCAGATGTCCGCCGAGCATGCTTCCCCGTGGAAACGCGGTGTGGCCAAACTCCTGAAAGCTTCTTAAGTGACACAAGACCGGATCGCCCACCGACGCCGACGCCGATGAGAAGTTCGGTTCATTCAAAGTGCACTGCAGCAGCGTTCCGGCTGGCACCAGCAGGTCCTGTGCGTGGACCCCGGTTGCCAACACCAGTAGCGTTAGCGTGCCCATCAATAAAACGATGAGACGTTTCATGACTTCCTCCAGATTGTGGATTTCCGCAACGGCCTGGCGAGAGAGCCGTGGTTACCGGTAAGGACACCCCTGCGGGCAGCAACAAGCGCACACAAGGACATCCTCCCGGTCTTGCGGGCCACAACCCAGGTTGTTTGGAAAAGTCGCGCCACGTTCGAATTTATTTTCGTTCTACTTTGAGAGAGGGGAGTACCAGAACTCTCCGGCCCTTCCCGACTCACTCAGTTAAGCCCTGTGTTTCGAGCAAGCCAACGGCTCTTCAGGAAATTCGCCCGCAACCCTGTTGGCCGCCGAGATAATACTGGTACGATATCCTTTATATAACCTTCAAGTAATACTTTAAATGTCGGCGCGCCGACATTTTCTCTTGTTTTCTCGACTCACCGTTCGGCCAAGAGGAGGATTTCGGCACCCAACCAGCTTTCGCCAGTCACCAATCACTAGTCACCAATCACCAGTCACTCTTCACTGGTCGCTGGCCGCCGTCCGTCACCAGTCACCCTCTTCCTGCTACACTATCTTTCATCGCACTCAAGGAGACCGCCATGAGTGAAGCCACGCAATTCGCCAAGTCCGTCCCCACTCGCTCGGAATCCGACAGCATGGGCAACATTGATGTGCCGATGGACCGCTACTATGGTGCGCAGACGGCCCGCTCGCTGATTCATTTCGCGATTGGCAAGGACACCATGCCGCCGGAGTTGATTCGCGCGTTCGGCATCCTTAAAAAAGCCGCCGCGCTGGTGAATCGCGACCTCGGAAAACTTTCCGAAGAGAAAGCCAACCTGATCACCCAGGCGGCCGATGAAGTCATTTCCGGAAAACTCAACGAGCACTTCCCTCTTCGCGTCTGGCAGACCGGCAGCGGCACGCAGACCAACATGAACGTGAACGAGGTGATTTCCAACCGCGCAATTCAGATGGCCCACGGGGAAATCGGCAGCAAGAAGCCCATTCATCCGAATGACGACGTGAATATGTCGCAGTCATCGAACGATACGTTTCCTGCGGCGATGCACATTGCGGCGGCGACGGAGACTTCTCGGCGGCTGCTGCCCGCCGTGAAGAAGTTGCGCGACGCGATCGATGCCAAGGCGAAAGAATTCAAGGATGTGGTGAAAATCGGTCGCACCCATTTGCAGGATGCCACGCCGCTGACCGTTGGGCAGGAATTCTCCGGATGGGTCAGCCTGCTGGACCGCGATGGGGCGCGCATTGCCGTAGCCGTGGATGGATTGCTCGATCTCGCGATTGGCGGCACCGCCGTCGGCACCGGGCTGAACGCGCATCCGGAATTTGCGGAACGCGCGGCGAAGAAAATCGCGGAACTGGCCGGGTTGCCGTTCCGTTCGCACCCGAATAAGTTCGCGAGCCTTTCGGCTCACGACGAAATCGTGTTTGCCAGCGGCGCGCTGAAAACGCTGGCGGCCTCGCTGATGAAAATTGCCAACGACGTGCGCTGGCTGGCCTCCGGGCCGCGCTGCGGACTGGGCGAATTAGTCATCCCGGAAAACGAGCCGGGCTCTTCCATCATGCCGGGCAAAGTGAATCCCACGCAGTCCGAAGCCGTAACCATGGTCGCCGTCCAGGTGCTGGGGAATGACGCGGCGATCGGCTTCGCGGGCACGCAGGGCAATTTTGAGTTGAACGTATACAAGCCGGTGATGATTTTCAATTATCTTCACTCGGTGGAGTTGCTAACTGACGCGATGAACAGTTTTGTGGATCACTGCGTGGTGGGCATCGAACTCAATCGCGAAACGATCGACCGCTACGTCCACAATTCCCTGATGCTGGTCACCGCGCTGGCCCCGAAGATCGGCTACGACAACGCCGCCAAAGTCGCCAAAACCGCGCACCATGAAAAGTCCAGCCTCCGTGAAGCCGCCATAAAGCTCGGCTTCCTAACCGGCGAAGAGTTCGACGCCCTCGTCAAACCCGAAGACATGACCCATCCGTGACGCACCTTGATCACTTTGAATCCGTTGTACGGATCCAGCATGCTGCACCCCTGCTTGCCAGGATTTCCGGAATCCAGGCTCTGCTAGTTTCCGCAACGGCTCTATTCGCCTCCTTGCTTGTCGGCCCGTCTGTTCTTGGTGACTGCAAATGCGGCGCTCCGGACAAAGGCGAAACCACCCGTTGGGGCGGAAACGAAATGATCGTTGTGAAGGAGGAAAGCAGTTTCCGCAAGCTAGAGGGAAGAGTTCAGATGTCTGACGACAGGACGCTGGAGAATGCCCTCGTCGAAGTTTTCGACCACCCAGACTACCTTTTGGATAGATCTCATTCTCGTAATGAAGGTCCGCCAGAGCAAAAAAGGCTGGCCGCCTGCCGTACTGCGAAAGACGGCAAGTTCTGCTTTCGCAACTTGCCGGCAGGGAAATACGAACTGCGTTCCAGTCTGGGCAGTGGATGGAACGTGACTCACGTTTATGTGGTTCTAGATAAGCACAGCAAACGGGACGAGAAACTTAAAGTCTTGATGCTATTGGGCACATGATGCAATAGGAGACCGCTTGAGCAATCGACCGTTTTTCGCCGGGTTTGCAATTATCTTCTTGATGGCGTCAGTCGCCGCGCCGCGATTGAACGCGCAGGCGACGTATACGCTGAAGCCGACGCCGAAAACTGTGGCGTGGGGGTATTACGACGCGAAGGCAGCACCGGTACTGCGCGTAAAGTCGGGCGACACGGTGGAGATTCAGACGCTGATTACGAATAGCCCGAAGCGGCTGGAAGAGGCAGGCGTGCCGCCGGACCAAGTGGAGCAATCGCTGCGCGACATCACCGACCAGGTGAAAGACAAAGGCCCCGGCGGCCACATCCTCACCGGCCCGATTTACATCGATGGCGCGGAAATCGACGACGTGCTGGAAGTGAAGATTCTGGCGATCAAACTGGCGATTCCTTACGCCTACAACGCCTTTGGCGCGGGACGCGGCTATCTGCCCGACGATTATCCTTACTCGAAAATCAAAATTATTCCGCTGGATGAAAAGCGTATGGTGGCGAAATTCGCGCCGGGCATCGAGATTCCGCTGCATCCTTTTTTCGGCAGCATGGGCGACGCCCCGCCCGAAAGCGCCGGCCGATTCAACAGCGCTCCGCCGTGGGTGATGGCGGGGAATCTGGATAACAAGGACCTCGTTGCCGGCACCACGCTCTACATTCCCGTGCACGCGCGCGGCGCGCTTTTTGAAGTTGGGGACGGCCACGCCGGCCAGGGCGACGGCGAAGTGGATATCACCGCGCTTGAAACTTCGCTCATCGGCACGTTTCAATTCATTGTGCGCAAGGAAATGCATTTGAAGTGGCCCCGCGCCGAAACGCCCACGCATTACATCACCATGGGCCTCAACGACGACCTGAACGCCTGCGCCACGCTGGCTGTCCGCGAGATGATCGATTTTCTGGTAACGGAAAAACATCTTTCACGCGACGATGCCTACATGCTCGCGAGCGTCGCCGCCGACCTGCACATCACCGAACTCGTCGACGGCAACAAGGGCGTGCACATGATGCTGCCAAAATCCATCTTCGTCTCGGGATCAACCAAATGAACGAAGCTTGCTCCTTTTTCCGATGTGCTTTGTGTGCTCTGATTTTTGCGTGTTCTATGTTAAGTGCGCCATCTTCGGCTCAATCGAACACGGAGAAACCCGAATGGTGCAAGAATCTCCCGCGCCCCGAATACGCGCAGCTCAAACGCATCCTCCCGGAAGAGCCGTGGTTTGAGGTATACAAGGTGGCGCCGGGGACATTTGCGATTTACGAGCCGCACCAGTCGGAAGAAACCATCTCCTATTTGATCGTCGGCCAAAAGCAGGCGCTGCTTTTCGATACCGGCATGGGCATCGGTAATCTCAAGAGACTCGTTTCCCGGCTGACCTCGCGGCCCGTTGTCGTCCTTAACTCCCACACGCACGACGACCACGTCGGCGACAACTGGCGCTTCCCTTTTGTCTTCGGGATGGACACCGCGTTCACCCGCGAGAATGCCAGGGGTTCGACGGCCGACGCGCAAGCGGAAATTGCGCCGGGAGAAATTTGCGGCGACCTGCCGAAGGGGTTTGATCCGAAAACGTCTCGAACCAAGCCCTGGCACGTTTCCTTTTTCATCCACGACGGATTCCGGATCAAACTC
>Ga0210384_10004181_pt1 | contig 16238 bp, 11 predicted proteins | sample IncBWH2MmetaG_FD_160574 | JGI IMG/M metagenome (GOLD analysis project Ga0210384, IMG submission 160574) | Forest soil microbial communities from Barre Woods Harvard Forest LTER site, Petersham, Massachusetts, United States - Inc-BW-H-2-M | ecosystem: Environmental > Terrestrial > Soil >...
TGACGAAGAGCGTGTTCTCGTTGGCGCCGCCCCGCCAGGGGCACTGGTCGCCGCAGGTGCCGAAGCCCAGGTTGGCCATGCCGTAGGGCACCAGCCCTCCCCAGATCTTCCCCCGCCGGTCCTCGCCTGCCGGGCTGTGGACGTGCGGGCTGCTGTAGTCGATCGTCACCTTGACCAGTCCGATCCCCTGGGTGGTCGTGGCCCGCTGGTTGCCCCCGGAGGGCGGCACGGTGATGCTGGCGAGCTGGGCCGCGGCGGGCGCGACCGCAACCATGAGGGCGATGAGTGCGAGGACCGCCGCAGCCGCGACGAGCCCAGGCAGGGCGACGGGGCGGTGCGGCGCCCCGGGGGCCGAGAGGCGAAGCGATGTCCTGACCATGAAACCTCCCCTTGGTGGCGAGCGCCGCAGGCCTCCCGCCGGCCGTCGCGGCGGCGGGAGTGAACTGCGGAGGCTCTTGACGGTACATACGGGCAAATGGGCGGAAGGTTCGCCCTGCCGAGAGGGGATGAGGATGCCATCATCGCGAAGTTACTGGAAGGTTGCCGACAAGGTGCAGAGCCGCCCGCATCGGCCGCCCACCCATCCGGGGGAGGTCCTCCGCGACGAGGTGCTGCCGGCCCTGGACGTGACGGTCAGCGACGCGGCCCGGCAGTTGCGGGTGACGCGCCAGACCCTGCACCGCATTCTCTCCGGCCGCTCCGGCATCAGCCCGGAGATGGCCGTCCGTCTCGGCAAGTTCTGCGGCAATGGCGCCGCCGATTGGTTGAGCATGCAGCACGCCTACGACCTCTGGCATGCCGAGCGCCGCATGCACGACGAGCTGAAGAAGATCCCGGCCAACCTGGTCCGCTATTGATCGTTGCTGGGAGCGGCGGCCGCGCTCGGACCGCACGCCGCGAACGCAGCGATAGAGTGCAGCGGTGACCGACGACCCGGATCCGCTCGCGGCGGAGCGCCTGTTCTTCGCCGCGCTGATCGCGGCCGATCTCGAAGGTCTGGACAAGGTCCTCGCCGACGACTTCGTCTTGATCGACGTGATTGCGCGGCGACGAGATCGCCAAGGCCGCCCTGGTCGCCGTCCTGGGATCGGGCCGGGTGCGTGCATCTTTTCTCACTGACCATTCGAGGCCGGTTTCCCCGTCCTGGCTACCCCGAGAACCCCAAGACGGTGGGCGAGCATCTCGAGCGTGCCCGGCTCGACCGGGGCATCCGGCAGTCCGCGCAGCGCTTTGTCCTGGTGGCGGAATATTTCACGGTTCCGCCGGTCTTCACGAAGGGCACGGGAGCGATCCCTGCCAACCTACGGAGGCATGGAGGGCAGCCGGATGGCGCGGATCTTGATCCAAACGCAGGTGCATGACATCCATGCCCTCGCCCTCGCTCAAGCCCTCCGGTTGCGCAACCACGAGCCCGTCCTCTGGTACGGCGCCGACTTCCCCACTCGCCAGACAGCCTCGCTCGAGCTGAGCGGGGGACGCGGTCTCGGCTGGGAGGTCGCCGGTCCGGCTCTGCATCTTGCGGACGAACATTTCGACACCGTCTGGTGCCGGCGCCCGTCCTCGTCCGTCGTCTTGCCGAGCGACATGCATCCGGGCGACCGCGCCTTCGCGAAGTCCGAGTGCAGCGTCTTCAGGCAGGCCCTCTCCCTTCTCATCGCTCCTCGGGCCTTCTGGGTCAACCCGTCCGGCAGGTTGTCCGCCGTCCAACTCAGAGCGGCAGGACCAGACCGTCCCTCAGGGTGAGGTGAACTGCCGGGCGACGATTCTTCCGTAGGCGGTATTGAAGACCGCCACGACGTTGCCGGCTGGTTTCGCCGCGAGCGCGTTGGGCACGCCGTCCATGAGGTGGAAGTCGCCGGAGGTGAGCGTGCCGTGGGCGGCAAAGGAGCGGCCGTGGATGCCGGCCACGGCGCCGGGCCGGATCTGGCCGCATACCTGTCCCTCTTTGCGCGAAATGAGTTACCCAATAATGAGGGGGGCAAGAGGCATCCGTCGCGGCAACGCGGCAGTAAGGAGGTAGAGCGATGAACAAGAGCGACCTGATTCGTGCCTGGAAGGACCCGGTGTACCGCAGCTCGCTGACCGTCGAGGAGCTGGGCGCGCTGCCGGCCCATCCGGCCGGCCTGATCGACCTGCGGGATGAGGAGCTGCGGGGTGTTGGTGGCGCCATCACCACCGCGCTGACCTGCACCGCGCACACCTTCGGTGGCTGGCGCACCTGCGGCTGCCCGGTGACCACCCCGTAGAGCGCAGACGGGACGCGGCGGAGACTCGGACCGGAGGGGCCGGAAGGTCCGGCATCCTCCGGGCCGGCGCCGCCGCCCGGCGGAATCGAAGCGGCAACGAAGGTGACCAAAGCCATGAACAAGAGCGGTCTGATCCGTGCGGGGAAGGACCGGTGTACAGGAGCACCCTGGGCGCCGAGCGGTGCCTGCGGCTGCCCGGTGACCATGGGATAGCGCCCGATCGAAAGCAACGAGCCTCTCGTCCTCTTTACCGACGCCTGCCGCGCGCTCACGCTGTCCGAGCGGGCGCAGGCGCTCGGCGCCGGCGGGCCGGCGGGTGCCGGTGCGGAGGTCCCCTCGCCTGACGAGGCCGCGCACTGGCGGCTCACGCGATGGCGGGCGCTCTCGCCGTTCCGCTCCGAGGAGCGCTTTGCCCGGCGACTAGGGCAAGATTGCCTGGATTTGGCGGGCTTCGCGCGCCTGGTCGCCACGCCGGCGGCGGCCGCCGGCGCGGCGCTAGCCGAACCTCCTTCCTGGATGAGCGATCTCGGGGTGGCCGGCTGCGGTGGCCCGCCGGCCGCCGCGGGGCCGCCGCCGGCTGCGGCCAGCCCGGATCTCGATCCCTTCCTGGTGGTGGTGGGACCGTGGATCGAGCGGGCTCGCCGCCGGCTGCGCCAGGAGCTGGCGCGCCTGGAAGCTGCTGCCAGCGGCGCCGCGCCACTGTTCACCGCGGCGGCGACCGAGGAGCTGCTCGCCGCCAGCCTGCCGGCGCTCTTGGTGCCGGTCCTCGCCCGCACCCTGGTGCTGGAGCTGCACGTCGCCAGGCACCAGGGGCTGCTGCAAGGCGACAGCGCCGCCGAGCGCTTCCGCTCGTTCCTCGGCAGGCTCGCGCGGCACGACGTCGCCGTCGCGCTGCTCGGCGAGTACCCGGTCATGGCGCGCGAGGTGCTGCGCGAGCTCACGCAGTGGGTAGACACCGGTCTCGAGGTGATGGCGCGCCTGGCAGCCGATGCGCCGCTACTCATCGACCACTTCTTTGCCGGCTGCCATCCCGGCCCCCTGACCGGGATCGACAGCGGCGCCGGCGATCGCCACCGCGGCGGCCGTTCGGTGCGGATCCTCAGCTTCGCAGGCGGCGGCCGGCTGGTCTACAAGCCGCGCCCGCTGGCCGCCGAGCAGCGCTTCCAGGATCTCCTCGCCTGGCTCGGCGACAGCGGCGACGGCCCGCTGCGCACGGTGGTGGTGCTCGACCGCAGCAGCTACGGTTGGATGGAACACGTGGCCGCGCACGCCTGCGGCGACCCGGCCGAGGTGGCGGCGTTCTACCGCCGGCTAGGCGGCCTGCTCGCGCTGCTCTATGCGCTCGAGGCCACCGACTGCCACTTCGAGAACCTCATCGCCGCGGGCGGCCAGCCGGTACTGATCGACCTGGAGACCCTGTTCCAGCCGCGGCTGCCTCTGCCGGTGCTGGCGGCGCCGGACAAGCGACTGGTCGGCCGGCTGCTCAGCGACGCGGTGCCGCGCATCGGGCTCCTTCCCTTCCTGGTGGGTGCGGGTGACGACTTCGCGGGGGTCGACATCAGCGGCCTCGCCGCTGTGGCCGGCCAGCCCTCGCCGCAGCCGGTGATGGCCCTGGCACAGGCCGGCACCGACGAGATGCACGTGGTGCGCGAGCGGCTGCCGCTGCCGGGGGGAGCCAACGTCCCCTTCCTTGCCGGCCAGGAAGGCGAGGGCCGGCTGGAGGTGGAGGCCGCCGAGCACACCGAGGAGCTGGCGGCGGGGTTCGCGGCGGTCTACCACGTGCTGATCGCGCGCCGCGCCGAGCTGCTCGCCCCCGGCGGCCCCGTGGCCCGCTTTGCCGGCGTGCCGCTACGGGCGGTGCTGCGTCCGACGCAGATCTACGCCCGGCTGCTTGGCGAGAGCTACCACCCGGACGTGCTACGTGACGCCCTGGACCGCGACCTGCTGTTCGACCGGCTTTGGCTGACGGCCGAGGAGCAACCCGAGCTGGAGCGGGTGGCCGCCGCCGAGCATCGCGATCTGGTGGCCGGCGACGTGCCGGTGTTCGTCACCACTCCGGACTCGCCCGATCTGGTGGACAGTCGGGGCGCGCGCCTGCCCGGCTTCTTCCCCGAGCCGGCGATGGCGGCGGTCGAGCGGCGCCTGGCCGGCCTGGACGAGACAGACCTGGGCCGCCAGCTGCGGCTGCTGCGCCTCTCGCTCGCCACCCGTCGCCTGGGCCGCGATCCGGCGCAATGGGCCGGCTACCCGCGGGTAGCGGCCGGACGACCGCTGCCGCAGAGGGTGCTGCGCGAGCGCCTGCTCGCCGCGGCGCGCGCCGCCGGTGACTGGTTGGACGCCACGGCCGTGCGCGACGGGCGGTACGTGAGCTGGGTGATGCTCGACTTCCACCAGCAACGGTGGTCGATGGCGGCGGTGCCGCGCGACCTCTACATCGGCACGCCCGGCATTGCGCTGTTCCTCGGCTATCTCCAGGCCGTAACCGGCGACGCGCGCTATGGCACGATCGCGCGCGCCGCGTTCGACACGCTGATCGAGAGCGCCGGCAGGGAGGTGGCCGCGGCCGCCACCGGAGCGGCCGAGCCTGCCGAGCCGGCCTACATCGGCCTCATGCAGGGCGCGGGAGGTGTCCTCTACGTGCGGGCGCACCTGGCCGCGCTGTGGCGCGACGCGGGTCTGCTCGCCGGTGCCGGGGCCGAGATCGGCGAGATCGAGGCGCGGCTGGCGCAGGACGAGGAGCTGGACGTAGTGGCCGGTGCCGCCGGTGCAATCGCCGGGCTGCTGTCGGCGCACCGGGCCGGCGCCGGGCCGCGAGCCCTCACCGTGGCGGTGCGCTGCGGTGAGCACCTACTGGCTCGCGGGCAGCAACGCGAGGCGGGGCTCTGTTGGCTCACCCGCCTGGCGTCCGAGCGGCCGCAGACCGGGTTCGCGCACGGGGTGAGTGGCATCGCCCTGGCGTTGGCCGAGCTGGGTGCGGTGAGCGGCGACCGCCGTTTCACCGGCGCCGGCCTCGCCGCCTTCGCCTGGGAGCGCGAGGCGTTCTGGCCCGAGCTGCGGCGCTGGCTCGGCGGCGCCGGAGCGGCGGCGGCGGACCACGGCGACAGCGTCGCCATGTCCTGGTGCTACGGCGCGCCCGGCGTCGGCTTGGCGCGCCTCGCGGCGCTGCGCCTCCTCGACAGGTCGTCGCCGGAGCGGGAGGCGCTCGTGGCCGAGGTCGCCGAAGCGGTGCGGCTCACTGTCCGGCGAGCCTTCGGCCAGAACCACTGCCTGTGCCACGGTGACCTGGGCAACCTCGACTTCCTGCTCACTGCTTATGAGCGGCTCGGCCGGGACGGCGCCCTCGGCCGCCAGGTGCGGCGGCGGGCGCAGCAGGTCCTCGCCAGCATTGGCCGAGACGGCTGGTGCTGCGGCACGCGCGGCGCCGTCGAGTCGGCAGGGCTGATGAACGGCATCGCCGGGATCGGCTACGGCCTGCTGCGCCTAGCGGAGCCCGGGCGCGTGCCGTCGCCCCTGGCGCTCGCCCCGCCCGGCGTATTGGGGTAGGTGGCCGTCCTCGCAGCCGGCGTCGGAACGGCTGCGGGCAGGTTAGAGACTCCCGTTCGACTGCGGCCGTCGCGGGGCCGGGGCGGCCGAGATGCCGGACCATGGCAGCGTTTGACGTGGAACGCTACTGTAGGTACACTGTAGTTATGGCAGATTTGCGCTTCGCGTGGAACAAGGCCAAGAGTGTCGCGAATCGCAAGAAACACGGCGTTTCATTTGAGGAAGCGTCAACGGTATTCTACGACGATAATGCGTTGCTCATAGGTGATCCCGACCATTCTGAGGATGAGGATCGATTCTTCCTCCTCGGGATAAGCATTAGGCTTCGCAGCCTTGTCGTGTGCCACTGCTATCGTGAGATGGAAGAGGTCATACGGATCATTTCAGCACGCGAAGCCGACCGATCCGAACGCGACGAGTACTATCAGAGGATCCAGTCATGAGAAAGGCTTACGACTTCTCCCAGGCTCGACGGAACCCTTACGCAAAGCGGCTCAAGAAGCAGATCACGATTCGCTTGGACACCAATACCCTCGACTACTTCAAGGCGCTCTCCGATGAGATCGGCGTCCCCTATCAGACTCTCATCAATCTTTATCTCCAGGACTGCGCGGCGGCAGGCAAGCGACCCTCGACGACATGGAAGCCCGTGGCCTCCGGCAACGTGTAGACGGTGGGCACGAAGACTTACGCGCGCAGCCTTGAAGTTGCGAACCTCTGAGTGGGTGACATGGCAACTTGTCCATGAACCTCTGTCGCTACGTCGTCGCCGTGGCGGTCAAGCTCATCGCGCCGCCGGCCGCACCCGTGCCTCGTAGAGGTCGCGGCCGGTGCCGGCGGCGGGATCGTTGCTGCGGGCCCAGGCCAGCCGCCGCCGCAGCGCGCGCTCGCACTGGCTGCCGAACAGCTCGTCGGCGAGCTGCGCCGCCCGGCCGGCGTAGCGCAGCACCTGCACTGCCTCGAGGCCGGCGAGGTCGTCGAAGAACCAGCCGCAGCTGGTGTACATGAGCATGGCGTGGCGCTGCATCTCGAGCAGCCGCAACGCCAGCGCGCGGCGCTCGCCGGCCGGGACCCCGGCGCGGCAGTGGCGCGCCACGCTACCAGGCGCTGATCGTGGGCGAGAACCTCGGCACCCGCCGGGCTGGCCGCCAGGTGCTCCAGGCGGTCGCGCAGCACCAGCGGGTAGGGATCGCCGCGCCCGTCCCAGGCCCCGGGCCGGCTCGGGCTCGATCGTTCTCAGCCAGGGATTGTCGCGCGGCGGCTGGTAGAAGTGTCCGTGGATGCAGAGGAACCGCGCCATCAGGAGCGGCCCCGCGGCGACGCCTCGGCCTCCTCCGTCTCGGCTTCCTCCGCCTCGCGCCGACTCTCCGCCGCTTCCACCGCGTCGCGGCTCTCGAGCAACAGCGCCGCCAGCGGCGGCAGGGTGAGGGCGAGCGAATGGCTGCGGCCGTGCAACGGCAGCGGCGACGCCTCGACGCCTCCCATGTTGCCCATGCCGCCGCCGCCGTAGTGGCTGGCGTCGCTGTTGAGCGCCTCGCGCCAGTAGCCGCCGCCCGGCACGCCGATGCGATAGTTGGTGCGCGGCACCGGCGTGAAGTTGAAGACCGCGACCACAGGCGCCGTCCCCGCCCCCGTCTCCGTCTCCATCTCCGCCATGCGGACGAACGCCAGCACGCTGTGCTCCGCGTCGGAGCCGTCGATCCAGGAGAATCCCCGCGCGTCGCAGTCGAGCTGGTGCATCGCCGGGCGCTCGCGGTAGAAGCGGTTCAAGTCCTCGAGCCACCTGGCGATCCCGGCGTGCCCGGCATGGCCGGGATCGCCGTCCAGCAGGTGCCAGTCGAGGCTGGACTCGTGGCTCCACTCCCGCTCCTGAGCGAGCTCGCCGCCCATGAACAGCAGCTTCTTGCCCGGTTGCGCGAACATCCAGGCGTAGAGCAGGCGCAGGTTGGCGAACCGCTGCCACCGGTCGCCGGGCATCTTGGCGAGCAGCGATCCCTTGCCGTACACCACCTCGTCGTGCGACAGCGGCAGCACGAAGTTCTCGGTCCAGGCGTAGATGCCGCGGAAGGTCAGCTCGTTCTGATGGAAGCGGCGGTAGATCGGGTCCTGGGCGAGGTACGACAGGGTGTCGTGCATCCAGCCCATGTCCCACTTGAAGCCGAAGCCGAGCCCGCCCAGGTAGACCGGGCGCGACACCATCGGCCAGGCCGTCGATTCCTCCGCCACCGTCTGCACGTCGGGAAAGTCGCGGTACACGGCGGCGTTGAGCTCGCGCAGGAAATCGATCGCCTCGAGGTTCTCACGCCCGCCATGGACGTTCGGCAGCCATTGCCCGGCCTGGCGCGAGTAGTCGAGGTACAGCATCGAGGCCACCGCGTCGAGCCGCAGGCCGTCGGCGTGGTAACGCTCGAGCCAGAAATGCGCGCTGCTGATGAGGAAGCTCCGTACCTCGCTCCGGCCGTAGTTGAAGATCAGGCTCCCCCAGTCGGGCTGGAAGCCCCGGCGCGGATCGGCGTGCTCGTAGAGGTGCGTGCCGTCGAAGAACGCGAGGGCGTGCTCGTCGTTCGGGAAGTGCGAAGGCACCCAGTCGAGGATGACGCCGATGCCGCGCTGGTGGAGGTAGTCGATCAGGTACATGAGGTCCTGCGGCGTGCCGTAGCGGCTGGTGGGCGCGAAGAAGCCGGTCACCTGGTACCCCCACGAGCCGTAGAACGGATGCTCCATGACCGGCATCAGCTCGACGTGAGTGAAGCCCATGCGGGTGACGTGATCCGCGAGCAGCGGCGCGGCCTCGCGGTAACTGAGCGAGCGGTTGCCCGCCTCCGGCACGCGCCGCCAGGATCCCAGGTGCAGCTCGTAGGTCGAGATCGGAGCGCCGAGCGACTGCCGGGCGCCGCGCTCCGCCATCCACGACTCGTCGCCCCAGGAATAGTCGAGGTCCCACACCATCGAAGCCTGGTGCGGCGGCGTCTCGGCGTAGAAGGCGAGCGGGTCGGCCTTGTCCACGCGATAGCCGCGGAACTGGGAGGCAATGTGGTACTTGTAGCGCGCGCCCGGGCCGACGCCGGGTACGAAGCCCTCCCAGACCCCTGAGCCGCCGCGCACCGCGAGTGGGTGGGCACCGCGGTCCCAGCCGTTCCAGTCGCCGATCGCCGCCACGTAGCGGGCGTTCGGCGCCCACACCGCGAAGCGTGTGCCCACGAGGCGGCGCGCCTCGCCCTCGCTCTCCCAGACCGGATGGGCGCCGAGATGCTGGTACAGCCTCACCTGGGTACCCTCGTTGAACAGGTAGAGATCCTCTGCGCTGATGGCCGAAGGCCCTGTACCAGTCGGGCTCGCCGCGCTTGCAGGCTTCGCCGGCGGATGATCGCTCACGCGTCCCCCTTGCCGGTGCTCGCCGGCGCCGGCGCTGGCACGGACGAAGGCGCCGGCGCCAGCCGCGCCGCCGCGATGCGCCGCAATTGATCGATGCGCTCGAGCGCCCCCACCACCTCGGGGTGCCGGGTCATCTCCTCGAAGCTCAGCCGCGCCTTGCGCCGCCAGTTCGGCCGCTGGTTCGCCGCCGTGCCGGGCACGTTCTGCGGCTCGGTCTCGTACCAGAGGTCCTCCAGGTTGACCATCACCATGCGCGCCGGGCTGGCCGCCAGGTGCTCCAGGCGGTCGCGCAGCACCAGCGGGTAGGGATCGCCGCGCCCGTCCCAGGCCCCGAGCCAGTGCGCCGCCGCCGCGTCCGCCAGCTGCTGGCGCTGCGCGCCGCGCTGCCGGCGCTCCTCGGCGGCATGGCGCTCGTCGAAGAGACCGAGCGCCTGCTGGTCGTCGACGTCCCGCCCCTCCCAGAAGCCGCGGAAGGTCGGCATGTCGTGGGTGTTGAGGCTGGCCACCGACGCCGGCGGCGGCTCGCGCTGCAGGCCGCCGCCCCCCGGCGCCAGCTCGTACTGCACGACGTACATGCCGAGCACCCCGTGGCGCGCCATCGACTCGTTCACCTCGGGCGGCACGGTGCCGAGGTTCTCGCCCACGATCAGCGCCTGGTAGCGGTGCGACTCGAGCGACAGCACGGCATAGAGCTCCTCGTGCGGATAGCGCACGTAGACCCCGCCCGCCGGCCCGAGGCCCCGCGGCACCCAGAACAGGCGATGCAGCTGCATCACATGGTCGAGGCGCAGCACGCCGGCGTGCCGGAGATGGTGACGCAGCGAGGCGATCAGGTAGTCGTAGCCGCGCTCGCGCAAGCGGTCCGGCCGCAGCGGCGGGAAGCCCCAATCCTGGCCCCGGGTGAAGAAAGCGTCGGGCGGCGCTCCCGCCGAGGCGCCGGCGGCGAAGACGTCGCGCTCGCGCCAGACGTCGTAAGCGCTGCCGTGGACGCCGAGCGGCATGTCGAGGTACAGCCCAGCCCCCCCAGCCCCCCCAGCCCCCCCAGCCCCCCCCACCGGGGCTGCTGCGCCGGGTCCGCCGATGCGGTCCGGGATCGCGGCGGCGCTGCCGCGGGCGCGGCCGGCCGCCTGCTCCATCTGCTGCTCCATCGCCCACTGCACCCAGAGGTGGTAGCGGTAGTCCTCGGCGTCGTAGTCGGCCGGCGCCAGGCTGCCCTCGCGGAGCCGTTCGGGCCACGCCTGCCAGCTCTCGCCGCGGCGGTCGCCGACGGCGCGGAAGGCGGCATAGTCGGCGAGCTGGGGGTGCGCGGCGACGAAGCGCTCGAGCTCCTGGCGGCGCGGCCCCGGGTTGGCGAAGCACCATGCCACCATCTCCTCGAGCACCCGGCGCTTGAGGGTCGCGACTCGCGGGTGGTCGACCAGCGGCAGGGAGGCGAGGGACTGCATCTCGGCCGCGAGCTCGGTCGACTCGAGCAACCGCTGCGCCGCCGGGCAGAGCGTCGCTTCCGGCAGCTGGCGCGGATCGAGATAGAGCTCGTTCCAGAACAGGCGCGAGGCCGGCGCGTAGGGGCTCGGCTCGCACGGCTCGTCGAGGAAGGTGGCGAGCATCGGCAGCGTCCCCACCGCCCCGCCGCCGAGCCCCGCCGCCCACTCCGCCAGCGCCGCGAGATCGGTGAGGTCGCCGCTCCCCCACGAACGCGCCGTGCGCAGCGCGTAGAGCGGCAGGAACACCCCCCAGGTCGGCCTGCCGTCGCCGCCAAAGGCGCGCACCGGCGCCGCGATCACCAGCGCCCGCGCGGCGCGCCCGCCGAGCTTCACCTCGAGGCGGTGATAGCCGGGCGGCAGCGCCTCGGGCAGCGCCAGCCAACGGATCCGCGGCGTGGCCTGGGGGAGGCTGTCGAGATCGTAGGTCCAGGCGCGGCGCTCGCCGTTCTCGAGGTCGAGATGGCAGACGAGGGCGCCGCCATCGCCGATCGACCCCCCGCCGCCGATCGACCCCCCGCCGGCATTCCCCGGCGCCTCGGGGCAGCGCAGCTCGATCTCCGGCAGGCGGCCGTCCCAGGCCACCAGCACCGGCTCGATCAACCGCGACTCGAGCTCGTCGCGACGCGCCGCGAGCGCCTCCGCCACGTCGTCCATGCCCTCGAACGGCCCGGCCAGCGCGGAGGCCACCGCCAGCAGCGACTCCGTGGACGACTCGACGTGGTTGCCCGAGGCGTCGAAGTAGGCTGGCTGCACGCCGTAGAGCAGCGCGAGCTCCCGCAGCTCCCGGCGCTCGCGCTCGCTGCCCGCCCCCCTCATCGGTCGCCGCCCTCCTCTCCCTCGTGCGGCGGCTCCGGCTCCGGCGCCCGCTCCGCCAGCCCGAGGATCTGCAGGATGCCGGCCAGCGGGATGCGCACCCAGCCCGGGCGGTGGTTGAGCTCGTAGGCCAGCTCGTAGACCGCCTTCTCCAGGACGTAGGCGTCGAGCAGGGTGGCCAGCTCGGAGCGCCGGGCGGGCACGAAGGACGCGGTGGCGGTGCGCTCGAGATAAGCGCCGAGGAAGGCGGCCGACACCCAGCGTTGCCAGTACAGCGCCCAGCTCTCGAAGATCGGCGCCTCGGACAGCGGGATGATGCCGCTGCCCGACTCTTCGAACAGGCGGGCGTAGGCGGCGTACTGGAACGAGCGCAGCATCCCGGCCACGTCGCGCAGCGGCGAGCGCTTCAGGCGCCGCTCCGAGAGCGGGCGCGCGGGCTCGCCCTCGAAGTCGAGGATCACGAAGTCCCGGCCGGTGTAGAGCACCTGTCCCAGGTGATAGTCGCCATGGGTGCGGATGCGGGTGGCCGTCACCTTGGGACCGAGGAGCAGCGCGAAGCGCTCGCGCACCAGGTCCTGGGCGGCCAGCAACGCCGCCGCCGCGGCGTGCGCCTCGGGGGCCAGGTCGCCGAGGCGCTGGCGGAGCAGCTGGAAGGTGCGGCCGGCGCTGGTGCGCATCGACTCGTAGAGCGAGCGCTGGTGCAGGGTCGAGAACGGCTCGGGTGCGAAGGCAGGCAGGTCGGCCGGCGCCGAGGCGAGCGCGACGTGCAGCTCGGCGGTACGCTCGCCGAGCAGGCGCACCGCCGGCAGGTAGGTGCCGATGCGCTCGTAGAGCTCTGCCGGCGGGTGCTCGCCGCCGGCGACCTCCACCAGCTCGAGCAGCGGCCGGTCCGGCACCGGCGCCCGGCCGAAGTCTCCCCTGCCCCAGCCGGTGCGGGCCCGCTCGAAGTAGCGCCCGAGAGCGTCGAGCGTGAAGCTCCAGGCGTCGCCCTCGTTGGCGACGAACCCTTGCAGCACGGCCAGCGTCGCCGGCTCGCGGCCGCGGCCGCCGTCGCGCAGCTCCAGTCCGCCGGCGACCGGCGGCGCGTGGCGGAAGTCGGTCGACCGGGTCAGGAAGCGGCCGATCTCGAGATCGGGGTTGATGCCCGGCTCGAGCTTGCGGAACAGCTTGAGCACCAGCCGATCGCCGTAGCGGATCGAGGTGTTGCTCTGCTCGGCGCCGAGCGGCCGCGGCTCGATCTCGGGGGCACCCCTTCCGGGGGCCGCCGGCTCGGCGCCGGCGAGCTCCGCAAAGGCGGCGTCGGTCCAGGCCGCCACCTCGTGCGCCGGGCCGCGGAAGCGGTGCCCGGCCGCCATCGCGGCCAGCAGCGCGCGGCCGAAGGCGGCGTCCTCGAACGGGTCGTAGAGCACGCCCGACGCCGCCACTCCCTCGCCGCCGCCCACGACGCGCGCCACGACTCGGCGCGGCTCGCGCGGACCGCTCTCGCCGGGCGCGAAGGCCAGCGGCAGGACATAGCGCTCGGCCTCGCCCTGCTCATAGGTGACGTCGAGGAGCAGCAGCCAGGCGCCGCCGTCGAGCGGGATGGCTTCGGCGAGCGTCACCGTGCGCAGCAGGCGCGCCTTGGCGGCGAACCAGCGGAAGACCGGCAGCCGGGCGGCGAGCGCCGCCTCCAAGGCCGCCTTGCCGGGAGCGGCAAGAAGGCGCTGCCAATCGCCGGGGTCGCCGAAGGCGGGGGCGTCGCCTGCGTCGCCTGCGCCGCCTGCGTTACCTGCCGCAAGGGCGCCGCCTGCCGCGGGGGCGCCGGGCAGCAGCACCACCGGCACCTCGCCCGCCGGCGCCTCGCGGCCGGCAGCGCGGCCGCCCGGCTGGCTGACGTGGGCCGGCTCGCGCTCGAGCGCGAACCAGTAGAAGGAGTGCGGACCCAGGGTGAGCGGATAGCGGCGGTCGGCGGCGATCGGCGGGAACCGGGTGCCGGCGTAGAGCTCGACCGGCGTCGAGCCGGCGTGCGCGGCGAGGTCGAGCTCGACCGGCTGCACGAACCGCGACAGGTTGGCCGCCACCAGCAGCGTCTCGTCCTCGGTGCGGCGCAGGAAGATCAGCACGTGGTGGTTGTCCGGCTGCAGGAACTCCAGGCTGCCGCGCGAGAAGGCGCGGTGGCGCCTGCGCAGCGCGATCAGCCGCCGCGTCCACCACAGCAGCGAGTGCGGATTGCCCTGCTGCGTCTCGACGTTGATCGCCTGGTAATGGAACTCGGGATCGGTGATCACCGGCAGGTACAGCCGCTGCGGGTTGGCGGTCGAGAAGCCGGCGTTGCGGTCGCCGTTCCACTGCATCGGCGTGCGCACGCCGTTGCGGTCGCCGATGTAGATGTTGTCGCCCATGCCGATCTCGTCACCGTAATAGAGCACCGGCGCTCCCGGCAGCGAGAACAGCAGGCTGTTCATCAGCTCGATGCGCCGGCGGTCCTTGCCCATGAGTGGCGCCAGGCGGCGGCGGATGCCGACGTTGATGCGCGCCTGCGCGTCCTGGGCGTAGACGCGGTACATGTAGTCGCGGTCCTCGTCGGTCACCATCTCGAGCGTCAGCTCGTCGTGATTGCGCAGGAAAGTCGCCCACTGGCAGCTCGCCGGGATCGGCGGCGTCTGCTCGAGGATGTCCACGACCGGGTAGCGGTCCTCCATGCGGATCGACATGTACATCCGCGGCATCACCGGGAAGTGGAACGCCATGTGGCATTCGCCGGCGCCGTGGTCGGGGTCGCCGAAGTAGGCGATCGAATCCTCGGGCCACTGGTTGGCCTCGGCGAGCAGCATGCGGTCCTGGAAGCGGGCGTCGACGTGGGCGCGCAGCCGGCGCAGGAACGCGTGGGTCTCCGGCAGGTTCTCGCAGTTGGTGCCTTCGCGCTCGTAGAGATAGGGCACCGCGTCGAGGCGCAGGCCGTCCACTCCCATCTCCATCCAGAAGTCGAGCGCCGCGAGCAGCGCCTCGTGCACGAGGGGGTTGTCGAAGTTGAGGTCGGGCTGGTGCGAGAAGAAGCGGTGCCAGTAGTACGCCTTGGCGACCGGGTCCCAGGCCCAGTTGGAGGTCTCGGTGTCGGTGAAGATGATGCGCGCGTCGGCGTAGCGGTCGGGAGTGTCGCTCCAGACGTAGAAGTCGCGCTCCGGCGTGCCCGGCGCGGCGGCGCGGGCGCGCTGGAACCAGGGGTGGCGATCGGAGGTGTGATTGATCACCAGCTCGGTGATCACCTTGAGGCCGCGGGCGTGCGCCGCGTCGAGGAACAGCTGGAAATCCTCGAGCGTGCCGTAGGCGGGATGGACGCTGGTGTAGTCGGCGATGTCGTAGCCGTCGTCGCGCCAGGGCGAGGGATAGAACGGCAGCACCCAGATGGCGGTGACGCCCAGGTCGCGCAGGTAGTCGAGCTTGCCGGTCAGGCCACGGAAGTCGCCCATGCCGTCGCCGTCCGAGTCGGCGAAGGCGCGCACGTGCACCTCGTAGAGCACCGCGTCCTTGTACCAGAGCGGATCGCCGCCGGCCGCGGCGGCGCGCCGCAGGGTGTCGTCGTCTCGACTCATCGCATCTCCGCGGACCGCATCACCAGGTTGGAGACCTACTGGAAGTAGTCGAAGTCCTGCTCCGAGCGCACGCGGCGCCGCACGCGGAACAGGTGCGCCGGCGTCTGCTGCGGGTCGAGCTGCACGAAGTTGCGGCCCCCGCTCCAGAGGTAGCGCGCGCCGGTCAGCAGGTCGTGCACCTGGAACGGCCGGCTGGCGTCGAAGCCGAGCCGCGCGAGGTCCAGCTCGAGCCATCCCGACTGCACGTGATGCGGGTCGAGGTTGACGACCGCGACGATGACGTTGTCGGCGGCGGGCGCCGACTTGCTGTAGCAGAGCAGCTGCTCGTTGTCGGTCGGATGGAAACGCAGGCCGCTGTCGCTCTGCAGCGCCGGGTTCTCGCGGCGCACGCGGTTGACCAGGGAGATCAGGTCGCGCAGGCTGTGCGGCGCCTCGACGTCCCAGTGGCGCAGCTGGTACTTCTCGGAGTCGAGATACTCCTCGCTGCCGCGCTCGCGCGCGCGGTTCTCGAGCAGCTCGAACGGTGGACCGTAGATGCCGTAGCTGGCGCCGAGCGTCGCCGCCAGGACGAGCCGCTGCACGAATGCCGGGCGGCCGCCGAACTGCAGGTGCTCGGTGAGGATGTCCGGCGTGTTCGGCCATAGGCTGGGACGGAAGTACTCGGCGATCTCGGTCGTGGTGAGCTCGGTGAAGTACTGGGTCAGCTCCCAGCGGTTGGTGCGCCACGGGAAGTAGTTGTAGGACTGGGTGAAGCCGAGCTTGGCCAGGCGGTACATCAGCTTCGGCCGGGTGAACGCCTCGGCCAGGAAGATGGCGTCGGGATGGTCGCGCTTGATCTCCCCGATCAACCACTCCCAGAAGACGAAAGGCTTGGTGTGGGGGTTGTCGACGCGGAAGATGCGGATCCCCTCGCCGAGCCAGTGATCGAAGATGCTCTTGAGCTCCTGCCAGAGCTCGCGCCAGGCCTCGCATTCGAAGTCGAAGGGATAGATGTCCTCGTACTTCTTGGGCGGGTTCTCGGCGTACTGGATGGTGCCGTCGGGACGCTTGCGGAACCATTCCGGATGCTCGCGCACGTAGGGATGGTCGGGCGAGCACTGGAAGGCGACGTCCATGGCGATCTCGAGGCCGTGGTCGCGCGCCCTGGCGATCAGCTCGCGGAATTCCGCCGCGGTCCCCAGCTCGGGCAGGATCGCCTTGTGCCC